>Ga0179593_1618668_pt1 | contig 10512 bp, 10 predicted proteins | sample CZODoug2_1_08_16_FD_185931 | JGI IMG/M metagenome (GOLD analysis project Ga0179593, IMG submission 185931) | Vadose zone soil fungal communities from Angelo Coast Range Reserve, California, USA - CZODoug2_1_08_16fungal (PacBio error correction) | ecosystem: Environmental > Terrestrial > Soil >... | reverse complement strand
TTTGGCATCTTTTTTTTTTCTCTCCTTCCCAGCCCTCCCAGCCCAACTTTTTTGATCCTCATTAACCAGTGTTTTTTCTCATTGAGGTGTCCCCTTTTTTCTTTGTCTTTCGTCCATCAGGCCAGAGATTTTCTCTGGCTCGGAACGTTTTTCGCCTTTTTTTAAGGTTCCCTAAAAAACCCTATGTTAGTCCTCTCCTAAGGGCCCCTTCATTCTTCACCCATATTCCACTTTTTGGGAATAGGTCTCTTTACCAAGCTGGGGCCCCTCCCCTTTTTTCCTCATGGAAATCCCGAATTTCAAAGGTTTGAGCTTCCCGCTGGTTATTTTCCCCTTTCTTCCTTCAACGGTAGAGTGGGGTTTTGTCTGTTACGGGCCCCCTCTTTGGGTCTCCAATGTTAAACTTTGGACCAGATGTCCCTCTCTGTCATTCCCCTTTTTGTCGCTAGCAGTTTCACCGTGTGGGCACGGGCCCCCAAGAGTGTGTTCCTCCCGAAAGGCCTGGAGAAAGCTCCAGTCGACATTTTCCCCTTTTTTGTTAAAATGGCTCATAGAAGCGTTTATTTCGGCTTTTTGCACTTTTCTTTCTTCTTGTTCGTTTTTTTATCCCCCCCCAAGAGATGGTGGACCTACCGCCAATGGCCGACTCTCTGGAACCCACGTAAGCTACCTAGGAGAAGGTTCTTAACTCTCTTTAACGTCTTTTTTCGTCTTTCCCTTTATCCCAGATTGGCCTAAAAAGGTAATTCATCAAGCGGTTTGATTCTCTGTCCCTCCTCTTTCTCTCCCCTGAGGCTTTTCGATCCCTTTCTACCTCGAAGAGCGCTTCTGGGTCGTGCACCCGGGGCCTTTTTTTTCTTTTTTTTTTGTCCTCAGTCTCACCCTGGTGGAACATGTCCACGGGGATGCTGGTTATCGAGCGTGGTTGCTTCCTTTTGAGGGGCCTTTGGTCGGACCGTTCCCGCTTGCATTTCTTCCTGAGTCTGCGCAGGCAGGCGCTTTGTTATCGAGGACCCGACCGGTTGATCTGGCTTGGCGGACGGTCTATGGCTTTGGCATGCGTTACTTTCATTGGCGACTTTTTCGCCTGTTCTCTCTTTCTTCTCCACGTTTGACCGCTGGTTCCTCTATTGGGGAGAATTTTTACAGTGGGTATTTTCTAATCCCCTGTTTCGCGTTCTGGATTTTTTCCTCCTTCTTGTTCCTTCCTCCCTCACATTCGGCGGGTCTTTTTTTTTCGGTTACCACGGCGAATTCCTGCCTTTCTCCCTTTTTACGTCCCCTCTGTTTAGGGATATATTACCTTCCTTTCACTTTCGACGGGGAAATCTGGATTTGGCGGTACCTCCCACTCTTTCTTTTTGGGATTTGCTTTCAGTTGTTTAGTTGCTCTCTAGATGAGATGTCTCCGAATTGTGTTTCAGGCCATGAATCTCCCTCCTGTTTTTTCCCATTTTTTCTTGAGGTTTCGCATGTTCTGCTTTTTTTTCCGAACCCCCCCCCCTTTCCCCTCTCTACGTTCCGTTCCTATATAGCTCGCTTAATACTTTCAGAGATTCCCAATAACCCCCCCCTTGTTCCTAATCAGATGGCAGCCCTTTCTCCGTATCGAGGAAGATTTGTAATCAGATCCGCCCTTGTCGAATACTGTTTGTCTATCCCCTGTAAGTGGAAGATATTTGTACACTCTTCCCGTGATGGAGTCCTGAGCCCCCGACCAAAATTCCCCCTGAGATTAATAACGTGCGCCGCTATTGGTCCGCAACGTCTGCCTTGGCAACCCAAGAATAGTCCCCCTTTTTTCCGGTCACGCCTCCGGCGTTCTTACTCGCACTGCACGCCCCTAGCCCTCGTCACGGCAGAACCACTGGCCTAGGAGCTGGTTTTTCACCACCTTTTCCTTACCCATTTGAGCGTTCGGTCTCTTGCGTCCGCGGTTTGTGGCTGCTGTGTTTTTCCTCCTGCAGTTACAAGCACCTGTCACAATCGTTTGTATTTTTTTCCTTTGAATTCGCCCGGAGCTTCCTTGCTGTTCTGAGCTTAAGGGCTCTTACTACAGCAGAGCTACTCCCATGCGCCCTCCAACTGACACAGAGACTGTCTTTTGAGCGGAACAGTCGTCGCAGTTCCCCAGACCTACGCCCCAAGCAGCTCCCTTGGCTGGTGGAGGCAGTCACATCCATTGGAGAAGAACTTTTCGAAGCCCTTCCCCCACACCCATCCTGTGCGACATAAGGAGCAAACGTTAAATCCCCACGCGTCCACATTACCGTCCCCGATGCTCAATGCATCTCACCTAGACTTTCTTTCTACCCACTCTTGTAGCGTACAAACAGCAACTGTTTTGACCTTCGCTCCGTTCGCCTCAAGTTTGCTTAACGAGTTTCTCTCTATTGCCTGGGCTTTTCTTTTATGCGCGATCTGTAACTGGCTTCCCTTTTGGAGTGGTCTTTTCGGACCGCCTGATTTGCGTGTCCCTTACCGATTTTTCTACCATAATCTCCCGCTCATGTCTGTTAGTTTTTTGAAACCCCCCCGAAGAAGAACGAGAATTTTTACCACTCTTAATGAATTTCATTTTGCTTTTCGCCCTTTTTGCGTCCTCCTTTTGCAGATGACCCCCTCTCTCTTTTGCACTCCCTTGTGTTGAGAGCGGCATTCATCTGCCCCCTCCCTGTAGTCACATAGGTTTCTTCGGCAGGAAAAATTTTCTCCTCGATTAAGATTGTTCTCTTTTTTTCCCCCCCAAAATACCCAGACTGTTGAGATGGGATCTTCTTTCACCCCCAATCTTTGGGGACACGCCAAATCGGTGCCAGCTACCGGCTCCCCCCTTCCCCGTTCCCGCGCCTTCGAGCATACAAATAATCCAGTGGGCTCTTTCCCTGGATTCCGTCCCCTCTCCCCCTTCCGTCGTCCTCGATTCTCAGTCGAAACTCTTTTTTAGAGATTCGGTTTTTCTCGCGAGCCTCGAATGGATGATGCATCCGCGTCCTCCTTGCAACTTCCTGATTCCTTTATTTATTTTTTGCGCCGTTCATTACAATCCCTCTTGGAACTGGCATCTCGACTAGTTCTTACTCAAAGGTTTTCTACTACCCCTGCCCTTAGAGGTGCTGTCTTTTTGATTCGTCTTTACCCCACGCTGTTTCCCTCCCCCTCGCTGTGTAAAGAGTTGTCCTTTTTGAGGCGCTCAGGATGTGCCGCTCTACTTATTCTAGAGCCTTCCCCTTTTTTTTTGCTCGTGTCATGCCTCGCGGTCCTCGATTCTCGTTGCGCCTCGGCGTGCTATACACCTTTTCCTTCCCTTTTTCCCTTGCAGCGTAGAGAGCCAACCAAAGTCTCCCAAAACGGACCGTCGCAAATCTCTCCCCCCCCTCTTGGTAAACCAGCATGGGAAAACCCCTGCCTCCATTACATAGGCCGTCGTTTTCTCTTTGCCTTGTAATCCTGCATTTGTAGAACTGCGACCTCGGGGGCCCCCCCATCTCCAGTTCCCCATCAAACCCTTGTAGCTTTAAGAGAACGGTTGCTTTCCCCCCCCCTCTTAGGCGGTTAATTTTCGCTGTTTTTGCGGTGCAGGAAACCAGTTTTTCTCATTTTTTTCCATTGGCTGAGTCTAAAAAAGTCGGAGAAAGATTAGGCTATATTGGCCGGGTCCATCCTCTCACACCCTTCCTCTGAGGTTCTCACCTTCTGAGGAGAATCAGGGGTATCTGATTACTCCATTGAGTAAACAATTTATCCTTTTTTGGATTCGCCATGGCGTAAAATAATCAGAAGACAATCTCCACCACACCAGATGTCTTCGCCAGAGGTCCCTCCACAACCCGTTCTTTCTACTATCAAGGCTCGTTCCCTTTCCCACCCCACTCCCAGTTGAAAATGACCCCTTCGACTATTTCCTCTCTCATGCCTTGTTCCCCCATGTCAGAACTTTCCCTTACGTTTCGATCCGGTCTTAAGCCGTCCCTTTCCCCCTCCTCGCCACTGACAATCTACTTTGTCTCAACCTCCTCCCGCGAATCGGTCGTTCTATTTGCCATTCCCTTGTTTTTTCTCCGTCTCCCTCAGCGCGACCCCTTTCTCAAGCGACCCCTGTTCACAAATGTCAGAATCGTCCCTCGTTTTTTTTCTTGACGTTATGAGACCCCTCTTCGCTTCCAGGTTTTTCCAAAGCAGTCGAAAGGCGCTTCCCGATTTTCCGTTTCTCCAGAAGATCAAACGTTCGTGTCTCGATAGGCGCACTTGCGTCCGTCGATTACTTGATAAAGTTTCCCTCCTGAGTCCCGGTACTATCCAACAAGGAGCCCTCGGTTCTTCTGCCCCCCCCATTCCTCTCTTTTTGGAAGGTTCACCGGAGGAGTCCCTTTTCTTTCGGAATGATCAATTTTTTCTTTGCGGCTTCCCCTTCCTCGATTAATCGTCTTCCCTCTGTCAATCCCGTTCTCGTTTCAGAGACAAAGCGCTCGGTATCTGATGGACTTTTCCCCAGGCTTTTTTTTTTTCACGTCACTCGCCCCGACTTAAAGATAGTGTCCTCCCACAAGGCTCCGTCTACCTCCCCGACCCCCCATAGAAGCGACATTTTTTCTTTCCCCCTCTCGGGTTTGATGGCCGAAAGGAGCTTCTCCTCCTTCTTCTCCTTGTTGAGTCTGCTCGATATCAAACATTTCCAAAACGCTTTCTGCTTCTTGTTCTTTTTTCCCTTTTCGAGGGACCCAGCCCCCACTCTTTTGGGCCTGTCTCTTCAAACCCCGGGATGCTTTTTTGTATTTTCGTGGTCAACGCTGTCCCTTTTGCCACGGCCCCCTCTCACCCCACCCAATATACTTTGTCCTCGCAAATTGCTTACAGCTTCTTTTTCTTCCCTTCTTGTTTCTTGAGAAAGATGACTCCCTCCCAAGGCTTGGTAGACTCCCACTGTCGGGGCATGCGCTACCTCCTTCTCTCTCTTTTAGTAGCTATGGCATGGTTCTTGGTCAAAACTTAACCTTTTCAATCGAACGAGGCCATTGTTTCCTATCCAGTCTCTCAGCTTTCTCCGGTTTCCCCAACGTGCAATTTTCCCCCATCTTGAAAACGTCCCCCCAAATACGGTGAACAGCGTTAGGCTTTTCTCCTTATTGTTTCTGAATCGGCGAGGTATACCTATATATCATTTTATCATCCTAGTTGTTGGTGTTGAGATCTCTTTAACATCTTGGCCGTTCTTTACTTTCAGCGGCCAGCCACTCCTGGCGCCTTAACAAGCTGTTATCACTGTGGACTTTTTTCTCGTAGGTGTTTTCTCGTACACACCCTTCCTCCTTTGATGGCTATTTTCGGCTCGGAACTCTTTAAGGTCCCCTTAACCCCTATCACTGACCCCCCCCCCCCTGTGATGAGATGTCGTATGCTCTTAGGCTATACTTCCCCTAGTCTTCACCCCGCCCTTTTTTCTTTTTCTTGAAGTGTTGGATGGCTACCCCCCGTGGCAGGAGGAAGGCTTATTGCTGCGGGCCTCGCCCCCTTCTTCCCTTTTCCCGCAGGTTTTCGCGTAGTGCCCTCCATCGAAGGACCACTGATTCTAGTGTGGGCTAGACTTCGTTCTTTCCGGGTTCAATTCACATCGTTTCCCCACATGGAAGCTACCCTCGAGCATCCTACCCGAGTTCTCCTTTTTCAGTGTGGGCCCTTGACACAAGAAGTGGGGATGGGGTTTCTCGATAAGGCCAGAGCCAAGGAGTTCAAGTCGCAGCCCAGGCGTTTTGAACTGTTATATCTTAAGAGGCTCCCTGGCCTTTTTGTCTCTGCCCTTTCGTTTCGTTCCCCGCATAACCCTTATTGGAAATACCCCAACCTCTGGTCTCTTTGGACTCCTCCCCGGTTTCATCCTCTCTAAAGACGGACGTTTTCTTTCCTCCTTTTTAATTATCGTGCCGTTATAAAGATTATCTGATTGTCAAACCCCTCTTTGGATGGTTCCTGCGTTTGACGGAGCCTTCTCCCCCCCCCCCATTAGGCTTCTCGGAAGTAGAGGATAGGGAAGGCTCTTGGGTCGCACCCTTTGCTGCTCCCCCCCCAATCGTTTTTGCAATAGTTCGACAGACCTGGGACCTGCCCCCCCTTCGATGATTTTTTTTTTTTTGGAACCTTCTTGCTCCTTGTGGGATCGGACCGTCTCATGGGTCCTTCGATCTCTCATCGATTCGCGCAAAGCATTTCTCCCGAATATCGAGTCCCCGAATTTTTTTTTCTCTTGCGGTTTGCTGGCTTTCGAGTTTCACGAAGATTTAGCATTTTTTTTCAATTTCTCCTCTTGGCTTATTCCCCCCTTTCAAGGACATCAAAGGACGCGCTGTGAGGGCTTAAAGTCTCTCTCTTTTCAAGGAAGTTTTTCGATTCTTTGCTGTTGTATTTGGAGTTGTCCCAATGCCATAAATATCCCCCCCTTTCTGATTTTGTTCATTTCTTTTTTAGGTTACAAGGCTAATCTCTTCAGTGCTCGATCCCTTTCCCCCCCTTTTTGTTGGATGGTTTCGACACGTCTTTCACTCCATATGGGGAAATCTTTTTTATTTGGTCTGTCCCCCTTTCGTCCCTAGCTGATTTAAGTTGGACGGGTTGAGAGCCGGTTGAGCGTCTTCCGGACTTTTTAAGTCCGGCGACACTTTCTGAAGCCCTCCATCAGGTTGTGGGCCACTTGCTGGTGCTTTCGTTTGTGCAAGACTCAAACAAAAGGCTCTCTCCGAATTGTTGAAACTACTCGTATTACTCCTGAGTAGTAAGGACCTCCCCCCCCTCTGTTCTATTTCCTCAGATGGCCATTATTCTTAACGCCCGTGCGGGCAGCGTGGTCGTTGTTTGCCGGCCAATATCTCATCTTCCTTTTTCCGACTGTTTTTTTCTGTCCAGTCACTTCCCTCCTAGTCTTTACACGACTTGAAACGCTGTGATTTTCCTTGCCCTTTCCAAATTTAATACACGGCGTCCTGTCTATGGTCCGCACACGAGTGCTCTCGCTACAAGTTGGAGGCAAGAATTCCCTCTGCCCCTGTACGTCTTTCGAAAGTCCCCCTACTCGAACACTTCGCCGGACCTTACACGTCCGAACTGCCAGCCCACACCTGCCTTTTTTTTGAGGGCGGGTCAAAGTTTTGTTTAAACCCTTCCTCCTTCATGTACCCACTTTTTAAGTCTCTTTTGGGTTCTTTCGTTTGTTTTTGATTTTTTTTTTACACATAAGGTCTCCCGGCCCGTTTTTCACGCACAGGTCAACTTTATGTTTCCGGTTTTTTTTTTCTGCACTCGCAACTCGCCCGATTGCATTGACACGCTTTGCTTTTCCCCCTTCATGAGCCTACGCACCCCTTTTCTGAGGCCTTCTTAGCCATTCAAACTCTTTAACCCTCTGCTTCGCCCTCTTCATGACGAGCCCTCTCATAAACGACCTACTGATAACCTTTCTAAGGGGTTTGGATCCCTCTGAAGACCCTTGTCTTTACTCCACGGAAATACCTTCTTCTTCGTGACCGCTGTTCATTGTAATAACGGCCCGCACACCTAAACTCCCTCCCCTTCCATTCCTCTTTTTTTTTTCCTTCTACTGCGTCCCCTGGCATTCAGCAATTCGAATTCCTATTTTCGCCGAATCGAAACAGCGTCCCTCTGTTTAGACCTCGACTCCGCGTTGACTCCCTTTTGTTGCTCCCGCTTCGTTGGGGAGCGAATAGGCCCCCTGCATTTTATTGGGTTTTCATTTTCCATTGGCGGACCATTGCCTTTGAGTGAGTCAGGGTCCGGGCACCGACCTTGATTCACCCCTCCCAGATCCCCCCTCATTCCAGCTCCCTGCCCACAATGTTGTGGTTATTTGAAAAAGACGAAGTCTCTTGAAAGACCCCTCTCCTCTTCGTTTGGGACCTCCTATGTTCTGCGTCAGCAAAAGGTCTTGTTTATGAATGTATCTCTCTTTTCCTCTCTCGAAATCCCCCCATAAAGATATTCCCTCCCCCCATAGTGTTTTTTCGTTGGAGCCAACCTGCGAATGCGCTTTCTATCTTTTTTCTTTTTTTCCTTTCCTTGTGGAGATGCTTTAAGCAATCGAGGCGGGGACACTCCATCAACTTTGTGCCCCTCCTCACTCCCCCCCCCCCCCCTTTCTTTTAAGCTTCGCGGCCTCCGCTCAATAGTCCCCAGTGGTACCTTCGATCCCTCGTTCTATCTGGAGCCCTTTCCCGTTCCTCCCCGCTCCCAGATTGTTTTACTTCTTCCCTTACTCTGTTCGATTCGTCGCTCGATCTCCCGTTTTTGCCCTAGCGCAATCCTGGTCTCTTCCCATTTTTACGTGTTAATTTAACAGTTTGCTGTTCCCTCACCGTCTTTTTGTTATTTCCCTCTTCGCGAAAAGTGAGTCTCCAAGGGATGTGATTCAGTTGTTTCGTAGGTTCTCCCTTTCTCTTCCCCCTTTTTTTTACCCCCTTTGCCGTTCCGCTACCCAGCGCTGTTCGTTTGAAGTCTTTCTGTTCTTATGTGTCTAACTCTCTGACCGTGTAGTGAAGAGCCCTTGACCGCTTTCCCCGTGTCATGCAACTAGTTCTTCTCGTTTCTCACCCTCTTCCGTGAAACGCACAGTATTGTGTCTTGTCCACCCAGAGGCCCAAAAACCACTCCGACACGCCTCACGTTAATCCCCCCGCTTTTGGTAAATGAAGGAGGGACTTTGAAAAAACCAATTCCTCCTAGGTGTTTCGTGACTCGGCATTTTTCTTTAACTGGCTTCCCCCGAGTAGAACGCCTGGCGTTCCGTCTCCGTGCCCTTCCCCTCCTCTTTCTTTAGCAAGCGTTTTCTTCACCCCCATAGACTCGGCGACGTGTAGTTTCCTTCCTTTTTTTTTTTGTGTTCCCTCCCAGAGTTTCCTTTTTTAATATTATCGCTGACTGATCTCCCCAAAGGCGGCGACGTCTTATTTCTATATTTCCTTTCACCCAGACCCCCTCTCCATAGCGCCGAAATAATGTTCATGCCCCTCGTCCCATACACTTGCTCAGGGGAGCTGATTAATCTCGGAGATATCGCGATCTATGCTTCATGATGGTGGTCTTCTTGCGCCATTCCCCTTTCCACCCAGATGATTTCCCTCCTAGGTCGAGTTATAGGCAAAACACACACCTCTCCGCGTTCTCCCCTTCCTTTTCCAGCTTTTCCTGACCCCCGAGTATAATCGGGCTGCAGGCCCTTTCCCCAGATTTCCCCTTGTTAAGTTAAGATCTTTCCCCCTTCTTACTTTGCCAACTTTTTTGGAAAAACGGGTACCAGCTCCAATTCTCTTCGCCTCCCCTTAACCCCCCCCTCCCAACGAAGAATGTGAGTTCTATGATGCTGAACCCCCTCATCCCTCCACCGTGGTGTTTCCCCCATTTTTAGACCACATGCTTGAGTTCAGTTCCCCCTGCAAATCTGACAAGAGAGAACCAGCGCGGTACGTTTTCTCTAGTCTTCCCCTTTATGAGAAAGCTTGATCCGTAGCTTGGAAAGCAGTCTCCGACTCTGTCTTTCGAACCCCCAATCCCCTGTAGCCCTCCTCGGGTCTAGAGATTAGAAATGAATGGGTCGATCTTCTCCTTCCTGTTGAATTTCTGATACCCCATTCTCCCCCCCCCACTTCTTCCTCTGAACCACCCCCCCCCCCCGTCTCTAATCTCTTGTCTCCTGGGCATTTTCCTTTTTCTGACTGATTGCGGGAAAAATCAATGCCCGTGGTTCTCCCCTCTGATGACTCCTTCCCCCTCCTCGAAAGCCTCCCTTTTTTAGTCCGTCCGCGTACTCTGAAGCTCTCCACCGCGGGGATCCTGTACTGTGATTCCCCATTCCTTATTATCATTCCCTCGCAGACGAAAGTTCGATAGTTTGACCACAAGGCATCCGTTACGTGGCTCATAGATGCCCGCTGATTTTTATTTCCACGGTATATGGCACGAACTGACTTCGTCGACGCGCCCCCCTGTTCCATTTAGCCCCTTTTTTATTCACCTTTTCCCCCCCCAGAATGGTCTGCTACTGTAAGTGGTCCCACCCAGCAATCTTTTGCCCATTTTCCCCTCTCCCTGACACACCCATTGTCGGGATGCTCCTTGGTTGTGGTTACTTTTGGTTTTCTGTGCCTTGGAACATCAGCCTCGCCAGCCCGATTCCCCCCCACCCTTACATTTTCTTCCTTTTTCAAATTCCTCCGCTACAGCGGGAAGGGCCTTCCTTGTTTTTTGATTGATGAGAAAATTGAGGAAAGCCTTGCCCCTCAAGATCCCCCTTCGTCCTTTCTCTGTTCTACTGGATATTCTAGTTCCCTCCTTTTTTATAGGGTTCAACTTTCCACAGTCAAATAACGAGGCCATTTTCACTCTCGAAAAGCACCCATCCTTTTATGATCCTTTTCCTTTTGCCCGGCGCACCCTCGTCCCCTCCCCCTTTTTGGTTAAGTTTTCATACCTTGTGGCTGTCTTTCCATTCCAAGTCTCCCTGCCCTGCCC
>Ga0179593_1492265_pt1 | contig 10512 bp, 6 predicted proteins | sample CZODoug2_1_08_16_FD_185931 | JGI IMG/M metagenome (GOLD analysis project Ga0179593, IMG submission 185931) | Vadose zone soil fungal communities from Angelo Coast Range Reserve, California, USA - CZODoug2_1_08_16fungal (PacBio error correction) | ecosystem: Environmental > Terrestrial > Soil >... | reverse complement strand
TCACATCGTGTTGCCGGCCGTCTATTTAGACACTGATGATGCCAGTCTCGACCGCACTGGGCTTTTGCCTAGCGACTTCTTATTGATTCCTAAAGTTAATGCCGATCAATGTAATTCACCCTGAAAACTTGAATCCCAACTTGGTGAATAATCATCGATGGCGATCCTGTCTCTCTGACTTCGCGGATTTCCAGCCGCAACAGACCTGCGTGTTTAGTACGGTCATCATGCCCGTCGATCCGGGTCCGGACTTGAAATCCCGCCTTTTTTCCTCGCGGTCAGACCAGCCTACGCATCCGCACACGGGTTAGAACACAGCCGGAGTTCCCCTCCGCATCGCTGGTTTTCGGCGCGCCGAGCCCACGCAGCCCTTTCAATGCCTCATGCGCTCTTGCCATTTGAAATTTAAATGATTTTTGCTTTCACAGTTGTGGGGGTCCTCTGGACCAGAATGTCCTCCCTTTTCCTGTTTAGCCTCCGCCTTTTTCGCTCCTCCAGATTCTTGTTTCGCACCTGATTGAAAACAGACTCGGTTACCGAGGTTCTGTTTTTAATCGCACACTTGAACCTTGTGACATGAGTTCCTCCACGCTCTTTTGCAAGTTTTCCCGCACTCCGGTTCCCCCCTAGACGTACCCCTTGCTAGCCTTAAGAAACGTGACAGATATGACTGATTGTTACTACTAAACAACAATGATCTCCTGCCAGTTTCAGTTGATTTTAGCATTTTCTCAGGTTGGTTCGGGGTCCCTGCCACCGTCCGTTTAACAGTTACGGCGCAGTTATTGAGAACATTAGGGATTTCGTTCCCCACCCTCAAAGTGCTCCGGGCAACGTCTCCCCTGTTTTTTTTGTAATCTTCATTGATGATGGAACCGTTATTAGTCGTCATCGTTTCGTGGACCGATCCCCCCGTCCGCCCCCAAGGTGCCGTTCATCCCTGCCCTCAAGAGACGCCCTCCTTTATTTTTATGCTTGTGCCCAGATTTTCTGTCGAGGACCAATCTTGAGATCGCTATGTGTGAATCTTTCCCTACGTGTGTGTGAGTTAGCGTTCTCATCACCCTTTTTTCTCAGGCCTTTGATCGTGGCCAGGAAAAATCTTCTTGATTATACGCCCAAGTCCCGATCTGTTATAGATGTTTTCCGTCTGGTCGCTATTTGCCCAGTTGATGAATCGACCTTGCGTACGGGTTCGGCTTTACCACCGATGTGATTTCTACTTCCCCAGAGGGTAAATACTGTATCCGAAGTCTCGGTCTGCGCCCGGAGCTGTTCCCACGTTAGGGCCCCCGATCTAAAACCGGCATTATCTGCTTGCTGCATTTATTGTCCTGTGAACGTTTCCGGATGTTGGCAGGACGCCCCGTTTTTCCCGCCTGGCGGATGCCATCATCATTTCTTTTTCTCCACCCCACCAAGGATGTCAGATTTCGCTCATGGTTGACTTAATCAATTTCGTCTCTCGTACTTTTTCTCGATGAAATAGTGGTCGGAACGTCGATTTTGTTAGAAGATGTTTAAAATTTACCAGCGCGGTTTGAGTTATGTTTTGCACTTCTTAAAGGGCGCTTCAGCCTCACGTGGTTGTTTTTCCCGGCTCGTTTTCACTTCCCCTTTTTACACCCTCAATCTTTCTGGCGATGACGTTCTGGCTTTACCTCGAAGGCAGCCTTTGGGCCCTGCTTAGGAGGGGCGTTTTGTTCCGCTCTGGCGTCGCCTCACCAACTTATTTTCAACGTTCTTTGCTTTTCCAAGGGATTTTCTGACCTTGTTTGCTCGTGGGGCTGAAGTGTTGGCTCTTCGCTTTCCGTCGCACACGACCCTTTCGCCTGGTTGAGGGAGGAAAGATTCGTGGGTTTAGAAAAAGTTTGCGACGGCTTGAGCAGAGGCATACCGGTTAACCGATGCCAGGAGCCGGGCGGACCCTTATCTCCCCCCCCTTCTACTCTCAACCCCTACCCATATCTCTACTTATTCCCTGAACAAGACCCCTATACTTCCTACGATCGTAGTAATATTTTTCAACCTTTCCCAGCTTCTTTTTTGAACCCTTGCGGGGGCCGGATATGTCTTTCCCCACGCTCGAAGGGATTCACTCCTCTTGGATGTTTTCTCCCCCCATTCCCCAGTTCTGTTGACTCCACGTGCTCTTTCCTTCAAAAGGGTAACTACATTTCTGTCACCTCCGCTCTTTTTTCATATTGCCCTTTGCGCTGCGATCGGGACTGGCATCACATACCACTCTCCGCTGTCCGACCTTGTTGACTCATGACCGGTACCCCCATTCATCTTAACCACCTACTTTCTTCCCCTCTCTCCCACGAGCTCCTAATGTGTTAAATCCCTCCCTCCTTTTTCCCGAACCCAATCCATCTTGGTCAGTGGGCCCTTTTTCGCTCTTTTCTGTGCTGCCCCCGGTGCAGCGGTTCAGTTCCGGACGGTTGCTCTGGGCTCCCCTCGGTCGTCTGATGACACACAAACACTTTGCCGTTCAGCTTAACGTCGGTTTTACTTAGCTACCTTGCAGGAAGATCTCCTACAGTCACCTAGTGATATCCGTTTAAGTTAGATCTTCCCCTCCCCGCATCAGATGCAGATTGGGCCCAAATTACCCTACTGTGTGCAGAGCCTTGCTGGTTCTTTGCGATCCCCCAAAATCAACAACACCCAGTTTCTCGTGTATCTTTCCTATCGTCCTTATTCCTTATATGCGTCGCGTCCTGCAGGCAAACCGGATTATAGTCAGCCAGTTCTAGAATATGTCTTCCTTACAGTTGCCCTCGTTCAGCAAGGCAACGGGCCGTCCCCCCTCTAAATTGATCTGGCTTTCGGACTTCACTTCTAATTGCGGTTATTCCCCCGTGATATCAAGTGGTGCGACTAAGGTCTGGTCTAAACGTATGATTAATGGTAGATTAAGTTTTGATTGGAACTAAAATGCGAATGTGCATGCCTCTAGCCCCCCCCCCCCGACCACAGGTATAGCTGCAGGGAGAGATGGAACTTTGGGACCACGCGTGCCGCGAATTTCTGAGTTAGTGCCGCCCCGATCTTAGGCTTGGTGGTGCCCCTGACCGTTTTAGCGGACAACACTCTCATCACCCCTGGATTGAGTGTTGTTCGGACGCTTTTTCTTAAACGATTTTCCCCTTATGGAACCTCTCGTTTAACAGGCACCAAAACATAGAGTCTCCTGTTGAGTCGCCAATTCCTCCTCAGTACTCGTAGGATCCCGGTTTTGATCGGTTTTTCTGACGGAATACCTGCTTGCCTTGGTTTGTCGGCCCTTGGAGGGGGCATTTGGGGGTTGTCTGTTCAGGGAAGACCTGCAAATGGCAGGGTTCCCCATTTTTTGGGCAGCATACCCCTGGAGGGGACCCCCTTTCTTCTTGCCCCGCTTTTCTCTTTCTTGCTTTCCTTAGACCCATTGTGTCTTGGTCCCTCCCCTTCACGGGGCCATGTGTCCCCCGGTGCATTTTCTTCCCCCCGGCCCAATGCTCCTGTTCTTCGCTGTAGCCAAAGATGTTCTTCTTTTTCGTGAGCAAAACCATCGTACTTGGCCGACTATCCCGCAACGCGTGAAAACGCTCTCCACGATTTCCCCCTCCTGGCACCAAGTACTTGCTTCCTTATATACCGCATTCTTTTTACCGACTCGCCCCACACACGTCGTCTGGTGACTTCGTCCCAGTGCCTGATCCTATTTCCTCCGTTCGTTTTCCAGTCGCACATCCCTCTTAAAAGTGTCTATTATTCTCTCATGTGGGCTTCGCGCCGTTGTTTCCGCCGCCGCGGTTGATTTTACTCCGATGTACCCCTGGGGTAGTTCCTTTTCCCCATAAAGCCACTGACCCGGGAGAGCGTTGTGATTTATCCTATATTTTAATACGACCTCGTTGTTTTTGTTGAGTTATACTTCCCAGCATCGCGCCCTGTGTTCATTGATCGTTTCTTTAGCTCAACAATCCGCATTCTTGCTTTCCCCACAGCCCCCTACGGCGGGTACAACCTGCAGCCCCCCTCGAGCGACCCGCCCTCTTTGGATCTGGCGTAGACTGCTGGCCCGCACCTCAGTCGCTCCTTTTTCGTCCTGCCTGAGTTACACCTCCGTCCTCTTCTACAACGTTCTTTTTTCCTTTCAGCAATTGCTTGCCGGTCGGTCCCCTCTGCGCGCGTTTTTTCTTTTTTCAGCCCTCTCGGCCGTTCCCCGCTCCCCTTTTGCTCCCTGCCATATTTACATGATCTTCCAAGGTACCCTTCGAGCGAAGTATTCTTTGGAGGGGGGTTATCACAATGGACAAAGGCAACTTTTCATTATTTTCCCCCGTGCGGTGTTACCCCCCAGAATAATCTGTTCTCACCCGCACCCCGAAAATTACTTGGGTTCCAACGAAATTTTTCCATCCCTGGCTGCGGCGTTTTCCCTTCCTCCTCCCCTCTCTCACCTTTCCCTTTTCCTCCCTCTTCCTCCCCCCCACAGTGCCTCCCACATTTCCGATATTCCAGGTCCCCCAATACCGCGCCTTTATTGCAAATTGCACTTTTTCCTGCTTCCCTCTCCCGAAATTGTGGATAAATTGAGCTCCCCCGTGCAGAAGCTTTGGGCCTTGTCCCCGAGTTAAAGCAGCTGCAGGCGGGTCCCTTTATGATATTCGTCCTTTGCTCTTTTCCCGGGGTTTTTAATGCCCCAACACCCCTTTGCAATTACGTGTCATATTGTTGTCCTCAGCCTTAGGGGAAAGAGGACCATGTCACTCTGAATTACTCTATCGTTATTCAGACCCTTTTGACTCGTCTTTTTTCCGACTTTGCCCCTCGTGAAATGCAGCGCATTTGCCGTCGGAGAGAGGCTGCGCCTCTTTTTTGTTTCACTTTAAACGTGTCTCCAATTGCAGTTCCCCGCTAGGTTCTCCAGGTTCCATAGTGTCCGCCCCTTTTGATCGTTGCCGCAGCATTCAATTCTTTCAGTTACCCTCCCTCCCTCCCGCAGCTCTCTGAGCGTTTTACGCCTTGCCTTTATGGTGAGGGGTCAGTCTGGACGGTCGTTACTTACCCTCTTCTAGGGAATGGTGTTTTACCTGATCCCTTTTCCCCTGTGTTTCGCGAGAAGCTCCAACCTGGAGGATAGGCATCCCTCTTTTCCAGTGGAATTTTCTGCAAAACAAAGGCCGACCGCGAGTTTTTCAGTAGCGGTGCTGCCAAATACTCCACTGGCGAGCTCCCTTCTTCAGGACCCCTTTTTTCCTTATTGTTTTCGGCTGATGATCGTTTTTGAGCGCCCTAAAGATGCTCTTCCCCCGTGACTTTAGTTCCCCTCTTCTTCTCATCCCTCATTTTGATCCAATGGGGGTGAATAAGGGAAGGGCATTTAGACCCAACCAAGAATGTTTTCGCTCCGGAGCTTCCTCCCAGCTCTCTATTTGCCCCATGAGAACCATTCTGGTCTTTGCTTCGGTATGCGGATTCTACTGATTATTCCTTCTCTTTATCAGTCAGCCTATCCCTCCCCCGGCTTGGAGGTGCTACTTACCTTCCTCACCTTTGACTTCCTCTATTTCTAACCCCGGAGTGAGGCAATTTCTATCGCAGCTCCATGCGACATGAACGAGCGTAGCAATGATGGTCACCGTTTCCGTCCTCTCACATTTCCTTTTCCCCAAACCCTTGTTCCCCCAAACGTTGATGTTTCCCGAAATCGGGCTGCAAATGGCGTTTATCCCCCTCCTAGGCGCCCTCCCCTGTTACCAGGAGTGACGGTTGGTCCTTGATCTGACCTCGGAGAGATGTCCCTGTGGGGCCGGTACTGGGCCCGTTCCGCCCATCATCTACCCTCCGCAAGGTGAGACACCCAGTTGAGTTTCACCGCCCCGGTATGTGGCCCCCATTCGGAACGCCTAATACCAAGAATTGCAAGCCATCTACAAGCCAGCATGCTCTAATCCCCTGTTGTCCACTCCTTAAATGAACTGTGCGGCCTGTGCTTGAAGGAATTTCCTTAACAACCTAGGATACCCTTGGCCTACGGTATCGCGCAGCTTTTAGTAGATGCACTCTCCGTTTTTAGCACTGATGCACCCCGCCCGTTGCCGGACCCTCTTGTGTCGTGAAACCACCCCTTTCATCCCTGGATATGTTCCCCCCCCCGTGGCTTGAACTTTTTTTCCGCGTTTCCTCCGTCCCCCCTGTCGTCCCTTTCGAGGAATTTCCTCCGGACACGTCAGATTTCCCCCCTACATTTCCTTTAATTCCCACCCCCTCGCGAACTCATGGAATTGTTATTTATTCCAAATTGGGAATCGGGCTTTCCCCCGTGTACCCCCCTTCTTCCTTACAGGAGTCCCGGAATCCCGACTCCCGTGATGATTCTTTAACTCACTTATTGCTAGCATGCTGTCCCCCGATTTCTTGTGCAGTCTGCTTCTCTCTTGTCAGCAGTCCAGGACACCTCATCGGGTGCTTTTGCAACCCCCGTCCGCACGGTTTGGAGTTCATCCACTGCCTCTCGTAAGACCTCCCCCATCCCTTTTCTTTCCAGGGCTCGGTTTGGTCCTCGTTTGCTTTTTTTCCTGTGCTGAACGAGCAAGACCGAGGTGGTCACTATTTCTTTTCTTTTGTTGTGTTTTCTCTGACCGATATCGTTTCTGAATCTGTAGGGTTGAAACTTTTCGTTATACCGAAGTTACCCCCCTGACTCGTTGAAAGTGTGTGTTTTTGTTTTTCTTTTCTTTTTTTTTTTCGGTTTGCGGTTAGATGTTTACAGTCGCCTCGGCGTAGAGGTTCAAAACCACCGATTGGGTCTTACGACGAGTTTTGGTTCCTCTCCCTGACGAAATTTACCGGGCTTTTTTAAAGTCCTGAGCGGGACGTGGATGGTTTTTCCCCCTATCGTTTTTTCTTGGTTTTGTGATGCAAGACTTCCCTTTGGTGGTTGTCACGGGTAAGGCACGTGGACATTCGCCCGGGCCGTCATCGGTGTCCAAGCCTTAAAACCTCAACCCGTTTTCTGGTCCCCATTTAGCTCCTTTTGGTTTAATTTCAACTGTCGTATGTCACGTTTCGATATGACATCCATAGGGCTCCCGTTCTTTTACGAGTCCGACAAATGTCCCCTGCGCTTTTTTCTAACATTCCCCCCGGCCCCGGTGTTCCTAAGGGACAAATCTTTTGTGTTCCATTGCTCGGTCATTTGCGAACCGGAAGAGCGAGGCTTGTACGGCTGCGTATACCGAAGGCATCGGTTCTGACTGCCCCTTTCTGACTTTTTTTTCGCTTTTGATCGTCAAATTTTCACAAGGTTTTCTTCCCGGCTGATGCGCATTTTGTTTGGAGCGTGGCGATTTCGTGATGGCCTCTCACAAATTTTTCAAATTTCAGGAGACGGATGCTTGGGCAACTGCTGGTGCGAAAAGTGACATTTGCTGGGCTTTCATGACTATTCCGGAAGAGGGCCATAATAAATCGATAGCAGATGATCCCCCTTGCACCCTTTCATTTTTTCCAGCTGGATGGCCGCCGATGGTCTCTCTTCTGGAAGTGATCGCATTCCTCATTTCTGGGTTCCTCAACGTTTGCTCGGCCGTTGAGTCCCTTTGATCCTGGCCACATCATCTCGATCGTTCCCATAGTTTCGATTACTCTCATCCATCCTTTCTCACTTTCCCCATCCCCCTAATGGCAGAATGACGGTAACTCCTCCCCCCAAGCTCCCCTTTCGCGCCGCGTACACCCCGCAGACAAGAATATTCTACATTCCCGAACTACATACCAATTCCCCTTTTCTCCGTTGGATGCGCGCGTGGTGTCCTTCCAGCGGTTCTCCCCTTTTTCGAATTTGTTCTTTGTTGGTTCCGCCGCGGTTATTAATTAATGAGTCTCTTTCCCTCTTCAGAGTCAAAAAAGTCCCGATGTCCTACTCTTCGCGCGGATCCCAGCGCCAGCAGGGATCACTTGGTTAAGATCTTGCTTTCATCATCTTTCCTATTTTGGCAGACCGCTGACTCTTGCGGGTCTGAATCCCCTTTGCTGGGTTATTCATCCCCAACATCACAACACTGGACCTTCTCTATCTCCCCTGCTGATCTTCTTCCCCTCTCTTTTAGCAGGTAACGGCTGTTACTTAAGAACCCTTCCATTGTTTCTAACGTATTGCCTTTCGCCCACTTGCCCATCGTCACCCCGTGCCAAACCCCACTACTTCTTTGCCGGCGCTGAATTCACATAATTGCTTTTGATCTTTTTTCCCCAAGGATGAGCCAAAACCAGAAACCTTGTATGACAGGGATCGGCTTGCCCCGGCGACCTTTTCCGTTGGACCCTTTTACATATCTGCGGGCCGGACCTAAGGCGACGGTTTCCTTCCTGGAGCGCATGAATGATTCCCATTCGGACAAAGAGGCCGCTGTCCATGGGGGACTTCCCTTGCCATGACTCTCTTGGAGGCTCTCGCTTCCCTCTCTCCTGGAGGCACAATCGTTAGTTGTGGTGGCTTCTGCAACCTCCTGATCCGCCAGCCCCCCTCTGTTCGTATTGAACCTAACATGCTTTGAATCCCCGCCCCTAAATGGTATTTCGTTTTGGGTCTATTTCTTTCGCGACCACATTCTCCTTTCCTGCAAATCCTTTTGATCGGTGCATGACACATTTGCGGATGGATGCTTGTGATATCCTGCCTTTGTTTCTGACGTCCTTTTTGCGGTCAGCTTGCGGACTGGGAATTTGGGGTTTCCTTTTCAGCCCTTGCCGCCCCGTGGGAATCTTTACGGGGATTTGAAACTCTTTTCTTTGGCCCTAATTTATGTCTGGTATCCTCGATAACTTTGCCTTGTTGCCATCACGGTTGTTGGCCCCATTTTCCCATTGTATTACTCAACCCCCCTTGTGTTTCCCCCCTCCCCAATGATATAATTTTGCTGTTTATTCACTTTGCGGTTTTCATGTCCTCTGTGCGTTGCCAACCCCCCGTAGTGGGATTTCCGCAAACTCTCTCTAACGCTTTCCCCCCTATGGCCCGCACCCCAGCCCGCCCCCCCTTTTCCTTCTAAAACCCCAGTTGATTGGTGACTTAAACTTCACACCAATCTGAGTCGGAACTCTCTGATAAACATTGAGAAGACTATTTACACATTCGCAAACTCCGACTACCAATTTCTTTTCTTGCCCAGGATGTTTCTTTTTTGTTGTTTGAATCCTCTCTTTTCTTTGCGTGCGTAAAAGGTGGTCCCCTTTGTGACTGCTTCAGAAAGTCCCTTTACCCCCCTTTATTTCTTTTGGGCACTATTTATTCCCTTTGTGTTGTTATCTATTCCGATGATTAGCTCTTTGATTACCTGGACTAACCGGTCCCTTTTTTGTTGTCCCAAGGACTTACGCGGCGGCTAAAAAGTCTTCTTTTTCCCACCCAAATCCTTTGCGCGCACCCAGACTTGGAGGTCTTTCTTTTCAATCTGAAAACACTCCCTATCACCGGTTCTCTCTTTTCACTTTCCGTAATTTCCACCCGCCCCGATGTTTTTAGCTTTGTAACCTCCAACCTCGTTCCTTTGTAAGGGCCACCTGTTGTCAGTCGGTAGGCTATTGGAGAGCTTTTCCTATCTTAGCAGAATTTTATCGCGTCCCCCAGCTGCCATTTTTTTGACCTATCCTAAGAGCCAAAAGACCAACCTTTTCTACCCCGAGCAAGGATGATCCGTGATTTTTTGGTTTGGTTAATCAAAATGGCACCCTTTTCATGGTTGAATCCCTTAAAACGGACCCTAGCGGTTGTTCCCAACCTCAGAAGATGGTTATCTGACGGGAACCTTACCTCCATAGAGGTTTCCCCAATTCCAGAAAGACCCCGGCTTTTCGGAATTCCCCCTTTCTTGACTTTGACAGCCTCCCTTACTCCCAAAACCAGGGGCCGAGGTCCACAAACAAGCCCAGGCCGAACCCTCTTCTATTATTTCCCTGCACAAAATATCGCCGGATGCAAGTCATCAACCCCCCCCAGATCCTTCCCCCTTCCTGACCGGTTCTCTAGAGCACTGTAACTTGATATTTTTGCGGATCCTTCCATGCCTCGCACTTGGTCCATAGGGCCCCTTCTTTCTCGTAAAATTGAGAAAGTTGGTTGAGCCACTCCTAAGTGTTACTAGTGTTGTCACTTTCTCCGGAACTGTAACGCCGTATTCCGAATGTTTTAAATCCGCCCACGTGCCACTTTTCCTGTTCGTTTACCGTCGAGGGGTATCGCGTCTGGCTATTTCCTTGCCATATTGTTTCCCAATCCGCCTCCCGGAATTCCCCTATTTTCACGTTTTTTGGCCCTTTAACTTATTGCCAGCCCACTTCGCCTCCGACTCCGCCATTATGACGTGACTTAGCCGGTCCCTATCCCGATTATTTTTTCTAACGCCCGTTTTCGAATGTTTTGGCTTGGTCACGTCTTCCCTTTCGTTCATAGTAACAAATCTTTACCTGTTGCTTTTCACTTGATGAGACGCAGCGCGACAACTCTTGTGACGATAGGAA
>Ga0179593_1430088_pt1 | contig 10512 bp, 10 predicted proteins | sample CZODoug2_1_08_16_FD_185931 | JGI IMG/M metagenome (GOLD analysis project Ga0179593, IMG submission 185931) | Vadose zone soil fungal communities from Angelo Coast Range Reserve, California, USA - CZODoug2_1_08_16fungal (PacBio error correction) | ecosystem: Environmental > Terrestrial > Soil >... | reverse complement strand
CTGTTATTTTCATAGTGCGCTAGTATTTATTCGTTCCCACGTTCTTTGAAGTGGCACCGGCTTTCCCTTCTCTGGACGCCCGAAACACAAGGTCCGTTTTCTCCGTCGCTAGTTTTTTTGTTCATCTTCGGACGGTCTTCGGTTACGCTTTTTATACTCCAGGTGAGGAAAGCCTTCAATGGACCCCCCCAGAACCCGGCGTAGCCTCGTGTTGTACGCGGTATCGCTGCATCCTTTTCTCCTTGCACCTCTTGGCTCGAAAGGGTTTTCGCGTTTAATTTGGTTGTTGGCGCGTTTGCCTCTGCGTGCTGGTGCCTCTGTCTTTACTGCGGCTGCGACATCCACTCCTTCTTCCTTACCCCATTACTGCAGACGTTTTTGCTCCCTGTTTGTTCCTCTGGCCGGTCTCTCGCCCCCCCTCGCCCCCTGATTCTGCTGCATCCTGAGGCCGAGTCGCTGCCGTCTATAGTACCTTCTGGTTTTATGTATCTTCCTGTTTTTCCCCCCTTTCAACTGTTTTTTGCTGACAAACTGTGGTATCCGTGACAGTTTATGCTCATATTTATGTCCTTCAGAGTTCGATCTGTCGGAAAGGTCTGCCTGTTTCGCCAGGTTATTGAGTTTCTTGCCTACGAAGGTGGACCGTTGTTGGCTTAGCTGGGATTTTATTGCAACTTAGTGAGGTCTCGTTACCCAGATCCGCTTCAAACATTTCGGCACCCCCATTTTATTTTGATGGCCCTCCCATCGTGCAGGCGTACGTTTTCCGCGCGTTCCGGACTCGCTCCGTAGAATTGGAGAGGCTGTGTTTTCAATCTGGTTTAACCTGGATTCCCTTTCCCACCCTTTTCCTCTTATCGTCGTGCTGCCTACTGCTTTCCAGTCTTCTTCTCTCTCCTCCTGTGGGGAGACTTGAAAAAACACTCGCGTAGCTCCTCCCCTTGACTAATGCATCCTTGCTTTCCTTGGTGAAGCGAATCCTGAACCATTTGTCACACACCCCTGCCAGGTCTCCCGGCTATCTCTCCATTCACCGCTGTGTGCTGAGCCCCCTACCTGAAGAGTTGGATGCCCTGTTCAACCAATGAAATGTGTGGACTATGGTTCTTGGCAAGACCTGTCCTTTCCCCGCTGGACTTTAAAGTTGTAATTACCCCCCATCAGGGCCTTTGACAGTGTCCGCCTAACTCCAATGCAACCTGTTGTGCAGGGCGCCCCTAACAACTTTGGACCTTCTCGAAATGACCCACCCGCCTGATTTTGCCAATGATGATTTTGATAAATTGTCGTGCCCCCCCGGCGTGTCAGACAACTTTTTGACTTTTGGCAGGCAATTGCAGACACAAAAACCCGCCTGACGGCCTTGTCACGAGGGGATTCCATGTCACAAGCCCCTAGCCTAGAAGCTGGTGGGCTGCCTCCCGGTCCGCGTACCACCCACATCCCGACGATTCCCCGCTGCACGGTTCGAAGGAATTTTTTAATGCCAAGGATTTTTTTCACCCATTTATTTCTACCCGAGGAACCTCAACCCTTCAAGCGCGGCAATGCGTTCCCCACATCCCGTTACATTTTTTGCCAGTCGCGTGACGGCTTCACGCTACCCATTTCCCCTGATCCAGTTTTTCCCAACCGGTCTACCAGATTCTCTTTGCCCTTCCCTTCCCAGCCTGTTGTTCCGGGCGGCATTCCTACTGAGATAACACGTTCCCCTCGCGCTTACCACACACAAGTCTGTTTTCGCGCCGTTACACGGGATGTGCTGTTCTGTTGGACGTGACAAGGCAGGCCACCATCATTCAAATTTTGCAGAAGTCTTCTGGAAATCCGATCCGTTTCTGATCTATAGTCATGGAACAACTTCAGTTGTTGGACTTTCGTTTTTAGTAATTGCCCTGGTCCCCCTCATGGTGACTTAAGTCCGGTAAATAGAACACCTTAGTTTTGCCAGCCCCACCCAGGAATAATGAGCCAGCGCACTTGGTGGGGAAATCTTTTGACTGCCCTGATCACGGCACGCTGCATCTTCCATAAACCCCATCCCCCCTGGTGTTCGCTTGGCGCCGGGAGTCCCGGTTGTAATACCATCTGCGCTCTGGGCCGTTCAGCACCCACGGCCCTTCAAAATGGCCCAGTTTCCCCGGATTATCTCGTTCTTCCCCCCGAGTGGTTCCAGGCTCTTCGGAGATGAACGTCCCCTCCGCAGAACGGCACGGATTTTTGGATTTGTTTCAAGCGGCTTGCCGTGTACGAGTGCGGGGGCTACGGTCGGAGGGGCTTTCCCGCCGGCCTGGTGCGTTATCTTTGCTGTTTTCCGCCGCTAGTGTTTTCACTCTGGTCACCCCTCGAGAGTAATCAACTTCCGTTCCCTTCTGCCCGGCCGCTGGTTTCATCAAGAGCATCGATTCCATTCTCCCCTGTCTACCCCGTTGTAGCACCTTTCGTTGCTGTTCTCCTGGACGGTGGCAACTTGGAGCGAAATGCTCATCCCCCTGTCGCCACGCACTGCCCCCTCTCAAAAGTATGCCGGGAAAGTCTTCGTTTTGACCGCACCCCTCCCCCCTGCCCTGTATTTTCTAATGTATCGCATATCTCAACCAAACATTGGGCAGCGGCTGCTCCGAGATGTTTGCTTCTGGCCACAACTCCGACCCCTATTTTCACTTTGCGCCACTGATCCGCCATTGGATTCCCCCGATCCGAGGATCCGCCTTGATCTCGCCGATTCCTATTATAGATGAGCTTTTGATTTCCAGCCCTGTTGCTTGCAGCCCCCCAGTTTGTTTTTTCACGCTTTGTCCTCCCCCTGCGGGACTTTTTCGAGGTTTCCCCGCCAACTTCTCTTTTCCTGTTGTGTTTTGATCGATTGGAGGCCAACTCCGTTTGCCTGAGTCGCGCGTCAGGCTTTTTCCGACTGTCTGGCCCCCTGCAGGACATTGGGTGCTCTCGCGGCTTTCCTAGCCAAATCTGGTGACTGCGGATCTCGGCACTTAGGATTTTTTCCGTCCTTTTTTCTGGCCTTACTCATTGCTGCTTGGTCAATTGCCTTTTCCAGCTCTTTTGTTGAGGCCGATTAGTCACGCTGCCAATGTTTAGGTGATAGCGACCTACAGGTTGACTGCAACGGCATGGGGGGAAATTTCGGTGGCGTCGATTCCTTTTTCCCTGCTGCGCAATGCTTGGTTTTAGTTGTGCAGTTTTTTACCACAAAACCCTTGACAGGCACATATACGGTCTTCTCTTTCCGCGGTGCCAAATTGTTTTTTTTCCGATGCTTTCTTTTTAATCGCCTGCCTGCGGTTTTCTCGACGGGGTACGGCCGGTTTTTCACGTAGAGTGACAACAGTATCTTTGTTGAGCAGCACCGATGTTCCGGCGCTGCGCCTCCTCCTGCCCCGGCCCCACCGTCCGAGAAGCGTCCCCCCCCTTCTGGCCTCCGTGCTGAACACGTTTACACTACACGTACAATCTCTGATATCGGGTCCGTGCATGCGTTTTCGGCCGCGTGGACGAGCTCAGCGAGAGATGTCCCTCCTCGTGTGCAGAGATCGGTTCCTCAGGCAGCAATTGATGGCCTCGCGGCTTTTTTCCCTCATTCCCATTCTTTCTCAACCACTCCTCCTGTCCAGGTTGGATCGGGTTTATCATTTCCCCTGAGTTTAGCTCTCCCTGAACCACAGTCCTCCAACTTTCGGGTCCCTAGGCTACCGCGCTCACCGTTTGTGCCCATCGGCGAGATGATGAGGAATCATATCGTGGTATTGTTCCGGTCCACCCTTGGCACTTGACAGGCGGCCTGTCCCCTTTCCGGTCACCCCCTGTACCGAAAATCCAGCCCCCAGTGATCCAGCGAGTTCTTTTGTATTTCTACTTGACGGCTCTTTCTTTCTATTGCCTGCCCTGAAGGGAAAAAAGTCTTGTATCTTTCCTTTCACTCGCGGTTCTCCCGTAGGCCGGGTCATAATTTCCCTCTTTAGCGTTACTGAGTGGAGCTTGAATTAGAGTAAACTTGGTGTTGTCGCCCCCTTTTTTGCCGCTTTGTGCCGGTTGTCCCCTGCCTTTGGCTTGCGACTTTCCACCGCTTTTAATTACACCCACTTCCCCTGAATACGTGCGCGGTCATCGCTCTGGGTGGACGCTGTGGGATCCAGCCCCAAGATCCTGTCTGGGATCCTTGTACGCGTTCGAGACACGTCTTCCGTTAATTTTTTTTCATGCTTTGACAAGTAGACCATTTTTCTTCCCCTTTGGATAAGCACCGTTTCACAGATTGTATGAAGGATTTTTTTTAATTGAGTTTCTCCTGTCCACGAAACCAGCCGTGGAATGTTGATGACCTGAGCAAATTGTTGTCTGGCGCTTTCAATGTTTCCCCGGGTGGAGTGAGCTGGGAATGTTATTTATTCGTGCGATTCCCCCTGAACAGTCGCTTTGTGCCGCTCTGTTCCAAACACATTGATTGTGATGGTACGTTTGCCTGCACGGCGCGCACCCTCCGTGCCGGCTTATCTACTACGGACACTGGCGCAGTGAGTGGAAACTTTTTTTGGATCGCGGCTTCACACTGGAATAAGATGCTGTGTTTGATGTTGCTATCCGTGGACAGGATCTCTTCCTTTCCTCCTCTTGTTTTGTGTAGTTATCCTTTCATATGTGAACTGCCCTCTACATCCAGACACTAAGAAGAATTATCAATGACCTGGGTGCAGAATCCATTCGCTTCCAACCTCCGCGAACGGTATCCGCGGAGCCTGGACTATCCTTCACAGTGATTGGTTGCCTTTTTCCGCAATCTCAGGCAATTTTTTTCTATGACCTGGAAATAAACCCTTCTTCCGTGTTCTCGTTTTGTTGTCCTCGATCTGTCGCTCCCTTGAACGCCATGTCTTCCCTTCCCCGTTCCCCTTCCAACCTTTCTCTACTCCTATCTTCACCGAAACTCAATGTTTGCCAATGGGTTTTTTTCGGCCCTGCCCTTTTAATAACACTGGTTAGGGAAAGGTGCGAAACCGACCACCGCATTCAGCAATGCTTCTTGCCTCCCATTTGGTGTTCCTGTGGTGTCAGCCATTACGGTGAGGGCATTAAAGCGATTTACCCAAAAAACGTTTTTTTAAGTCGCCACCCTATCTCTGGCCTGTGACAGACCTGCCCGATCTCTCCGCAGCTGGGGGGGCTGGTTCCCAGGCAGCTTCCCCCCACCCCCAGCGTTCTCGCGTTTGCAGGAATTGGTTGCATGTACAAGGCTGTGTCCAGTATCGACGAAGAAGGAACATACCTTAACCGCAGATCCGTCCCGTTTTTCTCACGGGGTTCCCAACCCCCACCTCCTTCCCTCATCTTTGGGCAGCCATCGTGCACGGAGGAACGCGATCATATGAGCACGGTCACAGTGACCTCGTCTTTCTTGATTTCCTTTCGGGTGGCCCTGGCCGGGCGGTTGTGCTTCTTCGAACTCTACTCGCAAGTCTCTGACTCCCCCAGTGTTCGGGATCCTTTTGCTTTTTCGTTTAGTCACCGTCAAAAGGCAGGCACATGGCCACCCTGCGAACCCGTTTTTTAAATTCAACCGCGCCAGTTGGAACTCGTATACCAGCCTGCGACGCCGCCCTTTAACCCTCCAGGTTTGCGAGTAGATGTACATAGCCCCCCCCTACCCACTGGAGGTGTTTTTCAGTACGTCCCACTCTGGTATGTTTCCACGTCCCCCCCCGTTATCCTTCCCAGGCATTATTTCAGCGTCTGCACGGTCGGGTTGAAAGGCTGAGCAAGAGATGACGCCCACCCCCCCGCCCGTGCAAGCGGATTCCCCAACAAAATTTCTGTGTCCTCATGGCGACCGTCGAGACCGTAATCCTATTGAGGAATGTCCTCCTCGCCTACAAGAGTCCCCTGTCCCCCCCCATTCTGCGGCTCCAATAAGACTTTGTGTACCTGCGTGTGTGGAGATTTGAATGTAACGTGAAGAGTCCCCATTCTGAAGCTCATACGGGGCCTCCAGTGACGGAAAGTCTTTCCAAGTTTTGTGCGGATGTATGGATTATGCTAGTGCAGGGAGGTGAAATCCAATCCCCTCTGTTCTGCACCGCCCCCCCCCTTTTCCTGTTGGTTCAATATCTGAAACCGCGCTATATCCCGTCCGCTGTCCCGTCCCCCCTCCCCGGACTTACCGCGATCCACTCAGTAAATAAGAATACCTTCCATCCCATTACCTGCTCCATCCATCACTCGTCAATTGCTTTCTGCGTGTCAAAGATCGGACACTTTCGTTACCTGCGCAACTAAGCACTCTGATTTGCAACGTATGCCCAGTTCATCTTTCTCGAACCCCCTCAGATTTCCCACGGCATCTGCCCCTGTCCTTGGAGTCTCCTAGCCACCAACATGGCATTTTTCGTCTGAGCCGATTCTATGGCATCCCATCCCCCCTCCTTTCGGTCTTTCTTTTCCTTGAAAATGACGACATCCTTTTTTGCTCCGCATACGCGGTGTAGACCTGATTGTCTCCTTCGATTTTTCTAGACGTTTTATAGCTCCCCCCTCTGTCTTCGCCAATGTGTCTGGGAAGCCAGCACACTCTTTCGGGCTTTTGGCACCCCTTTTTCGTCTTCCACTATGATATCTTGGGAACGCCAATTCTACTCTTTCCCTAATCCACTTTTTTTTGCCTCGGATTGGACAGGACCCCCTAGAGAAGAGTACGCGGGAGCCCGCTGAGTCCAAGATGTGTGGGATGGGGCCACAGTCCGAAAGCTGATGAGTTTACTTTTTTATTTAGAGGTGAGTAGGATCATCCCGAGGATATTGTCTTTAACGCTTGCGTTAAAAATTGTATTTTGTCTATCCTTTATGGGTGTGTTTTCACGTTTTGTGGCTAATTTATTTTGCTGGCCTTTTTCAGTGTCCCAGGCCATTTGGGATTGTTCCTTCCCCGATCCCCTCGCACGCTGCTGCCACATGTTGTCTTATATCGCACCCCACATGAGACGTTTTCACTTCCCGCCTCTGGGGACCAATTTTTCTGGAGTCTTTTACCGATTGCATTACGTTTTCGCAAGTGCTGTTCGTTTGCCCGGCGTGTGCAGGGATGCTTGTCTCTTTCCAAAGGGAAAATTCTCCATGCCACAATCTCCTCGTCTACAGGCTGGTGTTTTTTCTTACTGTTGTTACGATGCGGATGTCAGTGGAGCCTTCTGCGGGCTTGTAGGGTACTTACGAAAGACCCCTTCTCTGTAATACCCAGTTCCTTTCAAACAAGCCTGCGCGCCCCGCTGCTCGCCCGTCCGGCGGCTTTAGGCTTCCTCCCCTGTCGACCCAGACAACTTAGATTCCACGCTATTCCCCTAATTTTTGGCCCCTGTCCCCTGATGATAGTTGACACTTTTAATCTCCATCCAAACGCTTAAACCTAGGGTTTTTTTTTCCTTGGTATTTCGTTTTGGACTTGATCGTTCCTATTAACATACAGTCGAGCATATCTGCACCAAGCTATGTCCGTCCCTTCTCTTAGGCCAACCTCTACCCGTTAAAATTCATTGTTGCTGAAGCAGGTTTGCTTTTTCTCTCTATTGCTCGAGCCTTTTCCCCCTGTAGCCGATGCTACACCCGTTCTGTTTTGCTCGGTTTCTTAACCCCTTTGTGTGCCGTCCCACCCATACTCCCAGGGTCTGGTCTATGGCTTCGCTTTTTAAAATGAATTTTGTCTTACTTTTTTTATCGGGCTGGTACGATGTCCTCGCCCGTGATTGGATCTTTAAAGTTCAATTTTACTCATGTGGTCTTCCCTTTCTTTTGTTCTCCCCTTGAACGTCCACTTGCTCCCCGCGGAGAATACTTGGGGTCTCTAAAGAGGGCGTGTTTTTCGCGAGATCTTGAACGGACAGTCTCCACAACGGCTTTGGACTGATCCCCTTTCCTCCTATGGTCCTCTTCTTTTCCGGAGGGCCCTATTGGCTCTAGTGAACGAGTCTATTTCCTAGCATGTTTCTAAATGGAAGTTTTTGGTGACCGCCTTTCCTCGCGTGTGTTGTTTTCCCCTTGTGACGACTGTTTCCTTCCCCTTTTTCGGGCTCGCTTTGAGGTGGGGAGCTGTGCCTTTAATAGCCACCCCCATGTGATCTGCTTGGCTATCCGCGCCGCTCGTCCTTTACCACGGGTTTTTGTTCTTGGTTTGCCATCCCGCTTCCGCCTCTAACCACTGGGGGATCGACCAGAGCCATCACATTTTGAAGTGCCGTGGGTCCGATTTATGTTCCGGAACATCTTTTGACCTGTCTCCACCAGGGGAATACCCCCATTTCGTTTCGGTGCGTACTGCTGTTTGGCGTGTAAGGTGGCCCATCTTATCCCTGTGAGAGTAACTCTGACAGATACGATTCGCCAACACTCTGTCCCACAACTTTCTGCCATGGCCCCCGATCTGAGGCTACGGCGTCCCACTTAGATTGCTGCGACTAACACGGGCGAGGCTGCTTTTCGCGGTCCTTTGTTGACCAATCTGGTGATCTTACTTTCCCCCCGGGCCATTTGCTGATTTTTTTTTTCTGTTTGATTAGCCGCTTGAACACTACTTTCCCCTACTCTCCCCGTGGTTTTTTGTTTTGACTCACCTCAACGCCGTCTGAAGAAGGCAAATACTGACGAATTACCCCCCTTATTCCATGTTGATCGCGAATCCCCACCAATTGACACTCAGAGACACTTGGGTCGCCGTCCGGAGCAGGTTTCCCAGCTGTGGTCTGCCATCCAACTTCTTTCCTGAAGCGTTCTGACTCTTGCCATACCCAATCCATTTTTTGCCATGATGGTTCGAATTATTATTTCTTGTTTTTTCATCGCGACTATGGTCCCCCCCACTTCTTCACCTCAACCCAGCCTTTCCACTTCCCCTTCGTCCGACCCTCCACCCTTTGGCGCCTGGTGCCCCGGCACTTTTTTCAACATTTCATGAGAACAGACCCAACAGCTGCCCTCCCCATTGTTTTCTTCCCCTGGTCGATCATGTGTTTGTAGTGTCATCCCCTTCTGGTTGAGGCAACGCAACAAAAAAACCGAAATGTCGCGACTCGACGTGCCCTGTCGATTTCTCTATTTACGCTGCCTTACAACAAGATACATGGGTTTCCAGACGTTAAACTCGGCGCGCGGAATACTCCCGTCCCTTATTGTGTGAATATCGGAGGTTTTAAACTCTCCGCCGAAGGAAACGCACAGCACCGTTGTCAACACCCTACAACACAACTAATTGTCTAAGACATCCGGGAACTTTTTCCCGGCGAGACAATGCCTCCTGGCCTCCCAAGTCCCTTATCATCGGATCTTTTGATGCTCAGCCTGTTCCAGTGCCTTTTAGTTCTCCACGCGAACCCACTGCCGCCTTATCCCCACACACTTTCCTTCTCGCGGGCATCCCCTTCGGTTTTTCGTGCCTTACTTACCAAACTTCCTTGCCCCCCCCCTTCCCCCATGGTTAAATTTCACCCGAAGCAGCGCCATATAGACGCCCATCCCCCCCCCGAGCGCTGTCTTGCGTACATTAAGTTTTTTTTTCGTTCGACCGTTAGTGCATGCCATATCACGTTAGTTGTTTTTCAGTACTGTCTAGTCCCCCCCTTCGTTTGAACCTTAAGACGGGTCCTGCCCACCCAGGAACTGGTCCCAGGGATAGGCGCTGGCCTTTGTTTTAAACTCTCTGCGAGATGACCGGCCAACGCTTCGCTTCAATTCAACCCCTTGGTTTGCCGAGATGCGACTGTTCCCTTTTACGTACTCTTCAGATTGCCCTCGACCCTTTGTCCATCCTAGTTCCACGTCCTTTCAACCCCGGGACTTTTAAAAGTTTCACCCTACCGTGGACAGCGTGTTGAGAGTGGAGATTCCATGCGAGTCTCCGAAAGGACGCCCCCAGCACATATGTCAAGAAGTCCGATCCCAGTGGATTGCTTCAGTCGGGGAGGGCGTCGCCACGGTTGCCCAGTGCTTGCGCCGCTTTGTTTTCACTCACTCTTTGCCCCCCGACGCTGCTTATCCGTAACACAGCTAGTATAGCGATCACACCTCTGATCCGTGCCATCACACAAGTTCCACCGCTTACTACCTTTCGGAAGTTTTTTCATGATTTACGGTGAACACCAGCCCTCGGCATGACCTCTCCTTCCAACCGGGACAAACTAAACAAACAACTTACCCCCTACAACTGCTGCCACCGTAAGAAAGACCTCCCCACTTTTTTCCCCCGTCCATATTGTTCCTTTTGTCCGTTTTTCGCACCCACCAACCTGGTCAAGCTTTTTGAGTGACTCTTGTTTATTCCTCCCCCCCCTCAACGCCCAAACATAGGGCTTGACTCTTTCCCGAGCAATTGGTTTGCGCGATGAGTGTAGACAGATGCTTTCCCTCGACCTACAGATTGCTCTCTCTCAGATCTGAGATACTTTAGAATGTTAGGTGGCGAACCCCCAGCTGTTCTGGCGCTTCTGCGTCCCGACTTTTCCCTCTTTTTTCCCTCCCCCA
>Ga0179593_1387701_pt1 | contig 10512 bp, 10 predicted proteins | sample CZODoug2_1_08_16_FD_185931 | JGI IMG/M metagenome (GOLD analysis project Ga0179593, IMG submission 185931) | Vadose zone soil fungal communities from Angelo Coast Range Reserve, California, USA - CZODoug2_1_08_16fungal (PacBio error correction) | ecosystem: Environmental > Terrestrial > Soil >... | reverse complement strand
GCAGTTTTCTTGGACACAAGTACTCCAGGACATTGCATCTTCTCATTTTTCTTGGAGTTTTTAACTTCCCTTCCTTTTCCTCTGGTTACCCAGCCGTCCTCCTTCGGATTACTGTATCACATTTTTGAACCTACTTAAATTCTTCTCGGGGACATTTCCTTTTAACATTTTGTAAGTAAGTTCAGAGGAAATTCTTTTCTTCTCCCCCCCCCCAAGGGGTCCTCTAGTTGGCGGGTCTAGAGCTTACACCTTCTTTTTTCCTTGTGGAACTCTGGTTGGTTTTGATTAGTTTTTCCCTCAAGGTCCTTTTTTTCCCATATGCTTTTAGTGACTACTTGAGGCCTTTGTTGCTCTGCAGCGCGATGTTCTCTTCGATGGCACACTGGTTTAACTGATTCCTCCCATCCCTCCCCTGCCCATTCAGACCATCTTAGTAACGCTGTACAGAGAATTCCAGCTTAGGAGTCTCAATCTCAGCTGACGAAATGAGATGGAACTTAATTAAGTTTCCTTGTTTTTCCCCCTCGCCGCACCACAATCTTTCTTCTCACTAATACTTTCCTACCGTTTTTCCCCCTCACTTTTTTCTTCCAACTGGGCCGTGTCGATATTTCCCGTTTTCAGGACGCTCCTCTTTTTTTTTTCCTTTCTGTCTAGTGCGGTGACGGTGCGTTTTGCGCTCCTTCCTTTTTTGACACGACTCTGCTGTTTTCTAATGGCAGAGTCGGAAGTCCCCTCCTGCTCCGCTGGGAAGCGAGGCTACGGAAAACTAACCAGATTCCCCCCTCTATCGAGAGCGGTTCTCAATACGGCGATTTTTTCAAACGGCCTCTGCGTTCTCTTGTGATACCGCTTCCCAAACAGTACCTTTTTAACTTCGTTCCCCCCCCTCCCCAGGCCAAATGGACTAAGTAGGTTCTTCCGGTGATGTGGCAGCTCACGCCTATAACGGTCTTTCTCATGTGATTTCTTTATCTCCAGCGCGTGCCGTCCTAACAGGTGCGGCCAACCTCCCCTTTTGTATTAGCTCAGTCTATTGGAGGTCTCGAATCACGGCCTCTCACTCGCCCGCGAGCTTCGGGGGTTGTGATTAGTTACTCCCGGACGCCCTTTCAGCACCTCTAGATCTTTTTTTCGTTAGGTGATCTCCTCGGATGCGCAGCACGCGATTTCACCAAGCCACTTTTCGTCCCCAAAGGTTGCTTTGCCTCGTTACGGCTATGTTCGATCAACCCTTTTCCCCTCTCCGCCGTTTCTGGAAACCGCCGGACGCCTTTCTGTTCTGGACAGAACAGCAACCACCTTCTCCTGGCGCGCCCGCCCTTTTCCCTCTCTGGCGTGACCCGACGATTTTTTCCCTCGCCGCGTTCCGCACTCTGTATCCTGCTTCCAGTTGGAACGTTTTTTCTGTTTCTGTTTTCCCCCTTAAGTTCTTCCGCATGCCGTTTACCCGAATGACTTATAGAGTTACCAACACCATAGATGTACACATGTTGCCCCCCGGTTTGGCCGAACCCTAGGCAGACCCCAGAGTCCTTCAAACTTTTATTTTTTCCTCACCTTGAATCTACAACTTTTTATATCTACGCCCATGCCTCCCATGAGAGTCGCACCCTACTACCCTCTGCCTTTCCTCCCCATTTTGCTTAGACCAACAGGTTTTCCAAGGTTTTTTCGAAATCGGTTTTGAGGACCCATTGATACACGCTTCTTATTCTCCCCCCCGGCCGACGGAATAAGTTTTCGTCAGCTGATGTACTTCCTTCCTTTTTCCCCGGATCCAAGGTCACCGGCCCTTAACCCCCTCGCCTGACTTGTGCGTAGAAAAGTTGTCCCTGTTCTACCTTCTCCTGAAAACCGTCCGATTTTTAAAACTTTCCCCCTACACGTTATTTCTTGTGGTCACGCTCATCACCAGAGCTCTTCTTTTTCTAACTTTCCTCGCACGCCGAGTATTTCCTTGACCGAAAGTCCCTCAAAAGTTCCTACCCCCTCTTTTTCCGCTCTTACCCCAAGTAATCTGCACCCAGTGCGCTACCCGCCTTCTTCTCCGATCTCCTCATTGTTTCTCTGGTAGAAGGGAGTGACTTTTCATCTTCAGGAGCGCAGCCCCAACCCCACACCGCCAAGTAATTTCCTTTCGCGCGGAGCTTCACCCGGCTGACCCCGTCTCGTTGGCTCGCTCTTCTCCTAAATCGTCACTAACCTCGGCTGCTGTCCCTACTACTTGACAGATTTCCTTTCCTCCATTCCTCCTACCACGAACTCTGCACCCGATCCCCCCCACGTCGGTTCCTCCAATCCTAAAGAATGCAACGGCCCAAACCCTCTTCTCTTTCCACGAACGTTTCTTCTTGTACGCTAGTGGGTCACTTGGAATGTTACCCCAATTATCCTTCCTACTTTTTCCCAATCACCATATCCCAGTCTTCAGCCCTTGAGCTTTCGGTGTCTAAGTTTCGTCTGGTCTCTCCTCCATTTTACGTGAGCCGCAAATTTTACCCTCTCACAGTATCGTGCCTCCTTCCTGCTGCCCCCCCTACCCTCGGATCCTTCTTTCTCTTGGTTGTTGCGCGCGATCATACTTTGAGCTTTAATCCGCCGCCCATCGCGCTCACAGATCCCTTAGGTACATTACACGCCACTGCTGCCCTTGCCCTTGATTCGATCCGATGCTACTATATTGCTCTTCGAACAACTGACGTTACCCGTTGGGCGTGGGGCCCCCCCAGTTTTCTAATGGATAAATTGTTTTCCACCTTCAGTGGTGAAACAACTAGATAGAATCCCCTAATTCGCCCCCATCGCTTTTTTGCCGATTTCTTCTCTGGATTGGTTCTTTGCAGATTTGACGTTGTTAGATCTCTTCTTTCCTGGCGGCTATACTGAACCTTTTCTTTGGGCACTCCGCCTTATCATTTGGACTCATTTGTACTTCCTCTCCTTTGTTCCCTCACCAGATCCAGGGGTCCGCCGTGGGTATCGTCTTTTCTCCCCCCCGAGCGTGCGTTCCTTCGAGCCTCGATTGTCAGTCCTTGCCCCCCATTCGTACCAGGCTCGCTTTTCTAATCCCTCGCTTTCTCTGCTTGACTGTTGAAGCTGTACTTGTTTTTGTTTAGGAGCGGACCCTTGGTCTTCCCCATTTTGATTTCTTCTTCGGTCATCGTTCTCTGGCAAGAATCTAAACTCGTGGCTTTACTTTACCCCCTTCCCCCGCTGTGGGCGTACTTGCAACTCGACTCGGCGTTTTCACTACTGTTCTCCCCATTTCGGCGACAGTCCCCTTCCTTTCTTTTCGCTGTCTTTACACTCCGGCCGGGTGAAACCGCCGATTTTCCCCAGTTTCTGATGTGAATGACAAAAGGCTAGGCGGCGCGCCGCCCCCCCCCCCCCCCCCACCCCCCCTCCCACCCCCGTTTCCCCAGGATACCCGATTCTAACCAACACTACACGCTGTACCCCTGTTTTTTTTCCCCTTCTTTCCCAACCTGCTACAGGCAAGTTTGCGTCGTTTCTCCCTCGCTTTCTTCCCCCCCCTTCTTCCCTTGAGTTTGCCCCAGTTTTTTATGCTGACCCAAATTGATGTTTTTGTGCTACCCCCACGGTTTCCTCCTCCCTTGGGTTTTAAGGTCCCCCACACCTGGTTGCCATGTTTTCCCTCTCCTTAGATCGGGCAGGGCACCTATGTCCTTCAGGGTTTGAGTTCTCCAAAGGAGGACTAGACAAATGAAGTGTAAGGCTCCCTGACCCATGGACCTCGTGTCCAATTTCAGGTTACACCTTTTGAGGTGCGAAGTTTTTCTCCCCCCCCTTTTCTCTGGCACGATCTAGTCGGTCTCTCGTCCCTGCCGATTTACCCAGTGGCTTTTTTCGGCACGATGCTTTTAGGTGTGTTTCGTGTGCTGGCCTCCCGCATCTGCGTGCCTCTGCCTTTCCGGGTCCCCTTTTTTCTAGAATGATCGCTAAAAGATTTTAAGTTTTTAGAGTCAGTCTTCATGGGGGCCGCCGAATTTTTTGATGTCTTCCGCCGCTGCGTCCTTTTTCCCCTCAGTGCTTTCATCCTCGATCGGCGATTTGCTGAAGCGTGCAGTACTCGACGCCGAACCCCGGTCTTTTCACTCCCCCGAGGAAGTTATCCCGTTACTCAGACCACCTTCTTCCATGGTGCGACCGACTCAAAGGCTTTCTCCTTTTCCACCGGAGATTCCTTCCCCCCACAACCGCCACTCATTTTTAGCTGCGCTGACACATCACTCCTCAGAAAGAATTAGTTTTCCGACAGTGTTTTTCCGACCGCGTTTCAACTTAGGAGTCGAGTGTGACTTTTTACACTGCGTGGCCGTTTTTCGCTCGGCCGGCGCTAAAGCCGCTTTTCTCTCTTTTTTGTTAAGCTTGGGATTGGCCTTCTTCGATTTTAGGCGCGTAGCAGCCTTCCCCGGACGGCATTCTTTGCATTCTCCCTGGCCACGTGTCCCCCTTCGTCGCTGCAAATCCACCTTGTTAAACCCCTCGCGTTCAACCCGTCTTAAATCTTGACTCAATCAGGAGCGTCCGCTGTGCGTTCGCTGACGACGCCCTTTTTTTCTAAGCTTAGTCTCTCCGAGGCCGGTTGACTTTTACGGAGTTGGAGTCGGCTATATGTGTGTTTCGGAGAGGGTACCCCCCATGCAGCCTGCTGAAATGCCGTCACGTTCAGCGAGATTTTTAGCTCCCCTCTTTTTATTTTGTGCATGGAGTTTTCTTCGTACTCCGCTTTGATGTATGGGGGGGTTCTTTTGGGTTGGCTACACCCCCCCCCCCCCCTGGTTTGCTGGGCTTATCTCTACACTAAAATTTCATGCGCTTTCTCGCGCTGCGGCGGTCCTATGGTCCAGTTTTTTCCCTCAAATTATTCAAGGCGGGTTTTTTTTTTTTTGTTGCTCTATTTTCTTTTTTTTTTTTTGTGTTTTTTTTTTTGTTTTTTCATTTTTTTTTTTTATTTTCTCTTATTTTTTTTTCTTGTCATTTTGTGCTTTTATATTCCCTTATTTTTTTTTTTTCCCCCCGTTAAAGCTTTGGCGCTATTCCCCATTCCCCACCCCCACTTTCCCTCTTCCCTTCGAATAAATGCGGGTCTAGGACGGCCTTCCCCCCCACCTTGGTCTGTCCCAGGGATAGATTGTTACCTTTTCGGTCGGAATTAATTCCCGCTTCTTCTCCTCTGCTGGAATAGCCGTACCCCAGGACGGTTAATTCCCTTTGTAAGAACAGTCCAAAGCAGCATTCCTCCTTTCGCCCTCTTTTTCTTTTACGTGGTCCAGATCCACTTCTCTAATCTTTTGTCTCCTCCTTTTTTTGGAGATCCCGATGATCTGGACAACTTCCCCCCATCATTCACTCTCGTCAGCGGCTTCTCTTTTTCTTCAGATTATGGTTGCCTGAAAAGAAAACGTCCTTACTTTTTCTCGGCAGGTACCCCCGGCCTGCTAATTTCAGCGGATTCATGTTCCTCCTGACCCCCATCAACACTTCTCTCGTTGGCCCCTTCCCACCTTTTGAAGGAGTATTTTCAGGGATATCATTGCATCGTCGGGGCTGTTTTCCTTTTTTCAATCGATCAGGATTTCCCAGGCCTTTGTACGGGTGGACATCCTGGGTTGATTCCTTTTTTTACTCCCTTTTTTTGTTTCCATAGGCTTTTTCCTCCTTGATCCTAGTTGCCTCAGAATCGCGATTTTTCACATGAGCCTTCCGTGTGGTTCCGTGTGTTCTCTTCGAAAAGAAGAAAAGTCCATAAAAAATATTCTTACCGACGTCCACGACCGTCCTTTTAGCCACTCTTCCCGCTGGACGAACTTCTTTCCAGTTCATCTTATTATGAATTGTGGTCCCCTCGCCGCACCACGACATAGTCGACCGTACCCCCACCGACGCTTCCCCCCCTTTCCCTCGGACGTTATGATAGAATGGATTCGTGGATCGTCCCACCTCCCATGTTAGGATTTTTCTAATGATTGTCTCCTTTGATGGATCGTTTTGACTTTCTTTTTTTCCATGTTTTCCTCTCCTTCTTTTTTTTCACCGTGTTCTTAAGGTCTCCTTCTGCGTCATTCTTTCCGTTACATGCGTCTACGCGGGGAGAGAGAGATAAGGCCATCCCCAGTTGACTTTTTCCCACCCCTCCTTAGCCGCTGATGAAGCCCGCCGCGGCTCTCAACCTCTCGTCTTCGTTTTTCTCCCCTAACGTTCACCGACCGGCGTCAAACCCGCAAAGCGACCCTACCCGCTCGCGTTTACCCTCGTGATTTTCCGTTCTCCTCTAACTGATGCCGTGAGCTTCTCCGCGCGTGCTAGCAGTTTTGAGTTCACCAGCCTTTTCTTAGGCGGCACCAGGTATTGATTGGAATTCGTCGACGTCTTTACTTTCCTGCCTGAGTAGCCCGGCGTTCGTACTTCTTTTTTCAGGCCTCTGAAGTAGCTTCTTCATAACGAAGATCTTGCTTCGAGGGACACCTCCTAATCGCTTGCATCTTCTTCCCCTTTCGCTTCAAACCATTGAATCTCTTCCGCGCGTCGAAGATGTTGCGCGAAAATTACCTTCTCCGCCCGGGCATTCCGCTCCCCTTCATATTTTTTCCTCCCGACACCCCATGTTTGCGAGCCATCCATTTCCCCCCCCTTCTGCGCGCGCCCCTAGATATATTGCCCATGACTCTATGCTATCTCCTAGTTGTTACTTGAATAAGTTCAATTCTTTCGGTATGTTTCCCTCCACTTCCTGCATCTTTCCCTTTTTTAGGCCCACCTGTAACTCTCTTGCCCAGTATATCGACTTTTGTACCCATCCCTTGTGGCCTACAACTCTCGCGACCAGGTTCGCCGTCCCCATTTATGTTTCCCCCTCCTTTTCCCTTCCCTTTTCTCTCTCTCGCAACTCATCCCTGGATGTCTCCTCTCCAATTTTGCCTTCCCTTTTTTCCCTTTGAGAGACATAACAGGTCCCTTTTCCCTTTTTTTTGCGACCATGGGTAGCATCCTTCCTACTATCATTGCTTCACGGCCTCCCTCCTTCCTTTTTTCAAGCAGCCCCGCAGTTTCCCCTTTTAGCCCCTCCTATGTTTTCACCTTCGCCCCTCGCGCCGGAGACTTGTTCTCTCCCACGAATTCGACGGTCGTCTTTTTAATCAATCGATTTCAAGTTACTTCCCCCCCTTTTTAGTTCCTGACTGTTGTCGATACTCACCCACTCTGCGTTTCTCAAAGACTCGTCGAAGAGATTCTTTACTATCCTCTCCCGTTTTCCAATGGCTACCCTCTTCCTTCCCTTCACCCCCGTACCTTCTTCATGCTTCTCTGTGCGTCGCCCCCGTTCGTCCCTGCTCCCCTGCTTCTTTTTTTAACCTCCGATTCCCACTGACGTGCGCTCCGTAACCCCCAAGCGAAGACCGTCGAATTTCTCTGCTGGCCCATGTTCGCGCGTTTTGCGGCTCCGACACTCCGCCAGAACCTTTTCCGGCTGATGTCGCCACCACCCCCCCTGGATCATTATTCGCGCTTCCTTACCTTCTCCGATTTTTTCCCGCTTCCACGACCACTAAGTTTCAATCACCCTACTTCCTTTTTGCCAAACCACCCCCCCCCATTCGAGCTTGTCTGAAGAGTTTCTTTTCTTTTTCTCGTGGGCCCCCTCCTGTAAGGTTACCACAACTATCCGTATACTTGTTCCCCAATCCAATTCCTTTCTTTCCTTTACTTTCGCTCCTGCTCGTCTCCTGGTCCGAATTGGCCCTGAATCTGTTCTCCCTTAACCTCTCCATTTATGCTCCTGCTAGGCGGCTTGGGCCATCCTAAGTATTTATATATCTCTTTCTCCCCTCCCTTTGTTTTTTTGTCGCTTTGTTTATCCTACTTAGGTCGGCCGCCCTCTGCCCCTCTTCCCCCGATCCTTCTCTTACCCTTTTCTGCACTTCCCATGTCCTCCTCGACGGATTTACCTTATGAAAGCTTCGAACGCAAAGTTTAGGTACAGAGTTCTAGGGGATTTTCGTGGGTAAAAGTAGTAACAGAAAGGGGGGGTCACCTTCCAGGTACAGTACGTTGGAACCCTTTCCGCTTCCCCCTACCACTCTTTTATGTCCGCTAGCGCCTCATTTCTTTCTAGTCCGTTCTTTCTTGACGTGAGGGCTTTAGATCTTCTTTCTTCTCCCTCCCCCTATTGATGGTTCCCTGTTATTTGTTGGCTCATAGCCGGATACTAATTTTCTTCCTTCCTTCAGCGAGCCGTTCAAATGAAAAGTTCTCCGGGTGGTCGCTGTCTTCTCCCGGAAGGCTTTGGTCTTTTTACTTTTTTTTTCAGCCGTCGATCCCGTTTTTTTTTCGACCAGGCTGAAAGATTTCGTTCGCACTCCCCTCCAGTGTCGCGAGCGATTCAGATTTCTTGTTGCAGGTAGCGGACTTTGGGTTCTTACCATTTTTTTTTTCCTGATCTTTCGGCCCCCGGAAATGCTCGGCTCTCTTTATGCTCCCGAAGTAACCTTTGCTTATGATGATCGACCACTCGTTTCCCCCCCCGTTTTCAGTACCTGAAACCGATGGGTTTCATCCGTTCTCACATTAGGAGTCCCTGGTCCCTCGATGGGGTTTAGAGGGGACGGTGATTCCTTCGTGCTTTCCTGGTGGGACTGCCCTTCTTTTGGGATTAACCTGATGGCCTTCAAAAAGTTCCCCCTTGATGCCGCGCCTCGAATGAACTTCTTCTGTCCCTTAGTCTCACCCTCCTTGCCCCTTGGTCCACCCTTTTTAGGTCCTCTCAACGGTCCATCCTGACCAGTGTTGATTGCGTAATCGTCCTGTACGCTGAATTTGCTTTTCGGGAGATTTCATGGAGGATGCGCGACCCAACTCGTTTGGTGTTTTCTGAAACTCTCAACGTAACTATCCCTTGGTCGCGGTTTTCCTTTCCCCAACCCGGGCAATTTTGCCCCCTTCTCTCCGGTAAGGGTAACACTCCCTTTTCTCAGTTTCTGCGTTCTCAATCCTCTTTACTCCTCCACTGCCGTCCTTAGCCCACCCAGAACCAGGGACTCCGTACAACTGCTTCAGGCCAACGGCTTCCTCTCTCCTTCGCGGCGCTGTACGAGATCAAGTTTCGCGCTATAAGCTACCTGGGCTGTCGACCACGCTTTGGGTGTGGCGGGGCTGTTCTACAATCCTTTCCTATTGTTGCCTTTTTTTCCTTGGTGTCTTCTCTCGGAAGTTTTCCCAGCACAGCTCCCAGATGGCATCCTTATTTCATTGGGGCGGCAAGTTTCTTGAAGCGAACTGCGCCTCCTCAATTCTTTTTTTGGAACTGACGAAAGCGATATTCCCTCTTTCTTCCGCTCGCCGTGCTGACGGACACCCCGCTCGTTTAATCTACGGGTATGCATTTTGCAGTTCGCCTCTCCTCATGAAGACCATTCTTGTGTGAATTCTACTACAAAGGTCTGCTAATTTGAAGGGCCCGCAGCTATGATCATTTCTCCCTCACACGATTTTTTACAATCCTATTGCTGCGCTGACAACTATCCTCCCCTCCCTTCAGTTCCCCCCCTGTGTGACCAAGCTTTGACTCGACGCGTACTCGTACTTTTTGCGGGTTGATCCACATTATAAGGCTTGCCATTTCGCGAACTCCCTTTCTCTTTGCCTGGTCCCTTTTTCTCTCTCTTTTGTTTCATCTGGATTCCGTTATCTCTCGCTACTCCGCAGTTAACGTTTTCCCTTAGAGTTCCTTTAGACTGAAGCAGGCCACGTCTTCCCCCTCCTGCAGCGCACAACCCTTCCTCCGCCTTTCCCCCCTGATTTGAACGATCAGCGCGCAGAATGAGATTTACCTCCGCACTCTCCACTTGATATCCGCGTTTCTAACCCCCCGACTAGCCGCGCCTCCTTTCCATGCTTTTTAGTACTGCTCCTCTGTCGTTTGTGCTTTGTCCCACTTTGACTTCCTCCTCTTCAAGGTGGCGCACGTTCTTAAGCTCTCTTTCGCCTACCTAGTGTGTTGACTGATGGTCCTCTGGTCCCTCTCTTAATAATATGGTGCGTAGGGCATGATGGGCTACCCCGGGAACAACCCGTTTTTCCCGCGCCTTCTTTTTGCACCTTTCTCTGTGTATCGCAAACTAGGCCTCAATGGTTTCCGACCCTCCTATTGGAACGTATTTTTTTTCTAAGTAATTCCCCCCCCCGTGCTTCCCCCACTCCGTCTGGAACTAGAGGCATATTAAACATTCCACCCCTGCACCTACGCTCCCCTCCCTGAGGGACTAAACAGGAATTCCCCCCGTTTTTATGTCCCGGCTTCCGTGTTCCACTTTTGGCATTCCTTCCCCCTCTGCTGCGCAGAGGCTTTCCGAGACTCTTTCCGCCTACACCTGAAGCGGTTACTCACTCTCCCCTGAATTCTCAAAGCAAAGAGCGCTGTCCGTTCGTTTCTTTAGTAGTGTGTTCCGCCCACGCTTTGACTTTTTTCCTAATCCGTTTTTTTTTCTC
>Ga0179593_1794261_pt1 | contig 10513 bp, 18 predicted proteins | sample CZODoug2_1_08_16_FD_185931 | JGI IMG/M metagenome (GOLD analysis project Ga0179593, IMG submission 185931) | Vadose zone soil fungal communities from Angelo Coast Range Reserve, California, USA - CZODoug2_1_08_16fungal (PacBio error correction) | ecosystem: Environmental > Terrestrial > Soil >... | reverse complement strand
GAGGGGGGGGGGGGTTAATAGAATCTGGGCAATCCTCTTTCTCCCCCTTTCTTCTCCCTTTCCTCTTCAGGCTGTAATTCAGTCTCTTGCGAAAGGCAATCAAGTAGAGGAGCGAGGAGAGGTCGTTATAGGCGGCCGCCGACGATCACCCCCCTTCATCCTCCCTTTTTCCCCTCCTGCCGACGGATGTATCCTGAAGGGTAAGAAAGAACCTAGGAGAAGTGCTGGTGCAGTGAGATCTCTTTCCTCTCCCCTCTCCCCCCTTTTCTTCTTTCTTTCTTTCTCTCCTCCCCCCCCGACTTATCCCTTCTTCGGGGCCGGGTTCAGATTGGAAAGAAGCGAATACGATGTCGCTGCATCTGGCCTCTTTTCCCCCCTTTTTTTTTTTTCTATCTTTCTTCTTTCTCTTCTTCTCGACCCATGCCCTCTTGCCGGGATAAGCCGGACAGTACTGATGGTGGTAGACGGTACGCGCCATTTTCTGCCTCTTCTCTCTCTCTCTCCTCTTCGGTTTCTCTTTGTAGACTCCGCCAAGGAAAAGAGAATGTCCCATCACCCTTTCCTTTTTCCCATCCTCTCTTCTCCGTATTATTCGGTCCCGGCAGGAGAGGGACGGATGGTATGGTAATAGATGTGTGGTTGCGTGCAGGCCCACACTCCCCCTTTTTTTTCTTTCCCTTTCCCCCCCCACCTTTATTTGCGGCACTCCCCACGTAAAGAAGGAAAGGGAAGATAAGCTGGGGTCCGTAGTGGTAATCGTTTCCCCTCCCTTTTCCCCTTTTTATCTTTACCTGTTACCTTGAGCGTTCTTTTTTCTTTCGGACTTTGCGAAGTAGGTCGAACAGGAGTAGTGGATTTCAGGTTGGTTTCCCCCCTTTTCCTTTTTTTTTTTCTTTCCCCCATTTCCCGTTTCACATTTTTTTTTTCCCCCCCTTAGTGACAGGTCCGGGACAACGAGGGGATGAAGGTTGGGGATTGATGGGGGCGGCCCGCCAGCAATCCGGCCATTTCTTACCTTCCTCCCCCCCTCTTTCTCTTTTCCTTCTCTTCTCCTATATTTCTGCTCACCATTTTTTTTTTTCTCATCCTTGCTGATAAAAAAAATAGGATAGTGGTTGTGGGCGGCTGTTCGTCGGCAGTTCTCCATTCCTCTTCTTTTTTCCCTTCCCTCTTCCTCCCTTCACTCTCTTCACGGGCTGTTGGCTGGTATTTCCCCTATCGCGCCCATGAGGGCGCCAGAAGAGGGGAGGATGGACGAAGTCTCACACCGTTTTTCCTTCTCCCTTTTTTTCCTTCTTCGTCACCGCTCGGGGAACAACTAGCTGGGAAAGGTAGCGATTCCTGGACGGTTAATGGCCTGCACCCCTTTCCCCTTTTTTTTCCTTTTTTCCTCCCTTTTACGAGCACCGAGCTCTTTTTAGCCACCAGGGGGAAACATGACGAAACGGACGCGCCGATCCAGTTCTTTCTCCCCCCCCCTTCTTTCCTCTTTCTTCTCTTTCTTTATTTTCGCCGGGCCTTTTTTGTAGACCAGTTATCTCGCGGTCAACTGAGAAATGTAGGAGTAGGAGGAAGGATGGAATCCTAGGGCTACTTGGGGCTGCCTCTTTAACTCTTCTTCCCCTCCTTCTTTCTTTTCTTATTTTCTCACCATTGTTGGCTGCTTTCCCAAGATGGATGAAGAAGGAAAAGTAGTGGTATTCCTTCGCTTTTCTTCTTCTCTCGTTTTTTTTTCCCTCATCTTATCGGCGAAGAACTCTGTAAGGGAATAGAATGGAAAAGGGAGGAGAAGAGTTTTCCCTTCCTTTTTTTTTTTCTTTTTTTCTCTTGCCTCGACTCTCCTTTTTGTGATAGGCAAGGAAGATGGGGGTGCCTCTGCCTCTTCCTCTTTTCTTTCTTCTCTTTCTCCGACGTCTTTTTCGGAGGCACTACAGCACGCGCGCCGGAGATAACCCGTATCTAATAGTTCGATAGTACAATCCATGCTGCTCCCTTCTTTTTTCCCTCCTCCTTTTCTCCCTCTTCTTACCGTGGTCTTTTTCCCGAAAGGTGTCAAATAAGATGGAACTGACCGTGATGTGTATCTCTCTTTTTTTCCTACCTGCTGCGCTCCCGCGGACGGGAGCAGCGTGAAGTTAACGCCGGCATTCTGGTTTCCTTTCTTTTTTCCTCTCTCACGAAACGCTTCCCGGGGATGAGAAAAGAGAGACCAACCTACGCGCTGCCCAGCTTCCTCTCTTTTTTCCTTTTCAATTCGAGGACCCTAAAGAATAAAGAAGGTAGTAGTGGCGCTAGTCCCCTACTCCCCTTCCTTATTTTTCCTCCTCCCCGGTGCCCAGGTCATTTCCTTTTTTTATGCAGCAATGATAAAAAAAGAAGTAGAAGATGGCATGGCGCCGCTGTTCCCTGGGCCTTTTTTCCTCCTTACTTTTTCTCTATCGTATCACGAAAGGAGAAAGGCTGGGCCATGAGTCCGGTTCCACCTTTTTCCCCAGCCGTGAGCCACCCTCCCTTCACATCAGGAGAAACACCCATGAACGCCTCCCCCTCCCCCCCCCTCTCTTTTCCCCTTCAAGTCGTCCCCCCGGCATAGTCGTGATGCACGGATTACAGTGATAGGATAATAACAAATCGAGTTTGGACGAGGCGCTCTCCTCCTCCCCCCTCCCCCTCCTTTCTTTTCCTTCTGCGACTTCATCATCATTTTTGACCTGGAAGCGGTAATGGAAAAAGGAACAAGAGAGCAGCAAAGTCTTCGGCTTCCTTTTTTTCCTTTTATCATTCTTTTCCCCGCCATCAGCAGACGCCACGGAACCTATGATGCTACAGGAAAAGGAAAACGTCTCTCCCTCCTTCTCTTTTTCCTTCCCCTCAGCAGGCTAGAGGTTGAGTGTCAGGGAGCAGCAGATTTTTTTTTTTCTTCCCCTTCCCCCCCTCTCTGAGCGGCCTACGCTGACGCCGAAACGTTTGCGCGCTGGTCTGGCCATTCCCCTTCCCTGTTTCTTTTCTTTTTTCGTTTCTTGGCCCGCCTTTTTCAGGTAGACGGTGAACGCGTCGGAAGCGACTCGGAAAACTCGATTCGTTCAGTACTCCTTCTTTCCTTCACGTGCCAGCAACGGAAGATGACGGGGCACCTGGACGAGCTGCCTTTAGTCCCCTATCTTGTCCCTCTCCCCCCCTCTACCGTGGGGGGGAAAGGCGAGGAAGATGAGGTGAATGGGGGGGGGCTTTTCTCCGTGTGTGTTTCCTTCACTCTTGGGGCGGCTGGTCACTTCGCCCGTTGGGGGGGGGCTGGGGTGCGGGCGGGGGTTGTTTTTTACTCTCCCATTTCCTTTCCTTTTTTGGGTTCTCTGGAGGGGGGGGGGGCGTAGGTGCTGTCCCAACTCTCACTTTCCCTCTTGTGGATTCCGGGAGGGGGGCGACCCCCTTTGTGTGTTTTATATTTTTTTTCCGGGGGGGGGGTCATCTCCTCGGGGCTGGTTTGCTTTTTTTTTTTTTTTGTTTTTTGGGGGGGTTAATTTTGTCTTTTTTTTTTTTTTTTTTATTTTGCTTTTTTTTGGGGGGTTGGGGTTTCTTGGGGGGGGTGGGGGGGGGGGGGGGTGGTGGGGGGGTGGGGGTGGGGGGGGGAGGTGGGGGGGGGGGGGCGGGGATTGATTTATTGTATTGAGTAGTTTTCTTGTGGGGGGGGTGGGGGTAGGGGGGGGAATCCGGGGGGGGGGGGGTGGGGCGGGGGGGGGGGGGGTGGGGGTGGGGGGGGGGGGTGGGGGGGGGGGGGGGGGGAAATGAAAAAACCCCACCACCCTGCATTTTGGTTTTACCAACGGAAAAAGAAAAGAAAAACAAAAACTATATGAGCCAACCAAACAAAAAAACAGGGGGGTGGTTGGGAGGCGGGGTGGGGGGGGGGCTGGGGGGGTGGGGGGGGGTGGTGGGGTGTGGGGGGGCGGGCGTGGTACTTCCCCCTTTTGTATCAGTCTGGTTAGCCCCCTTTTAGATGAGAGGTAAATGGGACAGGTTAAAAGGCACGAAGTGGCTCTTCCTCTCGCCCTCGCTCGAGGAAGGACGGTATCGGCATTTTCTTTTTTCCCGCCCCCCTTCCCCCATCCTCGCCATTCATCCTCAGGATTGTGGTGATAATTGAATGACGTTCGGCCTCTTTTTCTTCTTTCTCCGTCTCGCGCAGGTCGGCAACCTCGCCCGGGGGGGCCATTTTTTCCCCTCCTTCTTTTATTTCCTTTACTCTTTGGATGAGTTCACGCAGACAGTGGTGAATTTCCTCCACGTCCTTCCCTTCTTTTTTTTGCCTCTCTTTTCTCTGTGAGCAGGCGTTTAGTGATAGGAGACGAACACGGCTCGCAGTCTTTCCCCTTCACTTCCCTCCGGGCTCCGCGTTGTAGCGAAAGAGTGAGGGCCATGTCGTATTTTTCCCCTTTTTTTTTCCTTTATTTGCCTTGTTCCCAGCCACGTTCATCCTAGGTAGAAGAATATTAGCGATCCGTCTTTTCATCTCTCCTTTTTTCTCTTCCTTGTGATCCTCCTTCCTTTAGTAGTGCCTTACCGAACAGACGTCGGCGGACCCGCGCAGCCCGCTACCCCCCCCCCTCTCCTCCCTTTCTTTTTTTCCTATTCTCTGCGCTATCCCACCGAGCAGGGAAGAGATAAAGAAAAGGATCGTAGAGTAGATCCAGAAGGACGCTAAGGATCTTCTCTCCTCTTCTTCTTTCCTTTCGGGCTCCGCTTCTCCTTTTTGGGGGTGTTTTCCGCTCCCCCCTCTCTTTCCCTTCTCTTTTCCTTTCCCCTCCTCGGAGGACGACCAGACGGGGCAGGGCTGACAGAGATGAGGACGCAGCCAACCCTTTTTTTTTTTTCTTTCCCTTTAGCGTTCATGTCCTCTTTTTACTGGGGTCCAGCGAGAAAAGTAAGAAAGGAGGACAGCCCGGCCGCGATTCCTTTCTTCTCCCCTCCCTGTCCACTAAGAACACCACCTTACCAGCGTAAGGAAGGCGACCGCCCGACGTTTGGCCCAGCCCTGTATTCCCACCCCCCTTTCCTCCCACCCCCCCCCCTCCTTTTTTTTTTTTTCTCCCTCTTCTTTTTTCTCGTCACCGGAGCGGGAAAAATCCGGGGAAAGATGATCCAGAGAAGGCTTTTTCCCCCCTCCTCCTCCCCCTCCCTTCCCCCTCGTTTCCCTCTCTCGGTTGAAGAAGCACGCGTAAAAGACGTTGAAGAGGTCATCCCCCCCCCCTTTTTTTTTTTTTTCTCCCCTTTTCCCCCCTCCCTTCGTCGCCATTCACTTTTCGATGAGTACCAGCCAAGAAAAGGGTTGAAGAGGATAGCCGGCGGCGGCCAGAGCTGCTTCCCTTCCCCCCTCTCATTTTTTTCCCCCCACCCCCCCCCCCCCTATCCTTTGTTTTGCGCAGGATGAGGCCCAGGTCAACACACTGGTTCGCCGAAATCTAGCGCATCTGCGGCCTCCCCCCTCCTCTTCTTTTTTCCTCCCCTTTCCCCCCCTTCCTCCCCCTTTGCCGGCGGTGCGTGCGTCCTCCCCCATCAATCCCCAACATGCACAACCTAGTTTCCGGAACCGTAACGATCGCCGCGGGCAAAACCATGCCTGTGTCCCTTTTCCTCTCCCCCTCCCATCCCCCTTTCTCCCCCCCCCTCCCCCCCTCCCCCTCTCCCCGGTTGCTATAATTCGCAAGATCCAGCCTCGGCGTCACAGAAGAAAGAGAAAGGTAAACGGGTAACGCTCAAACGTCACGTTAACTTCCTTTCCCCCTCTTTTCTTCCTTCCCTTTCCCTTCGTTACCTTTGTTTTTGAAGCCACTAGCGTTGGCCGAAGATCCGCCGCGCTAAAATGATTTTCTCTCTTTTTCCCCCCCCCTTTTCTTTTCCCCCATCCCCCCTTCCTTCCTCGCCCTTTTTGGAAGAAGAAATCGGAGACGAAGTAGTACTTTAACTGGGACTCACCTTTCATTTCCCCCCCTCATCCCTTTCCCTTCCCCCCTTTCCTTCCCCTGATCTTTTCCCCTGGGCGGAGTTCGACCTCGGCACCAGATCGCTCCCCTTCCCCCCTCACCCCTGTCTCGACGCAAGACATGGGCGCGGACCGTTCCTCCCCGCCTTCCTTCTTGTTCTTCCTCCTCCCCCTTTTTTCGTACGGTCCTCCTCCCGAGGGGCGGGCCGAATCAGAAGAAATGGACCGAAGGCGCTGCCGCGCACGATTTCCCTCTTTTTTGCCCCCCTTTCCCTTGTTTTCTTCGATTAATCACTACTCCTTTTTTAGACAGGCAACGCCGAAATCTGGAACAGATGAGGAGAAAAGAGAGGATGGCTCGCAGCGAAAAGATCTCCTTCTTCCCCCATCCTCTCCCCTTTTCTTTCAGGTTTCCCTTCGGCCGACGATGCGCAGAGATTGGAGAGTAGATGTTAAAGGGTGGAGTAGAGGGCCCCGACTAAGACTATCCGCGCTCCTCTCCTTATTACTTCTTTTTCCCTTTCCCTTCTCTTTCAACCTCTCGGGACTTTCTTTCTCAATCGGTGCAGCCAATAGAGAATATATAGATTTCCTAAATAAAACGGTGTGTTGGTGAGAGAGATTCCTCCCCCTCTTTTTTTTTTTTTTCTTCTCCTTTCCCTTTCTTTTCCTTCCTCCTTCCCCTCCTCCTTCCTTATTTTGGTTCTCTTTTATAAAGCGCGGAGCGCGGAGAGGTAGTAGTAGGGTGAAGAAGAAGCCAACCGTGACAGGCGTACTCGACAATCTCGCTCCCCTTTTTTTTTTTCTTTTCTCTCTACTTCGGTCTTTTTGAAGGATGCAGATCTTTCGTAGAGAAAATAGATGTAGAAGAAGCTGTGTAAAGATGTCGGTTTCCTCTCCCCTTTTTTCTTCCTTTTTTGGGTTTGTTGTGGGGGGGGGGGCGATCGGGCCGGTTCAGCTGGCCAGCCTTTCTTCTCTTTTTTTTTTCTCTTTTTTCCCTCCTTTCTCTTCTCGTTCGTATTCCCTTTTCCTCCCCCCCTTTCCAGATGCGAGGAATCAGCGGCCGTCAATGATGGGGTAGAAGGTAGCGAATGTCGGACGGGAGTCCGGTTGCGTTCTCTTTTCTTTTTTTTTTTTCTGTCTCTCCCGCCCCCCGTTCCACTCTCCTTTTCTCCTAGAAGTGCTTGGCCTTCGGGCTCGCGGACAGGGGATAGAGTGATCCCAGTTAAAGACGCCTTTCCCTTCTCCCCCCTTTCCCTTTTCTTCTTCGTCTGTAATCAGCGTGCTGGGGGTTGCAGTTGAAGGAACACAAAACGAACGGGCTTCGAGTATTTTCCCCTCTCCTCCTTTTTTTTTCCCCCCCTCCTTAACACTTCTCTTCAGTGGGAGTCGGAGGAGAGAGACGCTCCAGTCAGAATTCTGATTTGCCTTACTCCCCCTTTTCCTTTTCCTCCCCCCTCTTTTTTCTTTTCCTTTCTTTTTTTTTTTTCCCGTTTCTTTCCGAGAGGTGCAGGACGCCTTGCGGTGAGGACAGATTGAAATTGAAAAGGGGGTTTTCTTTGTCCCTCCTCCCCCCTTTTTTCTTTCTCCCCCCCCTTCCTCCCTTTCTTCCCTTCCTTTCTCCCCGGAGCTTGGGAACGTTCACGGTAATGGGACTGAAAGACGGGATGAGAGAAAGGCATGGCGGCCTCTTTTCCCTTTTCTCGTTCCCCCCTTCTCTTTTTCTTTTTTCTGCTTCTTCTTCCTTTCGAAGGCTGGGGGCAGAAGAAGTGAGTGGAAGTAGACGGCTAGTGAGACGCTCTGGCCGCCTCCTTCCCTTCTTTCTTCCTCCTCTCTTTTCTTTATGGACTTACTCCAAAACGTTGTCGAGATAAAGGGAAGAAAAGGATGATGAACTATTCCACTTCTTCCCTTCATCCTTCTCCCTCTTCCTTTCGTTCCTTTCTTCCTTATCTCGTCATGGCGAGTCAGAAGTGGTGGAAAGAATGATGATGAGATCATCTTAAGACGGATGTTTTCCCCCTCCTTTTCTCTTTTCTCCCCTCCCCCTCCTCTCCTCCCTGGATGGAGCAAACGGAGGAGGTTCGAAGTCCTTACGCTGGACCTTTTTTTTTTTTCTTTCTTTCCATTGGTTCTCTTATCTCCGGTCACCTGGAAATGTACGGCGGTAGGCGCGGGTCTTTTTCCCCCTTCTTCCCCTTCTTCCCCTTTCCCTTTCTCGTCCTTCCTCGGATGTGCAATAAAAAGTTGGATGAGGATATATCTGGAATGAAGAAAGGCCCCGTCTTTTTTCTTCCCCTTCCTCCGTCCTTTTTTTTTTCCCTTCCCCTTCCTTCCATCTCCTTTCCCCCCTTTGCGCCGCGCGGCAGGAGGTTATGGATATCAGAATATAGGAATGTGATCGACTCGACGAGCCTTTCCTTTTTTTCCCCTTTTTCTTTTCCCTTTCCCTCCTTTTCCTCTTTCTCTTATGCTTTCTCTGCGCGGTCGCCGACGCTGGGCGGTAGGCAATACAGGCACGCGCGCAGGAGATCACACGGATCCTATAGTCGCTATGGACTCATCCCTTCTTCTTCTTTCCTTCTTCTTTCTTTTTCCTTTTTCCCCCTTTTCTTTCCCCGCAATTTTCCCCCCTTTCCAGTGATGGAGTATCTGAGCCGGGGGCAGATTGCAAAAATAAGACATGGCCCGCACTTGCCCCGCTCCTTTTTCCCCTTTTCCCCTTTTTAGGTCGGTTTCTTTTTTGAGCACGGAACCGCTGAAAAAGGGGATGAGCCCGAGCGCCACACCCCTCCCTCTTCCCCCTTTTTTTTTCCCCCTCTCCCCCTTCCCCTAATCCCCTCCCTTTGGGCGCTGTCCCTACTGGAAAGAAATAAAAAGGAGAGGTGGAAGAAATGAGCGCTAGTCTCTTTTCTTTGTTCTTCCCTCCCCACCCTCCTTTCTCCGATGGTTTTTCTATGTTTGGGAGAGGAGGAATAAAGAGGGGAATACTATATTTTCCTCGACGCCTTTCCACTTCGTTGTGGCCTGGACCGAGAATCTCTTGGGTTTTTTTTTTGGAAAAAGAGGATAACAAGCAGTGATCCCGCGTTCTCAGTCCCCTCCCTTCTTCTCCCCCCTTTCCCCACGATCGGCTACGGCAGCACGGAAAGGCAACAGGCATCTCGTGCTGCACGGACCTTTTCTCCTTCTCCTCCCTCTCCCTCCCCCTTCCTCCTCTGGGTTCCTTTCTCTTTCCTTCAAGGCAGGCGACGGAATCAGAAGGAGGCGGAGGAAATGGGACGCCCCTTCCTGTCCTTTCTTTCCCCTTTCTCTTCATCTATTTTCCTTTTCAACAAGGCCAGCCATCAGCAGAATGGAAATGGGTAAGAACAAAATATTGATGCTACAGGAAACTGCAATCCCTCTATCCCTCCTTCCACCTTTTTTTTTCTATAGATCTTCCCCGAGAGACTCGAGGTGAGTGGAAGGGAAGAGGAGCATCCTATTTTCCCCCTTTTTTCTCTCCTCTCTCTCTACGCTTACTCCCCCTCAGGGTATGCGAGATGGTCATGGAAAGGAAAGATGTAAAGGGAAGAGAATAAGGAGGGATGGAAGTAGACATCCTGGTAAGTGTGCCGCTATTTTCTTTCTAAGACGGTACTTTATCGAATAGGCCCAACTCGCGGTGGGGTTTTTTCTTCCTTCTTCCTTCCTTTCTTTCTCCTCCCTTTTTCCTTCTTTCTTCTCCGGAGTGGGTCTGAAAGGCGAAGATGAGTAATGGGCGTTGATCATGATTTGCGCCTTCTTTTCTCCCTCCTTCCCCTTCCCCCTCCTTCCCTTTCCTTCTCGCTCGATCAAGCTCAGAGAGAATCGCAGGTATCGGAATCGAGGATTGCCACTCCCTTTCTTCCTTCCTCCCTCTTTTTGTTTCTCCTTTTTTTCCATTTTCCTCTTGTTTGTCTCGGCAAGGAAATGGGAAAAAATTAGTTGTGTGTTAGGAGCTCTCCTTCCTCCCTTCCTTCTTTTTTCCCCTCTCCCCCTCTCTGGATTCGTGACGCGGGTCCTGATGAGTTCCCGCAGCCAAGTTTTTTTCCCCCCTTTCTTTTTTTTTGTCGTGTCCTCCTTTGTGAGCAGCGTTTTCGTGCCGGCGAACGTGAAACAGCATTCGCCAGCTGCTGGACCACCATTTCCGCTCTTTTCCTTTTTCTCCTTTTTTCCCTCTTTTGAGGGCCATGTCGTAGGGGTGAATCGGCAAACGGCTTCAGATAAGACAGCAACTTTTTCATTGCCCCCTCTTTTTCTTCCCTTTTCCCCTTTCCTTCCTTTTCTCTCCGCTCCTCCTTTTTAGGGATGATTAGTCATAGCGACTATTAGGCAATCGGTGATATCAAGGAGAGCGTGTGTAGTGCCTACCGCACCAGGCCTCCCTTCTGCCTTCCCTTTCCTTTCCTTCCTTTTCTTTCCCTTTCTCCTCCTCCTTCTTTTTGAGCGAGCACCACCAGCGCCGGGCCGAGCACCGAAAGGATCGTAGAGTCGATCAGCGTTGCCCTATCC
>Ga0179593_1624716_pt1 | contig 10513 bp, 9 predicted proteins | sample CZODoug2_1_08_16_FD_185931 | JGI IMG/M metagenome (GOLD analysis project Ga0179593, IMG submission 185931) | Vadose zone soil fungal communities from Angelo Coast Range Reserve, California, USA - CZODoug2_1_08_16fungal (PacBio error correction) | ecosystem: Environmental > Terrestrial > Soil >... | reverse complement strand
TTGCTTGAGGCGGATGGTAAAAGGACAACCCCTCCCGGTTTTTTCTAGCCGACACCTTTATGGCGATATCCCCCCCGCCCTTCTCCTAGAACTGGTACAACCTTAACCAGTTTGACCAAGGCCTTTAGCAAGATGCAGCGTTTGTCTTTCCCAAATGGATCATCGCTCCCCGTTTAGTAGTCATGCTTCTCCGTCGTGCATTTCCCTGCGCGCTTCCTTGGAGGTATTCGGTTTCCCTTTATATGTCGACTTATCTGCGCTGCGCGACACCTTTTAGAGATATGAGGATGATAGACGACTTGCACTTGGACTGAGACTCCCTCTCTCGTTTTTGCCTAGTCTCCTTTTTCCCACTGGCTCTTTCGTTTCCCCTCCCCCCGCTCTTCGGTTGATTCTCCAACACCCTCTCAGTTGCCGTAGAGACCTCTGGGGGATTTTATACCCCAAACAGGTGACACTTGCTATCCGAATTTTATAAGTCCCCCCTTTGTGGGCTCCCTCGCCCTTTTGCTTCGTTCTCCCCTCTTGAGATCTACCTAGGAGTTCATCAGTTCCAAACCACAATTCCCCAGGAAAGGCGCATAGGGAACATATTCCCAGTTTGACCAGTTTCGTCTTCTTTGGGCTTTCTCTCCCTTTGACTTCCTCCTTTTTTACTCCCTCCCAAAGACGACTAGCGTGCAGCGATTCTTGCCAGATGGAGCGGGTTGTGACCTGTGAGATGTGTGAGCTGCCTGTCAATATCCCCCTATCGGTTCCCCCTTTTCTATTTTTTCCCCTTTTTTTCCCCATTTAGTAGTCACTGCGGTGGATGCGCTCTACGGCCTCGAGTTGAGGCGACTGCTCTTGCTTGATCCATCTCTCCCCTCTACGTTTCCTTTCTCTCAACCCTGTGCATATTGCGGCGATCCGAGAGTCTTGATTAAGTTATTGACCTCCATCATAGACTGGAAGAGTTTGACCTCCCCCCACGTCGTTTCCCCCGAAACGTGTCTTCTGACCCGTTCCTTCCCACCAACACTACGCAATTCTGTTTAAGCGGTTTCTGACGCCAACTCTCCCAAGCATCGCGAAGTGGGTGTCGCGTCCTAAGAGAATTTTAGAAGCGAGAGGCCTCCTCACACACCCTTTTATTTCGCCTCCCTCCCATATACCTGTCTCACCGTCCGCCCGACCCGGGACCTTTTCTCCTAGGGGTGTCTTTTCCTCTTTTCTGATGAGATAGAACTGAATGAAGTATAACGTCCCCCCCCGTATGCTTGACCCTCGGCCTTCTCCCTGAACTTTTTCTTCTAACTTCTTTCCTTACAGAGTTCCCCTTTAGTTAACTAATAGGGCCCGGACTCGTGAAATCTTGCCCCTCTCCTCTTTTTCGTCGCCTTCTAATGAGACCTCTTACACCCCCCCCCCCCCCCGCGAGGGAATTCCAATGTCGCCCTTTTTCAACCCCTCATTGGGATTCGCCCCCGCGCCCCTTTTTGTGTGCCCCGAAACCTCGCTACAATCGCGCAAATTATTGAACCTGGGTCCTTTTTTACCTTTTTTTAGACTCTTTTCGCCGGATTCTCACTCCCGGTCCCACATGCGATGGTAACTGTTTTTTTTCGAAAACGCCTTCGAATGAGCGTGCCCCCCCACAGCCTTTCCAAGATTCACTTCGCTACCTCTCTCTCTAAGAAACGATTTCGTGCGGTGGACGCGATTGAAAGTGGGGGTGGTTTCGGGTGTCCCATCGTTGCCCCCCCGACCCTTCCTCCTCCTTTTTGTTTCGAGACCTCTTGCGCACTTATTGTACGGCCACGGCTTTAAAACCTTTCAACACTCGCTTCCTCGGTTCTTTTTCTCTTTCTTTCTCTCCTTTCGAACTTTTTTCCGATCTGACCAAGCTTCTTTTTGGGGTCCTGGATTTGAAACTGTAAAGCGTCTGAGGAAAAGATTCGGTTTTTTCCCATGACCCCCACTTTCTTCGACTCCTTCCCTTCCTAGTTCCTCCCCCCTCTCGGTCCAGAAGCCCGACGCCCCGCGATGATTCCCCGTGGATGCGCAGATTCGAGGCGGTTCGCCATCGTATTTCTTCGGGTTCCCCTCTCCCCCAGTGGATTTTCCAGGCGCCCAGTGAAATTCCCGAGAGGTTAACCCATTTGAATATATGAGAGAGTCAGACCAACTGGCGATTCTTTTCTCTCGCTCTGCCGGGCCGCTCTTTCTTCCCTCATCGCTCAGCGCGGTCTGGCCAGCGAAAGTTTTTTTTCGGACGTGAAGCGCCCCCTTCATCTGGTTTGTTTTCTCTTCCTCGTTCCCGGAACGTCAAGCGCTTCCGAGAGGGCTGAAGCAGGCTCCCACCCAGACCCCTTCAACTGTTGATCTGTTCTTCTCTTCAGTTCTTCCCCCCTCCTCTTTTTTTGTGTCTACCCCCCCCCCTCCGCGGCGAAAATTAGTGTGGCGACCCCCCCCGGGCGAAGTATGAGGAGAGGCGGCGTCGCAAACCGATTCGCTGACAGTCAGCGTAGTGTTGGGTTTGACTTCCTTTGTTTTCCCCCCTCGTGGACTTTTTTGGCTTTTGGCCCCTTTTCCCTTTCATAGGAGGTCGGAAAAGAAATTAATCCCCATATCGAGCGCCGACAATCCCTTCTTTTCCCTTGGTTCCTAATAGTTTTTCTAAGATTTTGTCTATCCCAAGTCCCTTCCCTCCGCTTTTCGCCCGCACGCTCTTTTAACGTAGAGCGCCTTCCTTGTCGGCAGATTTACACTGTCACCGCTTCGACCCTCCTTCCTTCCATTGCGTGGATTCTGATCGTCACCTGACTATCCAGCGTCCACAGAGCTGAGGGAAAAAACGCTACATTCCAGAAGCGATGCACGCTGCGTCTTCAGCCCAAATGCCGCCCCCTTTCTCCACCCCCCCCGCCTTCCTTTTTCTTTGCCTGTCGGCGGCGTTTCCGCCCGTAATGTGTTGGGAACTTTTCCTCATAAATCGGTTTAGATTCATTGTAGATGAAGAGAAAACACTAACTTTTTCTGTATCCCTCCCAAATATCGAGGATCTTCCCCTTTCTCGTGCCCGTTCCCAGCTGGAAGCCCTCTCTTCCTTTTCCCTGAGAGGGTGGGTTCATCTCACCGAAGAGCAGTGTTCGTCTTGGAAAGAAGTCACCTTGTTCAAGTGGTGATTCCCCTTTAGTCCTTTTTTCTTTCTGTCTCAGTCCAAGTTCCCGTATCACTCGTATATAATCATTTCGAATCAAGCTGAGTGGCGAGCAGAGCTATGGAATAGACATAATCACCTTTCCACCGAATCAATTTTCGCGCTCGAGTCCTCGACGCCCCCCCCCCCCCCTCCTCTCCTCCTCCCGTTTTCTGTTCTTCTGATGCCATGTCCTCCTCAATTTTTTTGTGAGAACTTTCCACTCCCCCGTATATGCGTCTGGCTCGGTGATTTTCCCTCCCTTTATGGCCGGATTCTGTCGATCCCTCCCGGGATGGGGACGATTGAGATCCCCCCTGGCCGTTCCACTCCCTTTCTTTTTTCCCTTCCTTTTTTCTTAGATCTTCTTCCTATTTGTCCACGGTCCAACCTTCCTTCTTTCTCTCTTTTTCAATCTCCCCCCTTCCTTCTCCTCTCCGGACAGATCCTCCCCCTTTAAAGGCGAGATAGCCGACCCCCGCCGCATATAGGACCTGGCAGACCGTGGTACACAATCCCCCATACCAGTTTGCCCAAGATGGGTCCTTTTCTTTGATTTCCAGGTTTCCACGGCCCTAGAGGCTTTTTCTTCAATTTTTCCTCTTCTGCCCCCCGCGCCCGGAAAGTTGAGGTAGTCTTTTTGAAAGGCTTAGGTCGAAGGCTCGCTGCGAGCCAAGCGATGTCGTCTCTGCTGACGTCTTTGTTTCCTTTTCTCTCGCTCTTTCGTCCCTTTTATCACAATTCGAACACCCTTACTTCGTGCATGACGAACCCAGCTTGCGGTTTCTGAAACAACACCTATCAGTTCTTAGAGACGAGGTTTTTCCTCTTTACACCCCCCTTCCGCAATATGTCCTTTGTTTCTCCCCTCGCGAGAGACTTCCCTCCCCCCTCCCTGAGTTTTCTCATGGAAGCGAAGATGAGATCTAAAACTATGAGTTCAGAAGGTCCAAAAACACCAACGGTCCACGGCATTTTTTCTCGCCAGTCCCTGGTTTTCGGTTTTTTTTTCTGTTCAGTTGCTTGGCGGCCGTGGGGTTTACGATAGAAAAAGACTCGTGCAGAGGTTATTGCAGAGATTGATTCCCTTTGTTTCTTTTTTTTTCTTTTCCCCCTATACGTTCTCTCACTCCCTCGATATTTGTCGATCGTCTGATTCATCGATTTTTGCCCTTTGAGTGGTTCACCTCTGTAGGACCTCCCAGAGGCCCATTCTGTGTCCTGCGATTCGTTTCTCCCCCACAGGACCTTTCCTGCAGTTGCTTCTGAGCTGAAACAAATCTTGCTAAATAAGTGATTGTCGTTTTCTCGAGAGGGGTAGTTCTTTCCTTCCTTTTCAGACCTTTTTTTCCGCTCTTCCCTTTTCCGCCTTCTCCTCGATCTTTTCCTTCCAACCCCTTTCGGTCGCGAAGCTTTTTTTCCTTCTCCGAAATCTACAGCATTCTGTGGGTAGCGCAATCTCTTTTTTAGAAGAGAGAGGCTGTGCTCCCAATCCTCGTTTTTCCGTACCCTCCTTCTGTTCAAATTGCCCCCCCCCCCCGATCCCCCTTTTCCAGGGGATGAACTCGTTTTTTCTGCCGATTAAGGCTTCCAGAGAAGGCAGAATGGCCCTATAAAGGACGGCCTCCGTCGACTTCTCGTTTTTTTGACTGGTGGCCTTGCCTTACCGCTGATGAGTTCCTCATAGCGGCCCCTGACTGGCATCGAGCTGTAGGTTGAAAATAGATACCCCTTGCGCTTTTTGTTGCTCCCTCGGGGTCCTGTCGCCCAGTTTTTCCCCACTCAGTCCCTTTGCTATTTCCTTGGACCAGCGTTTTTGCCATGCAGCCCACAAAAAGCATTTTTGTGTTTCCCCCCCCACCATCCCCCTCTTTTTGGCAGCAGCGAGTTTATTTGCGTCGGGTACGAGCCGTTTGAAGCTATTCGCTTTGAAGACGGATTTTCTCCCCATCATTTTTCTGTCCTTTCTTACAGTTTCTTTCCCCCCCCCAGGACCGCTTTCCGGAGGAAAGAGTTCGAATTCTCCCTCAAGGAATCGCCCGAACCGAGAGTTGTTTGAGCCTTCCTGAATTGTTTCCCTTTCCCTCTCCCTCTCCTCCTCCTTTTTTGTTTCTCTTGATCGATATATGTCTACGATTGTACGGTCACGTCCAAAATTCAAGTCAAATCCCCCCCCAGCAAACTAGAGGTTCGTTTCTTATAGATGATACCTTCCTTCTTTTGACCCCTTTTTGGTCAATTTTCCTTCTCATGGGGCATTTCCCAGAGGCGTTTCTCCACAGTTCCCCATAGCCGTGGGGAAAACCGGCGTATTTGACGCTTGGCTCCCTTCTTCACCCTTCTCGACTACTCCCCTTGCTTCAGAGAAGGGCCTCCCCTTAAGATTGTCCGGCGGTTTTCCAGCAAACACATTCGCGCTTTGGCCTGCGTTTTTAGCATTTTCCTTAGTTGCCCACAGCGGGCGCCTGAAAATGAACCCGTCGGTTTAAGCCTTTCCTTCGCCTTCCCCACCGTTTGTTTCATATCGATTTTTCCGACAGATGCCTACGTTCCAGTTCCGAGCTATGGAAACTCAGAGCTCGTCCTCTTTCGTCCTCCGCCACCTTTTCAACTTGCGCCTACGATGGCTCCACCGAAATAGGCTTGAAGGACGGGATACTTTAGGAATGATATGACCGTCATGACTACTGGCCTGGCCCCTTTTCTTTTTAAGTCTGGCTCCCTTTTCGAGTAGATGTCCGTCGAGGCCCCGAAATAATAAACGCCCCCCACTCTCCGCTCTTCCAATTTCCCTCTATTGCGCCCCCCCCCGGCGCGATGCTTGGAGAGTGCCTGTCTTCCCTGAAAAACTGATTCGATCCGGATGGGTTTTCGAGTTTGCCCCCCGTTTAATTTTCTCCCTTCGCGTGCGCACCTCGGGTCCCGCTTCCCCCAAGTTCGGATTCGGCCAAAGTCCCACTTAAGACCTCCCTCGCATTTGACCTTTTTTCCAAGATTGTTTCAGCTTTTCAACTTTCGCGAGAATCGGTCATAGTGTAGGCTCGATAAAGTAAATATCGTTTTTTACGTCCGCTCCCCTTCTCTGCGCCTTTTTTCCCCCCACCGACGTCAGGTCCGACCCGGATTAGAAACCCCCTGCCTGCAAAAATAAGATGAGAGCACACCATCCCTTGTATCGGCCCCGGTCTTTAGAAACTTTTTTCTTCTCGCACATTGCACAAAACTCTCCCTCGGAACCCCTTTAAGCGCTGCAAGATTTTTCGTCTTGGGCGTAGCGTTTCACCCCCCCACTGCCGACAATCTTCAACCTGTTTTTTCCCCCCCCACACCCTATCTATTTCCCCGAAGCTCCTTCCTTTTCTAGGCAGGTCCTTGACCGTCTTGGTTTGGAACTTCTGAACTCATCAACTTCTCTCAGAGTATGCTGCCCTCCCCTCATTGTCTGGGGTCTCCCCAAACCGCTTCGCGGCTGATAAAATGGTCCCTCCCTCACGTGTCAAGTGGTATCCCGCTGTCCCTCGTCTCTACGTTTCTGAGAGGTGGTTTCCCTCGACTAGTCTTTTCTTTTCCCCTTGTTCCTTTGTTTATTCGCAGACTGCGATCATGAGAGCACACTTTTCACTTTCGCTGCGTTATAAGTCCAGTCGCAACCCCTTTTGCGTGTCTTTACTCTGACTTCCCACCTACACCTACCATTCCTTTCCTCGCAGCGACCGGGAAAAAATTGACGACGCTAGGCAGAGAGATCCTTCTGATCAGTCGTTCTTCTTCCATGGCACTCCCAACCTCTGCAGCGTCGCCATGCTGGGACCTGGATGCCCTTGGTACCACGGCTTGCCCCTCCCGTCTATATGCGTTATTTTGATGGTGGTATCTCGCCTTTTCGGTTTTCTCCCGGACCTCGCCGTTGCGTTTTTCAAAGGGCGACAACTCCTCCTCTCCTTTTTTGTTGTCGAGAGATTTTTTACCTTTGCGCGATGGTCAACGTCAACCGGCACGGCGGGGATCTCAACTCCTCCCCCTTCGTTTCTCGTCCCCTCCCCATAATCACAGCCTTTTTCCGCATATTCATTGCCGTTTCCCGTGGTAACCCGTGTCATCCTTTTGCCCCACCGTTTCCCTTTTGTCCCTGGCCCCCGTCCCTGGCGGCCTCCGGTATTAGAGGAGGCTTTCCTCTTCCCTTCCTCGAGAGCTGTTCGAAAAGCGGAAAGTGGAGGTCTTGGTCCTGTCTGTCGAAGGCATCGAGATTTAGCCTCTTCTTTTCTTTGCCCTGAGGACGTCCTCGCCCAGGGTATTCTCAGGATATTTTGCTTAGTCTGCGACTTCCCAAATGGTTTCAATGTGAATTAGTGCCCCCGACAAGCTCTGTCGGTTTGGACTGCCCCCATCCAGGTACTCCTTTTACCTCGCGATCCCCCTTTCTATCTGTAGCTTTTTCCCCCTCCGCGCGAGGACTGCTCACCCTAAATGTATTCTTCGGCCGCGACCGTTTCATAAACCGATTAGGAGTCCGACTTCCAAAGTCCCTGCCTTCTTTTTTCAAACCCTCGTCCCGATTTTTGGCCTTTTTTCGGGTTTGGGCTTCTCAGTGAAGATTTTTGAAGTGGGGTTGCAATACGCCACGGAAGCCTGCAGCTCCCTTGAAGAGACCCTTTTTTTGTGCGGCTTTTTTAGCTTTCGCAATGCCGCCTACTGGGTAGCTTGTCTCCTTGCATCCTTTTTGAAGAAGTGTCATATGTCGGACAGCTGGTTTCTCGCTACTTGCCGCGTCCCCTTTTTCTTTTCTTCTTTTCCTAAATCCTTCCCTCTTCTAGACACGTTGCGCTGAGAATGCCCCCCCCTTTTGCAAGCATTTTTTTGCGGAGAAGAGTTTGTATTTACTTTGTTACCGACCGTAGTTTTTCGTTTCCTTTCCCGCACGGACCCCTTTTTCCACACCTAGATTCCCAGAAACGGCGGATTCACAAAACCCGCCTTCCTGGTAAGAGAAGCTTTCGCCCCGCCCCTGCTCCTTTCACTACGCGCCTTTTTGGTTTTTCCCCCCTAATTGCGTTTCTTCTTTTCTTCCCTTACTCAAAGACTTCCCTACCAGAACCTATAAAAAGTAATTACGTCCCACCAGGGGAAAGGGGGGGTATTTACTCTCGAATCTAAGGCCCTTTCCCTCCCTTCCGCTTGACGTCTGACTCTTACCGTTCTCCATCGTCGGCCTCCTCCTATTGCCGAAATTGGTGAGATTACTTACTCATTGCGATTCTATCGCTCCTTCTAGTTCCTTTATTCCGAGATTTTCACTATACGATCGCGCGTGGCTCTAGAGCGAAGAGCAACTTGCCCCTCATTTACTCCTCTTTGTTTCCAGTTTACCAGCTCCGCCGCACACAACCCTCTAAATGTGTGAGGAGAACTCCCGAGAACAATCTTTCAGACAACTATCGGCATCCGCATGCTTTCTTTTTTTTTTGCAATCCCTTGGATTCCTCCCTTTTCACACCCCTCCTATGGCACTGTTTTCATGTCGAATGAGGTTGCCCCTTTCCTTCCCCAACGGAACAGACTTTGCGTCGCGCAGTTCCTCTCTTCGATCCTTCGGTTCTTTGAATTTTTTTTTTTTCTCCGTTTTGCTACAATCTTGCGAATATATAGATAGCTCCTAATAAAAGTTGTTCTGTTTGATAGTTACCTTTCATTTAACGTTCGACCACCACACTCATTCAAATCTTCTCCACCCCCCACTCGCGGTTCGTTAATGTGCTATCTTGCGGTTTTTTCTCTCTAACTTTCCCCCCCCCCAGCTTGTTTGAATTCACTTCTTCCGCTTCCGAGTTCTTATTTCGAAACTTGAAAATAGAATTGACGGGTTCGAATCAGCTTCCACTATTTCTGCCCTCTCTTTCTCCCCCCTCCTCTTTTCAGCTTTTTTTTTTCAGATTTGCTGTTCCTCACACATTTCGCGTGTGGGCGGCTTTTTCCCGGTTACCCACTTCTTACGAGTGTAGAACATTACCGCTTTAAGCTTTGCTCTATTCCTGCGCGACTTTAACGAGCGCTGAGCGGTACTTCATTTTTTTTTTCTTGGCTCTTCTCTCTTCGGGGTCAGCAGGCCATGTTTAGTCCTCCCGCATCGCACAGTTCGGCAAACCCCTCCGATCCTACATCCTTCCGGGACCGTCACATTCGGCAATCGCTAAGAATGAAGCGCCACCCCGAGTTCCTCCCTCTCCGTAGGCTTATTCTCCGTTAGGTTGAAATAAACGCAGCGACAGCCGTGTGGTGGTTCCCAAAGGTCCTAGGCGGAAAATAGGTCTTACCAAACCCGTGATCTCTTTGTTGCAGGCTTCTTATGACATTCCTGCTTCTACCGTCTTTTTTTTCCTTTCTTTCGGTTTCAATTTATTTTTTTTACCGGGCATTGGCCCATCGGTACTTTCCAGTTAGGAGTCTTCAAAGAACTTAATACACCTCTTCATCTCCGCCGACACTTCTGTCGTTCTCGCCCTTTTCGTAAGATCCTTATTGTAGGAATCCCCCGATCAGTCCATCAGAGACTGTAGGAAGCGCTAGGTCGCGATTCAACCGCCGCCTCGACTTCCAACATCCCGATCCCCTGGCGGAAACTGTTGGCTTCGGTTATGACTTGATAGATCTGCCCCCCCCAGTCACCAATTTTCCCCTCCTCTTTGCTGCCCCCTTGGTCCAACCCCTGCGCATCGTCCACCTGCTAATCCCCAAAATACTTTCCCCAACTCCCCCCCACAAATCTTTATAAGGAAGACACTTGTCCTGCTGCCCTCTTTTCTTTGTTTGGAACTTCCTCTGTTTAGCGGTCCCCCCTCCTACGAACAAACGCATTTTTTGAGGCGGAGTCCTCTCTTTTTTTTGGAGAAAAACCGCGTCCATTCTCAAAATTATATCTCTTTCCCGTAAGCTTTTGGCACTCCCCACCGAATTTTCCTGGCACGAAGTAACCTTTTCCGCCAGTGGTGATCAGGGAATAATGCAGATCTGAGAGCACTCGAAGAGCGATGAGTCTTCATCCCGGACCAACAGCTGACCTTTCCTCGATTCCTTCTCTCCTCCTCCCCCTACAATGACCCTTTTTTCGCGCAGCCCCCTCTCTCTCACACATTGAAGAATCTGCAAGGCCGTATTAACTGACCTTCCTCCTCTGTCAATGGGCCTCCCCTTTTCGCCCCCCCCCTTCCTTTTCCTTTTTACGTTTCCACGTTCCTTCAATCCTTCTATATGCTTTGCTGCGTGATGGTGGCATTAGCCTTTATTGGACCGGGATCTTTTCCTTCCCTTGGTCGTTCTTTTTTGTTTTTTTTCCCC
>Ga0179593_1603343_pt1 | contig 10513 bp, 15 predicted proteins | sample CZODoug2_1_08_16_FD_185931 | JGI IMG/M metagenome (GOLD analysis project Ga0179593, IMG submission 185931) | Vadose zone soil fungal communities from Angelo Coast Range Reserve, California, USA - CZODoug2_1_08_16fungal (PacBio error correction) | ecosystem: Environmental > Terrestrial > Soil >... | reverse complement strand
GAGGAATTGCTACGAGGCGTACAAACATCCAAGGTCCAGGGCCTGGCGCAGCGGGGTCGCGGGGACCGGGTTGACAAAAAGCTCGTCATTCGGGGTCTCGGGTGGGCTGATCGACGGGCAGGCGATGATCGTCTCGGGGATCGCGCGATGATCGGGCTGGGAGGGGCTGCCGAGCACGAACATCCTGGCCTAACACTCTGGGCCGGGCTTCGCGACAAGCGAAGCGACCAAGTCAAACGCTTGGCGGCTTCTGCGCACCTCTGGCGTCAGCCGGTGGGCCGAGAATCGACATCCGGGCCCGGGCGGCGGCGGCTATGCTCGGACGACATCGGCCAGCCTCGCCACAGGGGCGAAGCACACTCTACGACGTGGACCTTTGAACACATTCAGGGGCCGGTCATGCGCACCGACTACCTGTTCAGGCTGGCAAAAAACCACAACGGTGGGGCTTGGTGGTCGGCACCGGCGACCTCCGTCGGAAGGCTCGGGGTTCTCGGATGTGCACCTACGGGGTAGGCGGACCATGATGTCGGAACTATAACCAGAAATGCCTCGTGGGGCCAACGACCCCCCTGATCCGGACATCTGATCGCTTTTGTCGGCCGCGTCGGGCGATTTTCTGGGCGAAGGGCACCGCGGTTCCATTCTGTATGACATCCTGGCGAACACGAGATCTCGCATGAGTGTGCCGGCCCGGGGGGCCGTGGCAGCGATCCAGGTCTACCGAGAGGCTCATCGGCACCTACGCGTTTGGCAGGATTTCAACCTCTATTAACGCGAACGCGCTTTGGCTTTCACCCGCAAAGATCGCACTATCTCTTCGTGGGAACCCGGCTTGGCCACGACATCGGGCGCGGGCGGTGGCCCGCCAACACACGGGGGAACGCCGGTGCGCCGCGCCTACCCGCTTACGCCGAGATCAGGCACTGGGATGCGGGTCTTTCTCTACCGCTTCTTCCAGATGCAAGGCCAGTTCAAGCGCTCGGGGGCCTTGCCAAACGGCACGAAAGATCTTCGTCGGGCGGATCATTGTCGCCCGCGCGGAGAATGCGTGCCCCCTAAGACGCCACTGCAACCGTCTGGCTCGAGTATCTTCATTTGCATTGAGCTCGGAAGATTTGTGTCCCCGACAGGAGGAGCCCCCACCCCAACTCCCCCGGCTTGCGGGGAGGGTTTGGGAGCGGGGCGAGAAGAATTTCTTTTGAGAGAGAAAACCACGGGCTCGACGGCAAGGTCGCCCTGATCACAGGGGCGGCGGCGCGGGATCGGGCGGAGAACCGCCACCCACCCCCCCGTCGGGCTGATGATCGAAAGCCGGAGGCGGAAGGTGGCGATCGGGCGACGTGCTCGGACGAACGGCGGGGCCAAGGCGACGGTGGGGCGCGCGCTCGACCCGGGACGAGGCGCGCGGCGATTCTACACCCCATCTCGACGTCAACCCGCGAGGAGGACTGGAATGCCGCGCACTTTGCGGGCCGTGGTTCGGCCGGTTCGGTGGGGGGGGGGGGGGGGGGGCGGGCTCGACATGCCTGGTCAACAACGCGGGGTCTTATCGGGGATGAGCATCGGAAGAGGCGGAACGCTTCACGGACTTGGCAGCGTCTGTGGGCGGGCGTCAATTTGGGACGGGGTCTTCTCGGCAACAAGATCGCGCTGCCGGCGTTGCGGGCGAGAGCGGGCGCAGGCACCCGCCAGGGCAGTGCCGTTCGTCAAACCTCTCCTCGGCGTTTGCTGGGGCTCGTCGGCTCCTCGGGCGAACCCGCTCTATTCGATGACCAAGGGCGGGTGGACGCTGGTCACCAACATCGGGCAGCGGCTGGAGTTTCGCGCGCAAGGGCTATCGGATTTCGCGTCACACTCGGATCCAACCCGGCACGACCGAGACCGAAGATGGGCGGACCAAGGTGCTCGTCATGCGGCGCGCAATCTCGGTCACCAAACGATCATCGAGAGGGGCGCGCGCCAGGCGCTTGGCGCGGCTGCGATCGGCGCATTTGGGGAAAGGGGAACGAAACATTCGCCAAGGGGGCATTTCGTCTTTCTCGCTTCGGGACGATGCCGGCTTTCATGACCGGTGCGGGTATTCGTCGTTTCGATGGCGGCATCACCGCGCAGTAAACCGAGGTGCTGTCGGGGCGAGGCGGACCCGTGGCATTTCCTGGCCGTCAGGGAAGAAAACCGCGTATGACCCCGGAAAAATTGCCCCTTCCAGCACCCCAAGAAATTAGAGAAATATCAACCGCTTGGACACGGCTTTGACCGATCCCGGCGGCAGCGGAATTTTTTGCGGGGTCGTCGGCAGGGAAATGGCAGCGGAATTCGGGGCGCACATCTCTTCTGTGATATTAGCCCCATGAGACACCCATTTTATAAATTGTATATAAAGCACATTCCATATATAAGCAAAAGCCGGCTCGGCCAAGCGGGCCCCGGGCAAGAAATCACGGCTTGCGGCCCCCCCAAAAAAAAATGAGGAGAGACAGTTCCGATAGGAGGTGAGTACGAGGCCCGCTAGTGGGCATGAGTCAAAAACAGATGCACAGGGAGACGTCGATTTTTGGCCAGAATGGCATTCGGCGGATTGGGTCCAGACGAAACGGTTTGGACTGGTATTGTGTTCGGCGAGATAGGCATGATAGCGGGCCTGAGGTCGCGATCGAAAACGAAAGGACGCCGCAGGCGGATGCGCTGCCGCCGTCATTTTTTGGGAGAAGGCAGTTTCTCGACCGCGTTGAGCCAGGAGGCCCGAGGTAGGGGGAAGTGAAAAGGTCCAGCGGGCGGGGTGCGCGCCAGCCAGGCCCAGCACCCCCGCTTTCGCTGAGGGCAGGCTCTTGGTGGATGCTTATGGGGTGCGTGTTGTCGAGCACTGTGTGGGATCAAACTAACCGGCGGGGACAACCTGACGCTCGACAGGCGACCATTGAAGGGGGAAACGAATGAATTGCTGTGGGCGTGGCGCTGCATGCAGCGGCACGATCACCGTGGCCGTCGAGCGGCACGCTGAGCGCGGCGAACAGCGTGGTGTGCCGTTGCCGTTTGTAATTCCGGTGCGTCATGGGTCTGGCGCGCCCGGGCTGATCGGCAGTCCGGGCTGGTTCGGTTCGAGCGCTTGGATCTTAGCTTCTTTTCGTCAATCGACAAGCACCAAGGCGTGGGCTGGCGGATTCGGGACGTGGCCTTATCCCGGCCAAGCCTAGGCTCCAACGTCGCATATTCTAACCATATACTGCGTTTCATCATCATAAGTTGTTGTCCTGTTGAGAGATAAGTGGTAGGGGAAATATGGCGACGTTGAAGCTAGGCGTTGGCGGGATTTATTCTTAAGCCAACGGTCGATCCGCCAGCCCAACCCGGCCGTGGTGCTGGGTAGCATTTTGAACCGAAAAGAGCTTTCGATCCAAGCGGGCTCGACCCGCACCCAGGCCCGGAGACTGCCGATCAAAGCCCGGGGTCGGCGGCTGCAGACCCATGACGCACGATTACCAAAAAACGGCACGGCACCACCACGCTGTTCGCACCCCGCGCTCAGCGTGCTCGCCGGGCACGGTGATCGGGCGCTGGGCATTGCCAGCGCCACCCCGCACAAGGCGAATTTCATTCCGTTTCCTCATTTGGCCGTTTTCGAGCGTCAGGTTTCCCGCCGGTTAAGTTGATCCACACAGTGCTCGACCAACTACGCCACCCATAAGGGGCACCAAGAGCGACTGCGCCTATCGCGCGAAGGGGCGGGGGTGTGGGGTGCTGGCCCTGGGATGGGCCGCGCCCACCCGCGCTGCGACCTTTCACTTCACCCCGGGGAACCCTCGGCCTTCCCTGGCTCAAACGCGGTCGAGACACTTCTTTCTCCAAAATGACGCGGGCAAGGCGCCAATCCGCGCGGGTCTTTCGTTCGATCGCGACCTAACAGGCCCGCTATTCAATGCCTATTCGCCCCCCGAACACAATACCAGTTCCAAAAAACCGTTCGTCTGGACCACACCCCAATCCGACGATGGCCATTCTGGCCAAAATCGACCGTCTCCCTGTAGGGCAATCTGTTGAATCAATGCACCTTAGCGGCCCTCGTACTCATCCTCCGTATCGGACTACTGTTCTCTTCTCAGTTTTGCGCAAAAAAAGCCGATTTCTTGCCGGGGTGGCCCCCTTGCCGAGGCCGGGTTGCTTATATATGGGAATGTGGCTATAATATCAATTATAAAATGGGTTCTCATGCTATATCACAAGAAAGGGAGATGTTGGCGGCCGGAATTTCCGCTGCCAATTCCCTGCATGCCGACGCCGCAAAATTCCCGTGCCAGGCTGGGATCGGTTCTCAAAAAGGCGTGTCCAAAGCTGTTGAGATTTCTCTATCCTTGGGTTGCTGGAAAGGGCAAGTTTTCCGGGCTTGGGGTCAAAAAACGCGGTTTTCTCCCTGACCCCGGGGGGGGGGGGGGGGGGGGGGGGGGGGCAGGGGGGGAAATGGCGAACGGGGTCCGCCTCGGCCCGACGCACCTCGGGTTAATGCAGCGGTGATTGGTTTGGGTTTGATGCTGGCCCGCCATCCGGACGGGACGAGAACCCGCACCGGTTCAGAAAAGCCGGCATCGTCCGAAAAAGGCGCGAGAAAGACGGAAAGAAAAAAAAGGACGATGCCCTTGGCGATTTGTCTTTCCGTTCACCGTTCCCATGGGCGGCCGATCGGGCAGCCGCGCCAGCCGCCTGGGCGGCGCGCCTCCTCGAATGTCGTTGGGGTGGCCGAGATTGCGCGGCCACCGCATGACGAAGCACCTGTCGCCCATTTTCTTTCGGTCTCGGTCGTGCCGGGGTGGATCGAGGTTGACAGAGAAATCCGATTGATAGGCCCTTGCGCGCGAAACTCCAGCGCTGCCGATTGAGTGAACCCAAGGCGTCACTCCGCCCTTTGGTCATTTGCGAATTAAATAGAGCGGGTTCGGCCCGAGGGAGGCCGACGAGCCCAGCAACCGAGGAGAGGTTGACGACGGCCACTGGCCTGCGGAGTTGCGGGCTTGCGGCGCTTCTCGCGCAACGCCGGCAGCCGCGAGCTTGGCTTGCCGAGAAGCCCCAGTTAAAAAATTGACGCGCACAGCCGCTGCAGGTCCGTGGAAGCCCGTCGAGCCTCTTCGAGGCTCCCATCCCGAAGAAGGAAAAGACCCCGGCGTTGTGGAACAGGGATGTCGAGGCCCCCGCCGAAACCGGCCGACCACGGCCGCAAGTGCGGGTGCCCAGTCTCCTCGCGGGGGTTGAACGTTCGAGATGGGTTGTAAGGATTTCGCCGCCGCCGTCTCGTCGGGTCGAATTAGCGGGCGCGCACCGTCTCGCCTGGGCCGGCGGTTCGTTCGAGCACGTCGGCCGAAGTTCGCCACCTTCGGCTCCGGATTCGATCATTCAAGCGGCGCGGTTCTCCGCGCCGATTTGCCCGCGCGCCGCCCCGTGATCAGGGCGACCTTGCCGTCGAGAATGTATTCGCTCCTCCTTCTTCTCGGCCACACTCCCAAACACTCCCCCGCAAAGCGGGGGAGGGTTTTGGGGTGTGGGGCTCGGCTGTCGGTTTGGGGGGACACAAAGCTCAGCTCCTCGAGCAGGGGACGGTTGCAGTTGGGCACGTGGAGGGTGGGGACGCCAGTCGCCGCGCGGCGACAATGATCCGCCGACGAGATCTTCGGGCCGTGGGCCAAGGGCCGAGCGCTTGAAACTGGCTCAGCTGGAAGAAGATAAGCGGTTTAGAGAAAGACCCCGCAGCCAGTGCCTTGATCTCGGCGGAGCGGGTAGGAGCGGCGCACGGCTCGTCGGGGTAGTTGGGCGGGCCACCGCCGCGCCCCGATTGTCGTGCCCCAAAGCGGTTCCACGAGAGATAGGCGGATTTTGGACGGGGAGGTGAAGCCAACACAAAGCAGCCGTCCGGGCGTATGTAAAAGAGGTTGAATCCTGCAAAACCGGCGTATAGGGGCCGGATGATGGCTCTCGGTAGGACTGGGATTTCCGCGGCATGGCCCCGGGGCGCACCAGCTCAAAGGCTGGAGATCTCGGTCGGCCGGATGTCATACAGAATGGAACGCGGTGCCCTCGCCCAGATCGCCCGACGCGGCGACAAAAGCGATCAGATGCTGGATCAGGGCTTGCCCACCCCGGAGGCAATTCGGGTTTATCGTGCGACATTCCTGGTTCGCATAACACCGTAGGGTGCACCATCCGAGAACCGAGCTCCGAGAGTTCGCCGGTGACGAACACAAGCCACGTTGTGGGTTTGTTTTGCCAGGCCGGAACAGGTAGTCGTGGGGGTGGCGCCAAGACCGGCCTGGAATGTTTTCAAAGTCACGTCAACGTAGAGGGGCTTTCGCACTTGGAGAAAGGGGTGGCCGATGTGTCGTCGAGCCATTAAGGCCGCGCCGCGGGGCGGATGTCATTCCTTCGGCACCGATGACGCCGATAGTGCCCGCATCAGGACGCCAAGGCGTTTTTTGACTGCGTCGCTTCGCTTGTCGCGCCAAGCCCCGGCAGAGTGTAGGGCCATGGATGTTTTCGTGGCGGGGCGGGCAGGGCCCAGCCGATTCCATCGCGCGAGCCGAGGACGATCAGCGCCTTGCGTTAGAAATTCGAAGCCCACCCCGGGAGACCCCGGATGGACGGAGCTTTTTTTCCAACCCGGGGTCGCCGCGACCCGGCTTGCGCAAAGGGCCCTGGGACTGGATGTTGTTACCCTACGTAGCAATTCTCGCGGAAGGGCATTCGGCGGGGGTCGACGGGAAATAGGGAAAAAAAAAGCGCCTCGACCTCGCGGGAGAAATTCGAGTGTATCAACTTGGGCGCGGCAATAAAGTAGGAAATCCAGGTGACTATCAGTGCTTTATCTTTCTTTGTGTCCTAGATTAAAGGAGACTCCTTTGACTGCCTGTCTGGCATCGACCCACGATTGGTTAGTGTTGTGGAAAGTGGCGTTTGATTAAAATGACTAGTAGCCCTATACCGTAGATGGTCGCAGAGTCCCACCGGGTTCTACATCTTTACTCCTCGTCAGATGACACATAGTGCAGTAATTAAAGGGATGATATGAGAGGGAGAGAGACCGAACGACAGCGAAGAAGTGGCTGTCGGAGATGCCACTTCGCGCCCTTCGCACACAAGGCACACGCCGTTTCGCACGGTCCGGTTCGACTTTGGCCGGCGGCCCCAGTGAGACACTCGAATTGCCCCGCCGCGAGGGGTCGAGCGCTTTCCCTGTGGTCCCGTTCGGACCCCGCGATGCTCCGGGCGAGAATTTGCTACGAGGCGTACAACATCCCAGGTTCCAGGGGGCCCTGGCGCAGCGGGGTCGCGGCGACCCGGGTTGGGAGTCCGGAAGGAATGGTTGGAAAAAAAAAGCTCGTCATCGGGGGTCTCGGGTTGGGCTCGATTCGACGGTCAGGGCGCTGAATCGTCTCGGTCGCGCGATGGATCCGGCTGCGAGCTGCCCGAGCACGACACCTGGGCCTACACTCTTGCCGGGCTTCGCGACAAGCGAAGCCGAACCAAGTTTCAAAAACGCTCTGGCGGATGATGCGGGCCACTTCGGCGTAAGCGGTGCCGATTGAATCGACATCCCGGCCCGGCGGCGCGGGCTTTTTTATGCTCGGGACCGACATCGGCCACGCCTCGGTCCAAGGGCGCGAAGCCCTCTACGCCGTACCTTTGAAAAACATTCAGGGCCGGTCTGCGCACCGACTACCTGTTCCGGGCTGGCAAACAACAACGTGGCTTGGTGGTCGGCCACCGGCGACCGCTCGGGAGCTCGGTCTTACGGATGGGTGCAACCTCGGGGTAGGGCGACCAGATGTCGGCACTATAACCCAGAATGCCTCGGTGCCAAGAAAAACCCTGATCCAGCATCTGATCCGCTTTGTCGGCCGGCGTTCGTGCGATCTGGGGGGCGAGGGCACCCGCGTTCCTTCGTATGAACATCCTGGCGAACGGAGATCTCCGGAATGAGCTGGTGCCCGCCCGGGGGCCGATGGCGGCGATCAGTCCTACCGAGAGCATCATCGGCCCCTACGCGTTGCAGGATTTCAACCTCTCGATACGCGGACGCGCTTGGATCACCCCGTACAAGATCGGCCTATCTCTCGTGGAAAACGCTTGGGCACGGACATCGGGCGCGGGGCGTGGGCCGCCAACCACCCCAGGACGCCGTGCGCCGCGCCTACCCGCTCGCCGGAGATCAGGCACTGGCTGCGGGTCTTTCTCTAACCGCTTCTTCCCAGATGAGCCAGTTCAGAAGACTCGGTCATTGCCCAAACGGCCCGAAGATCTCGTCGGGGCGGAATCATGTCGCCCGCGCGGCGACTTGGGGCGTGCCCCCTCCAGAAGCCACTTGCAAAACCGTCTGGCTCGAAGGGACTCGGGACGGATTGTGTCCCCGACAAGGCGAGCCCCCACCCCAACCCTCCCCCTTGCGGGGGAGGGTGGGAGGGGGCGAGAAGAAGGGAGGAGCGATGGGAAACGGCTAGACGGAATGGTCGCCCTGATCACAGGGGCGGCGCGAACGGGATCGGCGGCGGACCGACCGGCGCGGGCTGATATCCGAAGCCGGAGCGAAGGGTGGGCGATCGGCGGGACGTGCTCGCAACGAACGCGGCCAGGGCGGACGGTGGGGCGGCGGCGCTCGGGACCGACGAGCGGGCCGCGGCGATCTACACCCATCGACGTCAACCCGCGAGGGGGACTGGAAGGCCGCACTTGCGGCCGTGGTCGGGCCGGTTCGGGCGGGGCAGACAATCCTGGGTCAACAAACGCGGGGTCTTTCTTCGGGATGAGCATAGAAGAGGCGGACGATCCACGGGACTGGCAGCCGGCGTGCGGCGTTCAAATTTGACTGGGGTCTTTTCGGCACCAAGCTCGCGCTGCCGGCGTTGCGGCGAGAGGCGCCGCAGCGGCAACCAGCACGGGCAGTGCCGTCGTGCAACCCTCTCCTCGGTTGCTGGGCTCGTCGGCTCCTAGGGAGGACCCGCTCTATTGATGACAAGGCGGCGTGGGACGCTGTTCACCAAATCGCAGCGCTGGAGGTTCGCGGCGAAGGGCTATTCGGATTCGCGTCAACTCGATCAACCCGGGGGCAACGACCGAGGACCGAGATGGGCGGACCAGGTGCTCGTCAATGCGGCAGCGCAATCTTCGGCACCAACGAACATCGAGGAGGCGCGCCGCCAGGAGGTGGGGCGGCGGCTGCCGATCGGCCGCATGGGAACCGGTGAACGGACAGGCCAAAGGGGCATCGTCCTTTCTCGCTTCGGACGATGCAGGATTCATGACCCCCCCCCCGTGGGCGGGTCTCGCGTTGATGGGCGGCATTTCACCGCGCAGTAACACGAGGGTGCTGTCGGGCCGGAGGCGCGCAACCACGTCGGGCATTTCCCTGCCGTCAGGGGAGAAAAAAACGGCTTTTGGACCCCGGAAAAAACAAATGCCCTTCCAGCACCCAAGAATAGAGAAATATCAACAGCTTTGGACCCACGCTTTGGACCGATCCCGCCGGCAAGGGGCGGAAAAATTTGCGCGTAGGCAGGGGGGAATTGCAGCGGAATTCGGCCGCACATGCTCTTTATTGTGGATATTAGGCATGAGAAACCCATTTTATAAATGATAATTATAGGCAAATTCCCATATATAAGCAAAAGCCGGCCTCGGCAAGGGCCACGGCCGAAATCGGCTTGCGCAAAAACTTGAGGAGGCGGACAAGTCCGATTTTAACGCTCTTTTTGAGGATGAGTACGAGGCCCGCTAGTGCATTGAGTCAAAACAGATGCTAAAACAGGGAGAACGGTTCGATTTGGCCAAGAATGGGGGCCATCCGGCGGATTGGGTCCAGACGAAACGGTTTGGGACTGGTATTGTGTTCGGAGAGATAGGCATTGATAGCGGGCATGTAGGGTCGGCGATCAACAAAGACGCCGCATGGCGGATGCGCTGCCGCCGTCATTTGGGAGAAGGGAAGTTCTCGACCTGCGTTGAGCCAAGGGAGGGCCGAGGTCGGGTGAAGTGAAAGGTCCAGCGCGGGTGGGCGCGCCAGGCCAGGGCCAGCCCACCCCAGCCGCCTTCGCGAGGCAAGGGCTCTGTGGGATGCTTATTGGGTGGCGGTAGTTGTCGAGCACTGTGGGATCAAATTACAGGCGGAACCTGACGGCTCGCACGGCCAGTGAGCGGAAAAGAGAATGAATTGGCTGTGGCGGTGGCGCTGGCATGGCCAGCGCCCGATCACCGTGCGTCAGCACGCTGGCGGCGGGCGAAAACAGCGTGGTGGTTGGCCGTTGCCGTGTTGTAATTCGTGCGTCATGGTCTGGCAAGCGGCCGGCTTGATGGCAGTCGGCTGGGTGCGGTCGAAGCGCTTGGATCTAGTTTTTTCGTCCAATCGAAAGCACCCAACGGGCGTGGGCTGGCGGATCGACGTGGACTATCCCGCAAAAGACTTAGCTCAACGTTCGGAATATTCTAAAAGAGAGAGAGTGGTAATACGAATTAAGTTGTCTGACCCTCCTGTGGGGGT
>Ga0179593_1473587_pt1 | contig 10513 bp, 11 predicted proteins | sample CZODoug2_1_08_16_FD_185931 | JGI IMG/M metagenome (GOLD analysis project Ga0179593, IMG submission 185931) | Vadose zone soil fungal communities from Angelo Coast Range Reserve, California, USA - CZODoug2_1_08_16fungal (PacBio error correction) | ecosystem: Environmental > Terrestrial > Soil >... | reverse complement strand
CTCGAACCCCTTTTCCTCTGTTTGTCTCAAATTCCCCCCCAAAGCGGGAACTCAGGCAAATCTTACGGTTGTATTTCGTTTGGAAACCCCACAACCCACCTTTTAGCCCCTTTTTCCGAGACTTTTTGGATCTTTGCAGAGCCCCAGCCTCCTGTATCTTTTTTCTTTCCTTTGTGGCAGCCTTCTTTATTACTCCTTGCCTTTCCTGGCGAAAGTGTTCTGATTTCGGGCCCCCAGACGTCGCGCGGGCCGATTCAATCTGTTTATCTCGGTTAGGGATATTCCCGTTCTTTTCCCCTCCCTGTTCTTTTCCCCTCTCGGTCCTGGATGTGCAAAGTTCATCCGCCGCCGCGCTGGAGATGATTCTTTTCTTTCCCCTTGCGTAATTTACTTTTTCCCCCTATGGCTCGACCGCCCCCTGAAAGATATCTAAGACTCGGGGTAGGTATTTTTTAATTGAGTTTCATCTTTCGTCGGGAAGGTGCGATGGGGCCGGCATCCTTGCGATCTTGTGTACGTTTCCGCTGCTTCTCTCCCGACCGCTTTTGCCTCCTCCAAGATCACCCAGTTCCTCTCTCCTTTTTCAATTCCTCTTTTTGCATCCCCCAAGAAGCTAGCTGCAAACCGTGGATACGTGCGTGCTCTCTTCCTTCCAGTTTTTCGGGAACTTTGCTCCCCTCACTGAGGCGAATTGGTTTTTTTTTTTTTTTTTTTTTATTTTTTTTTTTTTTTTTCAGGCCATATCTTGCTCTTTGCGAACCTTTGCCGTTTTTCCTTTTCTTCTTTAACTTCCTCTTTTGGAGGTTTTTCATCGAGGAAATGTTTTTTTTACCTTCTTACTTTTTTTTCTTTCATCTAGTCTTTCCCCAATATATAACGCGTGGATTTGAGCTTTTTCTTCTGCAGTCTCTTCCCGCCCCCCTCTCTTTTTCTCAGATGGATTCCACACTTTTTCTTGTGAAGCGAGTTAAGAATAACAGAGTCGCTTTTCCCCTCCTGACCATCCCTCTTCCTTCAGCGACCCTTTCCAGCCCCTTAGAAATGCCCAGGGTATTTTCGGGTGTCCCCCAGCCCTTTGACTTGATTTCTTGTTATCCTTCGCGTGTTCTAATCTTCCTCCTGCCCGGGTGTCAGCAGCGTCAATACCTATCGATTTGTCTTTGATGCCTGACTGGCGGTTGAGCAACCCATGAGTCTTCCCAACCGCTAACCCGCTGCCTTTTTTTGTAGGACGGGATCCCCTTCTTCCTACGCAAAACGAAAAAACCAGCCATATCCTTTTCGTTCTTTCCCGCTTCGTGTGCGTACGGATTTGGGACCTGCCTTTCCCGTCATTCTTTCCCCTCCCTTTTTTTGAGAAGTTTATCTCGACGACCCTCTTTTTTTTGCCCTCATTCGCTGTCATTGCCAATCTTCCGAGGCCCCAGTCATCCCCTCTGGAACAGCGTCGCGATCTTTTCTTTCGCCTTCTCTCGAAAATCCTCTTAGAGCGACTTCCGGCTTTTTTGGATGCTATTTCCCCGATTTTAACAGTATAGGGGGCGTGTGGATTGGTAGCCATTGTGTTCCTTTTCTTCATTTCCGCTGCCGTGCGCCGGTTTGCGGCTGTCGCCGTTTTGATTTTTTTTTTCCGTCTTTTTTTTTTGCGTTTTCTTCCTTTCCGTCATATCGGTGTGCCTCAGCCTCTTCATTACTCCGTGCCGACAACGACGTGCAATTTGCTTTGCGGCCCTACTGTGCTGCCTCTTCCTTTTTTTCGAAGACCCCCCCCCTTTAACCACCGCCCATCTACAAGCTGAAGTCAGGCTCAAGGCTGATCTCCCTCCCCTCTAAGCTGGCCTTTTTCCCCCCCGATTTGGAAGATGTCAGCCCCAGAATCGCGCCGCTCTTTCATTGGCTTTTTTTTTTTCCAACGGGCCTCAGCAGGCCGCGGGAAATTTGCAGTTTCGACCACTTTTCCTTTAGCGGCCATCCCTCCGACCTTTTTCACCTCCCCCTGAGTGCTGCCTCTGGGATGTGGCCTTTTTTTCCGCCCCATTTTGCTCTCCCCTCATATACTTTGCGCGAGCCAAATGTTTCGATTCCTTCCACATCCACACCCTGAAACGAGGAGGATGCGTCTATTTTTTTTCTTTTCGATACTTTTTCCCCTGAGACGCTTACGGGGTGAAAACTGCTCTGTCCGCTGCGCTTTCCCCTTTGTTCCTTTTTGTTGAGTGCCCCATTCATTAGAGGAGTTGGAGGTGACTCCTCCTCCGATAGCTTTCTTCCCTTTTGCCGTTCCTCTTCGAGAGGTGGCCGGACACTTTTTCCCCTTCCTTCCTTTATTCCTTGGGGCGACGGGCCTCAAGACCGCTGTGCTTGCTCCGACTTTTTTTGGTTCAGTTCCTGCATTTGCTTGCTCTTTTTTCGAGAACGGTCATTTCATTTTTGGATTTCTTTAAGAGCTCTTTCTTCGATGACCTCACCCGGCTCCCGCCTTTCCCCCTTCGGCGAGCTGACAGCTGACTTTGCGCCTCCGACCTTTCGGCTTTTCTGAAGTCCCTCACCTTCTCTGCGCGACCCTCCCGCCCCTCTAATGATCCTGGTTCCCGGGGAAGATCAAGCCACCCTTTTTCTCCTTTTTTGTCTCGCCTCTTTATGCTCATGGTCGAAGACCGTCCGCGTTTTTTTTTTTTCTCCTTCTTAGTTGCCAGACGGGATGCTGTGGCCTCTCTTTCCGGGGCGTGCGTGGAGTCCCTCCCAATTTCTCCCTGATCGCTACTTCGACGAGATTCTCACGAAATTATCGCGAGAGCAGGCCTGGATCCTGCAGGTTCCTTTCCCCCGGAACTCTCCTCCCTCTGTTTTTCCCCTCGGATTTCCCCTTTTTTTGATTTTATTTTTTTTTTCCCAATGAAGACCAGGGCCGAGGGGCCATCGGTCGTGTGTGATCGTTTTTTCTTTCTTGAGAGTTTCCCGCCAGTCAGAGGTCAGATCTCCCGGTCCTCCTTCCGCTCTGCGACCCCCCAATCGTGCTTGTTGGCATCGACATTTCTTCCCCCGTAGGCTCCCCTCTCTTTTTCCGGAAGTTCTGTCCTTTTTTCCCCCCCCCAATGGGCGGGATAATACTTCGCCCTTTTTTTCTCTTTCTGCGTAAGGGTTCCTTCTGATGGACACGACTCTGCTACTCTTCTTTTTTCGGCAGCTTGGTCGACGGTTTTCGCGTTTTGCCTACCCGCTCCATTTGGTTGCTTTTCCCCTTCTTCTCCTTGGCGAGAAGTCAAATCCGCTGATGCTTGCTTCCCTATCCCTTTCAGTTTTTGAGCATTTCATCGCGGCACCGGCCAATATTGCCGCATTTTAGCTGTCCACATTCCCTTTTTAACTTTCTCCTTATGAAGACCCCATTTTCTCGTCCCGTGAGGGCCACTCCCTCCCGCACACAAGACTTTCAAAGAGATTAATCAAGTCACGTAGCTCAATAGCGTTGTTCCTCTTTGGTGGGAACTTTTCCCTTTCTGGGCCCCTCCAGAGGGGACACTGAGTTGATTCTTGTTCTTCGGCCTCAGCCCTTCCCCCCACCTATCAGCCCCTTTCAGGAGCCGAAACAGTCTCCTTCCGACGACCATCTTTCTCAGATTTTAAGACTCCCCCCCCTCTACTCCTCGACTTCTATTCCTTGCAAGCGATTCTTCCTTTCCCCGCCATGACGCTCGCTTCCTACTTGCAACTCCCAAGATTCCTGTCTGACCGTTGCGACCCCCCCTTGAACCCCTGAAAGCTGTTTCCCGTCCGCGCTTACTTTCCCCTTATCCGCGTTTTTGCACCGGGGACCCTTCCTCGATAACACACTTACTTCCGCATCGCGATTTTTTTTCCGAGAACTTCCTTCCCCGATCATTCCTCTGGAACCTCAAGTCGACGATCCCCCTTGGGGATGACTTTCCGCCACCGCCGAACCGCTGCAAGAATCGGGGTACTGTTCTTTTGCTGGTTTCTCCGACCGCCCTCACTTTCTTCTTTTGGTAGTGTAAGCTTTTCCTTCTCCCCTCTTCAAACCCTCTAATGCATATCTCTCTCTTTCCCCTCCGTTTAGTCTATTAGCTTTTTTTTTTTTTCTGGGTGTCCCCCTCAAAGACGTGGAACTCAGTCTCGTGGTTTTTTTTTCACGCTTTTTACCTGTCCTCGTTCCCCCCACACCTTTTTTTAGGATTCCTTTTCCGTTGGCTTCGAGAGCGCCCACCGCAGATGGCTTCTTCCGCTATTTTTGTGTCTGGTTTTTTTTTTTTTATTAGCGTGAATGTCGGACCCCCCGTATTGCTGTTTCTGTGTGATTGACTATTTGGGCCCTATTCTCTTTTATCTCTGGGCTATTTCCGGTGCCCTCTCTGCTTTTTTTTGGAACCCCTCTTCCTGTTCAGGGTGCAAAGTTCTTTGATTTTCTGCTAGTCTCCATGCTCCGGACGCCATATCCCTTCTTTGCGTTCCTTCGCTTCACTGTTCTTTGAAACTTTCACGAAGACCCCCCCCCTCGGGGTAGGTTGAATATTTCGACGAGGCCCATGGGCCTCCTCTCTTTCCTTTCCTTTTTGTGAGGAATCTCCCCTTTCTGAGTGGATTTGGTCGCCGCAGGCGGAGGTCTATTCTTCCCCAGTTTTGACTCCCTCTTCTCAAACTTCCTCAGGGCCGGTCCAAGGTCCAGGTTCTCAAGTTTTTCTACGAATCTCTCTTCCCCCCCCCGTTTTATAGCTACGTGACTTGTCTTTTTTAAGCCTCTTTTCAGTTCCCCGCCCCTCCCGTCGCATGGTCGGTCATCAGAGAGGTCTCTTTCGCCCCTCGACGTTGACTTTCTTCCGGGGCCTTTTTCCAGGTTTTCCGCTTCTGAAATGCTCATCTTCGGATGTAGATCCATCGTCGTTCTTCCCCTCTATAACGCGCTTTTGAGCTTCTCGCGTCTATGTCGGGTAACTCTCTTTTTTCAGGTTTCTGTATTACCACCGCGATGCTGTAACCCTCTTCTGCCCCATTTTTGAGACCTCGTAAGCAGGAGTCTTTGTCAAGCAAGCCCTGGTCCTTGACAATAGACTCTTCCCTCACTTTTTCTGACACTCAGAGCAAGGTACTTTTTCTGCTCCATCCAAGAGTTAAGGATATGTTTTTCCTTTTTGGTTTGTGTCTTCCCTTTTTTCCCCGTCAGCGATTGCGGTGCGTCCCCCCTCCTCTCCATCGTATTTTTTTAGTGCTGATTCCCCCCTGGCGGTTTCAACCTCGATGTGAGCCTCCACCTTGCACCCTTTTCTTGGATTCCTTTTGGTTCCCGAAAAACTGCAAAAACATTGAAGCTTTTCTGACCCATGTTGGACGATGCGGCGTACTGGCGGGTGTCGTTTTCTCCTCCGATGAATCTTTTTGAGCCCGCTTCATCCTCGAGCCCCTTCGCTTCCCGATTTTTCTCCACAAAACTTCCCTCGCCTGCGCATAGGGCAGCCGCATCCGTTTTAACCCCTTTGAGCGGGTTTTCTTTAGTTTTTTTTTGCTCTTTTTGACCCGGATGCCCCCTCTCTCTAAGTTTCCAATGGTGTCTTCTCTCGTTTCCCTTTCATTTTTTTTTTTCCTCAAGAGCGTTGTCGTACTTCATTGAGTCAGCGGCCTCCTTTGGACGGAGGCTTGGAATGTCGATATGACTAGTGCTCTTCTCTTTCTCTTTTGAGACCGGCTTTCCCGATCACTCAACTTGCGTCCTTTTCTCCACCCCCAAGCTCTCATTCTCCTTTCTCGCCCCCGAGCCCGGCACAGCTGGGGCGGGTCACCTGGCAAGTTCTCTGAGCCTTTCCATCCCCCCCCCTTTTCCGCTCAGGATGTAGAATATGAACACCCCTTTCATCTTTCCCCCCTTTTTTTTGCCAGCTTTTAGGGTCGTTCACCGAAACCAGATTCGAGAAAGGTCCCATAACTCCCTCAGCGCTCATGTCTCCCTCCAAACTTTCCTGGAGAAATGCAAGATAAACGTTTTCCCTCGCGCGGTTGTTTTTAGACCTTACCCAGTCTCCGAGAGACCTAAGCAATGAAGGCCTTCCCAACTCCTCATCTGTGCTTTTTTTGATGTACCCTTTTCGAACATTAACGATTCTTTACTCCCCGTTGTTTTTCTCGACTTGGAGCGACTTCCCTCCCCACCGGCTGGAGCAAAGCTCGATTGGGTCTGGTCTTCCCTGCGGCTGGACGATGGTCTTCCCCCCAGCGGTCACGGGGTAGCCCCCCTCCTTCTCTGGGTTTTTAGTCTGCCGTGTCGCCGACCAGTTGCGTTGAGGTGCCATCGCTTTCTTTCTGGACTTGCCTCCAGATCTTTGACCTTTTTGACTTCTTTTCGAGTATCTTCTCATGCACCTGGCGACCTTCTCAGAGTGTTCATCTATGGGGCTTTGCCTTTTCCGACTTCTTTTTGCTTTTTTTTAAAGTAGTCCTTTTTTCCTCCGCCCCGAATTTGCGCTCGTTGTGTCTCAATTTAGTCTTTTCTCGTTTCCTTCCGCCAGTCCTCTTTTTTAGTGATCTATATTTTCTCCTGGCGTACCCTCCCCCATGCGCAGGCTTACCCCTTTTTTTTTGACGATCGAATGATGCTGCGCGCCGCCCCGCCCCCCGGCCTTACTCCTCTTTTCCTCGGCTGCTGTCCCGCACATGTGCCAAGCCCGAATTTTGCCCCGGAATTCTAGACATTTTTTTTTGCCAAAGAAATTTCTCCTTCCTGCTGCCTCTGGTCGAAGTAAACCTCCCTTTTCCGCCCCCCCCCCCCCTTCGCGTTTTTCTCCTTGATCTTCGGTGGACTCTAGAGAAGGCGATTTTCGGCCAAATGACTTTTTTGACCCTCTCTGTGCCGCCGATATGCCTTTTTTTTTTTATCGCGAGCAGGCGGTTGACATGCATGTCTACACGGATGCTGTTTCCTTTTGGAAAGTTTTCTCTTTTGCCTTTGACGCTAGGCATTCCCCCTAAGCCGTCTTTCCCCTTTTCGCGTTTTTTTTTTTTCTAGGTTGTCCCCCGCCAGTCAGCTATAAACGAGCAAGCCTTTTACGTTTTGTTCCTTGCGCCCCCCTCCCAATCTCTTGGGGCTTGGTCCTCAGAGCCCGGCAACGGCGGTCCAGGAACGACTCCCCCTCTGTTGGATGTCTCGCTTTGCCCGTAAACCTGTCGGGATTTCTAAGGTGGCTCTGTCTTCTTCTTCGGTCTCTGGGATGGTCCGGCCGGATTTTTTCCTCGCTTTTACAATTTTTTTCGAGCTTCCCTTCCCGGCCTTTTTTTTCCTGCATCTCCGGTTTAATCCAGACCTCTTTACAGCGCCTCCTCGATTTTTTCTTTTCCTGAACTACTCTCCTCCCTCGAGAAGCTAAAATCCGCGCCCTGCTTCTCTTTGGTTTTTATTAAGTCCGGGCTCTGGAGCATTTCATTTGGACCAAAACCGTCCCCATTTACCCCATGACGGTCTGAAGCTCTTTTCGTTTCGTTTTTGCGTGCCCTCTCTGTTTGCCAGACACCTGCAGCTTTCGCCTTGAAACGCACTGACACAATATGGCTTTTTTCGCACAGATTCTACCAGTCACTTCTCCCCCCAAGTGTCATCCTTTCTTTGTGGACGCCACCAGGCCCTTCTGGGGACTACCCCTTTCTTTTCCTTTTCTCTCTTTCGTCGACCCTTCTTTCTTGACATAATAACTTTTCCGCCTGCGGCGGTACCACTTAAGCCCCATTCCGAGCGCACATTTTATCCTTTTTTTAGATGAGCACCTTTTTCCGCCTTATTCGACATACACAACCCAAGAGTCCCTTCGCTCTCCCTTAGCTTTTCGACCTTTTCCAACCCGCCCATGACCGCTCGCGCAATCCTTGAACCTCTTATTCCGATCGCGGGATTCTCCTTCTCCCTTTCACATCCTAAACAGATTTGTTTCCAGGCCTCCCGTTTCTTTTTTTCACTACCCTGAAATGTAGCCCTCCGATCAAAACCAGATTCTGCTTTCCCTACGCCCCGTACGTTCTTTTATTTTTTCCCTCACTTCTCATTTAGCCGATCCGCTAATAAAGCGAACATCTTGACACGTAGCTCTTCTCCCTCTCGGTTTGTCTCAGGCACCCCGTTTTCCCCTTTTTTTTTTTTACGAAAGTCTTTTTTTTTTTTTGACGCCGGACATCAGTCAACAGTCGTCCGATTTGCCTTTTTCTTCTTTGAGTTTCTCCTTCCTTTTTCTCTCTTTGTCCCTCTCCTTTTGTGGTGTTTGAGATCGTCTCGCATTTTCTTTGGATCCCCTTTCACCTCAGGTCGGAAGACTGGTTTTTCTTCTTCCGGCGTCCCAACCTTTTCTCTTTCAATGCGGGTTCTGCGGTGCCTTGAGCAGCGCCCCACCACTGTCTCTGTAGCTCCTGCCTTTTTCCTGAGGTGAGTTTTAAATGTCGGAACCGTATTTTGTCTTTAGGGCCGCCGATTCGCTGGCGCCTCGAATCGTTTTTTCTTTATATTTCCTTATAGGACGCTCTTCCTTTTTGGAGGGTCAAATCCATCTGGTCTTGCAAGTTTGATCCTCTTCTAGTCCTCCCCCTATTTCAGACACTTTAAAGGTTGCGGTCAATCGAGACCAGTCATGGCTTTGTCCAACTTTCTAGAAGCTTCCTTTCTCGATGCTCCCCTTTGCGGGTGAATAGTCTGTTTGGGAGCCCCCTTACCCCCCCATTTCTTTCTCCCGGATCCTTTCTATCCGTTGTGCGGGCAATCCTCCAACATGGGATGTCTGTATGTTAGCCACCGTCCTGGATGATTTTTAGTCCCTTTTCCCGCCATGATCAACTCCTCCGTTCTGCTCTTCCCCAATTTTTTATTCTCTTTTACACCCTCCAAGCTTAGATGCACCCGCTTGAGCCCTTTCCCCGCGTCCCCCTATCTGCATAATTTTTCCTGCGCCATTGCGGCATGGTCGGGCAATTCACTCTCCGCACCCCTTTGAATTTTTCTGTTTCTCTCCACAGGTCACGGGCCGATGTTTTTTATCCGCGATTCACTAACTCTCTGGATCCCTACGAATTCCTCATACGCGGCTGATTTTGAGCTTTTCTTCTCTTTCTCCTGATTAGACTTTTTGAGGAGCTTTGATACTGTCTGTGATTCCCAACTCAGCTTTCCTTTCCAACCCTTTCGAAGTCCCCGCCGCGACTCGCGTCCCTCATTTTGTGTCAGCAAGGGTACTGGACATTTCCCTCTCCTTTCCTTTTTCCCTAGCAGCCCGGGTTAAGTTGCGGCGTCTCAAAAGTTTACAGGTTGATAGTATGTACGCTTTCGCCTCCAGATTTGCTACCTTCTCTCCGTCTTGCGTCCGCAGCGTCAAGAAAAGGATTGGACCCTTCTGTTCTTCTTTCCCTGGCCGTGCGCAAAACTCTCGTTTTTCAAAACGGCTCTCCCCCTTGACCCTCTTTTGGGGCTAGTGTCCTTGCGTAATACCCACCACTTGCCAGAGGAACAGGTTTTTACGTTCCGTTCGGCGGACTTTACCGGAGTTCATGCTTTGATACTGGCGATTGTTCCGAGCTTCATGGTACCTTGTTTGGCGCAGGCATGGAAAGTTCTACTGGCCACACCTGCATACCTGGCACGCGCTCAGGCGCTTTGCGCCTTTTTTATCCCTGGCGTTATCCACAGAGCACCGAGCGATTCCTTTTTTTTTCTTTCCCATTTCACGCGAGGTACTTTTCGTTTCCATGCCCCTTCTGTTTTTCTCCGGAGTCACGCGGGGGACTTTCGTCAGTTGGCTCTCTACAGCTCCTCGGCTTCTCAGAGAAGAATTTTCTGGCCTTTTTTTCCGAACACTTCTCCATTTTAGATCCCCCACCCCCCCCCCCCCCCCCCCCCCCCCCACCCCCCCCCCCCCCCCCCCCCCCCCCCCCCCCCCCCCCCCCCCCCCCCCCCCCCCCCCCCCCCCCCCCCCCCCCCCCCCCCCCCCCCCCTCCCCCCCCCCCCCCCCCCCCCCCCCCCCCCCCCCCCCCCCCCCCCCCCCCCCCCCCCCCCCCCCCCCCCCCCCCCCCCCCCCCCCCCCCCCCCCCCCCCCCCCCCCCCCCCCCCCCTCCCCCCCCCCCCCCCCCCCCCCCCCCCCCCACCCCCCCTAGAGCTTCCCTGGCGTATCCTTCCAAGCCCTTTCTTCGACGTTTTTTTTTTCTCGCCCAACGAGATGCAAAATGCTGGGTTGCCCCCCCTGGCACCGCCTTTTAGTTGTCCTCCCAGAGGTCTTGCCTCTTTCTCCCCATAGCTTCCCCCGCTGAGTCAGCGGCCCCTGCGATTTCCTAGCAGCGCCGTTTTGACCTCAACCCGATCCCTTCCTAGTCCGACGACATGGAGATCATCCTCCGACCCCTTTTTTTTTCCCCCTCTAACTTCCCCCCGTCGCCCGCGACGCGGGCCTCCCCTTTTCTCCTTTGCAGTCTGCCTGAGCTTTCCGCCATTGCATCCTTACCCCCTACCCTCTTAGTCTTGCCCAGCCGGTGTGGATGCGCT
>Ga0179593_1401003_pt1 | contig 10513 bp, 6 predicted proteins | sample CZODoug2_1_08_16_FD_185931 | JGI IMG/M metagenome (GOLD analysis project Ga0179593, IMG submission 185931) | Vadose zone soil fungal communities from Angelo Coast Range Reserve, California, USA - CZODoug2_1_08_16fungal (PacBio error correction) | ecosystem: Environmental > Terrestrial > Soil >... | reverse complement strand
GTCGTCAATGGCGTCCTGTGAGTTGCTGAGGTTGTTGGACGACGGCATCACCTCCCTTAGGCCAGAGCTACCACCTTGCCCAAACGGTTACTCTCCCTTCTCAACGTTTTTCAGGACCAAAGCTTGCCACCGGGTGGCGAAAGCTAGGCCCAGGGTAGATGGCTAGTCTCTTGGTTTTTCGTTCTGCATGAGGTGAGAAATTCGTTCCAATTCTTAAAATGGAACAACCTCCTCCCCAGTTTGCTTATTACTCATCGTGCAGCTATTCATCTGGGCGGCTGGACGCTCTCCTTGCGCTCCCTTTCGCGCGAATGTTGAGCTTCGCTGTCTTTTTTTTTATTTAAGACGGTGTTTCTCTTGAGTACCCTTATTTAGTTTTTCCTTCCACGCTCGGGTGTTCTCCTCTTTTGTGTTTTCCATACCTGTCCAGTGTACTTTCCGGTCCCCATTTGCCCCAGATGGACGTTTTCATTTCGCGCTGACATTCCAATCCTGATCCGCCCTGACTAAGAGCGGTGTATTACCCCTTTTATTCTGACTGCGAAACTCCCCCCCCTCCGCTGTTGGTTCCCTGTCGTTGTGTCTCCTTCCCCTGTTTAATGAAGCTATGTCTCGACGGGCAATGTCATTTGTTTTACTGTGTGAAGGAATTGTTCTCTTTTGCCCGACGTGTGAGTGTCCCCTCGATCGGTCTTCCCCTCCATGGGAGTCCCCCAGACTTCCAAGCACCGTGAGCGGGGATAACGCTCCCTCGGTCTCTCTTAGGGCTTAGTCTTATCGGTCGCGGTGAACATCCTGTCCCATGTTTTCTCCCTTTCCCCCCCCCCCCTCCGCACAGCAAGTCGGTTGAACAACTGTTGCGAGTACGCATCGTTGATGCCGCATTTGTCTGCCCATCTTCTTTCATCTCTTGAGCACATTTTTTTTTCTTCGCTTACCTTTTTTTTATCCCTATAAAACGTCGGGTCACTGCGCCTCCCGTCGTGTAGGTCTGTATATCCGTGCCCATAAAACCCTTGTGCTCTGGTTGAGATTGGCCTCTCCCTTTTCTTCTGGATAGGCCCCCATCGTTGACGATCGGGGGAATTCTTTCTCCCCGCATTTTCGCCGCCCCAAAGCGGACCATGTATAGTTAGACTCGGCCATGACCCGGCCCTTTTTGGCATGTCAATTACGGGGCGGCCCACACTACTTCCGCAGTAACATGAGTTCATCGCGATTTGTTCGGCTCCTTCTCCTAAAGTAAGTATTTCTTCTTTGTGGTCCCTTTCTCCCTAGGCCTCATTTCTTTTTAAGTCTGTGAATTCCCTGTACACGCGACAGGTGACAAATTACGTGAGGGCTCTCCGAAGGCCTTCTAATGAGTGTCCTGACCCATCTTTTCTACTCCGTCAGCGACCCCACGCATTGACGCCTTTGGTATTGTTTTTTCGCCTTGGCCCATGACAACCTTACTTGTCCCTGCACCCCCTCTTTTGCAGCACTGCTGAGTCAGGGTGGGCACCGGTCAAACACCCCAAAACAAATAGAACTACGCCACTCAGTTGTCACTGTTCCTTCAGTAGTACACGAGATCCCTGAAACGGCCCATCCCCTTTCCCAGACCGCTCCCACTTCAATCCCCTTTTAACGCCTGACCCCCTACTCCACATATCGCAATTGATATCCCATCGCGGTCCGCCGGCACCCACTTGACTTAATCAGATCTCGGGGACTCTTGTACAAGGAGGTGATTTCCCAGGTTTAAGTTCCTCCTCGTAGGCGATTTCTTCATCTTTGGGGACGTTTTCTTTCTCTCCATATCATTATATAGTTTGTTGTGAGATTATATGCCGTCGTTGCTGTTGCTTACGGCGGCGGACCTCCTGAGTCAAAGCCCCTCTTTAGACCTACCTTGAAGGGGCTTTTCACTGTCTGGTTCGCACGAGGTCGCAGCCCGAGTGATACCGGCGGGGAAAGTCTGCAGGAGACCGCCGATATGCAAGGCATTGCTATTGCCTCTGCTTAGATTTCTTCATTTGGAGGGAGCTCACTTTCGGCGTCTGTTCTGGTCTGATGAAGCCCATGGACGTTAAATTTCCTCTTTCTTCGTTTTCCAAATGGACAAGGTACGAGTGATCAGCCTTCCAAAAGGAGCTACCATTGCTGAAGAGTGTCTCCTGAAGTCGCTTCTTTTTTTTTTGATCAGACGGAGCCAGTCCCTCATGGACACAACGGCCGCTTTTTCTTTTCTTTGGTCTTCGAGACGGATTCTCACCCCGTGTTTTCCAGCAACACGCAACCTTCGGAAGGACACATGCGTGCGTCCTCAGTATTTGGTCACTCGGTGCCTTTCGAGACTTCTCCCCACCACCCCCCCTCTCCTTTTCTACCTTTTCCTTCAGTTGTTTGTTCATTGGCCACCACACATGTTTACGGTTCACGTGAGACGAGCTTTGTCGACCTTCCCACAAAATAGAGACTAAATTACAGACTCTCAGAGGGAATCGTTTTTGCCCATCTGTAGGGACAATAACCCCAACCATTGTGGGTGTTTTTCCGTTATCTCGGGCTACCGTCGCTTGTGAGGAGAAATGAGGTTCTGATTCTACCTGCAACCATCTTTCTTTCTCCACTATTGCGTCTCATTCACCCCGCCTCCTTATCGAAATCCCCACCCCTATCACTTCCTCGTAGACCTCCCCCGAGCAGAGTTTTGTGAGACGTCCAACGATTTTCCTCCTACCTTTTACTCCCTAAGTGACCTTTTCTCTATTTACTTTTTGGCGAACAATTGGGCCCGTGCTGTCGCCGAATTTGGCAATTGACAGTGGCCGTCGCAACGATGCGTTTACTCTTTTTCACGGATCCCGCAGTTGCAGGTCGGCTCTTGATGGCGTTTTTTTCCCTTTTTCTAGTGCACGCTTTTCCATTAGACCCCCTCTCTCCTAGAACGTAGACACGATGCGTTTTCCCCTAGCTACCGACTCCTCTCGATTCGAGGTGATTCCTTCCCAAATGACTCTTTATTAGCCAATTTCCTTCTGAGCTACACGCGCCCTGAATGCGTCTTTAGTTCGAGGCATCTGTTTTTCTTCATCTGCCCGCAAGGACAGTCCTCTTTCCTTCCGTGATGCTACAAAGGCTCGCGCGCGATTTGCATTCCCGTGAATCGTCACCCGGTGATAGCTGAGGCCACGTTAGGTGTGTTTGACCTTGCATTGTCTTGCTTCGCATCGAAAACGCACCCTCGGTTAAAGTTCATTTTCCACCTTTACCAGTTTCTTGGGTTCGCACAGTTCCTTCAGAATCGACATTGAGTGCTCCGTGGAGAACTACCCGACCGGGTTCGACCCTTTTACCGATAGGGGTGTCTCGCCATCCAAGCATCCTTCACCTTTTTATAGAGAATTGCTAACGAGAAGCGATCGGCTGGATCTAGACGCTCCCTATTACGCATCCTTCACTGTCACCCTTCGTTGGGAGTACCTTTCTCCCAGAATCCAGCTTCCCTGTCTCCTACTCCACTCTGTGAGCCTCCCCCTATCAGCTGCTGTGCTTTTCCCACAGGCGCTTTGCCGGATGAAAAGTCTCGGAATCCACACCCGCTTTTGGTCTTCTAGTTGTAAGCGCTATTGGGGAGTCTCGTTCTATTTTCTCCGTCCTTGCCAAAACCCTGCAAGGTGCTCCACCCCCCCTTAAATTCGGTTACTTCGTTTACCCCACACTGTCAGTTGTACCCAAACGTCGTAGACGTGGTGACGCCCGATAGCCTCCTGAATTTTGTCGTCTCTCTCTCCTGCACTGTGATGGTCGACTACGGAAACTATCGATCTGGCATCGGCGAGTCGAGAGACCGACATATAAGGATTAAGCGATGGACCGAAACTCCGCGCGTTTTTTCCCCTTTCGAAAAGCTCTTCCATTTCTTGATTTCTCCGGAGACATCTTCCTAGTTTCTAGTTCCCCAATCCACGGGCTCCCGGGACAAGCGGCCGTTCCCCTCTTCAGCTCGTACTCTTTTTCCTAAATAAGTTTGTGTTTAGAGAGAAGTAGCGCTGCCCTCTCGCGTCACGGCAGACTAGCGAAGGGCTCGGTTTTTTCCTCTGTTCCTTGCATCTCCTTTAGCCGTTTTTTCCTCCTCTCTCGGTTGCCCAGCAGTTTAACTTGCCTTTGAGGATCAATTTAGTTTTCAATAGCGGACCAATCGCAATCGGTCCTTTTGCGAACGCTGCGCGATTGGCCTTCCTCGAATTTTGTCATAACCTTCCCCTTTTCGAGAATCGCCGAAGACTTCTCCCGGCGAGACGTCCGCTACGACGTTGTGGGACGCTGTGTACCAGCACTGGGGAACACATTCGTCTGTTCCCTTTCTTACTGTGGAATGCAGGATTTTTTTTCATCCTTATCACGGAAGCTCCTCCTCTCTAAAAGCACACAGCGGTTTCTCGGGCCAGTTCGCCGTCACAGCCGTTTTACTACCCTGTGGCACTGATGAAGATCTGTGGCACAGGTAGCTGAGCGTTCGCGTCACGGTGGTTCGTTTCGTGTCTCGTGTGTTAAGGACCTCTTCCTTCTACCCCTTAGAGGGCTACATTTCCTTTCTGGACCGAAGTCGGATTCCGGTTTTTTTTTTGCTGGCAGTATGAGTCGGTCGACCGTAGAAAATTTCTGCTTGTGTGGAGCCCCCCCCTTTTTTATCGCGGATTTTTCTTTGCTTCGTCACTGACTTTCTTCAGCGAATTTTGTTGCTTCGGTTGTTCCCCCAGGTCCCCCTTAGCTCAAGCGCTAGGCTCTTATCGTTGACATATCCTCATTGCACGCCGAACTCCGCGTGGCAATCTTCTTTGTGAGTTAAGATTTTTTTCCCCCCTCAGCGCCAGCGTCCATGTCGCCGAGGTCGAAGGCCCGGCTTGGGGCCCAAGGTTTTGGTCGCACGATGGCCGGTTTGAACTCAAGTCCTTCTGGCTCAGTTATGGAATTCCTTATCTCTTCCGCCGAGTTCGTTAAACCTCTGATCGAGTTACCTTAATTGGAGACGTTACCCTCATCTTTCCGCTTTCACCTTTTTTCGAGGGTTTCGCTCGGGGTGAACAAGGCCCGGTCCCCCCGGTATGAGGTTCATCAACTCTCCTCCCCTCTAAAAGTTGCTGAACTCCCCTTAGTCCGGTTCGTTTTTTTTTTTTTTTTTCTGTCTTGTCAAGGCGGCCCAAGCATCAGACAGGGTTCTGTCCCAATCTTCGTCGGAATAAAGATACGGTTTTTCTATGGGAGTCCCCTTTATGACCCTCTCGAGCTCTCTGCTGCCAATGGTTGTGGTGTGAGATGGCGATCCACGATTTAGGTTAGGATCGGACCGCATTTACCCGATTTATGCGAACTCTCCCTCCTTTCTCCGCCCACCAACGCGTGTCCTGGAATCCGTCAGCCCTGTGACACTATTTTGAGCGAGTTTGGGGCGCGGTTTTTCTTTGCGTGAGGGGGGGCGAGTTTTCCTTTTTTGGGGTGCGTTTGTTTTGGGCCGTTTCTTCTTGGGGTTTTGTGGGCCGAGGTTGCTTTGGCGCTTGCTTGTTTGGTTTTTCGTCTTGGCTATTGGCCTTAAAGAAGGACGCGGGGTCCACACCCTAGCCCTTGAGAAAACGTCTTTAATTGATTTCATCGTCGTGTCTGCTCAATTTCTCCCCCTCTTGAGTCTTTATGGGCTGAAGTCCAATCTGTTTACGGCTCGACTAGTTGAATGTAATCGGAATTTCCAAGTACGAAAAGGCGTTTGCTTCCCAATATTCTTCCTTTTCCAGTGTACTTTGGCGAATTTTGTTTTAAATCCAACTTCCCCCTTGTGACTCCCTCGACCTCACGAAACTAATTCGACAGGACAGTTCCTAGGTTGCCTCCTTCCACGGGTTCCCTTGTCATTGCCCCCCAAACGGGAGCACTGGTCGACTGATCCGAGAACCCATTTTGCAAGCTATGTAATTTAGTCCTGTCAGTCTTCGTACCACGAGACTGCTACCCCTCCCCTGCGTCCCCTTTTCTACCCCACCGCCGCCGGAGTGCTCACTTCTGCACTCCTAAGTGGAACATGCCCCATCCCCCTGCAGCGCCATGGCATTCAATAGAGTTGTCCCCGGTATTGAACTTTTTACTTTCCGCACGTTCCAGTCATTCTCCCGGGCGATCTGTCGAAAGCGCATCTTTGAGGTCTTCGCCGGTTCCCCCCCAGGCTTTAAAGGTGTAGTTTGTCGCGCAGACCGATGAAAGCAACTGCACTTATCTCTCATTTTACTGTGTGTTTTTATGAGAGATGCGTCTCGTTTTTTTGCCGTCGACCCGAGCTCACATCGTCCCTCATGGGTGGGACCGGTTTAGGCCAGGCCTTCCGAGGTGACTTCTACCGTGAAAAGTCCCCCCTTTCCTATTTTTCCCGGACACTCGATTATACCACAATTGCGGTTAGTGGGGCCTTGCGTCAGGAATTTTTTTTATGACAGTCCGTGAGAGAAGTTCGGTCCACGGAGGTTCCTGGTCGCCTTTGCCGGGACTTACCTTGCCTCCCGTTCCCGGTCCCAACGTACTGTTGTCCGATTTTCTCTGTGCCAACCGGCCCAGTTTGTCGGAACGTGACGGGCGGGATCGAGTTGTCATTTCCGTCGACAGTAAAAAAGCTTACTTCCTGTAGATATGACCTTTCTTTCCAGGTCTCAACGATTGTTTCCGCTACACGCAATCGCCCCGCCTGACAGTTTTTTTCCCTCCCGTATTCCTCAAGCTCAATTTTACGGTTTCGTATTACGACACTTAATTCACCTGTGACTTCCTTTCCCTCTTCAGGCCCCCCCCCCACCCTTTGACGCACCGATTCTATGCCGAAACCAAATTCTGATGAACTCAGACTCCACTCGTTCCTCTGAACGTGTGTGTCCTTTCCCGTACCTCGGCCCTCCCCAAATCCACATGCCTTTTCCCCCGGGTGGCCGTGTGCCTACGCTGTGGTGTGCTAAGGACAGGGATGCTTTTCCCTTTCAAACCCTATCATTTTCTTCAGAGTAAGCCTCAGAACATTCGTGTTCAGTCCAAACCACCCACTATACTTTCAGAAGCGAGTCCCTCAACTCGCACTGCTTGCGTTACTCTCAACGACGTTCTCTCCAGGATATCCGCACCGTTCCCCCCAGGATCTCGTGCCGCAAGAAATGGGCTTCCCAGGAGAAGAACATGCCGGCTCCTTGTCACCAATCGGTGCCCTCCCTCTTTTCCGCCCGAAAGTTCCGCGGTTCTCTCCCGGCGGGAGTTGAGAGTGAGAAGACTAGGGTGCCCGGTCCATGTTTGAGAACTTCTGCCTTGCTTCTAATATTTATTCTTTCTTAGACCCACTAGAGGTTTTTTTCCTTCCCGGTTCCTTCCCGTCTGCCGTTTATCGAGAGGTGAGATCCCTAGGGGCAAACAGTACGCACATTTCGGGCTGAGAAACACGATACATCATGACCTGAGGGCACTCGAAGTTATATAGGTCTCACCCCGTGACACCCCGGACGGCGGGCCTTACCCTATTTCTCCCAAAATGTTTTTAACCGCTCCCATTCCCTTTTTGCAGCTTCTCTGATCATGTCCTTCTCTTTTCCTTTGAAGATCTCCCCAACGTAGCTCCGGCCCTGTACACACCTTTTTCAGTTAGGCTTTTCGGTCGACCAAGAAAGTTAAGCATCTCCTCGCGCTTGTGCCTGCGAAACTCCTCTCCTTCGGGCCTCTTCCAAAGGTTGGTTTGCTCTACCACCCAACACAGCAGTCACGTCTTCTTGTACTCTATTGCGAGCACTCCTACTCTGGCACTAGTCGCCCTCTTTCCCCTTGCGAGATTCCGGCTCACGGGTCTTTATTGCGTCAAGGGTTCTTTCCTAATACCCACTAAGAGAAACTCCCCTCTCGGCCTAGGTTTCCTGCTAAGCCCCTTCTCTACCATGGGCCCTTTTCTATCACTTGCAAATTTCTTTCCTCCTTCGTCTCGTGACTTTTCTTGACTGTTAACCAACAACTGGTTTTTTTTCCTCGCGCAGGTGGAGGGTTCATAGTCTGATTATTCAGTCGGCAAACCCCTCTGCAATCTTATACCCCATGTCACCATTTTAACCACCGTTTTTGGTTATTCGTTCACCACCCACGTATTTCTCGGCCGGCGCTATAGCTTTCTACGACTTCTTGAGTATGAAAGAACCGAAGAGTTGGTGTGAAAGAATCTCTCATCCGTTAGGATTTCTCGGTGCTTCTTCTTTCATATTTTCCGTGTCGAAACTTCGCGCCGTTTTTACCGAAAGCGGATAAGGCTTCCTCAAACTCTCTTTAAGGCTATTAATGTTCCCGCTGCCCCAGCTCTATTTTCCAGGTACGGTCTCTTTGCCCGCGATCTCAATCCTCTTTCCTTTTTTTGTTTAGTCTGATTCAGACCTCTACGGCCTGATACCCAACGGGAAGCGTTGTGTTTCCGCGGGCATGCATAGTTAGAGGAGACCCCCCCCCCGAGATCGGTTGGCTGGACCTCCTTTAATTTTTTTGGCGAGTTTTTCTTTCAAAAACAGCGCTACAGGTCTCTCCCTTACTTCCCACCTCGGACTGCTGTTATTTGTCTGGCCCCTTGGTGTTGATCGCTGCTGTTGCTGTTCGTTTTAACATAATCGTGCAGATTATCGCTCGAAGTCGACTTTTAAATTTTCTAACGAAGTTTGTTCCGACTTCACGTTGTTCCTCCTATTCGCTTGGTATTTTTCTGCCTTTTTCTCACGCTTCATATGTTCCTTGTCAACCTTTAACTCTCGGGCCCGCCCTCGAAGGATCCCATGCCCCCCAGAAGAGAACTTGCCCGCTTAAACCTGTGGGCCATTGCGGCACATGATCCCGGTATTTTATTCTCTTTTCCCCCTCTTCTTCTCTCTGTTAGCATTGTGAATTCGTCCCATCTGCCCGGACGCACCCGAGCCAGTGTTGTGAAGTTGCGGTTAAAGAGGCCAGCGGCGGCTTGACCCGACTTTTCCGCATTTGCGTTTTCCGTTTCTCCCGATCGATTCTAATGTTCCTCTTTGTTGACGTCTTGAACCCAGATCCTTTGTCGCGAGTTTAAATATCTGGGCTTGCGGTCGTCCACTTGCAAGTCTCTTTTGATGATGACAAATAGCTTTTAGAGCAACGGTTCCCTGTCTTCGTAACTTCTTGTCTTTCGTCTTTGTTGCATTTCCCCTCTCCGCTCTCCTTGCAAGTGATTTTTCGCGGGAGTACCCCTCTAAGTCAGAGTAACTTGCGTAGGTCGACCCCCAGTTTTTAAGGGTTTGCGGTCGTTGACGGCGCCCACTCTTTAAGTTTCTCTTCTCTTTTCAGGAAGGAATTGCGGCATCTGTGTTCCGTCAGTTGGTCTTCCAGCTTTGCAGTCTTCCCCAATTGGAGACCGATGCTTTTCCCGAGCTTGGGGATACGACGCAATAGACGCTGAGTTAGGGGCTCTCTCGGTGAATCTTTGGAACCCGTTGCTTCTCTTTTCCCCTCCATTCCCCGCCCTCAACCGTGGGAACAGTTTCCCCTGTAGCATCGGTGGTCGGCCTACTACCAAGTCTAACGGCGATCCTGATCGGTTAGGCCCACCCAATTTCTTTTCCATCATCGAAGAACGATGTTGGGGTTTTCCTTATGAACTTTTTTTTTCCCCCTTGCTGCCTCTGCTTTCTGATGTTCGTTCCAACTGGGTGATCAGTGGGTGGTTGATAGATCCAGAGTTTTGCTTTTAGTTTTTTCCTCGTACTCCATATGGTTTTCTTAAGTCACTCCTAACCAGGTTCCTCACCCCCTTTAATTGGTAGCCGGATCCGCGCAATCAAAACGGCTGGGGACGTGGCGTCTCCCCGTCGGCCGGCGAATTACCTCCTCCCTTTCGTTACTTCTGAGTCATCTTTATTTTTCCTGTCGGACAGTTTCCGTCGTACTTGCCATGTGTGAGATATCCCCTTGATGTAGAACTGAGCGTGAAAGGCGGTTAGGAAAGGGCGGTGTTCGAAATACGTGAGTCGCAGCCGGTCCTTGTCCTCCTCCTCCGGACACCGGTTCCTCATTCGTCCTCTATCCCGGCAACTCCGCCTTGCCATGATCTGTTCAAGGGGTCCTGCGACACGACATTTACCTGCGGAACGGTTAACAACGCGCCAGACATGCTTTCGGCGTTTGTGCACGGCTCCTATACCCTGTACGGCTACCGTTCGTCCGTCCTGGTAGTACCCATCAATGTAAAGGGCCACTTTTCTTCAATCGTAACCCCCTCCAAGCCGACGTCCAGCCCCCTTTCTGACCCAATCGTCACAGTCTTGACAGATAATTGCCCTGAAATTTCAATTCCCTTCTCCCATCGTTCGTAAGGAAGATTCTGCCTTTTTCGCCCTCCCGTCAGCTCGGAAGGCATTTGAGTCCGGCTGTTCCTCCTTTTAACCATGTAGTTATTTCTCCCCTTTCGTCGTTCTTCTTACCTCGTTCGCGGCAATCTCCAAAAGAAAAAATCCTC
>Ga0179593_1387266_pt1 | contig 10513 bp, 7 predicted proteins | sample CZODoug2_1_08_16_FD_185931 | JGI IMG/M metagenome (GOLD analysis project Ga0179593, IMG submission 185931) | Vadose zone soil fungal communities from Angelo Coast Range Reserve, California, USA - CZODoug2_1_08_16fungal (PacBio error correction) | ecosystem: Environmental > Terrestrial > Soil >... | reverse complement strand
GCCCTTCCTTTACACGTTCTGATTGACCCCGTTATTCAGACGCCTCCGACATTATAAGAAGGTCCCTGATTGTCCTTTTTTGCTCTGCGTCCGACTCCTGGTCAAAAGTCCCCCCTCTTGTTAACCGTAGTTACTACCGTCGGCCCACTTGTTTTCTACCTTTGCTGATAAAAAGCGCGTTTTTTATTTCTAGCTAGACTATCCCAAGAAAAAATTGTTGTATTACTTCTCCGAATCCCTCCTCTGTCACTTGCCCCTTGTAGTTTTCGCCTTGTGAATTGGAAGTTCTACAAATCCACCTGTCCTGGTTTTCACTGTCCTCTTAGACGGATATCCAACCTATCCCAACCTCCACCTTCTCTCTTACCCTTCAAAGAAAGTTCCCCCCTTTCTCCCCCCTCCCTAGATTCCAAACGGGCTTCCTTCACCATGAAACTTCTTCTTTACGATATGTATTTCCTTCCCCATTATCTTCGTTTCTTTCCTCGACGGCTTTTGTCCCCTCTTAGATTGAAAGGTGTCAGAGCCCGATGGACTGACTTTGGAGTGTTTCCCTTGAGGAGCCAGGGTCACGGCTGCCGAATGCGACCTAGTTACTCGCTTTGTTCTGTAATCGTGGGACCCATATCATAGTAACTTGTGCAGCGACTTTAAGTTTTGATTTCTTAACCAAATATCTTGACTGCAGCCCCTTCACCTTTTAGCTCCTTGATGAAAAACTAACCCCTTCACCATCTCCCCACATCTCTTTTGCAAAAACTGGACTATTGTGTTCTGTTTTTTTTTTTTTCACGCACTTTAAAGTAGGCCAAGCAACTATGATTGGTCTATTTTTTGTTTCTTCAACAATAATTCAGAGAGTTCGGACCTTGTGACTGACGGTGAACCAGGCCCCGACCCTTGCTCCCATTCAGCAGTATACTTCTATTTGGAGAATTGATTCGTCTCTCCAAAAAATCACCTCCCTCCAACCGGGGACTTGGGAGTAGATTTCTCGCTTGTCTGGACCTGGGCCTGCCCCCCCCCCTTGCCCTCTTCACCCTCACCCAAGCAAAGACTACCGTGATTGCCAATGCAGACTTGGATCCCAGTTGACCTTTTAATTACCATTCCCCCAAAGACATGTTTCCGTGGGAGACAGTAACTGTTTTAGGACCTGGCTTGTGTATCGAAATCGTGAGCATTTTACTTTTTTCCAGCTTTTTTCACCCGGCCAGGGTTTCGACTCCTCCGTTACCAGACCATGGGTCGACTTTTACCCCTTTCTTTTCCTGGCCCCCAGATTCCGATTGAAAATTTTTCCTAAATTCAGTGCCGCACCCCCTTTTTGCAGTGTTGCTCCTCTCTGAATTTCCTGCGACAATGGCATTGAACGCAAAACGATGACCGAGTGAGGGTTTGGTTTTTGTTTGTGTTTGTGTTGTTTTGTTCGTTTGGTGGGGGTTGGGTTTTTTTTTGTTGTGGTGTTGGGGGTGTGTTTTTTTTGGGGTGTGGGGGTTTGTTTTTGGTTTGGGGTTTTTAAATCACTTAATGTCGTGGCACCCGCGCCGATGCCCCACTGCGATGTACCGCCACTAAGAGTTCTAACCCAAGTCTTTCGCCCCCCCCCTTAGACCATGGTGATTTCTTCCAAAGGAATTTGCCTGCACTTGCCTACCCCTTGAGTTGATCACTCCTTCCACAGATTGATTGTACCTTATGATCTGTCTTGTAGCGTTGAATAGCGCGGAGACCCGCATTATCTGTTATTTGATCCGCCGTTTCCCATGTTCTGAAAAGTGAAACCCTTATTTCCTATCCTTCCCCCCCCCCCCATTCCCTCCCAGTGTAAGCAGTCCAGCTTCTTGACAGACGGCGGCCCCCCTAATGATTTTCTTATGTCTCGACCGGCCCAGCAATAGTTTAAGAATATATGAAATCAGATCCAATTTCTAGTGACCGTCCGTCCCCTCCACTTCCCCCCAAAGCCCTTGGTTTTTCTCGACCCTTTGTTAGCTTAATGAGTCCAAAAATTTTTTTCTATTCGTCTCCCTGTGTCCCCACCCTCGTAACCTCCAGTAACTCTCTTTCGGAAAAGATTTGAGTACCCTTTTTTTTTTGAACCAGTCTTTACCTCCCCCGCCTGCGATCTAAACCATTTCCCCCCATTTTTGACCTGTTTCCTTTTATTCTCGTCCGAGCCACCTTGCGTATAAAATTTTCCCCAACCCCCAATATGTGTTGCGCATTTCTCACCATTCCCCTCGGTTTAGAGTGCGATAGACGCGGTGCTGTTTAGAACCTACCCGTGATTTTGGCCCCCATTGGTTGGTTTCTAGATTGCCGGCTTTTTGACCCGCTTTAATACAAAGCCTAGCCTCCCCCCAATTACGTGACAGGAGTAGGCTGTTGTCTGGTATAAGCAGCCTCCAATCCCCTCCTTTCCGTCCCTTTGTTGTCTCTTACTTAGTTCAGTATTTTCTTTCCTTTTTGCTGTCCCTGTGGGTCCTTTTTAGATACGAGGAAAGTTTCATTTCTCTTGTCTGTGACGTCTACTTCGGGTCAAAAAGGTTTTACGGTCCCCCATTTTTTCCTCTCAGGTTATAAACCTCGCCCCTTCGGGTCTGTTTCCCGTTTTGCACGATTTTTTTACGTTGTTTCCTTTTTCCGTTTCGGCGAAAAAAGGTCCCTCGTAAGGGCCCTTTGCCAGCTCGACCCAATGACCGGCCTTTGATTTTCCTTGAATGGACCTGCGCGAGACAATGTTTCCACTTTAGATCTCTGCAATCACGGAAATCCGTCCTTCACCGTTGGAAGATACCCCTTCCCAATGTTCGCTGTTATGGCGTCCACACCCCCAAGAAGCTTATTTGGGTACCTCAAGCACCCAGCCCCCATTTTCAAAGCGTCTGACATGGTTACTTTCTAACCACTTTGCTTTTTCCCATTGTCTTTTTTGTCAAATTTCCCTCGAAGGTACTTCTGCTAGAGCAGTAGCACCCCACCCTCAATAATGTTTTTTATTGGTTCCCCCTCGACATGTAGACGCTCTTCCTCCAGCGAAGTTTAGGGAGGCACCTTGTCTGTTCAGACCTTCTGATGCTCCCGTTTATCCGAAATTTCTCCCACGATCCGCCCCCTCCCCCAAATCTTTCGTCACCCCCATCTTTTTTCTCTTTCTCCTTTCTTTCCTTTATATATGCCGCTTTGCTGAGGTTGCAGTTTTGCCGATCTCCCCCCTTAAATTCAAGTGTCAAAAATCCCCATAGGTGACCCAAATAGCCGATGTATTATCCCCAAGATTTTTGTTTCTTGATTTAAGCGATTTCAACCTATACCGCCCATGGGATTTCCCTGCAGGCCCTTCTTACTTAGAGCATTCGCCGAGCAATGGCCCCACACATCTATCTCGCGACTCCCCCATATCCGCTAAAGACTCATGAAACTGGTTAATAGTTCCCATTTTAGGTCCCCTTTTTTTTCTTGGCCCCGAATCATTGTTCAAAGCCTTGTTAGTCTGTGAAAGACCGTAACTTCCTTTATTTATATGAATGTTTTGTATTGGTTATAAATCTCATACATCTACTTTCCACCTGTGTTTAATTTTTTCCCTCTGCTGACCGCTGTTCGCACCAGGCTAAATTCTGGCCCCGGCTCGGGTGCCTTCTTCAAGCGTGGCAAGCCAACTTCTTGAGTATCACAGGTGCACGGTGACCTGATGTGGGCGAGAATAGTTCTCTTCACCCGGTCTGGGTTTTAGGGGGGTATGCGATGGTAAGTTGCGTGGGGGTATTTTCCCCTTTCACTTGAGCCCAGCAAAGGGTAATGCTCCCCAAGGTTTGGCGTTGTCTTCCTACCCCTTCCATCGTTGCCTTTAACCTTTGGTTAGATTATCCCTTGCAACCGGAACCTTTGGGTCCAAACACTTTATCTTTTCCCTTCAATCCCGGTCGTTTCGGAAGTTAGACCCATTGTTCTCGAGAAAGACCAGATTCAAAAGTTTTTCCCAGAATTCGACCCCCCCCCCTGCTCACCCACAGAGGATCAGACTCTTGCAAAAGGGCATTGGGGACCCAAGCCAGTCCGAGGTTCACCCAAAATGCACATTTGATATCTCTTTGACGTCCTCAAGAAGTGTTTTTTTATAGGGTCGCGGACTTTTTTATGCCCATATTATTTACTTTACCCCCCCGCAAGGTGATGTAGCTCTTTGCTCCTTTGGGTTTTTCGAGCTCCTTTGACTACTTGGCGACACCGTTTCCTCGGCGATACGTCCCCCCATTGAGATTTTTTTCCGCAATCCCCCTCCTCAAGTTATTTTTTACAAATAAACAGTTTTTCCACCCTTGGGACAAGGACGGTGACTAGCGAACCCTTTTCAATTCCAAACCTATTTTTCCCTTTTTTTTGTATCCAAGTACCACCACCGCCCCGGCAGCAGTCCCCGTCCCTCATTATTCTGACTCCTGCCCAGTACGGTCACCCCATCGCCCCCCACTCCCTTGAGAAAAATTTCCCCACCCGACATGCTAAGCCCTACAGCAAAAGAATTGTCTATACCAAAAATCTTTCGTGTATGACGCAAAGATACCCTTTCCCGCGTGAAATCCTTCTAAGATCGCAGCGTTTTCCCCCTCCGTTTATACCTTCGACCCTGGAAGGAGAAAGATGAAGGAGTATAAAGTTCAGGACTTATTTTGAAGATACTTCTTTCAATATACATGTTAAGATCTATTTCCTTTCTCTCCTAGGTGAAAACTCTTTACCTGTCCTTTTTCCCTTTTCTTGGTTTGTGTGTACAACAGGGTGGCAGTAGTTCTGATTTTTCCTACCCAAACCCCCAAAGGATCCCAGTGACCCCGCGACAAAAGGTCAATTTCACACACTTAAACGCGGGTTTCCACTCATTCCCCGGTGAATAAACAGACCCCCTAAAATTCGACAAATGTGGCGCGTCCACTTCTGGTAATGGGGGTGATCAGTTTTGTCTGATGTCCATCTTTCGTTTCTTGGCCCCTGTAAGAATACCGCCCTTCTGGCTTTTTCAGAGCTCCTCACGAGGGTGAGACCTGCCCGAGTTTCAATCCTCTTTTTTGGATGTGGCCCCTACTTCTCCCCGAGGCTTTCGGTAAACCCCCTCTTTTCACGCTACCGCTCTCGTTACGGCCATGAGCCTCCCCCCTCACTTAGGACCCGATAAAACTGATGTTTCTGCTTTTGAGCTCTGGTGTCCTGTGCGCCCAGGAGCCCCCTTTCTCTCCGCATGCTTATTACCCTCCTGATTAGCCCCTACCCCCCCCCCACTCGCGCGTTTCCGGCATTCGTCTCACCTTTCCCTAAAGGTCGGTGAATGAGTTTTTTTTCTGACTACCTCCATTCTTGGTCCGCGAGGGTGAACGCTACGTCCGCTTTGTCAATTTGCCCACACCCTCCCTTCAAGATGTAAGGTATCATTGGGCCCCATTACGCCCCACTCTCTTCAGTGCAAAGCGATGGGTTTATGGGGGATGTCCCCTTCAGGTCGGTGTGGAATCACCCCCCCTCAGCGAAACTTTCCTTGGTATCATTTCCCCGCTCTTACGATCTTTTCTTCATTCTTTGTACAGTGATTCCCGCCCCTATGAAACTGGATTTCCCCATCTACTTCTTACGCGGCCCTAGGAGGTCACTGTATTTCAAGCACCATTCCTTCATTTTTTTTTTTTACTATGCTGTCACAAGTTCCCCCCCCTTCGTGCTGACACTTAGAGTAACGAATCACGGTACCTCCAGCACTCACCCCCCCGTATTTCCGGGCACAACGCTCAAGACCCTGATGTTCTGATGGGGCATGAAGTGACCCTGGTGCCATGTGCCAAGGAACCCCTGTTTTTCACCGGCACTTTATTTATCTGAAATATCCTTCTGAAGCTGGAGATAATGCGACTTAACACCTCCCCCCCCCCCCCCCCCCCCCCCATTCCATAAGGACAACCACAAACCGTACTTTCTTCCAACCGGACTTCCCCCAAAATGTTTCCCTTACCTTTGCCGTTGAGTTCCCTTCCTTCGTAGCCAAGTAAACCTCAAAATGGAACTAACTCCCTGCCGCCCACTTTGAATTCGAGTTTCTTTTTTAGGGACCTCGCACTCATCGTTAGAAGCCATTCAACTCCGCCCCTTTGCAAAACCCTCACCACTGCCCAAGATGTGAGAGGGATACTCTGAAACCTAGTTTCCTTCCTTCTTCAATCTTAAACTCTGTGAATTTGAGCCTGACAGACCTCAACACTTGCACAACTTCGCTTCAGAATGGTTTCCCTCAACTGGAAGAAAATCCACTGGTGCTATCTTTTCCCAGGTCGGGGTCTAGGAAACCATAGACTGTTTACCACCCTTTGACCCCCCTTGCTCGAAACAAGACTGATTGTTATCTTCTGGTTTCGTCCCCAAGAATACTAACTGATGGGAAACGTGGTTCGCCAACTTGGCGAACCCCGTCTAGCCCTCACAAAAATCTACAAAAATAGTGGCAGTTTTTTCCTTTTTTTTTTTGCTTGCGGGTTTAAAGGCCTCTCCAAGTTCTTTCTATTTGAGTTTTTTCAGGTAACTATTTTCTTTTCCACCCCCTTTCCTATTTACCCAAGTATTCCTTAAAGATACCCCAGTTCCTGCATTTTCCTCGCTTGCATTCTATAAAGTACTTTTATTTTTTTCTATATCTTCTTTTTTTGTCCCTCAAAGAATTTCTGGAGAACTAACCTATCATTGCCCTCCTAGGTACGATGTGTCCCTTCCCAATGAAATAGCCATGCGATTTTACGAAAGATGGCTTTCAGGGAGCACCTTGCCGCTTCCGAATTCTTTCCGTTTCTCCATCCTGTGGATAACGAACACCCAAGTTCCCCTCTTTAGTCCCGTGCCGTCGAGGGTTTTTTATTCCCTATTCTTGGCGGTACATCTTGAGACTGGTGTTTTCGTTTCTGCCGTCGTTGTTCCCCCCCAACTCCTGCAGGGTCCGTTTCTGGCAAATCACTCCTTTTATCTTTTCTTCGGGATGTTTGACAGGTTTGGTTAGCGTTTTCATTCGCTACCTTCACTTCCCCAATTCTGCTTACGCTTTCTTTAGGTTTTCACCTCTCATAGCCAGTACTCAGCGGTAAACAGTGTAGACCGGATGGCTTTCCATCGGGGGAATTACGCCGGAGTTCATCGAGATCCAGTGACGGCCCATGGCCTCCTTTGCTTCCCAGCACAGCCCCTGAGAAGAACAATATTGTTACTTAGCCTAACACTCTTGTTTGCGGTTACGTTTCTGCACGTCTCCTTTATGCCTTTTTTTTCAAATCAGTCGTACGGTAGTTGAGTTGTGACATCACGTTACGTGTCTGTATTGACCCTGACTACATTATCTCTTAGACTTCAACAAACCCCATTATTAAACTTTTGTGCAACCAATCTTTTCCCCTTTTTTTTTATAGTCCTTCACTTAAGCAAAGTTCCTGATCCTATTATTTGGGCGCCTGTTGACTGTCTCCTTGGTAAAATCCCCGGATCCCGAGTAGCCAACGCCCCGAGGTCTTCTAGCTGTATGAATTTTAAGACACATCTACCATTTAAATTTTCCTTCGTGCATTTACCTTTTGCCTAAAAAATGACCTTTTTAGGCCCCCCTGTGATCAATTTTCTCCCCAAAGATATTTGTAGATGCGTTTTACTCTGTCAGGTCCAGTGGACCCAGGCACTCGAGCGATACATCATTATAGTCTTGGTCATCGTAGAAGTCTTGGCCCTCTATGCAGGAAAAAGTCCCCCCCCCCCCCCCACAACCATTTCCTTCTTTCTTTTTCCTCCCCCAGTTATGCTCTTAGTGTTCCTCCCCGCCCTTCCAGCCAAGCGAGCCTTGCCCCCCTCTCGTGCCTTCCACAGTCACTAAGCCTGCCACCTGCCCGATCTCTCATCCCCCGTCTTGCCCGCGCCCACCGTCGTTGAGTCCGTGCGGAAACCCGGTTAGCGGGAATTGAGGCTTACGCTCTATGGAGAATCGCCGATTTTTCCCATGGGTCTGTTTAGAAGAATGAGTGACTGTGCAAGCGGATTCGTTCGTGAAGTTCTAAAGGTTGTCTTTTAGTGATAATCCCGAGATCATTAATTAAGGTGGAGAAGTTTTCCGAGGCTCCTTTTTCTCTTAATAGGTCCACTAAATATGGAGTATGGTAGCACGTCCTTACTGTCCCACTAGTGTAATCAAAGGCCTGTGACGCTGAGTTCGATAGTTAGGACATGATCTCCCCCAAGGGAACTTTTTGACCGTTTGGGGGGAGCTAGTTATTTCCTCCCCCCTCCCCAGTAAGAAGCCCTACAGGCACACCAGAAGACAGCGGGTTTTTTGCGTTACAGAGGGCCCCAAACCAAGCAGTGGCCCTTGACTTTCGGACAGGAATCCAGTTGGCCAACCCCGATGTTCAATGGGAGCCCTATCAGCTCGCAGCCCATCAGAATGTCTAGTTCGCTCTCACCTTTCGGAAAGCCTCCGTTTTGAACAACTTGTTTTTAGCCCTTTGCCTCCTTTGACCGAATTCTGTGCCTATTTAAGACTCGATTAAACCACCAACCAACTGGCCCGTGCATACTGTCACAGTAACGAGATGCCCTGGTATCCCCCCAACTACACCACTTTCTCAAGGGGACGAGTTTAGTTCTGGAGTGTGCTTGCCTGCCATTAACGCTCAAACGGCGGCCCATACTTCGACATATGCAATTCACGGTCCTATTAAAAGACCGTCCCACTTATGTTAAAAGTGCCAGGCGTACAGTCAAACCGAAAGCGTATCCCCCCCCCCCCTCCACTGAATACAAAGAAGCACCGCTCCCCGATGGTATTAAGGGGTCCGGCCCCTGCCCTACCCCCCCACTCTTATTGTCATAGCAATTAGAACACCCTCTGGCCACGATCCGTAAGGCCAGCTGTTTACCCGTTTTGTTCAATCATTAGTTTGGACTGCTTCCCTTCCCGATTCCCCTCGAATCTAACCGGTCAGCAAGTCTTGTTCTTGTCAGAGTGCCTGGCTGAGTTAGGACAATCCCCCCACTCGATGTTCTCCTGACAGTCCTTCCCAAGGTAAACCGTGTCCCGGCCGGCCACAACCCGACTGTTATTTTTTGACAGTCTGAAGTACTCTTTGGACATGTCTGCACTAAATCGCGGGCGTGACTGCTTGGCGATCTTTTTTCGAACGACCGCTCTGTCTCCCTTTTTTCTCCCGTCTTTTAGTGGCACCGGTTTTGAATTATCCCCCCCCCCCCATAGCGGTGACGAGGGATGCCCAGACCGCTGATGCTTGCCGGAACCCTTTATTTAATTCCACCCCGTCCCCCGATGCTTCCTCATGCTGAATTTGGCATCCCTCCGCCCCCCCTTCCGATTTGGTTTTAACCCCTAGGCGACGAAATTAGACTATCAACAACGTGGAAACAGTTGGTGCTTTCCCCTCTCAACCCCCTCCGACTTTTCGTGTCAATGGGAGTGCCGGTCCCCTACTGGAGGACAACTAAATTCCTTCTCACCCCATGAGGCATCCCCTGGAGGAATGGATTGGACTGTCCCAAACCTCGCTCCCGGAGCTTCTTGCCAGGTTACACTGTAACTCGCCTTATCCCTTCGAGAGAGAGCTTCCTCATATTTATCTTCTCCTCCTTTTGTTGTTTTTTCTGATTTTCCGCTATCTTCTTTCTTTATTTTTTTTTCGCTTTTTTTTTCTTTTTTCTTTTTTTTTTAAATTTCCTGGCTGAAGCCTTCTGGTTTTCATTTTCGTCATTTATACCTCCGCTTTTTTTGCCGAGAATTATTTTTTATTACTAGATTACCACCCCCAATATCCCCATTTTCCCCCCCAATCTATTTGTTCGTTATTGGCCCCTCAACATGTTTTTGTTGTCTTTTCCCTTCTCTTTCTCTTCATTTCATCCGCTCTTTTTGTTTTCCCTGTAAGGGAGGAAATGAAAAAAGTCCTATCTCCCTTTCACTTCGCTGGAATTGTTTCCTCTACTCTTCATCAGAACTAGAAGGATACCAATCAACTGGGCTCATCATCTTTTTGACTGTCAGTATGTCCGAACCTCTCCATATCTCTAATACATTCTTCTTTGAAAAAGCGTCCTCATTGCAGTATATTCCCCGTCCCGTCATTTAAGGTCTACATCTCCCCCAAGATTCTATGCGTTTTTTCCGACCAAAGGTCTTTGTTTTTTTCCTTTTTCTCTTTCCTTTTGTTTTCTTTCCTTTCCGCTCCCTCTAGGTTTGTAGAACCTCGAGCTTCAATACTTAAACCGGCCACCACGACGGCTGCGGATTGTTCTTTTGACTATCACTCCGTCCGAGAGACAACAATTGCTCAATTCCCTTCCCTACATTGGAAATATTGGAGGGGCCGGTCCGTTTTTTCCCTAACTATCCCCCCTCACTCTTTTTTTTTCTTTTTGCGCCCCACACTCTGTCCTTCCCCAGATTGTCTCTATTTTTCTTCTGGCTGGTTTTCTAAACGCGGCCGATGGG
>Ga0179593_1629417_pt1 | contig 10514 bp, 15 predicted proteins | sample CZODoug2_1_08_16_FD_185931 | JGI IMG/M metagenome (GOLD analysis project Ga0179593, IMG submission 185931) | Vadose zone soil fungal communities from Angelo Coast Range Reserve, California, USA - CZODoug2_1_08_16fungal (PacBio error correction) | ecosystem: Environmental > Terrestrial > Soil >... | reverse complement strand
TTTTCTTTTCCAGCAACGTCCGTAATCGTCAGCCACCAGTGGAAACAATTAGAGCCCCTACCACAATCTATCCCCTCTCTCGACCCTCTTCAGCCTTCAGTGCCCCTCGTTGGCGCTAAACGCCCCTACTTCCCCTTTTTTTCCTTTCGAAACGGTCTCCTCCGCCTAACTTCTTCATTTTCGTCTACATGGAGAGCCTCTCGGTACCCGTCTCCCCTCTCTTCAAAGGGCGCACCATTGTCGTTGACACCTTGTCCCCGACCTTGAAGCCTGAAATAGAAGAAGCAAGGACAGCCCTACGTAAGTAATCGTCTTGAGGACCGGCGCCCTACCACAGACCCGCTTCTACCCTTTCCTTTCGTGACTTGCAGCCTGTCCCCTCTCGCTCGAAGATCTGATTTCCCCCTTCTCTCTTCTACCCTTTTGTCAGATTCGCTATCTCGCACAGGCGTGACTCATTGGCAACACTCCCTCTCTCTCCGAGGGACGTTTTTTTCCACGAAGTGCTTTCAGCTGACATGACATCCCCGTTCTCTTCTAAAGTACGTCACACCTTTTTCCCACTATGATCCTGACGGTGGTCTATAACTACCTCAATTCCTCTCCACACTAAAGTCTCCTTCGCGACAACCCCATTGTTAACTCGGCGACTCTATAAGGCATGATGTACTTTATTTGCCCCCCCCGGTTTCGCTACCATTCGAACTATGATTCAACCAAGTGTGTCCCTGCGAAACTCGCGGGTTTTTCCAAGTGACGGTTCATTGCGTTTTTTCACCTTGGGGCCTTTTCCCCCATAACATACTGTCACGCGCTTCCCCCTTTCAGTCATACGGCATCAGTTTTTTTTCTTTGCGACCCGCCCCGGCGCAGGCGGGGCCTTCCCATTCCGACAATTTCCTCCGCCTGGTCTCCCATTTCCTGAGCCCGGCGTCGGCTTGCCCCCAACACGTCCTTGATCGAGGATCTCAAAGGTCCCCTGAACCCCCTTTTAGTATTTGATCTTTTCCCCAAACCCTTCTTTTTCTTTTTCCAGGTTTGTGTCTTTGGACTTTTTTCCCGCGAGGGGATGGTTCGTCTGCGGGGTTCTTCGTTGAAGTCTCCTTCGAACAGTTGTTTTTTTTTTCCCGGCACACGACTTTTTTTTTCCCCGTCTCCCTTCTCCCCCCTCCTCGTCGATCGTGGCGGTTTTTGGGGGTCTTTTCTTCTGCAGAACCCCCCCCGGGACGCTCGTCTTCCCCTTCCGAGAGAACTTTGTGGGGGACCGTGGCCGGGCCTTTGAAGGAAAGGACTTTTCCCAAAAATTTCCCGTCGTTTGCCGGCCAGTGGTCCGAACTCTGTGGCTTTTACCCCTTTCAGGATCTTCTTTTTTGAATCGTGTATGAGTTCGTGATGGCCTTTGTGCTCTAGCCCAATTTTGATTTCCAAAATCTCTTTGGGCCCTGTACGGATCTTAATCCCGGAAGTGTTGCCTTATGCGCTTGAACGTCTGCCGGATCCCCTTTCTACTTCGTCCTTTGGCTGTTTTCCGGATTTTGTTTTCCCCCTTTAGGCGTGCGGAGATTTTTTTTTCCCCCTCTCATTCGGCCCTCGTCGTCCCTTTCTTTTGCCCCAGGCTCCTTTTCTGCCCTTGAAGGCGATTCCCCCCGAAACATGCTTCTCCCCAGAAGTCCTTGCGTTTTTTTGCAACGCCGGGAATACTTTCGGGTGATACTTCGTCAGCTGATAGGGCAAAGAACCCGCTTTTTCTCCTCGTCGTTTTTCTCCAAGTCAACAGGAAGGTTTTTTTTCTCTTCTTTCGAGTCTTCCACCCCCCCTTTTTTCCCCCACCGAAATGCCTTGTGCCCTCTTCCCGCAGTAGGTCCCTTCCTGAGTATACTGGCGTTTGACTTTCGGCGCTGTGGCTCTCGTCTGATTTTTTTCCCTCTCGTCGTCTCCCTCTGCCTGTACTACAAACGGCCTTTTTGTGGCACGATAGCCCTTACACGACTCAGAAACTTTTCTCCCCGATTTTTCCCCTAACCCCCCTTCCTTTCCCCTTTTTTTTGAGCGTCCTCTGGGCTCTGCCGTGTTCTCTCCTCTTCGAATTTCTGGTTCCCGGCCTCTTCCGAGTTTTTGCGACCCCCTGCGAAGTTTTCGGGGGACTTAATCGTTTCTTTTCCTCTTACGAATTTTCTTCCCCTTTCGGGGATTCTTTTTTTTTTCCCCGCCTAACGTGTCTCCCTGAGGCGGCAGTTCGTCCCAACATGTCTTCGTATTTCTCTCCTCGACCTCCTCCGGTCTTTAGCGATCCGCGCGCTTTTTTTTTTTTTTTTGGCTCACGCCGACCGCCGGGCGTAAGGCCATTTCTTTTTTCGCGTGCTCGGAGATTGGGACCTTTTCTTTTTTTTTCGTCAAGTTTCCCGCGCGAATAAAGTTACTCGCCTTTCCTTTAGGTGCGTTTTTCCCTGTGGACGGAGCTACTGGTTCCCTTTGCCCACCCGGTTTCGTCTGGATTCGTCCACCCCCTTTTTTTTCTTCAGGAACATGCCCGGTATTTGTCCCTCTTTCCTTCCGGTTCCTCTTTTCGCACCCCCCCCCCCCCCCCCCCCGCACGGGCCCGAGGTTTGAAGCGAGTTGTTCCATTCCCACGTTCCCTGAGGTAAGGCTTCTTCCTTTCCCTTCTGAATGGGGCCGTTCGAGATCTTCCCGATGGGGGCTTAGGTTTCTTTTGCCTTATGAACCATTCTTCCCCTTCACAAACATGTCCCTTCCCTCCATAATTAAGTTGTTGGTTTTTTTTAGATGTAAAAGGGCCGTTTGTTTTTTGTTTTCCTCCCATTTTTGTATTTTCCACGGAAAGAACGCTATCCCCTGGTGGCATTACGTTTTTTTTTTTCCACGAAGGGTCCCTTCTTTTATGGGAGGACTTGACAAAAACGATAGGACCCTTGGGCGGCCTAAGTTGTTTCGTCTTTTCTGATGCGTGTTCTCCTTGGGCCATTTCTTTAGAGTGCCCCCTTCTTTGCCAGAAGTTAGGTGCCTTCTGATTTTGGTGGCTGAAAGAACCTCCGTCCGAAGACTAATGTTTTTTTTCTCTTTCTTGAGTTCTTTTTTTTTCTTCCGAGGAGCGTAGGATCAGGGGGTTCTTGTATTTCCGGTCCCCGCATAAACCTTTTTTTTCTCTGGCAGCACCGTGTTGGTCCAAATAGACCCTCCTGGCGCTTTGACAACTTTTACCGACTTTGGTAGGTCTCCCTACGAGGCATTTGATGATTACTTTTCCCCTTCTTTTTTTCTCAGTCCTTCTTTCCCTGAGGAGGTTCCGCATCGAAGGGTTACCCCCCCTTTTTTTTCTTCCATGTTGAAGCGGGACCCCATTTTTTTTCCAAAGTTGACCGTCCTCTTAGAAGCAAGTCCTTTTTGCCGCTTTTTTTTTTTTTCGTTTTCTTATTGGGTTTTTTTTTCTAATCCCCGCTTTTACGAAGTGAAGGGTCCGATGCCCGACAGTCCTTCCCTTTGTCCGCCAGTCCATTTAGCTTTCGTTTTTTTCCCCACTACCTTTTCCCCTACTCCGACCTCCGCCGAGTTGCGCAATTTTTTTTTTGGCATCCCCCGAGCCCCTTTTTTTTTTTTTTGCGCCCCGCAAGGTTTACGTTTTCTTTCCCCTTGTGTTCTTTGACGACCCGCCCTTTTTTCATCGGCGTCGTTTGAAGGTTGCTTCTTCAGGGTTTTCTGCGCAGGCCCGGAATGGCCCCTTCCCCCTTTTTTTTTTACTTCTTCTTCCGCCGTCGCCGAAGAGCCCAATCTAAACCCCGGTTCCCCTCCCAAACTCTGCCTCATACTGCCACCGACGCAGCCCTTCCCCTGCTGAAACCCCCACGAGACTGAGCCCCCTCAGTTCCCTTTTTTTCCCCCTTCTTGTAAGGTTCGCCGTTAAGAGAACCCACCTTGGGGTTTTTGTTGCGAACTTCTAGGTTTCTTTTTGCCGGATCATCTTCTGTCTTCGTTTCTTCCCCGGAGGAGGGCTAGTCTTGTCGTATGACTTTTTATGCGGTGGCTTTGTGCCCCAGTTCTTTTTTTTCCTGGGTGTTTTCCCCTTTTTTGCAGGGTTTTTTCAGATTTTCCGCAGCTCCCTTTGTTACTTCTATTTTTCCTGCCCGAAGGTCGACTCTTTTTAGATCGTAGAATTTTTTCCCTTTCCCGGGAGGGGTCTTTGCCCTTCTGATTTTCTATCGTCTATGTAACCCCCCCCAAGTTTTCCGATGTTTTGCTCCTTTGGCCGGAGACCTCCCTTTTTGAGCTGACCCCCGGGATACTGATAGTACTGGCCCCCCTTTCAGATGGGAAGTCTTTTTCCTCTAACGCCCCTACAGATGCTAGCAGTCCGGTGGTTTTTTTTTGAGGTCCTTCCTAACAGGAGAGTCGGCTCCTTCCAGGGCAGGCAACCCTCCCTCCGAACGTTCTTTGGGCAGGTTTGTTCCAGATGCGTCCTTTGGCAACCCAGAATGGTTGTGAGAGTTTTGTCGTTTCCAGGACGCTCTTTCGGGTTTTTCGAGCCCGATTCTTTCCTTTTTCACTCAATACGGGACCTCTCTCTCGGCCGGTTGACGCCGTTTTCCCCACAAAAACCGTTCTGTCGGCGTCTCCGTGACTTTCTCAATGTCCGCGTACGGTTGCCTCTTGACCTGAGATTTCCCCTGACACCCTGCGCAACTTCCTTTCTCGATTTCTTCTATCATCTTTTCCCTCGATCGGATACCTCTTTTGTTTGGTGGGTGTTTTTAAAGCCCCCCTTTTGTCCCTTTTCCCCCTGACCAATTATTTCTTTCCTTTTCGGACCTTTTTTGGGCCAGCTTAGGGCCGCCTTTCTTTTTTTTCGGTCGAGGCCTCCTGCCCAATCTTGATTCTTTTCCTCGGTGAAGATTTTTTTTTTTTCCGCAGAAAGGCGGGCCCCCCTTTTGCTGATTTTAGAGGGAGTCTTCTTACGGCCCGTTGTACTCGGCTGTTCTCCCCCTTGGTCAATCGCTCCCTTTCTTTGGTGTTAGAATGCCTTTCCCAGAGGATCCTGGCTCGGGATAGTTGCAAATAGCTGAGTTCCTTTTCCATCTTCTTTCCCCCCTAGAATCCCCTCTTTTTTTTTCTTTATCTAGGACGGTTCGAAATCATCGAGTTTAATGACGAAGGTTCCTTAAAACCGGCTTAGCGCGTTTTTTTTTTCCCCAAGCGTTTTCTCCCTTCCCCTTCCCCGCGTCCTAGTGGGACGGCTTTCCCCCCTGGTTAGTAAATTTTGCGTAGAAATCTTTTCGGGTGAATGCGAGGCGTTGATCTTGGTGTGTTCATGTTTTTTTTTCTTAGTGCGATTCCCCTGCATAGTCTCTCTTCATATTTTTTGCCGATAGAATCTTTTCTTCTCAGGTCTCACTTTCCCCACCACCAAGTGCGACCCTTTTTTTTTTTTCGGCGACCTTTTTCTTAAGCAACGGTCCGTAGGAGAGCCCCCTTCTGCTTCTACGCTTCCTCTTCCCACTTTCCTTCTCATTTTTCCGGGAAGAGTTCCGCTCCCAGGCGACGATTGCTTCCTGTCCCCTGCTAGACTTTTGAGGATTACTTTCATCCGCTTAAGAGGGGATTTTTTTCGGAGACTTTTTCGTCCCCCGATCGTTAAATTTTCCCCCTTAGAACCTTTCCCTGGGTTTTTTGTCGTCCCTGTGCTATTTCGATATTGTTCTTCCCCGGAGGTGAACTTTTTTTCCCCCTTTTGATCGCTTTCTCTCGGCGGACCCTTTTCCCCCACCCCACCGCCTCAGATTTTTTTTTGGGGTTTTTCGGTCCCCTTCCCCGAGAACGCTGTCTCCTCGCGGAGATAGCCTCAGTGTGTCGCTTTCTTTCCCCTTTCGGAGTTTAAAAAACCACTCAACGGCCCTGCTCAAATTACCCCGGTGTTCCGACATTTTGGGGAGATTCCGGCGCCCCTCCGGACTCTGGCCTTTCGACCCTTCCCCCCTAAGATCAGGTTTTTTGCGTCGTCCTCTCTGGATAGTCCCCCCCACCAGAATTTTCCACTCAGATCCTCGGCTTCAAGCAGGTGATCTAAGACTTTTCCACCCACGGAGCGCCGTTTTCCGCGCTTCTCATGTTTTATTGGGCTTTCTTGCCCCCGTCGCCTGAGGGGCCCTGCGAAGTCGCGGAATTTGTCTCTTTTACCTTCCCTAACAGGTCGTCCCCTCATAGGGCCGCATTCCCTCTTCCAGTTGCGGTCATTTTTCCAGTGGGAGGATCGTCCTTTTCAGCGCACAACCCACTCCCTTTAGTCCTTCCTCCGCAGATCGACTTCCCTTCTTTTGCAGACGGATTTTTTCTTTGTGGAAAGATTCAAGTCGTCGTTTTCCTCCTTGATCTTTTTGCCCGACGGATTTTTGGTTTTTGAATTTTTTTTTTGAAAACGCGGTCTGGTATCGAATTAGTTATCTCTTGGACCGCTTTTTGAAATATGACCCCCCTCCCATGGTATGTGTTTTCTCCTAACCCCGAAGTTGACTAGTTTGAGTCTAGTCCCCCCGCCTTCCCCGGAGAAAAACCCAAAAACTTTTTGTATTCCACGTCGTCCTATTTTGGGCGAGATGATTGTTCCTGCGTGCGGCGTCTTTCCTTTTTCTGATCGGAAGAGTCGTCTCCCCGAGTGACCACCCTCCCCCAATGGTCCTCTTATTCTTTTCCAATATAGAAAATGCCCCCCTTTCCCTGCTGTACTCCCTTTTTTGCGCAAGCAGAGCTTTCCCAGGGGGGTCTTCGGACTCGACCTTTTTTTTTTTACGCCCTTCTTTTCCTTTGCAGGAAGTAGTCCCTTTTTTTTCAAAACCGTGGGACTGTTTTTTTTGTTATATTCTCGAGAGGACGACACTTCAAGCCTTATTTCCCTCCTCTTTGGCAGGATAGGTCATTCCCCCTCCCCTCTTTTCATCAGGTCTTTGCCTTTTAGGAGCTCTCCTCGACCTTTTTTTCCTTTTTTTACGCCTCTGGTCTTTGCGACCCCGAACTACAACCAGGAATTTTTTTTCCGGGTGAGGGGCACGATCCCGTGAACAAAACGCCCCCTCCCCCCCTTCTCTTTCCAGTATTCCCTTTTTTCTTCGTCGGAACACCACCCCCCCCGGAGCGGACTGCCTTTTTTTCTTCCTTCTTACGCGGTCACGCGAGCGATTCTCCTTTTAAATCTGTTTGCGTTTCTTCCCGTCGTCTAGTTTTTTTCGTGGGAGAAAAAAGGTGCCCTACATGACCGTCCCCCCCCCCCCCTCCGAATAGTCGGTCTCCCGACGTTGTGAGTCCCTGTGATGTCCTCCCTTTTCCGGGCAACAGCCCCTACATCCCGGTTCCCCGTTAGCTTACGCTGGTAAAAATTATCCTAGACTTTCCTCCCAAGATCAGAAGAACCTCCCTCCCTGAAGCGATCCAGTTTTTTCTGCATTAGTAGAGGATCCCAGCCCCCGGACTTAGTTTTTTTTTCTTTGGTTTTCTTGGGGCGCGCTTTTTCTCTTTGGGGACAAGGTTTCCTGTTCTCATTCTTTCCGGCGCTCCCCCCCCAATTTTTTTCCCTAGACGAGCTGAACGAGACGAGATACTCCAACCCTTATCGCTCTTTCTTGCTTCGTCACCCCCCTTTTTCTTAATCGTAATCAACGGAGGACATTGTTTTCAGATATTTTGATTTCCCCCCCCAGATCTACTCCCTAAGGACGGGGGCTTTGAGAGACCGTCCAGAGGAGTTCTTTACTCGGAGTTCATTTCCTTACTTGATGTCCTTCTGTGTTCTTGCTCGGACAAACCTTTTTTTTTCCGGCATGGGCTTTGGGGTGCCGTGACACCATTCCCCTTCAACAACCCTTGCTTTTGACATCTCTCTAGGTGCATCCCCCCCCGGGGGTGTTGGTTGAATAGAGCCTTCCCCAAGGTTAGTTTTTTTTGGGCAGCCAGGTTTTCCTGAAACTCAACGGTTTTTTTCCCCCCCCCCCTTGCACTCCCCTGTCGGGAGAGCCGTGGGCTTGACCATGATCGCCCGAAGGGTTTTGCACTTTTTCCCACCTCCTCGTAGCTTTTTCACTCTTTCTCGTGTCGGACCGGGGCGAGGCGATCTTGTCCCCTTATTTTGGGATTTTCAATTCAACCCGCCTTTTTGAAAATTACCGTTTGGCAGACGGTGCTTCCTCTTTTGGTGACCCCCTTTTCCCCCCCTCCTCCTTAGGAAACCGTTTTTTAGGGCGTAGCTCGATTTTCTTTTTTTCGCGAGCTTCGGCTGGTTTTTCTTTTTCTCGATTGTAGGTCGCAGGCTTTTTTTTTTTTTTCATTCAACCTCCCACGAAAATAGCATTTCAATTCTGTACTCCCCTGAGACTTACCCCCTTCCCCGGGACCGAAGTTGAGGTTTTTTTTTTTCTCAATCGACGTATTTTTTCAGGGCGGGTGTCGGGCTTTTCCCTTTTCCTGTAGGGTTCCTTTTTGTTCCAAGTCGACGAGCTTTTTTGCGGAGGACTTAAATGTCCTCCCCCTGCTTCCTTCTGGCCGGTTTTTCTTCAAGTTAATACAGTCTTTTTTTTCAGGTTACGCCCCGTCCCCTTTACGAAGGAAGGGACAACGTCCGGTCATGTCTTTTTCGTCCTTTTTGCGTTTTTCTTTGGTCGCCAACGGCCCCTTTTTTTTCCTTTTTCCGGCAGGCCGCTTTCCCCGAGTTTCGACCACTTTTTTTTTCCGGGCTTGCATGGGTCCGCGTTTTTTTCTGTGCTCCCTCCCAGTTCCCTCTTTTGTTTACAGGACGGCCTTTCCCCCTAAGTCCAGTTCTCCCTTTCTTTGCAAGGGTCAATGTTTCGTCGTCTGGGTTGGCCCTTCCCTTTCCCCCCAGTCCGGACCGTTTTCCCTTGGAAGGGGTATTGTTAGCGGGTCTCGAAGCGTCAGTAGCTCCTTCCCCCACCCCCCTGACACGTCAATTCCCCCCCCGAGCAGAATCGAACTTCCGGAAAGAGACTGCCCTTTCTCGGGAAATTTGCTCTCACCTCGAGTACCTATACCCCCCACAACTTCCTTTGATGTTGACGACGACGCTTCTTGTTCCCTGCTCGTAGTTCTGGGCTTTCCCCCCCCTTTTGAGGCGGGGAAAGTTCCCTCTCCTGGGCGGGCCTGGTGAGCCGAAAGAGTTTTGACCCCAGACAAGGTGCAAGTCGGGTTTTGTGTAGACCGGGCTTCTGGTATTTTCTTCCCGTCCCCCTTCGCCTTCCAGTGGTGACTTGGACGCTTTTTTTTTTCACGGGGCTTTTTTTTTTCCCCACAGCCCCCCACCACCGCGGTTCTCGTCGACTTGCAGGTATTTTTTTTTCAATCATGCGCTTTTTCCCCCCTCATAGGCGATCTTCCTCCCCTGTCCAAAAAGTTGACCCTTTTTTGACTTCCGGGGAAGTTTTCTTGCTCCGCGTTCTTTTTCCCTGCCAACATTTTAATGAGTGTTTCTTTAAAGGGCACGTTCAGAATGTTCTGCGTCCATCCTCCCCCCCCCCCGTCTTTTTCAGGACCTTTCTCCGATTTTGGGGAAATCCCCCCCCTCGTCGGATTCCCTTTGACCCCCTTCAGACCTCACCGTTAGAGGGAATCTTGTTGGGCTGAAACTCGTCCAACAAAGATGCTCAAGGATTTTGCCGGTCTTTCTTTAAAGAGAGTCTTTGTCTGTTTTTGTTGGGACGTCCTTTTTCCCGATGAGCCACGGTGCCATGCGCCCCCCGGACGAGCCCCCGGCCTCGCCGGTTGCCCTTTTTTTTTCTCCCACTTTCCCTTGCATTTCGCTCTTTACGAACGCAGCAGACGGTTCCCATATCGCTGCGAGCTGTCACGTTCCCCTGCGGCCTCCGGTCCCAGGGCTCCCGTAAGATTCCGTCTTTGGGAGATCCTCGATCTCGCAGAATCCGGTCGGTTCCGGCGTTACGGGGATCTTTGACATAGAAGACGAAAATCCTAGGCATTGTTTGGAACAAACTCTCGCTCCCCGAGTCACGCATAAAGGTACAAACTGTGGCCCTTGTTGTTCGGGTTGCGCCTCCTTAGAAAGTTTACTCCTAGGCCCTTTGATATGGAAACATTTTTTGGATCGGAGTGTTCTGGGAGGCCACCTTCCGAAGGAGGGCCCTTCCCTTTTGTTCGGGACGCGTGTTTTCGGTTCGAGTACTCCTTTCTCACAGGGGTCCTCTCCTTAGCCGGTGTTCGCTTTCTAGCGCTTTTCCCAGGCGTCGTCCCCCCTTTTTCCCTCCGTCCCTGAGAAGAGGCGAATTTTTTCCCCCAATAGACCCGGTCGAGAAGCTTCTTGCGGCAGGCTTTCGGTTCTCCTCGGAGAGGACCCTATCAACGGGAAGTAGAGCACGCCCGTTTATCTTTCGCCAGACTTTTTTGTTTTTTTTCGGTTCTTCGAATACTGGTCCGGGTAGCGTAGCCACGGCGAGAACCCTTTTTTTTTCGCCGATATTCTCCCATGTCTTTTGTCTAGGCGTACGCTCCCG
>Ga0179593_1566955_pt1 | contig 10514 bp, 17 predicted proteins | sample CZODoug2_1_08_16_FD_185931 | JGI IMG/M metagenome (GOLD analysis project Ga0179593, IMG submission 185931) | Vadose zone soil fungal communities from Angelo Coast Range Reserve, California, USA - CZODoug2_1_08_16fungal (PacBio error correction) | ecosystem: Environmental > Terrestrial > Soil >... | reverse complement strand
TCAAAGTTATTGCTTGCAACGCGGCTTTAAACCCAGACAGAAATTTACCTTTTTTTTACTCCTTTATGCCCGCCTGTCCTGTTGCCGCTTAAAGTTGAAGGTTACCTCTTGACTCCGCACCTTTTTTTCTTAACTTTGTTTCGTCACAGACATTCGCCCCTGCCTCCAATCCCCCCCTCCGCTCCCTCAATAAGCCCCTTAGATAAACCCATCCCCCTTTTCCAGTTTCGCTCACGTTGTTTTGTTTGAAGTTGCTACGTTTTTTTTTCAGACCTTCTTTTCCTTGTCCTCTTCGCCCTTCTTGATTCTCTTTGTCGAAACTTCCCCCCCCCTCCGATGATAAGATCCGGTTTCTTTTTACTTCGTTACTTGCCCACTTGAGTCGGAATCCATCTTTCCTTCAGTTACATGGTCCGTTCCCTGTTAGACGTCAAAGCTATTCCCTTGCTTTCCATTTTTTTTCTCCCCAAGCAGTGCCTGGAAAGGGCCATTTGGCTTCTTTCCTCCGTAAAAGTCGTCTTCTTAAGCTGTTAATGAGTTTCTTAGTCTGCCCTCTCCCCCCCCCCTCTTTTTCTCTTTTTGTTTCACCCCTCCTTCTCCTCTTCGCTTGCGCTGAGCTACAGGCCCCCCTTTAGAAACCACCCTGCGTCCCCTCTTTTTTTCCTCCCTCCTCAAGACTTCCTTTTGAAAGTCCCTTTGTTTCTTGTACAGTACTAAAGGGTCCCCCCCCTTCCCATTTCTAGTGGAAAGGCCGTTTCTATGTTCTGTATTTTTTTCTTTTCCCATTTTTCTTATCCCGCCCCCTCGTTGAAAATTTTCAAAGAGTACTAACTAATTGGTTATGGACACCCCTAAAAACGCCCCTCCCCCCCCTTGAGAGGCTCCCAATATTGAATCCCAAAGTCAATTTTGACTTGAGTGTTACTTGTCATGACTTTTTTCTCTTTTCTTCTTCTTTCAGAACTCCAAGTTTTGTATAGAGCTGTGTTCTCTATAGTCGCCGCGCCCTTTTTCCTCACTTTCTTGTTCCCTCCCTTCCCTTCCTGACAAACAAATCCCCTCTCCCTTTTGTTAGAAATTCTCCCCTCCATCTCCCCTTGAATGTTTTGCTCCTTCCCTTTTTTTCTCTTCCCATTGAAAACCCGTCTCTCGCTTTACATTCCCCATTCTTTTCCCCCCTCCTTTTTTTTCCTTGCGTACCGAGAATATTCCCTTCTCTGTCAGGATGCAGCTGTTGGGTTCTTTTGTGAAGTTTGTCGAAACCGACCACTACCCGAGCCTGCTTTGTAGAGACATCACCAGGTGAGAATTTTTTAAGAACCAGCCCTAGCCCTTTTCTAATCTTCCCCCACTGTACTGTTGCCAAATCTGGTGAAAGTCGTATCTTTACCGTCCCTCTCCCCTCCGCGGTCCCCGTCATCCCTGGTTTCCCCCATCATTCTTTCCTTTTTCCCTTTTTGGTGATCTTGCACATTTCCCCTCCTGGCTGAGATGTTCGACTTCCCCGTCCAAAAGCATGTATGTTTCCTAATAGTATTTCGTCCCCCCCCTTCTCTTCATTCTCGCTCGACTTCCTTTCTTCCTCTCCTTTTTCACTTCATTTTGCTTTACGAAAGCCTTTCGCGTCATCTTCAGTTCGTCGGCCAAAACCCCCTCCCTTCTTTCCAGCCTTCCCTGATCAGTAACTGAGTGTGGTCAGTTTCTAAGGTTGAAAAAAACACCCCCTCACTCTTCCCTTTCTTCCCCTCCCCGATTTTCCCCCCCCCCTTTCCCCTTCATCTTCTCTTTTTTGTGGAGGAGATACCTTCTGGATGACAACTCCTCCTTGCCTCAGTCACGTGGACTCTTCTTTTTTTTTCCCATTTCCTTTCACTTCAAAAACGCAGGGAAGGTTTTCTTTGAAATTGAAGATTTTGTTCCCGATCTGTCCCTTACGTTTCTCTTCCTTTTCTCCCTTCCCACCTAAAAGATAATTGAGAAGAATCGCCCCTTCTCCCTCGGGAAAGCATCTTCTCTTTCACATACCTTTTTTTGTTGCGTTTTATGAAGGATCACTCTTCCTAAGATGAAGGAACATGTTGTCGTACAACCGTAGGTCTTTCCCCTTATTTTATACATCATCCTTTAATAGGGTGTTGGAAGCGGAGACGGTTAGTACCCTTTTTCATCCCTCCCTTTGGTCCTTTTTCACATTCTGTTTTTACACTCCTTAGTCCTTTTTCTTTTCTGCCGAGATGGTTGGCACGGTGGCTTTTTTTTTCTCTCCTCCTTGCTCTCTTGTCTCACTACTCTTTCGCACCCGCCCGCCCCCCCCTCTTCCCTCTTTTTTTCCGTTGCCCCTTTGCTCCCCCCCTTCCTCCTTTGACTGCTCACCGTTTCCCCCCAAATTGTGGTCACAGCAATGTCCCCCGCTTTGCCTTTTTGATCTTCTTTTTTTTTTTTACTTATTCTTTCGAGCTGCTTACCATTCCCGTTCTCTTTTGAATTTTCCGCCTTTTCTTCAGTCCAAGCTTGTCTTTTTGTAGCGTTGTTATCCCTTTTTTATTCCATCGTCTTTCCTCTCTTGTCAGCTTACGTCGAAAAACGGCGTATATTGCTTCTTGCCCCTGCCCTTTTCCCCCCCCCCCCGTCTTTTCCCTTTGTTAGCAGTTACCGTTCCCCCTTCCCAATTGACCTCCCCATGACATATTGTGCTTCTTCTTTCATCCCTTTCCCTTTTTTTTTGTGCGGGGTGGTTCCATACCTAAACCTTTCCCTTTCTTCTTTTTTCGCTTTTAGCTGTCCTGTCAATTGTAACTCCTTCACAACATCCCCTTTCACCCTTCCTTTCCTTACCCCCCCCTTTTCCTTTTTCTTCTTGTCCAGTTCAAAGACACAGTCACCCCATGCATTCTTCTTTTCCTCCCTGACTCCGCGCACGCAATTGTGTTTTTTTTTTTTCCCTCTTTTCTGAATGATGCTCGCGTCACCCAGCGCAGACTTTCTCCTTTTGTGTTGAAAGCCCCGCCTCTCTCCTTCTTTTTTTTCTTGGCTCCTCTTCCTTGCGTTTCTGGTCTCGAAGAGGCAATTCCGGTTTCCTGGCCCTTCCCCTTCCCTTCCCTGGTCCGTCCTTCTTTCTTTCTCCCTCGACAAACCAGTTTTCCTCATTGATGCTTTTTTTCCCTTTTTCCCCCTGACGGACCTTCCCCTCGCGCCGTGCCTGGGCCTGGTGGGGCCCCGTGTCCTCCTGCTTTTTCCCTCACGCGCCCCCCCGTGTTTAATCGGAATCTTTTTTTCCCGTTGAAAACTTGCGATCTCCCTGAATTTTTTCTTTTTTACTTTTCTTAATTCCGGTTTGCTGCGGCGCATTTTTCAGTCCGGACTGACTCTTTGCTGGCTCGGGAGCTTCTTTTTCTAATTGATCATTCTGTTTCGGTTTTCTTTCGTTCTTTCTTTTTTCAGTTTTTGAGAAGGTGGGATTGACGAACCCTCCTAATGGGCGGCTTCTCTTTTGACACGTCAACCCTTCCTTTCCACCGTCTGTCTTTATTATTAGAATGCTCTCTTTAGCCTGTTCGCTTTGACCGTGAATTTTTCCTTTCATAGCGTATTCTTCCCTTTTTTTTTCCTCCTCTGTTTGTTGATAGAGTTCCTAAAGTGAGTTTAGTAGTTTCAGTCCCCTCTGATCTTTTTATTCCTTCTGATTTCTCTTGTTTAGACAGAGTTGAGGTTCCTCCGTCTCCTGCCACTATCTTCCTTTTTCTTCACCCTCTCCCGGCGTCCCTTTCACCAGGTCATTCCCCTTTTGAACAGCCCCGTCGCTTCAAAACGCTTTGCTCCCTCTCTTCCCGTCTATAGTATTCTAACCTCTCCTGCACTCCCTTCCATCCTCGGATCGTCCACGTTCGGTAACCCTTTTGCCCTTATTGAGGATCTCTTTGTCAAGATGAACCAGCGACTATTTCCCCCCCTTGGTCGGTTCTTCCCCTTTAAGTGTTTTGAAACAATACTGTCCTTGAATTTCCCCCGTACTTTCATTTTCTGGACTTGGTCTCCTTGAGACTTATCTGAGGTTGTTTCTTTTAATCTGATCGAATCCCCCAGGCTGTGCATGCCGTCCAAACCCTTCCGTCCCTTTTAGACCCACTCGCGGTCCCCCCCTCCTTTTTTAATCTTTTTACCAGGTAAGTGCGATTGTTTATCCCCCTACCTTCCCCCTCCCCCTCTTCTTCCTTTTTTTCTCCCCCTAGCGAACTTTTCATTAGCTCAAAATCCAATCCCCTTCCTCCTTCGTACGTCCCCCCCTCCTCCCCTTTCTAACTTTTCCTTTTCTTTTTCGTAAAGGGGATACACCCCAACTTTGACTTGGCCCATTTTTCTTTTCCTTTGTATGTTTTCTTCTTTTCCCCCCCCTTCCCCTATACCTTCCCGCAGCCCGGAAGCCTGTATGAAGGATTTCCGTTTCTTTACACCCTCCCATCCCGTCCTCCCGTTTCCCTCTGTGCTTCACATGCGTTTGCACTTCCTGTTCTTTCCCCCCCCCTTTTTTTTTTTCCCACTTCACCTCCCCTCCCCTTTTGACGAGCGGCTTCACTTCCGCAAATATCCGACAGTGGCGTCCGGCAGTTTTTTTTTCTTTTTTTTTTTCTGCTGTCCCCCCAAGCCTCTCATGTCCGGCCTTGCATTCTCAAATGCTTTCCGAATCAGCTCCAACCCCCCGCCCTCTCATATTTTTTTTCGAAAAATCCCCCTCAAGTTCCCGCAATCCTTCATGGGACCTTTCTTCGTCCCTCTTGACTGAAACCCCTCTCCTTTTTTCCCATTCTTCTTTTACATGTGTTGGAACACACTTCTCCATTTTATTAACGATAATCGATCCAGATTCGCCCTTTTTTGCCCGGCTTCCCCTCTTTTTCTTGGTTTTTTTTCAGCTACGAAAAAGAACGGCCCGCTCGTCTCCTCCCTCACTGAGTCCGGTCGCTGCGAACACTCCCCAGTAATAAGCCTAGAGCCAATGAGACTTTCTCCATTGTTCCATGCCTTTTCCCCCTTCCTTTTTGTCCTCTTTGGCCCTTGCCCGCGTCCCCCCTCCCCCGGTTGCTTCTTTCATTCCCCAATAATGATGCAGTTCTAGGAGTTGTTTTATTGAAGAGGCCTGAGTCGCCCTTCCAAAACGCCCCTTCTTTCACTTTCCTCTCTTCCTTCACCTTTTTTTTTTTTCAGGATAAGAGAGACTTTTCGTCCTTGAGTTACCTAAATTTCTTGTGGCTTTTCAGCCTCGACCCTTCCCTTCTTTTTTCGTTGTAAGCTAGCCCATAATCTTCTTTTCCCGACGTCGAGACTCCCCCCTGCGTTTGGTCCCAACCCGTTCTTCCCACCCCTCCTCTTTCTTTGACTGACCGACTATTTGTTTCTTCTCTCCAGTTGGTACTTATCTTTCTCTCTTTTTTTTCTCTCGTAAATTTCATTATGCCCAAACCGGTCTTAAAGAAGTGGTACTTTTTCAAGTCCGGGGTTCACTTCCAACAGCCAGTCTTCCTGCCCCCTTACACTACCCTTTTTATTTTTCCTCTCGTAAACAAGATAATCATTTAGGGGCCTCCATCCCCCCCTTTCCCACAGCATAAGACTCGAATTATCTCTTATAATTAAGTCGAACCCACGTAAGGGGAACCCAGTGATTATCGACTTTTTTTTCTTTCTTTCGCCATCTTAAGCAGTGCGGTCAATGAAGGGCCAAATTCATTCAGGTGGAGATCTCCCCTCCTTGGAGTTCTGGGTACGTCTGGGCTTTTTAGACGGGCTTTTTTCCCCGAATAAGTTTCGATGGATTGTGATTTCCTGCCTTTCCAGGCGCTTTTCGTTTCTAGGAATTTCGCTGTAGTTTCTGCTCTCCGAGATAAGTTTCTTTTTTTTAGCTTCCCCTTCCCGCCTTCCTCTTCCCTTTCTTCTTTGGCTAGATCGGAAAAATTGACAAATTGTTTACCCACGATCCCTCTCCCTGCCTCTCGCTTTTTCCCCAAGTTCAGCGAGACGAAGATTCTTCAATTAAATGTTCTCTTGTTTCCCTTCTCCACCTCCTTTTCTGTTTTTGTGCGGCGTGTTCCGCGGGTACCCGAACCTTGGGCAACTTCTTCTTCTCTTCTTCGCTCACAACCAATCTCTCCCAACTCCTGAGACGAGGCGTGCCCTGGACCGAGTTCAATCCCTCGTCATTCCTCTATCAGTTCCAAGTTCAAAGTTTTCCCCCTTTTGAAAGCCCAGGCCTTGGAATCCGTGTTTTTTCTGTTCGCTTTTTTTCCATAACTGTCACCATTCAAGTACTCTTACTTTTTTCTCAGGTTTTGAGCGGGTTTCTAATGCAGTTTAATCTCCCAACCTCCCCCCCCCTTGAACTTTTGCCCCTTATCCCATTCTTGTGAGACATGACCTTTAAAGAAAGTACAAACATTTCACTTCTTAGGGTCTTAAGCCTTCACTTCGCAGTGTTTTGCAATTGTTGTTTTGAAGTCTATGTAGCGAATTCGTTCTAGTTATGAGATAAGTTTTTGTTGTTTTCTAAGCCTCATCTCTGTCATTTTGAATTCCTTTTGAAGAAACCTCCTAAAGCAAACTCTTCCAGTGACTTGTTTCTGACTCACTGAAGGCGGAATTTTTTCCTTAAGGCCCCCGAAAAGGGATTTACCCGACGGAGTTGACTCTCCAATAGACCAAAGTTTTCCCTCCCCGATGCTTTTTTTTTTGATGATTCCAAGACGTAATCTGACATCGAAATACCTTTCATTTGTTCCCTAAAACTGGTGTCATTACGCAGGCTTCTGCTCCAGTTGCTTCGTACTCCTTTTCCTCTTTTTCGACAAAGCCTATCTCCCGAGTTTTGAAATAGGTTTCGAAAGTGTACTGCCCAGGCAGAGTGAGCGGTTTATTTCACCTCTCATCATCTTCTCTTCTGTCTTCTTTTAATTTTTGGAGCAGATCCTTCTTATTTGGCTTGACGCGGCGTGTCTTTGGTCAGTTTGACGTAAGGGTTAAGTCGGGAATGTGGAGCGTCGATTCGTCACACCTCATCTCACTTTTCTGGTATTCTCCTTTGGAATCCTTCAACCTCCTGCGGGGAGCATCTCGATTTTTATTAAAGGGTGCTAGGATGGTTTGACTTTTGAGCTTCATCTCACCTACCTCATTTGGTGAGGAGCTATCCTTTTCTTGAATTGATCTGTCCCCGGAGTTATTTTTTTCCCAAGACACTCACCACTTGTAACTCTACTCTGCCTCTTTGGTCTTCCTGAGTTGACGAAGATCTCCTCCCGTTCTGCTTGTTCGTTCACGCAACGGCGCCACCTGTTCCTTGAATTTCCCTCCCTCCGACAGCAAGATTTCCCCATCCTTATGTCCCCTAATCTCCCGCTGTGAAAGCCATACTCTCCCCTTGAGAGTTGGCTATCGCCGCCGCCCCTCGCCTGTGATATCACTAGGGGCCATATTAGCACTTCTCTTTCTCTTGTGTAGCAAACACATCTGCCCATCGTCTCCGCTTTCCCCTTTGTCTCTTGCTTCTTTAATGATCAAGTGACCCAACAGTTTATAACTACGTTCCTTTTCTCTTCGGCCTTTTTCCGTCGTTTTCGCCCTTCATCTCCCGGATTTGCACAGTAGATTGGTCTTTAAAAACACTTTTCCCCGCCTTTCCCCTTTGAATTAGAATGTGTTTTCAGCAGCCTCAGTCGCATTGTCTCTTTTTTATTCGCGTTGTGTGCGTTCCAGCTTAACCGATTGAATAGCTGTTTTATTGCAAGAAGGAGAGCCCCAGTTGTCTTCCTGTTTCTTTCATGCGAACGTCTTCCCCCAATTCTCCTATGAGTGTGTAAGACCTACCATTTGAATGTGACCTGGTCCCCGTCTTTTCTGGTCAAGGCCTTCCAAAGGGTATCCCCTTCCCTTGCTTCTTTGTGGCAAGGCCCTTGCCCTTTTCACGGTCTTTCGTTTCTTTCTGCTTAAACTTCCAAGTCTCGACGGTCCAGGTCTGGTGACCCCCCAAATACCTCACCGAACCGTGGCCGCTTTCAGGCGCAAATTCTTTTGACCATTTTAAAATTAACTGCTCTACATGGCCATGAGCGGCTCTCCTTCGCCCAATTCTATTCTCCTGCGCATCCTTTGTTAGAGCGTGTGGTCCTTGAAAACCCCGCTGACTCAACCCTCCCTTTCGTTACCTTCCTTCAGGATCACTCCGCCTAAGAGCTTCCGAAAGAACGACCGCATCTCCGTGAATTGATAATCTGCGCTGCTCAGAATTGAAACCCCGCTCTCCCCTCGTGCTTTGCCCATTTTCCACCCTCTTTAGCTTTAAGGAGAAGCAGAGAGCGACTCCTCTTTCCCCGCCTTGTTCTTTGCGGGTGTTTTTTATTTAAAACCAAGAAAAGCTGCAAATTTTTGATTGATGACGTTTCCCCCTGCCCTGTATCGTCCCCGACAACTTCTCCGCCCAGTATAGAATTGCTAAATGCAACCCCGGCAGTTTCAATGCTGATTTTCCCGTCAAGAGCAAGCCTCTCCAGACTAGAGGAGTTGCGTTAACGAATTTCTTCCTTCTTTTCCCTTCTCGTCACTTCTCCTTCAGTAACTACTTTCCCCAAGAAGTTATGCTCTCATTTCCGGTTCTACTGTCCCTCGTCCTTCCGCTGCAAATGATGGCTAGAAAGCACCCACGTCATGGATTGAAGCGTGTTCCTGTCCCCACTCAACTCTTTTCTTTTCCCTAACGGCCGAGAAAGTCCCTTGTTTTGTTTTTAAAAGTCTGGTTTACCCCCCCTACACTCTCTTCCTTTTGGTCCCTTTTTTCCCATTTATTTTATGTTTAGATATGGACCTTATTCCACTCGCCGGTGTTCCCCTCCGTGTCAGCTTTGTTGTTTCCCTCGGCACGGACAACGATGAGTCTCGCTTACCCTCTTTATTTTGCTCTCCTGACCCCCTTCCCAGAAGGGGCGGTCCAATTCACAGTTCAAGATCCTTCCCCCTCTCCTTTCCTTTGAAGCGGATCTTCTGAACCCCCAGTTTTAAGGGAAAGATCGGATAAGCAGGAGTGTTTGATGACTCTACACGCTCATTCCTCGCGGAGCCACTTTCCACTGTCCTCCTGTTTTCCGAGCGCCTTGCCGGCGGGGTTCCGTTTTCCCCATCAGTCCACGGCCTTTTTGTTTTTGCACAAGGTGGGAACGCTGCCTTATCTTGGCGCTCTCTTCTCCCTGGTTCCCTACCTTTACTTTTTTGTAACGCGTCCGCGTTTCGTTTTTTCCTTTCCCCACTCCGACCACGCGGCAGCTTGCCAGGATTTTTCGGCCCCGCTGATCATTCGGAGACTTAGAAAGAGGGTTTTTATGACTTTGACTCAAATGCAAGCTCGCATTAGCTGCGGGGTTAGGTGGCGCGCTTCCCCACCTTGTTCGCTGCTTGGATTGCGTTCGAATTTCGTTAAGCTTGTTTGAAAATCTTTGGGCTTTTTGTTTCCTCCGTTACATGTCTTGGAAGCAGCGCCGGGATTCGTCTCCTTTTGTCAGCGTGACACACAATGCGCGAACCCTATGTTGTTCGGATGATTTTAAGCGAGCCGCTCCGGCGTCCCCCCCCGATGTTACATGCAAAAGGACAGCCCAGGAATGTGTTTGTGAAGCCCCGACGGCCGCGGTTTTTTGATGGGCTTGGAGGGGTAACAAAGGGAACTCTATAGACTCTTATCTGATCGTTTTGGTCGCTTGACACCCGACCTCGGCAGCCTTTCCCCCCCCCCCCCCCCCCCCCCCCCCCCCCCCACCCCAAACCACCCCCCCCCCCCCCCCCCCCCCCCCCCCCCCCCCCCCCCATAAATTAGGCGTTGTCTAGGTTCCACAGACCGCGTCCCAATTTCCCCCATGCCTTGAGGCTTGGTCTCTAAATGAATCGTTTCTCATTGACTGCCGTTTTTTTCCTTTCTTCCATGTCTGATGACCAAGAGAGGACGGAGTGCGCAATCTCTTTCGGTGTGCCTCCCTCCCTAGCAAGCATTCCCGTCCCGCCTTCGGTCACGACTTCGCTCTTATCCTTGACCAGGCGATTTTCTGGCCTCTACTCTCCTTCGATTCGCCACTCTCCCCACAAAAGTGCAAGCCCATGACCGTGACTTACTCGCGAAGCTGCCCCTTCTCAATTCCAAATCCCTTTCTATCCCCCTCATTCCCATTGTGGCAAGTGTACTGTCTTACGCGCAACGTGAGCTCGCTTTTCTTTTTTTACAAGATCCCGCAAGAAATGGTGGTTCCCTGTACCTTCGGTCGATTGCTGTTCTGAGCCCCATTCTCGCTGCTTGGAGCCCGGAAATTGTTTTTTGGCGCTGGTTGCGGTTTTGTATCCCGTGAGGAGGAACTGCGCCCATTTTTTCGCCCTTTTCTCTGGTGACGAACTTTTTGCTACGGTTTGCGGTAGTAGCCCTCTCAGTTCTCGGAGCATCTCTTTCCAAAGGATCGGGTTTGAACTCTCTTTCACCTCTTCGAATAGCC
>Ga0179593_1566319_pt1 | contig 10514 bp, 11 predicted proteins | sample CZODoug2_1_08_16_FD_185931 | JGI IMG/M metagenome (GOLD analysis project Ga0179593, IMG submission 185931) | Vadose zone soil fungal communities from Angelo Coast Range Reserve, California, USA - CZODoug2_1_08_16fungal (PacBio error correction) | ecosystem: Environmental > Terrestrial > Soil >... | reverse complement strand
TAAGTTCTCCAAATGAAGGCAAGCCCCGGTTTCTTTTGCTGACCCCAGGTGTTGTGTTTTCTCCCCTCGGCTGGGAGGGATGCTACTCTTTATACTCGAGCCCTCCCCTTTCCGGAATAGCCCTCTTCCGTGATCCCGCTTTTCCTCCATCGCCCCCAGCAATTATGGTCTATGACCTGCCAATTTGTCACGCCCACCGAACTTCGGTACTCAATCTTTTTGGTAGGGCCGCCCCCACCGGACTCTCTTTCCGCTTTCCGCCTTTTCCCCCTCTAGAGCCGAAGATTTGTCAAACGCTCCCGCGGTAGCACGCCACAGGCAGCTTTTTCTTCTCTTGGGAGGCGTTATTTTTATGGCACCTACCTTGTTTAGTCGCACTCTCTATAACCTTCCCCAGCTCTTGTCGCTTCCCCGTATCGCACCCCCCTAAGTTGGTAGTTCTCCTTTAAGATCAGGTTCCTTTTCTGGCCTTCCCCTGCGCGCAAAATCTTTTTGAGTCCCTCAGCCCTGCTCGGGTCCCGTCATTCTGCGCGTTTTTCGTTCCCACTTTTTTCTGACTTGCACCAGATTTAGACTTAGAAGCTGCTGGCATGGCGGGGTGATTTTTTGTCGTAGGGCTTTTTTTGGTAACCCACCTCTCACGCGTCCCATCTTCGGAGTGTAACTTTCCTTCGTCTTTAAAAATTCTTGCACAGGATCTGCTAACAAGGAAACCTTTTGACCTTTGGTCGCGTGCAACCTTATATCTGCCTCTCCCTTTCCGGCAGCCTCGCTCTGCATCCTGTCTCCCTTCCCGGAGCACAACACGAAATCCTTAATAGCCGGCTTCTAATCTTTTCCAAAAAGAAGTCTTCACCTTTTTTGACCATTGAACCCAACCCCGCGGAGAAAGGATCTGGCTAACATAGAGCGCATCTCTTTTTTTTACTTCTTTGGAGTGGCCGACGGTTTAGGAATGCCCTTGTTGTTGCGCTCGCGCATTTCTCAGTTTGCTCTTTGCCTGTCCCTTCCCCCTCCAAACAACCCCCTCTCACCGCCATTCCCCCACCTCCGTTTTCCCCCCATTCGCGGCTCTTGTCCAAACCTCCCGCTGGCCCCCCCCCCAGAACGCCCCAATCCTTCCTGGTTCTATGTAACCTCTTTTCTTTCCGTTACCGGCCCATTCCCCCCTTTTGGGCTCCTCTTTTCTAGGATTTTTCCACACGCGATGCAATTTTTTTTCCTCCTTTGAGGGCCTCTTGTTTTATCCATAGTATCTATTCCTTGCTTCAGATTTTTCGACCCCTTGATACCCCCCCCAGCGCCCGATATTTAGCGCAACGCCACCCTTCTTCTTTTTGTTACGGATTCACTCCTTTCCCGGCTGACTGTTTTCCCTGTGCTAATCGAATCCTCTTGCTGCCGGCACTACCCCGCGCTGCTCTTATCTCTACCTAGGATTGTCCACTTTTATTCATCAGCCCAAGCATGAGAGCCAGCTCCCGTGGTATAGGATGGGTTCCCCCTTTTTCTTCCTTTTTTATACAACCCGTGCTGTGCGGTGGCGTCGAGTCCGTGTTTTTTAATCCTGCTCTTTGACCAGTCCCACCGATTTTTGACATCCTGTTCAACTACTTCAAGGCCGTGGTCTCTCCGAGACGATTTGGAAACATTCTTGTCCCCCCAAATTAGTGCCTCACCTTTATGGGGTCCCTTATGACCCAAAGTGGCCTGGAAGTTGCCCTTGACTTTGTAAGCTGGCTTCCACGCAGTACCCCATCTCAATGTTATCCAGTTTCCTTCTATGACCAAATTCCAGTTTGATCTATAGGTTTAATCCCTTACTGCTTTGCCTTCTGATTTCTCGGAATGGCGCAGCCGCCTCCCGACAGCCGTCCCGGCAGGCCCCCCCTGCACCCCACCGATCGTGATCGTTGTATTGGGGAGATTGTCCTGCCCCAACCCCCCCCTTTATTCCGTTTTGACCACGGAAAATACTCATCGGATGTCGTCCTCGGTTCTTTCCACTGTCCCCCGTCACTCCAACAGCAATCCGCCCCCGGGCCAAGGTAGGAGAGCTAGCCCCTAAGTTTGTTTTGAGAGATTTTCCAAGTATAGTAAGTGGTCGTTGTGCTCTGTGGTACCGGCCCTTGTCCAGAACCCCCTTTTTCCCCTTCAGTGCCGATATTTCGTTCAGATTTTCCTCTGTTTTTCCCGGGTGGGCTGGTGGGCGCCGCCGCTCCCCCTGGCTGCAACAGGATCACGCCTCTTTTTGGGCTCTTCTTTTACGGCTTATGGTCCCCTTTTCGACCCCGGCGCGCATGGGTTTTCCTATTTTTTTTTTTCAAGCAGGAAGATTGATTTCAACCTCAGCTAATGCACGGGTTCCCCGTCCCGTTCCTCCCCATTGCCGCTTTTTTTTTCTCCCCCTTCGGAACCTTACTTCCACCTTCCCTCCCGTTTTATGTCAGGTCCACCATATATGGTTTACGTAGTCCCCGTTTCCCCCATTTCCTCCGGATGTCGGCAAATTGCTTTCCTCAATGCGATGAACGCACCTCCTCCAAACTTACGTGGCAGCAGTATGGGAACCCACCCTTTTTCCGGGTTTAATGGTCGTCGCCAGATTCCCCTTTCCCCCCAGATTGAATATCTTACCACCGCCCCCCCTTCCCTTTGCGCGCCCATAAGATCCCCTCCTTGCCCTTCCGTCTTGGCCTGTATCGACAGTAGTGTTTTTTCTTTTTTTGCTTTTTCCTGCGCGGTGCCCTTTCCGTCAGCAGGCTTTAAACCTTGATGTTCAACCTAGTGCTCCCGTCGGTAGTGGATCCTCTCCCAATTCCAAAATGGGGGTTTTTTTTTTTCTTCAACAAGAATATCTCTTGCGGTCTTTTTTGCTATGTCGTTGCTGCCCCTCTCCCCCTAAGCTTGCGTGGAGATCTCACCTCTTAGTAGTCATCCTAATCTTCTTTTCTTCCGAGCTTAATTCTTGCGTCTCCCCGCCTTGGCTCACCCCTTTCAACGCATTTAGTTGGTCTCGTTAACTCCGCAACACCCATGTTTAAACATTCTTCTGGTTTGTGCATTCTTGGTGAACGAGATCTTTGCCCCTGAGTGGCTCCGGCGCCTGGGCCCAGGGATTTTCTGTTTTGTTGCGAGGGAGTTCTCTTTTCCACTTTTCATTCCGTTTGTCATGGGCCCGCCCCCCTCCACGGGCCACATCGAGTCCACTTTGTTCGTCCTTCGCCCACCGCCCCTACCCGAACGGCTATGGCTCGCTTTTCTTACTAGCCTGTCCTCGTTTTCTCCTGTTGGGTGCAGGATTTTAGTCTCCTACCGTTTCCAGATTAGACGCTTCGGTTTCTACCAAAGTTTGGGTTGTTTGTCTCGTTGTCTCCTCTGCATTTGCGCTATGTTCTGTCCACCCCCTGCAGTATATTAAGAGACGTTTCTCTCCTGACCCGACGTAGCCTTTGCTTTGGACCCCCTAAGTTTTTATTCCCCTACCGACCCCTTTCCCTTCCCCTTTTCGCACCCCCGTACAAGAGCTTTTCCTGCAAGTCCCCCTCCCCCCCTTTACGAAACTATCCCCCCCGCCATTCCAGCAGGCTTTTATTCCGTTCCCAGTCTATACAATTGCACTTTTCGGGATGAATGTCTTTTTTCGACGCGGCCTTCAATGACTAGACACCCGCGGGCCCCTTGGACTCCGCTGGCGCGCATTGCCAGGACCATTTCCTTTTTTTCTTCGTTTAATACCCCTTTTTTGTGACTTTTTGATCTTTGTCCCCTCCCGGACCGGCGACGTTGGGCTCTTTGGTTTCTCCCCCCTTCCATAGTCCGCCCCAGCCCACCTCTTTTTTCAAGCCCAGTGACCTTTGAACTTTTGCTTTCTCCCGGGCTCCCTTTCCCCAACTCCTGTTATGATCCCGTCCCCGTCTTTTCTTCGGAAAAAGATGCCTCCTCCGTCTTTCCCCCAGATCTTTGGCTCCCCCGACGCCCTGGCGGACCACCCGATCGTTCAAGCAGCGCCACAATACATCTTCTGTTAGTGGCGGACTCCTATACCCATGACGCTCCCCGCAACTGAGACGTATTTATCCTAAATGGCCCCATTCTCACAAAAATCCTGGAAAGCCCACGAGGAAGGAAAAAACCCACTTCCTAAAAGAATATCCCATGACAGAAGTTACTTATGAACTTATTAAATAGATCCTCTCATCTCTCTTGTTTGTTGGGGCGTATCCCCTATTGCGTCTGGTCCCCCGCAAGATTCTTCTCTTCTTTTGAGGTGTGTTTCGGGGCCTCTCTGTTTTTTGCACCTCGTTTTTGGGAGTTCTCGGCCGCCGCTGTTGGACCTGTCGATATCCTCTTTTCCTACCTCGCCCCGCACCATGGTTTTCTTTCGTGACCACAGCTTGGATTCCTTCGGTTCCCCCCTCTGTACGAGGTTGCCCCTGAAAACATGACTCGGTCAGCCGTCCTAGAGCTGAAGATTGTACAACCTCAGCCCTGGCTAAGCCCCAGGTTCAAGACTTGTCAGTGGGATTTGACATTTTGTTTTTCTTGCCCCAACACTACATGTGTCAAATTTCCGCCGCGGCCTCCCACCCTCGCGCCGCTGTTACCCGCTCTCCGCCCTGCCTTCCCTTGGGAGTAAGCGAAGTGCATGGCTCCTTTCTGGGAAAGGCCCAAATCCCGACCCCACTTTCCTCCGTGCCGTTTGTTTACTTCATTGCTCCGAGGTTCGTTCCCTCCTCAATCCGGATACGCGCATCTTTTTCCTTCTGCATGTAGAAGCCCCTGCATTGCTGGGGTGATCTTGTCTGATTTTTCCCCTCTCACTAGTACCCTGTCTTCTTTTTGTCCTTCTTCTGATAACTTCGGCCATGGTCGTTCTCCCTCACCCCCCTGTGGAATCGGAGCGATGACTCTCATCTCCAGCTTGTCCCCTCGCTCTTACCGATCTCCAGTTCCCCCCCGCTCTCCCCCCCTCCTTGCCTCCCCTATAATCGCATTTTAAAACTGTCGCGTTGTTTCCCCCTGACACCCACGCGGAACGACTTCTCATTTGATTTGGCGCATAACACTCGAGGTGGTTTTATTTTAGTGGTCGTTACATGCCCCTTGGCCACCTCATTTTTTTTTTTTTGCTCTCAGTTTTGTCCCCGGACATTATGACGTCACGTTGCCCCGCTACCCCCGTCTTTCTGTGGAACCCAAGGAGCGGTATCCGGTCTGGCAAAAAGCCCTGCGCCCTGTCCAATTAAGATTTCTGTTTCTACTGGTGGTGTTTCCGGTTACCTTTCCCAAACCCAAACAGTTCTTTGAGAAGGACCCGTTGTATAAGCACCAAGTCCAATCCCAGAGTCTTCTTCTTCCGATGGGTTAGCTGCCATCGGACCGGAACTTTTCGACACGACCCCACCCGCGCTGAACTCGTTATTCGGGCGTTTCGGGCTCCCTCCCCCAAAACCCTGGATTAATTTCTTTCAAAGACCGGTTCAGATCACTTCTATGTTTTCTTGCACCCTTGGGACGTAATCGCTCTGTACCGCTGCTCAGACTCCTCTTTTTTGTTCCAAGCGAAGAAGCCCTCCTTATGCATTACTTTGTTGGTACTCGTTTGAGGAGACCCTGCAGCCCGCTACCACCCTATCCTCTGGCGGGACTTGTGTTATGTCCGATTGTCCGTTTATTCCATTTCTTCAGTACGCCCCGCCGTATAGCCTTGGGGCCATCCTTCTTCCCGACGGAGACCGGTGGTCAGCTCTCCTCGTCTGATTTTGGCGCCCTTACCCAAGCTTTAGTACGAGATGATTCACAAGATTTCATAAGTTCCATGGAAATAACTTTTCCCCGTTGGAGTGGACTGACCTTTTTTTATGGAAAGCTTGTAGAGAGGGGCTTCCCAATACAACGTAATTCAGATCGTCGACTTTATCCCGTTTCACTCTTGCTCTTCCGTTCATACTGTGCGAATTGCTTGTTGCGTCGCCCTGCACGTACCCCGTCAAGGCCCCAACGTCGTTCTCTTTCTCCTGCCAGCCGTATGTGGCGAGACAGGTTGTGGTTTTTTTTTTTTGTTTTTTTCAGTTTTGGTTGTTTTTTTTTTTTTTTTTTGTTTTGTTTTTGTTTTTTGTCGCGTTTCTTTTTCCCCCCAGCCTAACCTTGGGATACTTTTTCGACCCTGAACTATTACCCATGCCCGCGGAATCGATGAGGTTTTTCTAACGCCAATGTCATAGCCGGTCCCACCTATGGTTTTCCCGAGGACATCTATATGTGACTCTGTTTTTGAGCGAGATGCGTCATTGACGATTTTGTTAAAAATGTTTTTTTTCGAGGTCCTTTCATCACCCCATTCTCCCTTTCCGCTGCCTTTACTCTTTCGAGGCCCCCGCCCAGGTTGGCGGATGGTTTTTTTTTTCTTGTCTCCCACATTCGTTCCCCCCACCGATCCTGAGTGGAGGCGCTGCTTTCCGCTTTTCTTTTTTTTTTTGCACCCCCTGCTGACCCCCTGCTTACCGTGAGGCTGCAATCCTTCGATCTTCCCCCCCGCTCAGCAGTACGGGTTCCTAGCTGTCCGGGCTCCCAGTGCCCGTGAGGGGGCACCCCTTTCACCAGCCCTTACCTCCTCTCCTTCCAGTTTTTTGGCCTTCGGTCAGTACTCCACTCCCCGGGTCTCCGGCACTCTTTCTTTATCGCGCCCTTTCGGACAAACGTCTTCTAGTGATTCTCCCCCTTCCTCTCCCCAGCATATTTTGCACCTTCTTCGGGTGGGGGCGGTATGGCCACTTGCGATGGCTAACTTCCCAGGGACTCTCTCCCACCGCCAGCCCCTCGCTCTATTTGGTTTTTCTTCTATTGTCCTCCTTCCATACTATACCCGAAGTGCATTCTATTATCTGGTTCCCAGAACCGCGTTCGACCCGCGGCCCGGTTTCCTTGATCCTTTACAAGTCAGCCGGATGTGTGTTTACACATTAGAGTGCCCCTTCCTTTTGGGGTTTTTCTACCAACGCCTCATCTTTTGTTTTGGCTTCTACCCAGAATAGATTCTTTGCCGGTTGTCTTTTTTTTTCGATCAGCGTAAGTTTTTTCTTCGATCGAGACAGGCGCTCTCTCGGAAAAGAATCTGAGTCGGTTTCGTTCGTAGACCCCCCCACCCCCTTCTCTCTCAAGAACCTACCCCTGGGCGTTTGAGGGTTTTCCAACGGTTCCAAGGAACCCCGCACAGGTCAAGGTTTTATTGGGTGTGCGTATATTTTCCCTCCGATTTTCGGGTTATAACTTCGCCCCTTTTTTGGTCCACGGGATTTGTGGTGGTGCGGATCTTTCTTTCCGTTTCATTCAATGAGGGTAAGGGACCCTTCCCATGAGAAGCTAGAGGCCCTCTTGCAGTCCAGTCTTTTTCCCAGTCCCCCTCCCCAGTAAAACCCCCGTCCTCTTTTCTCTATGTCGAGCCTTACCTCTTTAATCGTTATTAGCTTTTGTGTTTCCCTTCTGCTTGCACGTCCAGACCTGAGTTTCCCACTCGATTTCTTAACCCTCCACTTGTTTTGGAGGGTGTATTTTTTTTCTGGCGCAGGTCGTTATTTTTTTTTCTTTGCAGTAAAATCTGGAAGCTCTAAGAGACACATCCTGAGTTCCATCGACGTGTCTTGAGTGGGACCCCCCCTCCTTTACACCCGCATTTTACTTTTCCCGGCACGTTACCAACTAGCTTGGTAAGCTAAGATTGTGACCCGCTAACGACAAGGAACCCCTCCAGAAGAAGGATTTACCCATTTTAGTATATACCACTTTTTCTGGTGTTCGTTCCATCCTTTGATTTTGCTTTGCTCCTACCCCTGGAAGCAAATGACCCCACCAGAGAGGAACTTCGATTGGCTTCCTATTGTCCTGCCAGTGAAAAAGACCTGCCCCTCTCTCTTCTCCCCCCAAAGTTTCCGTGAAGGTCCCTTAGCTTTGATTCACTCTCCTTCGTCGCGTTTTCTTTCGGGCGAGGTTGGTCCCCGTTCAGGTAGTGTCCGCCAGGACGTTTTTCTTTTTCCCATTTTTCGAACCTTGTTTTTCTTTCTCTGGGCTGAATTCTGTCCCACCATGCTCTATTCTTTCCCCTATGCCCGCTGTCTGCTTCCTGCCCCTCCTCCGACCACCAGAGATTTTCTCACCACTCTCTCTGCGTGCCCTGTTTGTGTCCTGTTCCATCTCCTGGCACCATCCGATCTTTTTTTTGAGTTGGAGCGACCAGAGATGCTTCATAGTCCCCTTGTCAACCCGCAGAGGCTCTCGTGTCGCCTACCCCTTACCTTTCCCCCCCCCGTTCTTCCGCACAGATCTGTTCCCTTTGGCCCACACCCCACACTCCCCGCTTCTCGAAGTGCCCATCTACCCCGCCCTCTCTCTCTTCCTACTCCGTTTGATAGCTCTATATGGACGAAGTGTCCTCCGCTTCAGCTTCTGGATAGGGGGCTGCCTTTTTTTGTTCCTTTTTTCCCTCTGGTTGGCTTGTTTTTTATGCTCCCTGGAGTACCCACCACCCCCCAAAATTAAAAACAAACGTCTTCCGTCTCCCCCCTGCTTTTGATGATCAGCTCTGTCCTCATCACAGAACTCTATTTTTTTCATGTCCTCTAACCCCTTCCCGTTTCCGCCTAATCACCCCGCCTGGGTGACTGTGCCGGAAAACCGGATCCGTTTTTGACGCGCCTGGGTTCTTTGCAAGATTTGTCCAACATTCCCGTTGCACTAACATTGGCCCTTTTGACTTGGCTGGGCAAGCGTGTTCCACTTACAGGGTGCCCTTTTTGGCTTCGCCCCTCCAAGATATCCCCACGCGCGCCGCTTGAATCTCCCGTCTTCCTCCCCCATTGCCTTTCTCAACCCTGGATCTCGCCTTTCCGATCTTTTTTTTCTGGGCCAGGCCACCCCTTTCCTTCCAATCCTCTTTTACCCAAGACGTTGGATAATTATTTACCCTTCCTTTAGTGAACAGTCAAGTTCAAGTGCCTTTTGCACAGGAGGACCTGGATAAAGCATGATCTTTTTTTTTTTTGATCTGTGTCGTAGGTTTGACCTTCTTCCACGCTCCCATGATCGGGTTTAAGATCCTCCAGATAAATTAGTTGCCTTCTTTTTTTTCACCAATCTCCTTCTTGCGCCTGCCCATTTTTGTCTCTTCTGCCGATTGTGAAGACTGACTCCTTTCCCCCCGATCCCCGCCCTCTGCTTTCCCCCCAGGCGTCCCACTTCTATCCCCCCCGAAACAACTTTTTTCCCTAATCGCCTGCGTCTCATATAACCTCCTTTTTTGAGGTTTGGCGTTCCCCCTTTTCACCAACCAAAGCGTAGAGGGATTCCTTTCTGGGCCTCAGCGTTATAGCGGTTTACTGGGGAGTGGGCCAGGTGGACGAGGTCTTTTTTCTCGAGCCTCTCAGTTTTTGTCTTGGCCCCCCTCTGAATGCGTCGTTGAACCTCAAGCCTCCCTCCCCCACAAGCAGTCACTCCCTTTTAACAAAACCGCCTTTTTCTATCCCCCTGCCCAATCGATTCCAAGCCTTCACACCCCACACTCTTGGCGTTTTGATGGAAACCTGGTTTGTTGCGGTTGACCTGCGACCTCACCCATCCGTTTGCGGTCCGGACTTTTTTACTCCCAATAGATGCACGTCATCACCTTTTTTTCGAGGACCCTCGCCGGTCCTCCCTTCCCCTTTATATGTCTCCCTTCCCGACAACCTCAACCGCCCCTCCCCCTGCGTACTTCGAAACGAAACCCCCATTTTTTTTCCTGTTATCGTTCCACGACCGGCGAGATGATCATTCTTCCCTTCTACTGCTACCCACTCACCCTCCTGACGGTAAAGTGCCCCCCCCCGATGTCTACGAAGCCTCCCCCTGGCTTCCACAAGAGAAGCAGGCTAATGGCGCCCTATCTTGATCTGATTTCCCCTCATCGCAGCCTACCTTCCGGTGAGGGACTTGTTTTGATCCATGTTTGACCCTCTTTCCCCTGCTTTGAAATAACACCATCGAGTCCTTTGGGGGCACCTGTCAAGACGTCCTTCTTACAGTTGGTAATCCTCGTGATTTGGACCCTATCTTCCCAAACCCAGAATGTCCTCCCCCCCTATGTACTTGGGATAAGTCTATTTTAACGGACGGGGTCAGTTGTTTCCCTTAATTAAAGATTTTGTTTCCCCGTGGTGAACAACATCCTCGCATGCGTAACGATATGCACCTGCATTCGCTTCTCTCCGTTTAATCACTCCCGCTTTGTAGCCCACCCCTTGAATTAGAATCCCCTGGCGCAGCCCTGTTACACTCTTCCCCTCGGAACCAGCCAAGCTCCCCCCAGTCATCAGTGATGACCTTTCCCTCCCGGAGGGAGTTTTGCGTCCCCCACCCACCTCCCCGTTATCATCGGCCGTGACCCTTACCTCTGAGGTTCCTTTTCGATGCTTTGGTTACTTCCCATGTTTTCTCTACCGTACCAACATCACTGGGCATTCCCTCCCAAGGACTCCCCT
>Ga0179593_1515717_pt1 | contig 10514 bp, 10 predicted proteins | sample CZODoug2_1_08_16_FD_185931 | JGI IMG/M metagenome (GOLD analysis project Ga0179593, IMG submission 185931) | Vadose zone soil fungal communities from Angelo Coast Range Reserve, California, USA - CZODoug2_1_08_16fungal (PacBio error correction) | ecosystem: Environmental > Terrestrial > Soil >... | reverse complement strand
CGCCCCCTTTCTAGCACTTTTTTTCTCACTTCTCTCCCTACTTCTCATCTCCCCCCTTTTCAGAACAGCGTCGGTCGAGGTCATCTCTTCCCAGGAGCCGTTCAGTAGTGTACTAGGCAGGTAGTACATCTTCGGACGTTATTCGACTAAGGAGCCATGCCTCTAAGTCCCTCCCCTGTCCCGGCCAAGGCAAGACTGACCTTTGAAGGCGGATCCCCTGATGATACTTCCAACGGTTTTGATTCATATTGACGAGGCGCTCCTTCATACTTATTTGCCCTTCCAGTCTATCCTAACTTCACGTTTTTTTTCCAGCCCTATTCTTGCACTCTGAGCGTACCCCTTGAATAAGGTCATCAGGCATCCCAATGTAAGCGTTCCATAAAGAGTAGGAGATCCTTCCGAGGTGCGCATGTTTTCTTTCCTCCCTGGTTGAGGACTTTTTGAGAACTGGTTTTTCTTTTGTTTGTACCATTTTTTCCTTTTTTTGTTATTAGGTAAAAGAGCAGCCTCCCTTCATTACAGGACTAGACCTCCTCTGTGTTTTCTCACGGAGTTTCGGTGCAGATCCATCTATTCTTCCAGAGATCTCTGAGTCCCGGAAAGTTTGCCTCCCCCATTTTTTTACGAACAGTCTAACAACCATCTTTTTCCGCTACTTCCTGCCGATCATCTGATTCGTTCCCACGTGTCTTCATCAAGTTCCTTTGAGTTCGCCGCCGCCCTTCTTCAAATCCGCCCCGCGGCTCTGGACTTCTTGTTGGAGAAATCCTGGCCTTTTTTTTGAAGTCTTGTGACACCGCCAGGGCTTGACTTCTTCCAGTCAACCTCCCCACCTCGACCCCGAAATAAAAGCCAGATGCTTTTTTCTCGTAATCAGATCCTCCAACATTTTAGCGTGCAACAACGTTATAATAGTGTCGGCCCTTAATTCTCTTTTTCTTTCGCACCCACCCTGCATCCCCAACCCTCTCTATGTTTTTCTCGCCTTTTCGGTGCGCTGGAAATGGTAGTTGACTACCTGCCCTCCCCCCATGGACCGTGCCGGGTAGGGTAGAGGCCTTGATTAAGTTTTTTCAGTCCTCAAGTAAGGTTTAAAGTGCCCTCCGGTTTCTTTTCCCCTCCTCCCAGATTAGACGGAGCCCCTTCTTTTATTTCATCAGACCCCTCTCCTTCGATAGGAAACGCTCCCAGATCAAGTCCCGGTTGGACCGCATAGTATACCGAGCCCCGAAAAACTCCGCCCTAACCCCGGTCTTCTACCTTGATTGTTCCTTCTCCCTGTTCTCCAGGCGAAATGATAGATGGTGTTCAGGCGAAGTCAGTGAGCTGCGAAGCTCATTAGTCAACCACATGATCATTAGGTTCCCTCATTTTGATTGTGGAGGCCTCTAATCCTCCCAGATTCCTGTTCTTCAAGCTAGACAAAGCCCGCATTACCTCCCTGAACAGTTTCCAAGCGAACCCTTGACCCCTCAACTTCCTTCCCCCCTCCTTTTGAAAGACCGCACCGGCCCACGTAAGAGCTTCTTTGGCCAGATTGAGGGGACGCCTCTTAGGGTAACTCACTCAGACACGGAAATCAGTTTTTTCTTCTTCCCCTACGAGCACGCCGCACGGAACCAAGGACTCCCCCTCAGACCTCCCCTTTGTTTGTGCCAGGCCCCTAAATTTATGGGCACAGTCCCCTCTATTTAGCTCTCAAGAAAAGAGGAAGGTTCCCCCCCCTTCCCGACCTGCTTTCCCCGCACGCGTCCTAAGAAATGAACAGATATATATGTCCGTTCCCGGTAATGCATGGCGCTATAGAGGTACATCCATCAAGGCTTAACCCGCACGAAATACGGGTTTTCTTTTTCCTCGGTCCGACTATCATGCTCGTTGTAAGGTGCGCCCTTGACCTAGTAACTATCTGAGGCGTTTTCCTTCTAGCTGTCATTTCCCCCTTTTTGCCTTAATTATAATCGCGGTGTGATATATGGCTTTACTGGTTACGGACCACTAATCGGAGGACACGCCCCGTCGACAGGAGTTGAGATTTCCCAATACAGTATGGGCTTAAAAGAAGAGCCCACTGCTCATCTCTGACTAATCCCGAAGGCGACATGTAACTCTTCCTCCCCAAAGGACCTAGCTTTCCCCGAGTAAAGGGTACTCCCAGTTTTTGGACTTTTCTTTCCCTTGTCCTCGCCTCGTAGCCCTTCGATCTTCCCCTGATTAACCCGTTTTTGCCTCGACGAAAGCTGATAACTTACCCCCCCAGTAAGGTCGATCGCCAGGCCCCTCCCCCAGTACTACTCACCCCCTTTGCTCTTTTTACTCGGGGCGCGAGGTCTGAAACGGCGAGGGCATTTTCCGAGAGGTTCACCCTTGTCTGCGCGGCGGGTTGTTCACTGGCCAGGAAGAGCACTTGATTCTAATCCCCAAGGAACATCCTGAGACAGCTCGGCTTTTTGGCCCTAGAGAGAGCGTGGGCGTTCCTTCCGGGCCAGTTTAGAGGCTCTATCCTCCTAGATTGAGCGGCATCCCTCTTGACAAGAGGCGTATAACGCTTTTTTATCTGGCTCTTCCCTTTCTCCCTGCAACCACCTAAAGAGGCCCCAACCAGAGCAACATGCTTTTCCTTTCCTCCTCTTTTAGATCTCTCTTTCCTCCTCCCCTGTTTTTTGTTTCTCTATTCTTACTCGCCATCTTTTGTGGCGTTTTGCCCAGATGTAGTTTCCCGAGCCTTTCCTCTCACCCGCAGTTCATTGTTGGAATTCGAGGGCTCGGTCTCTCTCTTCTCCCTCTCACACTTTCCCTTTTTGTGCAAGTCTTTACGGCGCTTGGAGGGAGATTCCGCAGCCCTTGGATCCCCTCTCTCCCTCTTTCTCAGTTAACCCTATTCTTCTCGTAAACCTTGAGACCCCGTCACAAACCTCTCAGTTTGACCTCTCGAACATTTTCCGCGAACCTCTGCAAAGCTCTTTTCTGCCCCCTTCAGACTTTTTCCTGACGGGCGGGGCATCTGAGATTTCCCTCGGACATGAACTACGTTCCTTCTTTTCTTCTGTATCCCCTTCCGATGCTCTTTTTAGGGCTTTTTTTGATCCTGCGTCTAAAGTTACTCCGATCTTTTTAATGATTTTCCGAGTCCGCAGTGTCGGGAATTTAGAGAGACTTGATTTCGTTTCTGTTGAGGCTGAAGGACGAGGCTCCTATCCTCCCTCATGATCTTTTTCCCGGGCCCGGCGCCAGACGTTTAACCCTTTCCCAGACGTAGGATCTCGGATCCCCCCGCTAGGGCTTCTGGACCCCATCGACAGCCAGGTCCCTCTTCTCCCTCGATTCTTGCTATTCCAAGACTTTTACGCTCTCCCCTCCGCGAGATTAGAAGCCGATGGACATAAGAGGCAATGGCCTTGGGTCCTTGCACCCCAGTTGCCTCCGAATTGACCTCTCTCCAGTCCGGTCAATTTCGGGTTTTTCTCTTAGGGCTCTAAACTCCGAGGTCACCCGTGAGGCTCGAGGGGTCCTGTCCTTTTTCAGTTCTTGCGGGCCGCGGCGGGCATCTTTTTCGATGGGTTATCCCTTTGAGGTTCGATGCTGCCGAGGAGTTAAATAAAGAAATTTGATTACTTTAACACCCCTCGTTGTTTTCTGACTTCCGCTCTTTTCTTTTTGCGTGCTCTTTGTGACTTGCAAGTTAGTCGCCTGGACACCCAGTAAGATTGGATTCAGTAGTTACAATAAGGCTGGTAGCCCCTCTTTAAGGACCTTTTGTCTGTAATGTGTCGGTCTGCCGTTCTCGGTGCCCTGAGGGAACGTTGAGGTACTGTCCGGCGCGGTCGTTGGAACAGGTTTTTGAGGTTCCCCTTGTGTTTTTGCGGGGGCGGCATGTCTTCTCTGAACCCAAACCCGGTCATTTCCGCCGTTGCCCATGGTTCCACCCGCTCTGCTCCACGCCCAATCTCCCTTCCCCTTCTTTTTCCCTGTTAACAGCGAGAAGCCCCAACAGCCGAGGGAGACTTTTCTCCTGAATTCCTCCTTTGCCCGCCATAGATTCTTAGCTGTCCTTTGTCGACGTCGACGCCTTTATTTCCCCCCCCCTGACTTGGGCAGTTTGCCTCCTTTTTTTGCGAGGCGCTGCGCCCCGGCGCTTTTCGGTGAACGCCCCACGCCTCGCATCTCTCGACGGGCCACCGCCCCAAAGGCCTTTTCTCGCGATTGTGCTGAAAACTCCCTTCCCTGGCCGGCACCTTATCGGACTCAACATGGAGTGAGAGCCATAGACCCGGTTGAAGTTTCTCCGTTCAAACTCCCGGCCCTCGCTTTTGCAACGCGCTCGCGAGACTTCCTGCTCCCTTTCTTTTGGTGTGGATGTTTTTCGATCACTCAACACGATCATGATGAGCCGGCCCTCAAAGAATCGGAAACTATGTCCCAGTCGACCCTTTTTTTCTAGTCGGTAGACGGCCTTCGGAAGAGTAGTTCGGAGTTTGCGGGAGTGACGGAGATTTCTTACCTTATTTCCTCGGAATTCCGTCATTGACCAACTGTTGGTCATGCTTTTCTCACCCACTGATCCGCTCCCTTGGTGAGGTCTTGATCCTTGGGGGCGAGTCATTGTAATTTTATACATAAGTTACTATGCTCTCTGATGCGTCCCCCCTTTTTATCCTGGGTTTTTTCCCCTCGTGGTTCCGCTTCCCTTTCACCAGGTGACGCCGTGAAATCGGAAAGTCAAGTCTCTGATGCTGAGTCAAACGGGATGGAAACCTCTCCTTCTTGGCTTCATGGGCTGCCGTTCGCCTGTGGCGAGCAGGTTATCTTTAACGGAATGTTGCCCGCAAACACCTTTCCGCCCCCCCAGTTCCTCAAACCACCGTGCGCCCCCCCCCCAACCCGTTTAAGCCTCCAATTCGCACATAGCTTAGAATCAGCCGTTGAGATGACCTCCGGGGGTCGCCGATGTAAGTCTCTTCTCTCACTCGCCGAGTTGAGGGGTTTTAAGTGATCTTTCTGGTGTCTTTCCCGGCTGCAGAAGGAGCTTCTTCCTTGATTGAGCTATGTCGTCTCTTGAGAGTTCATCGACGGGTGTCCTCTGGGAAAGTTACATTTCTGGACTATCTTTCCTCTTAAGGGAGGCGTCCCCTAATACGCTGATTTTTAATCAAAAGTCCGATACCGACCTTTATAAGTCCTGGTGAGACCGCCAGACCGACCCCTCAGATTCTCGGACCTTGCTTCTTTATCACTGAGGGAGAAAGAACAGGACGGACTTCCCTAGGGCCTACACTCAAAGGTCTAATTCTATCTATTCCTAATACCCTTCCTTGAGAGAGATCACTCTTGGATTCTAGTATGAGATGCAGTCGAGGTAAAAATTCTGGAGTCCTAGAATCGGACCTCCGAGACCAGTCCGCAATCTTTCTTCTCTCCGTGGCTGGGCTATGCTTCTAGCGTAGAGTACGTTTTGTCGCGGAAAGTATTCGCCTCTTGGCTGTCTTTTTCTTTTCCCCAGGAGCCCCTTCCCAGACCTACCCGGCTCACAGAATTCCCCCCTTACGGCTACCTCCACTTCATATACCCATTTACGACCGAGCGAGCTTTTCGAGACCAGGGCCTAATATCACTGGCGATCCCACATCCCCTCCCCTTTGACACTCCCCCAGGTTTTAGTCAACGCCTTTCCTTTCTCAGGGTTTAATCCTTCCGCAGGGCCGCAACCCGATTATCTTCCGGTTTACCATTCGGATCATTACATATGGCGATGGGTTCGGCGTGTGTCGGACAAGGTGTTCGTCCCCTGTTGTGTTTTACGGCACCACTTTTTTGCTGCAGTCATCCTCCCCCCCCTTCGCGCAGCAGTCTTCAAGTGCATCACTTCCACCTCGCGGTTGGCCCAGGAGTGGCTGTGGCTCCTACGCTGGGCTCCCTTCGATCCGGCGTCCCCTTTCCCCGGTTGCAGTTCAACAAGAAACTTTTTCCATGAGAAACAACAGCAGACCTACGCGCGATTCCTCTTCTCGATAACGATATTGACCCGTTCTCTTCTGCGCCTGCCGGATCACTTTCCCATATTCTTCGCAGTGATCATTTTGTCACATGGCAAAAGTTATCTTTCCCCTGAAAGGGCAAATTTGCGCAAAGCCCTCCTCCCCCCCCCTCCCCCAAGACCTCCTCGGCCTCTGGAGTCTTTTAACGAACTAAGACAAACCTCTGCAAAAATAGTGGAGTTTCCTCGTAGTGACGAATTTCATGATGTCAACATCCGAACCCTCACTTCCCCCCCCCCCCTCTCCTGAAGCTGGCTTTTTCCTTCTCGCAGTCTCAGAGTTTGACTGGTAGGTGTGAATCTCCTTTAGAATTCCCCTGGACGGGGTTGCGTCCAGATTTTATTTTCCGTAGAGTCAGCCAGGTCATTTTCGTTTTTCCTCCACCCTCGTGGCGTCCCCTCTGGCGGCGGTGCCCTCGAGCTAGAGACGTCTGAAAGGGTCGTGAGGCTCCCAAGAGCCGGTTGCCCTCGGAACTTCTCCGAAATTCCCCCGTCAGGTTGTCCTGTCACTTCGTCTAATGCAAGATCCTGCTACCAGATACTAAGTCGCTAGGATTAATCCTGGCTCCCCCTTTTGTGCCTGCGTCAGTGATAGCTGGTGTTACTGTCTGAAGTGACTTTACCGAAGGCCTTCCTCTCGGGTGAAAAATTCACAACGTCGCCGACCGGTCTAGATGGGCATAGATGTACGATCCGCCCGGAACAAACGGAGAGGCAGAACCGGTCAACCCCCTAAACCTGCACCCTCCCTCCCAAACCCCGCACACTTTCCGTACACCCCTTCCCAGGCCCCCAAGTCCCCCCCAGCCCCTTCACAGGACCCCTAACCAGGTCAAAGAAGGGTTCAGGGTGGGGGCAGAAAGCGATCGATTGTTCCATCCCACTCAACCCCAATCCTTTATGGGACAGAAGAGTGGCCAATGTCCCTCCTCCGCTCCCGCATAAGATGAGTCGAATCAGTCCAATGCTCCTCCTTCCCTGTGTGCCTTCCCTCCCCACAGGTATGTTTCAACTTCCCTAGGATCAGCCTCAGACAGTGATCAAATGAAAGTGTCCCCCTCTCCCTCAGTTAATGACCGCGATTCTGTGCAAAGGATGAGCTATGTCATCCCCTGCACAGCTCGGCAGGTAAGACAGTCCGACCCCTCTTACCAGAGCCCGTGACGTGGAATGCTGGAGCCTTTTTCCTTTCCCTTAATCTCGTGTCACCTTGTTGTTCCTTTCCGTAATCACCCCGATCGTAGGATATTCCAGCACCCGCGGCCATATCCCTCTAGAGTTCGTTGTCTCTTCTCACTGTGTTGTCCCCCCCCCCCTCCGCCTCTTCGCCGCTATCAGGCGCGTACGAGAGAGACCGTATGGTCTGCCTTCCCCCCGGCGTCGCCTTTCCCGGGGAGAACGACTGTAACCTCCGGCGATCCGGGATTGCCATAGAGCAGGGACGGGCGCTTCCCCGGTGCAATCCCCTTCCGCCAGCCTACTTCCCCTCCCTTTAAAGAAGACTCGACCCCCGCCGAACAGCCCGCCCAGCATTAAGCTGAACACTACTTCAAGACCAGGTCTGGATTCCCGTCTTCTTCTCCCTGCCCTCCCTACTCTGATCCTTTTGCGAGGGCGAGTGGGAGAAAGGCGCGGGTTGTTCGAGAGGCCGAGTTTTCGGGTTGTGCCTGAATAAGGCCTCTGCCAGGATCCCATTCCCCGGACCACGGGACCGAGCCACCTCAGTTCTTTTCCCTTGAGGGAGCCGTCCCATCTCGTCTTTCTGGGCGTTCAGACCTGGTGCATTTTCACGGAGGTTCGGATCAAGTATGACGCTTCCGATCTCCTCCAAGTTCCCAAAGCAGGCGCCAAGCTAGCTCTGGCTTCCCAGAGCTAGGCCACCCGGCTACCCCGGCCCCACCTATACTTGGGTAGATCTCTATCTAGACCTCCTTTTTTGGAGATACACATCAGTCCAGCGGATTTTTTCAGACGGTCTGACTTTACGATCTCCCCCTTTTCCCCCTGCAGCTTGAGCGCATGCTTCCCGGTCCTTTCCTGTCTCTCGGTATTCCAGTTAGCTCCCTTCGACATGCTGGAGCATCCCTCTGTGACGCCAGAGTTCCTTGGCTTGCTTTTCCGCCCTGGCTCAAGTCCACGCCTTTTTTTTCGAGCTCGTGATGGGCATCTGTCCTCGTCTCGCCCCCCTTCCCCACAACCCGCCTAGGGAATATCCACATGCCCGCGCCGCCTTTCTCCGAGCCCCCCCCTTTTTCCTGCGAAACACTTACGCTGACGTTGGGGAGAGATGCGAGTCGGACCCTCCACTTTAGCTGGTCTCATTGTCTCGTGATATCTTCTGTGATCCTTTATCGTCTTCTTGATCCTGGAGCGGCTTTGCCCAGGGCGACGTCGTTGGGGCGCAATTAACTAGTCACCCTCTTTTGACAAATGGACGCGCCGGGCTGCCTCTCGTTTTCCTGTTGATAAGCGGGTAAAGAATTCCGGATTAGAAGCGATCTTGGTTTCCCCCGTCAGCCCCAGGCAATGTTACCGCTGAGATGATCTCCCCCCTTCCTTTTTCCCGAGACGCGTCTTGGGACAGCTGTGAGACCATCCAGATGATTTCCTGATGGAAAGAAGTTTTGGACTCTCTAATCGTAAGCCGCCTGCATTTACTCAAGATGTAGGGGTCCCACGGGACACCATACTTTCTCAGGCAGGGTGAGGTAGGTTCACGTAGGGCTGGTCGGATTTTATGACCGCAGAGTCGGACACCCGTCCCCGAGGATCTTTCCAGCCTTTATTGCCCGTTGGCGGCGCTTCAGCCCCCTAGGTAGCTGTGGGTGATCACTCTTCAACCCTGCTCGCAGAGGAGCTGTGAATTCTCCCGGTGGTCCCAACCCTTTGAATGAGAGGTCTGTCCTCCCCTCCTCATGGCGTGCTCGGCAAAGATTTTAGGCCTCTGGTCCCCATTTGAGGAGGCGGTCCCACTGAGCGGCAACCCTGAGGAAGGCACCATGCGTTGCCTTGGAGCGGCGGTTTCCTTTCCCCCCGGTGCTGTTCCTTTGACTTTGCGGTTTGCGGGGGCGGGCGGGCGGTTTTTCCCCCCTTTCCTGGGTGGGCCGGGGCCCCCCGGGGTCGTCGTTTGGTGCTTTCGATTGACCCCCAGCGCCACCCCTTTTTTTCGCCGTGGTGATCCTGTTTTCACGCAGGCGGCCAGCGGTGACTGCGCCGAGCAGAACACCGCCGAGTTCCGTCCCCGGGAGCCTTCCTTCTTTTCCGTTTCTGCGGCCTGTGGGTTTTTTCCTTTATGCTTGCCGGGCTTCCTTAGAAGAAGGTAGGGCCCCACCTGGACGGGGAAGTTGAGCCTCGAGAGTTGCAAGCGGGTAACCTTTAGCTCTGCACCACGACATTGTCGCCTTCTCATCGCGACGGCCGAATTCCCTCCGGTGACCCAGCGATTTTGAAACCTGGCATTCCCCGGCTGGAAGACTTTTTTCATAAACATGACAGAACGAATCGCTCCCCGTCAGTCTGAAGATTGACGTATCCCCTGGACCACTAGCAGCGCCCGGCCTTTTAGATAAACCAATCTGTTGTTGATGGTTGCGATGTTTCTTTTTTTTTCCCCAACCCGATCATGTGAAGCCTCTTGCCCCCTGTTCCTCGTCTAACTCAGAGTCACATTTGACGGTTTTTAGTTTTCCCGTAACTCTTGTAGGCGATGAGGAGGCTTTTTTTCGTGGGCGAGAGTCCTTTCCCGTCTCACATTTTCCCCGACGCGCCTGTGCCCTCTGTCTTCCCTGAACCTCTGTGCTTTCAGGTGGCTGCGAGCTTTCCACAGTTCTGTCCTCCGAAGTGACCTCCCTATGATAGGATCGTGTAGTTTGAGTCCCGGTTTTATCTTTTTCCTTCCAACCCTTTTTAGTGGGGTCGTTTCCTCCGTTTCCTGGCGCGCCGGCCCGCAGAGTTTCTTAGCCATCCACGGGATGGCCAACCGCTCTTTTTTCTCTTTCTTGGGCTTCCTTTCGGTGATCGCGGGTTACCGTGTGGCCGCGAATGTCCCGTGACTCCCAAAGAACCCCCTTTCCGAAACACCGTTTCTCCACCACCCCGATGCACCTAACAACTCTCACTTACATAGTTCAAGAGGTTCCCCTCCGGGCGGCCCTGCTTCCTTTGATTAACCTGGCAGCTTTCCGACCGGGCTGACGTACTGTATGGGGTCGCTTCGTTTCCTCTCCGCGTGTCGTTCTTCGTCTCTTATTAACTAAGATCATCGACTGGATCAGCGGACAGGTGCTCCTCCGTTGGTCCGGCCCTTTCTCCCCTTTTTTCCTTTGAGCGCGCACCTTTACCTCGCTTTTCCTACCCCGACCTTCTACGTCGCCTGGTACAGATCCGACCCCCTCCATTTCTCCATTGAGAGATTAGCACTTCTTTTTTCCTCTTTTTTTCTACGTCACCGTGACCGGTATCCTTCCTCCAGAGACTT
>Ga0179593_1425215_pt1 | contig 10514 bp, 21 predicted proteins | sample CZODoug2_1_08_16_FD_185931 | JGI IMG/M metagenome (GOLD analysis project Ga0179593, IMG submission 185931) | Vadose zone soil fungal communities from Angelo Coast Range Reserve, California, USA - CZODoug2_1_08_16fungal (PacBio error correction) | ecosystem: Environmental > Terrestrial > Soil >... | reverse complement strand
CGCTTCTCCTCACGCCTTCCTTCCTATCTGATCAGGCCCTTGCCGATTGAGATCTTCTACCCATACTCAAGCCACAGGTTTGCTGAAGATTTCTGAACCCCTTCATCCCTCGCAAGGCTCGATTGCCACGACCTATTGTATTAGACCAGGGCCAGTTGTTTTCCTTCCTTCTGTTTCCAGGACCCCTTCGTCATCTATTGGGAGATTCCCTTTTTTGGTCAACTTCCCCTCTCAAGCAGATGGACCTCATCGTGCGCTGAGTTGTAAGACTGACCTCCTCGTTGTTTCTCATGTACCCCGTACCGACCCTTCCCCCCTCCCTTCTCATTTCGCTCCCTTTCTCCTTCTCCCTTATTACCTGCCGCTCCCTTCCCCCACCGACGCGCGTTTTTGGTATGACCCCTCACCCCTCTTTTCGCCACTCTCGCGTTTCTTGCCCCTATACATGTCCCTCACCCCTCCTTTCCCCCCCTTTTTTTCACTTCCCCAAGGTTCTCGGTGCCCCCCTCTTCCCTTCTCCTTCCCCCCAAAATTTTCTGATTCATTCGGTCTTTTCTCTCCCTCTTCTTTTATTTTATTTGCATTTCCCCTTCTCACTCGGAATTTGTCGTTTATTTTTATTGATAGGCTATCGCTATTTTCTTTGTTTGGCTTTTTCCCTTTCACATGCTTTGTTGCTCCTTTTCGACGAGCACTTATCGATTGCGCATTACCCACTCGCCTCTCTCTTACTCTTTGTCCCCTTCTAGCTCCTCTTAGATTTAGCGTGGTTCCGTACCCTTGTGCTTTTTTTTTCGCTCTGTTTAGGTACCCCACTTTCCTGTAGATAGATTGTCGTCGCATTGCCTCCTTTTCCCCTTCTTCTCCCCCTCCTTTCCCCTGCACTCGTTCTTTCTTCCCTTTCCCTTATTCAAGCCCTCACCGATGCCGTGCGTTACCAGAATCATCAACCGGTCCCCACCCGGATTCTTTTTATGTACCTTTTTCCGCTCCTCTCCATCCCTTTTCTTTTCCTAACTCGAAAGCGCTTCTCACCCCCGCCCCTAATTTTCCCTCGGAAGTTTTGGTCCACCTCCCTCCGTACTGGCGGCTCCCGGCTTTTGTGCCTTCCCCAAACCTTCCCTCCTTTTTCCCCTTTTCAGTTTACTTAACTCTGTTCATTTTAATTACCGCTTTTTCTGGATTCCCCCGCCACCCCAACTTTGAGTTCGCCTCCTCCCGCCCTCCCTTCCCCGACGAGTCCTTTGTGGCTCATGTGTTTATCTTTCTTAGTACGTATCTTCGTATCCCCTTGAGCTCTCCCCTTTTTTTCTCCTGACCACCCCTTCCTATATTTCCGCTGATATTTGCGCGGCTGTTGCAAAGTTTCGGAAACCCCACTAGTTCCTCCGACGTTGAGTCCCTCTCACTTACCTTGCCCGTTATTTTCTCCTTGCCGTGAGTTTCGCATATCTCTTTCACCAACTTTCTCCTTTCTTCCATTTCTTCCCCTGAAGATCTCTAGCTTGAGCAAATGGTTCGTGCGGTCGACCCTCCCCTCCGTCCCTTACCTAACCCATACACCTTGTAGCCACCCTTTTTCCACCTGATTTGTCTTACCCTCCGGTGTCTTTCGGGTTTCACCTTCTCTTGTGTTTTTATCGCACCGAGATCCCAATCCTCTCTTGCTCGGTTCCCCCCCTTCTTCCCCCCGCACATCTTTTTTTTGCCGGCTGTGTCGTAGCACCCCTTCATTTTTTCCCCAAGCCCTCGACTTCAACTTTAAAACACCTTTCTCCCTTTTTCGGAAACTTCACCCCGGCCTTCCTATGCGACCATCTCCCTTCCCTCTTTTTTCCCTCCAGGCACCCGGACCCTCACCTCGACGTCTTTTTCGACCGAGTTTGCCCGACCAAAATGAACCCCCTTTTTGCGAGGCCTTCCCGGCGCTGTGAAGCCCCTTTTATTCTCTCTTGCCCTCCTTTTACCCTTCCCTCCCTCCATGATTCCTTCACCTTTATTCCGACAGAGCCTTTGCCACGTCCACCTCTCCTTACCGTTCGACCTCCCCGTACTTTTCGCGTGTAATGTCTTTTTTGCTGCTAGACGTTCCGTTAGCCTCCATTTTCCCCCTCTTCTTACTAGCTGTTGACTCTCCTCCGGCCCCCCGCCCCGCTTGTCCCACGACATTTTTTTTTCTCTTTTTTCGTGCAGTGGTCTCCCCCTGCCTCTACATGCAATCTTTTCCCCTTATTGCCGAGTTACCCTCTTCCTGGACTCGGTCTTCTCATCAAGGTTTTTCTCTTTTTTCCGGACCCTTCTCCCAGGCATTTACCCCCTCCTCCCCACACCTCCCACTCTCTTTTTCCTTCCCTTTCCATCGTATCCAAGATTGACCCCCTGATCATCCCGTTACACTTCCCTGCTTTTCTTATATTCCATTCTCTTTTTCATTACGGCGTTAGCCGGCCCCGGTATTTTCCCTACAATTCCCCTCGAAGAATTCTTCAGTCCTTTTTCTTAGCGCCCTTTGATTTCCGACCTCCCTCCCCTTTTTTCGCCCCCTTTACCTATCCAGATATTTTTGTACGTTACCTCTTCCATGACATCCCTCTTGTCAGAGTTTTCCTTGATTTTCTGCTCCCCTGAACCAGTGCAGACCCCTTAACTCACTTTCCCTGTAAGGGTTCCCACCTCCCGTACGATAGCCCACGGCCCCCTTCCTGTCTTTAATTTCCACTTTCGAGCCCATCCCCCCAAGCTTCTTTTTCCCCCCCCATGGAACTTGTTGCCGTCGCCCACATTGGGTTCTTGATACGCCCGATTTCGCACCAGGTCCTTATCGACGTTCACGAAGTTCTCTCCCCCCCTACCCCCACCCTCTTCCCCCGTCCCGGTCCTTCCCTATCTCCTTTCTTTTCCTGACCCGTCTTTCCAGCAGTCCCCATCTTATTTTTAACCCACCGGGATTCCTCTCTCCTTTAAGATCCCCTTCCCTGTCTTACCTTCTTTCATCACAATTTCATGTGTCTGCACCTTGCATGTCCGGGTAGTTCCAGCACCGCCCTTCGTGCTTTCATCTGAAGCTAGGTTTCCCCCTTCGTTCCCTCCCTCTTGTGTGCTTTCCTTTCACTCCCCGCAAGTGGAGCATCTTAGGCGTGCCTCATTTTTGACAATGTTTTCCCAGGTGCTTTTAGCTAAATTTTTCCTTTTTTGAGCCCCTGCCATACAGTGCCTCCTCCCCTTTTCCCTTCTTTGTCCCTCCACATATTCCTTCTTAACCCTTCGACTTTTATCCAAGATGACCCCTCTCCCCTTCGTTTCAGTCCAGGGCCTTTCAGCGCCTACCACCAACATGTAATTCACGTTTCCCCCCTTTTTCTATGCTCTTGCCCACGACTATCCTCCCTCTCTTCAGAAGGGAACCCCCCTTCGCGAGCCCATGGCCCCCCTCGGTATCTTTTCTCCCACCTTCCACACCCCCCCCCCTTCCCTCCCTCTCCACCTCCCCTCTTATTTCTGTCACCACAACTGCCGCCCCTCCCCCTACTTTTGGACCCCTTGGCTCCGCCGTCTCTCTTGCAACCTTCAACGTACCCCCCTTCCCTTCCCCTCTCCAAGGAACCGTATCTGGCTTCGCACCGACCCCCCCCTACCCCCCTGGGCCTCCCCCCTCCCCCCACCACCTCCACCGTGGGGCGATATGTCTACTCACCCCTAGCAACCTTGTCAACCGGTCTTTCCTGCTCTCTCCTCACCCCTGCGCCCATTCCCCGCGGACCATGCAGACCTCCTCAGCATCTATTCTCTGGCTTTCCACTTGGTTCCTTTAACCCCAGTCGCACAAGCCCTCCAAAATCTTCTTCTCATTTCGTTTCCCTTGAGACCCTGAAATCTCATTTCGGCTACCTTTAGCTAATGCATGGTGCTCCCCCCTTGGCTCGTTCCCCTCCGCCGCTGCCTCGTCTTTCTTATGTCTTCCTTTTTTCTCCCTTCCCCTTATTCTTTCTTTCGCGGCCTTCTTGGGTTCCTTTCCCTTTTTTTCCCTTCCCTTTGTCCTATTTGTTTCCTGATTATCCCACTCGCTCCCCCCGTTCCTCCTAATCCTCCGTTGGGCCCTTTCTCTTTTCCCGCTTCCCTTTCCACCGCTCGTGGTGATTTCTCCTAAATCTTTTTTTTCCCTAACGCCGGCGGTCCCCCCTCTTCACCCGCAGCCTTGGAAAATTTTCCTTCCTTGTGCCCCGTTGTCCTCTCGGGTTCATCCATTCCCCCCCCCCCTTTCTATTCTTTCTTCCGCCACTCCTCACGCCCATTGCCGCGCCGGTTTTTGTTTTCTTCACTCGGCCCCCCTGCTGACTTACCCGAATTTCTCCCCGGCCCCCTCTCTTCTTTTTCTCTCCTCCGACCCCGTTCTTCCCTTCACGCTTGGTTTTCTCATTCCACACTTCACGACCTTCCACCCCCATGCCCTTCCGGCGATTCTATGATTCTCCTAGTCCTTGTCCCCCCCCACGGTCCTCCCTTCAACTGGTCCGTCTCAACAACCTCCCCCATTGGCTGATCCTGTACCCTTACAAATTTCTCCCTGTCCACGTCCCGGTAGTCCTCTCCAACCACCCGCGCCTGCCTTACCTCTTCCTTTTTCGTCACTTCTGAGACACCATCTAGCTTTTGCTGTCGTGTTCTAAGTCTCCCACCCTTCCTATTATTTCCTTTCCCCCCCACCTCCCTTTAACCTGCACGCCTCCTCCCCGTGACCCCCGCTGGCCAGGCGTGATTTCACTTATCTCCAGTCCCCTTCCCTCCTTTTTCTAACCACCTTTTCCCCCTTTGGTTTTCCATGTGGGCCCCCCCCCACTGCCACAAGGCGTCTCGCGCCTCGTCCGGACCTGTCTCTTCCTTGAGATGCTTTGGAACCTTCTCCCTTCCCCCGCCTCTTTCTGATGCTTGCGATTCCGTCGCCCGGCGGAGGCCTCTCTACCATGGGGTATCTGGCATCCACTCCCCCCCCCCCTCCTTTTTTTCCTTCCCAGCTCTTCAGTCCACTTTCCACGTCCTTCGGTAAGACCTTCCCCCCCCTCCCTTAATTCTTTTGTTTGATCTCGCTTCTAACCTATGTCGCCGAAGCCTTCACTCGAGGATAAAGCATCTCTTAGCCTTTTTTTTTTTCTCCATCGCTCTTGAAGATCTCCTTTTTTCTCCCCACTGTTTTCCCTCCCCCTCCCGACCCGACTCCGTGGTCTTCCAGTGTTTTCGCCGGCCTGCTCTCGTCCCACAAAGCTGTCCGCGTCTCTTACCGTTTATTTCACTCCTGTACTTTTTCCCCACCCTCCCCCCCCCCATGAGTCTTTTCTCACGCGCAATCAGCTAGCCCTTAGATCGATAGCCGGCCTTTCTTTACCGTCTGGATCCTGTCTCCCCACCCCTCAGCTTCTTTTTTATCCACCCGGCCTACTTCTCTTCCTCTTCCCACAGAGAACCCTTCACCTCCACCCTACTTTTTTTTCGGAACTACCTTTTTTAGTGTTATGCGTTTGACATCGCGCCATGGCCACCCTTCCCCCTCTCCCCCTACCCCCCCTCCAAGCCACCCTTTACTCACTTTCTCCCTCGCCCTTCTCTTAGCCACCCTCCCAGCTCGCTATCCCCGTGCTGCAACTTTTTTCCCCACCTTCTTCCTTCTCTAGTCTCAATTCCTGTTTTCGTCTATCTATGTCCCCCCCCCCATTCAACCCCCTCTTACTGACCGCTTTTTTTCACCCCGCCCCCCTTTTTCTCTTTCCTCAAAAGCCGTCTACTTATTAATCATACCTTCTTTTCCTTCCTCCCCCCCTCTCCTTCCTTATTCCCCACCATCGCCCTTTCTTCAAATTCCTTCGCCCTGGTGAGGCTGACCTCCACTTCGACGCCGTAGCAGCCCCATATCTACCCCCTCACTCCACTCCACACTCTGTTCCCCCTTCCTCATCCCACCCGGAAAGAAGCCTTTCCCCCACGCATGTATATGTAGGTTTTCCCTTCCTTTCACCAAGTTGCATTTTCCTCACGCCCACTGGAGTGGCGTTCCGCGGACTTAGGATTTCAACCCATGCACATTCGACCCCCCTTCCCCCGGATGAAGGAAATTTTCCCTCTTAGGCACTCCCTTCAATGTCTCACATCGCCCCCCCTCCCCGCTCAGCTGTCTCTCAACACCATTTTCCTTTATATTCCTCCCCTCTTCCTCCCTCCTTTGTCCGCTTTTCTCTTATATTTCTTCCCTTGTCTCCTTTTTTGTTTTTTATCCGGCTGTCACCCCCCCATTGCCGCCGCACACCGTTGAAACGGCGGCCGTACATTTTTTTATTGACATGTATCTTTCTTCCTTGGGCTGCTTGCGTGACCACCCCTTTCATCATAGCCGGGGCGCTAGCACGGTCCCCCCCTCCAGTGGCGATCAATGTACTCTTACTTCTCTCTCTCATTCTTCCCCTCCCTGGTCCAAGCCTCCACATTTCCTAACTCCTTCCTGCATCCTTGTTTTCGCTTGACCCTTATCCTTCGTACCCCTCCAGGATTCGACTTTGCAGCCTAGACCCCTCCTTTCCTTTCCATCCTCCCCTCCCTTCTCTTCCCAGATACTCATATTTTTTTCCTACCCTAATTCCTTTCCTTCCCTCACCGCAAGGCGCCTTACTGGCTTTTTGACGTGCGAGCGCACCTCCTTTCTCCTCCGTCCCCTCTGCCTTTATGCTTCGGCCTCCGCCATTCCTCAGGCATCCCTTCCCGCAGATCCTAAGAATTTCGAACCCAAGCTTGCTCTACCCGCAACCCACTCATCCACACTTCCAATGCTCCCCCAATTCTTCCTTTCATCGTCTATCGTCTTTCTCCGTCTCGGTATTGCGTCAACGTGATGAGCTTCGGCTCGTTTTGGTCTGTGGTTCTAGCTTTCCGACTCCCCGCCCTTCTCTCCTCTACTTCCCTCCCGTTTGCACTTCACCGCGCTTACTTCGTTCTTCTCTTAATTTTGCTGTCGTTTAGTACCAATCCTTTCAAGAAACTTTTTTTCTCCTTCCTCTCCCCCTGTACAGGCGATGACTCCTTGATTTCAAACAACCCTGCCACAGATTTAAGGTTTCATTGCCTCATGGTAGCCGTCCCCCGGTACTAGCCGCCATGCAGCGCTTCTCGCCTCGCCCCCCTTTACCATAGTGACCCCTTACCTCTATGATGAGGGCCCTCCCCCCGCGTCCCCTTTTCATTTAACCCTTTTCTTATCAGCTCTGCGCCGGATTTTTCATCTATTCTCTATTCCTGGCTTTGAAGAGCTTGGGGTCGGAGATACGAGATCAGCCCGCCCTGTTTTTTCCTGCACCCGAATCCCGACTTTTCTTTTAGTGACCGGACTGATCCTTTTTATCTTTTTTTACATTGACTGCTACTCTTATCTGACAGCTATGAGTTCTTAGATGCTTTACCCAGTCGGCGCTTACGTCCTCCAGATCACTTTCGCACGCCGATGCTTTGACTTTTTCAAATCCCAAAGGTCTGGAGTTTCTTCATTCTTTCCCTTTAAGCATCTCCTCTTCTCCATAAGGCCAAAGCTTGCATACCGCCCCCCCTTTCTATCTGTCCCTCACGTCTCCCTGCTGCCATCCCCCCACACGTTTACTGAGCATTTTAGTTTTCTCCTGTGCCCTTAGCCCCCCTTACGTTGAGTCTTCCCCCTCCAACTTATCGCGGACGGTCCCTTCCCGAGTATTTCTCCTTCCCCCAGATCTATTCCCCCCTTTTTCCCCCTCTTTTTCCTCCTACTCTTTTTTTTTTACTCTGTTACGCCCTCGCACCCCTCTGAAGGATCTGCACTCCCCCCCTCTTGGTTTTTTCCGCCCACCGATATTCACGTTCTGACAGGACGTCTCTTTTCTCCCCTTATCCCTTCCTTTCCCTTTCTTACTTTCGCTTTCAACGGAAGCCTTTCACCCCGTCCACCGCCCTGTGGGGGGATCCCCTGTCACCACACTCACTCTTTTAAAATTTTTTGTTTTTTCTTCCCCATCTTCTACATCTCCTGATAACCCGCCACTCCCCTTTTCTTTCACTTCGGAACATACGTTTCTATTCACGCACGTCCAGGCCCCCCCTCGCCCATAGCCACTTTCCCCCATTTTCTCGTCCATCTCATACAGCACTGACGAATCCATTTTTCTACACCCCTTCCCTTTTTTGCCTGTACAAAGAGATTTGATTACATCTAACCAAGTTTCATCTATTTTGCTTATTATCCTCTTCGCCCCCATCTACCGCATTTTCCTTCAGACCCCATTTCAACTCTTCTAATCCTTGCCCCGTTTTCTATTTTACAACCATGCAACCGTAGAAGAGAGTCTCATTCTCCATTAGCTATTCCTTTTTAAAACAGGTCCCGTAATACCTTGTGCCTATACCAACCCTCCTATCTATGCCCCTCCATTCTCTTCCCCCCCTCATTTCTCTTACTAATTTTAATGATAATCCCCCTTTCCGCATTCCCCCTTGTCTCCCGTCCCACCCCTCACTCCCGACATTTCTCGACTGACGGTTCTCCCCCGTAAACTCATATTCACCCCTCCCGGATTTGGATCATCCTCTCCGTGTCCCACCCAGACTGCCCCTTCGTTTCTTCGGCGGTCCCACAACAATATCCCGAGCGATCTCTCCAGCTCACTATCTGCGTTCTTCCCTTCTCCCTCCTTTCGACTTACCCCCCCGATCAGCCCCGCCCTCTCGAATTCCACATTGCCCTTCCAGTGTCGCCTTCTGTTCAGTTTTCTCGTTGCAAATTGAGCCATCTTCACCAGCAGAATCCATCTCCGAGTCTTTTTTCCCTAAGCTCTCTCCTGTTCTCTTATCCGCCCTGGAGGGACTTATAGTAAGTTTCCTCGCCACCCAGACAGTTAGTCAATTCCCGGTGTTTTGGATTCCGGCGCGGCTCTGCTCTTCCTCCTCTCTCTTCCCTTTTTCCTTTTCCACCGATCTTCTTCTTACTTACTTCTTTGAGATTGCCCTTTCCCCATATGACCCTGCCCTTTTTCTTCCTCATCTCCGAACTCCCCCGCCCCCATCGCCGACACCCCAACGTGATCTTTTTCTTACCCCCTAGCCCCTTGATCTCCCGCTACCCCTTAATTCTCGATCACCTCGTTCTCTTTCCCCCTTTGGCTTCCTCAACCAGGAGGTGGCCTTCAATTCTCCTTGCCCATGGGTTGCCTTTCCACGATCCCCCCCTTTTTTCCCGACTCCCAAGTCCCCTTTTGACCCCACCGAGCTTGACCCCTCCCCTCCTTTCTTTCCCCTGTTTTCTCTTTGGTCCCCCCCCACTCCTTTCCCTTCCGTCCTTTTTCTCCCTCTCAATCCTCCTTCATCTGCCCCCGGACCTCCCAGCTACCGCGAATGACCCCGCCCATCGGCCCCCGTGTTCGGTCCCTTTTTTCCCACACTCAAACCCCCCCTTTTATTTCTTTTTTTTTAACTTCGATTTTTACCTATATTTGGTCTCCCCTAGTTCCTGCTCCTGTTTTTGTAAAAAGTCACATCTTTGCTCTGGTGGCTTTACATTTTATCTCTTTTCATTCCAACCAAACTGCTCCTTTCTTTAGGTTCCCCTTAGGTTCCCCCACCTTGAGATAACTTTTTTGTCCACCCCCGGTCCCCTGAATGCTCCGCGCAACGGGTCGTTCACCCGGAGACCTTCCCTCCTCCCTTCTACCTCACCCCTTTAGGGAAATTAAACATCCCCCCCCGTACAATTCCTTTTTTTCCTTTCTTTTCCTTTTTTTGGTTCTTTTGGGGGTTTCTTTTTTCCGTGTGCCCGGTTTTTTGTTTTCGCCGTTTTTCTTTCCCCCTTTTCCTTCATGAATCCCCTGAACAGACCTATTCCCCCGGCGGATCCCCATGACCCCTCTTAGGTTTTTTTGTAGACTTTAATCACGGATGTCCGCCGACTTACCCCCCTCTGTTTTTTCCTATTTCATAGACGGGCCCCTGCCGTCCTCCCCCCTCCCCCCCCCCTGTCAAACTTGGAAAAACTGGTCCCATTTTTCGCCCCTATGACCCATTCTTCTCCGTCCCCCCGCTCCTTCGCTGTCCCTTGAGATTTCCCTTCTTCACGATCGCCCCTGTCTTTCACCAAAAGGAGATTCCCTCTGCTATGCTCCTTTCGATTGTTAGACTTTATGGCACGACGCTCCATTTTCAGGACCTTTTTTCCCTTTCCTCCTCTTTAGACTTTGCCCTTCCTTTTTTCCTTTCCAAAGTCTGTTTATTGTTCTCGACCAGGGTCGCCCTGTTCGTTTCCCCCGTCTTCCCGTTCCCTTCTCCTCCCCTTAACCTTTCCTTTTCTTTGCATATTGTCATGACTCCCTCTTTACCCACGTCCATGCTCACTCCCCCGTCTTCCTCGCTTGCTCACAGTGGGAGATCTCCCCCCCCCTCCCCCCCTTTTAATTTTTATTATACTCTCTTGTGCCTAGCCCCCGCACTCTTTGTTCCACCGCAGCCCCTCACTTACCCTT
>Ga0179593_1420050_pt1 | contig 10514 bp, 11 predicted proteins | sample CZODoug2_1_08_16_FD_185931 | JGI IMG/M metagenome (GOLD analysis project Ga0179593, IMG submission 185931) | Vadose zone soil fungal communities from Angelo Coast Range Reserve, California, USA - CZODoug2_1_08_16fungal (PacBio error correction) | ecosystem: Environmental > Terrestrial > Soil >... | reverse complement strand
TTTTAGTTTCACTCTTCCACTGTCGAAAGCCCTAGCTTCTTGCGACCTCTTTTTTTTTTCACCGGGCACAGACCCTCTACGCTCATCCTGCCGGGTCCGCTCAGGTTTTCTTTCTGGTCGCTACTCATGAGAGAGTCCCCGACAATTTCAGATGATTGAAGTGTCGTTATCTTCCCGCAGTAGAGGTCTAATCCCCCCGGTTCCCCCCTTCCTCTACTCCCCCACAAAACCCGGCCCGGCTTAGATGTCACCTAATTAATGTTCCTTTTCTACCCCCACCTCCTGAAGTGCGTGTCCCCTTTGTAATGTTTTTAGATCCCTTATGACCTTGCAGTCAAGCGTCCTGTAGAGTCTTTATTTCTCGCCTTGTCCCAGGGTTTCTGGTCTTGGCCTTTTCCCCTTGTCTGTGACTCCCCCCCGGATTCCTTTAAGGCCCGTCATTCCCTTTCTTTGGGCTTGCGGCCTTGGCCTCTCACCCTCCCGCCCCTTAGTTTAGACCCCATTAGAATAGAAACTTGACCCTATCCTCCACAGGACAATTTTCCCCAGCCCCCTGTTACGCTCTCGGATTCCTTTGGTCGTCTTCCCCCTTGACAAAGTCCTTCCGAAGCACAGGAAACCCTTTTCCTTGAGTGTCCTCAAGGCCTATGAAACTCCCCGCCGCTCTGAGACCCCCGGCACAGCTCTTCAGATCCCCCTTTCGCCCATGAAAATTGTTTGAGGAATCACCCCACTGAGTTTGCCTCACTGGTATTGTTGTGACCGCAGTCCTGACCGTTCCCTCGTCCTCATAACCGGATTTCCCCCGCCCCCCCTAGGCGATTGTTTCGGCATCCTCCGGAGCCCCCAATTTGCCCCCCCGCGATCTTGCACCCTCCTTGGCGATGAAATGCCCCTTTTCCAGCATCTGTAAGTGGCTACTCTCTCCGTCCCCCCAATCCGCTTTTTACCTCTCCCCCCAGACCCAAGACCGACCCGTTCTGTCCTCGAGTCCAGATGGAGCCTTCTCCTGAGAGATTAATGCATGCTCGTACGACAAGCGGTACGGTTGCCCAGTCCTGTCCAATTTGGCGATTTGCCAACGAAACTGAGGAATCCCGAGTCTCAAGCTTAAGAGTCAACCGGCCTCTGTTCTTGGCTCTAATCCCCCCCCTTTCCCTGAGAGAATTGCGAGTAGCGGGGCCCAGCCGGTCCCGACCAGAGGGATCCCTTTAGACTCCCCTCTTTGAGACTACCTAGCGTGAGCTCGAACTCAAGCTGGGCCAGACATATATATGGTCCCCCGTGCTGACATCTTCTCTTTGTGCAGTTCTGGATTCTCCTGGGAGCACTTAGATTCTCCATCTGACCCGTTTGACAGCCCCGGGGGCTCCCACCGACCTCCGCCCCACCGCGTTGATTGTCCCCTTCACTAGCTTTCTTTCTATCCATGGGACCCAGACTTGCTCGAGACTATTCTCATTCTGATTTTTCCAAGAGACCCCCTGGCGTTTTTCCCTTCCCCAGAGAGTGGTAGAGCTTGCATCCTCAGATTAAGTCTTTGCGCTCCCTTGAAAGATCAAGCTGCTGTATCGAGTTTAACGTCCGATGACTGCTGCAAGACCACCCCCCTTTTTTGACGCAGAGGTCCCGACCTTGACTCTAGGTCGTGAATAGCTGGAAGAACGGCAGACTTACCCCCTGGTGAAGGAGGGCCCCTTCCTGTATCTTTCGCACTCCTTGTCCCCAGCGGCAGAGCGGAGCTCCAACTCAGGCGCTCTTCGTCCTTTCGCGCCTTAGACCATTGGGCGAACGTTCCCCCCGCCGAGCCGAGTCCCCTCTTCTGCATTGTCACTCGCGCATGGCCTCACTTACTAGACGCCGTTTAGCGCCGCCAGCCCCCTGTTACGAAGGTTTTAAGTTCTGCGTTGTCGACCGAGCAAGGCCGGTTCCCCCGGCGGAAGCAGACTTTTGTTTGTCCCTATCTTGATTCACTGAAACTCAGCTCTCTGGGTTCCCCTCCCACCCGGCCTTGGAATTGTCGAAGAAGATAGCCCCTCTGGGTGTATGAAGATTATTACTTTCTCCTGAGAGATTACGTGGGTTTTTTCTAGGCGGTAGTTTCTTCCTTATTATAATTCCCGTGTATGCATTTTTGATTCCTACAGGAGACCTCCAATGAGGAAAATGCTTGTTCACGGCAGCCTGAAACGGTACTTACTCAGATTTCTGATTTCCTAAGGGATAACCCTTCGGATGGACCGAGTCTTCACTTAGGTTGTTAACCTATGACAAAAAACTCACAACGAACCCTTTAGGACAGCGACCATGTAGTCGGCTGACCTTCGTCTTTAGAGTTTACTACATTTAGTCGCCCATCCCGTGACATACCTTTTTTCTCTCTTTTTCTTACCCTCTTCGCCGGGTTATGGCGTCTGAAGACCCAGACAGAATCAGAACAACCCACACCCCCCCCCCGGCACCCCTCCCCCCCCCCCAACTAGACCTCCCCCCCCCCCCCCCCCCCCCCCCCCCCCCCCCTCCCCCCCCCCCCCCCCCCCCCCCCCCCCCCCCCCCCCACCACTCCGCTGAAGAGGACTTTTTAGCACCGGGACCCAGCAACTCCCTCCTCAGAATTTCATCCGAGCCGACCTGCTAGTACGTCTTCCGACAAGGAAAGATACTGGTCTTCGAGCTCTTACAGTGAAAGTGACCTTCCCCCCTTTTGGGGGAGCCCTGAATAAGGATTCGCCTTTCGTATCCTTCCCCGTAGACTAGTTTTCGCGGAAGTTTACGCGTGGGACGTCCCCAAGGACAAACCCGTGGACCTATTTACTTTTTCGAATTTTTTATCGAGCCTTTCCCTCTTGTGATGTTCGCTATAACTCCCCCTGATACGTCCCGTTGTTATCGTTTGCGTAGTTCTTAGTCCTCCCGCCCCCCCCCCCCATACCTCACTTTTTCTCAGACGAGAGCCGTCGGATTCCTCAAGTCGTTGTGAGTTATCCTTCTCCACCACCATTTTCGGCGTTCACGCCTTTCTAAGCCCGTCAGAATTTGGTCTTTTCCTTCGGATTTTTGTCCTGTGATCTGCTTCTTACTGAGCCAGCGGACGGTTCGAACTTCGGATGGTGCGCTCTTACTCCTGTTTGCGTATGTTTCGCGTTATTTCCTTCGCGGCTCTCCCCCCCAACGGCGAGTCCGCGGAACTACTTGCGGTTCTAGTCTACGGATTTCCGCTTTTTCTTAAAAGCCCTTTCCAGCTTTTTCTAGACATTTCAGCGCTTTTACGGGGATTTTTGGCCTTGGTTTCCCTCCGAGGAAGAATCCTTGCACGTCTGATACCACTTGACTATTTTGGACGCCCTGGCGTGACCGCTTGCCCGCTGGAGAGCCTTCTACGTGGCTCCTTTCACGTAACAAGCCGATTTCGCGGCTGGACTTCGCCGGCCCCTGCCCTTTCCTGTTCGGGTAGACCTCAGGTCAGCAACGACTATACCGTCCGGCCGCGCCCCTTATGTGCCATCCGATTTTTCCATTTCGGCCCCGAGGTCTTGCGTGATGCAATTCAAGTTTTTTGTCCTTTGCGACCCCCCTCTCTGCTGGAGGCTTTGCCCTCGCGGGGTCCACTTTCTTCTTGGAAGAAGATCCCCAATTGTCGTCCGCCAGCCCTGACTTTCCTGGCGACCGGTATTCTTGTTGCAACGCAGTTCTACTCTGAGTTGTATCGCCCGGCGCTGGACGATGATATTTCGGGAAATATCTCGGCGGGTTTTTCCTTTGCCCGAGTTAGGAGTTGCGACGCGCTTCAGCTTCTTTGTATTTTTTTTTAGCCAGAGCCGCCCTTTTAAGAACCCGTCTGAAGTTTATTGCGAAGATTTTGTCCCAGTTCGAGTTCTCGGTTTTTTTAGGAGCATTTCTAGTCCTCGTCGTAGGTACTGAGCGTCCGGTACCGACCGCCCGGTAGAGCTTCCGTTTTTTTTTAGGACTTTTTTTTCACTTATGACCACTCTTTGGCGACTTTCCAAATTTTGAAGTCACACGCGCGCTTTCGTTTTAAACGCGCAGTTTTTCATCTGCCCCCCCCCCTCATCTAGAATCGCTCTCTCCTTTTCCGGATTTTTCTCGGAGAGGTTTGTGTTTTTTTTCCCCCCGACAAATCCACGAGACGGAGGAGGCGTCTTTAAGCGCCTCAGGGGTTTTGGCAATGGTTTATCGACCGGTCTAATTTCCAACAGGCGCCACCCGGTTTTGAGATGTTTACCCCTTTACTCTGCCCGCTTTCCGCTCCCGAGCTTTGAGCCACGAGTTTTATTTTTGAGCTCGCCGCTGCTCCCTTAGGGCCCGGCCCCTTGCGTGCGAGCCCCCCTCCACCCTTTGACTCTTTCCTCGGAGAGCTAGTTCCAGTTCCGTGTGTTTGCGAGAGAAACCAATGACGGCGCTTCGATCCAGCTTCTGGTTTTTTTGACTCTGCGGGGGTGATTTACAGAGACCGATCTCGCGGCTGGCTTTTTCCCCCTTGTTGAGATTTAGTTACTCGGTGATCGGTGAGTCCCAGAGCCTTAAGACTTGGATTCGTGGAATTTTGGGTGAATCGTGCTTCATTCGGATGGGGTATGCTGCAGCTTCGCCCGATGTTCCATCGCAGTCTCTGATATTTTTTTTTTCTCACGCTCGTTCGGTTTTCTATTGACGCGTTACGGCAATTGGGCAGGACCCCCTAAGGCCATGCTTTGATTCAACTTAGCCCTAGCCCTCTAGAACGAGCGGGTGGAGTCTGCTTTTGTCGGAGGGACAGAGCATTCGCACTCCCAGAATAGTCTTGTGGCTAATTTGAGCTTCTCGCCAAAAATGTAATGACCTCTTTTTTCTAAAGCTGTGAGCTGTCCTGGTTGCAAGTTATATTCCTTGTGTACGAGATTGACATTCTTCTTACGAAGACCCTTAATTCTTGTTTCCGTCTGTGAAGAACGCAATGGCCCTTTTTCCACCGGTTCCCCCCCGAATCGTGTTATTCCCGTGCCTCTTCCCCGCATACAATTTGAAGATTTTTTGCGCAGACTGGACATTTTTCCCTTAGCATGCCGGCTTCCGTAAGCGCGATAAGCGGATACCATTTTCTGTGCTCCTTCACAGGCAACTGGCGTCAAGCCATCATCAAGCCGTTGGCGTCCAGTGTTTTGTTGTCTTTCAGCTCAGGACGCCCGAGAGCTACGGACACCTCAACGTTCCGGTGCCTTTTTGTCAGGCGGCTCCAGTCTGACGAAGCCGACCGGCGGTCTTCAGAGTCGTTTGAGCAACTCTTCGATCCCCTCAGCTCTTCGAGCTGGCCTGTAGGACCCCCCATATCTACCGTTGCATACTCTTGTGTTGCGATTCGTTATGTCTACCATCTCGACGCGATGTGTTAGGGAAGAGGTGCCCGTGCACCCTTACTCTAACCGACGGACCCCCTGGGCGTGGCTTCTTTTCTTCTCCCCTTGCGAGCGGACAGTACACCCCAAGTAGCGGTTATGTGACCGCGAGCTGAAGTAAAGGAGAGTATTCCAAATCCACCTGGTTAAGTCTAATTCAACGGCGGGGAGGATTCCTACCTCCTCTGGGCCCTTTTCGTTTTCTTAACAATAAGCGCGCTCCCCTTCCCGGCTTATGCACCGTCTCTTATCGTCTCCGCTCCCAGGTACTAAGCGCCCTTTTTGCAAAGACCACGGAGTTCTTCAAGACCTGACGCTCTCGGTGCACTGTCCTGCTTCATAACCCGTTCTTATTCTCCGTCCCTCTCGGCCCGCCTTCCCGTCACTCTAAACCCCTGCTTCTCCCCGGTCGCCCTGACGCGGCTTGGCTGCTAGAGCCTGCCCAACTTTACCTCCTTCCACTCCCAGGACTCTTTTATCGAAGGCGATGGGTAAGGAAGCGAGCCGTACCCCGTCCGGCCGTGAGCTATCTTCGCTCCAGAACATAAGAACGTATCTTCAATTTTGTGGTTGACCCCCTTAAGGTACTACCGTCATGAGACATCACTCCCCGAGAGATCGGCGATTTCTCGCAGTCAAAGGAAAGGGTGGCCGCCACGACAACCCACGTGTAGGAGATTTCGAAGCCGGTTAACAACGGACGGCTGAAGCCGAGAGAGTTTCCGATGCTATCAACTCCCTAGTGAAGATCCCAGCCCGCGCCATTGAATTTCGAAGATGTTAGGTCTGACTGAGACTGCCATCGGTACTCCTGCAGAAGACGGGATCCGGCATCCCGTCCATTCACCCACCCCGGCCATCCCCCCCCCCCCCCCCCCTCCAGCCCCCCCCCCCCACCCGCCACACATCAAACACAACCCCGCACCCACACCCCCGCCCCGCCACAAGCCCAACTTCCAAAGAGGCACCCTATGGAAGCACCAGGCCCGGCCCCCCCGACCCCGGGCCCGTTTTTTTCGTGGACTCCCTCATAACTTCCGAGAGCCGGGGGCAATTTGGGACCCTCCGCACTTTGACTCCGTTGCCTGCGCACGATCGTCTTTCCCACCGGAATTTCGAGCATCCTTGGAAACTTACCTCCCCGCTCCCTTCTCGTGCCTATGAGCCGGTTTTCGAGATGAGCGCCACGGCCATGTTTCCGTCCCCCCGAATAAGAGGCTCGCTGTGTTCGTGGAGTAACAGATCCGGTGAAAAACAACTGTCGACGGCGTCTAGTGGCAGTCCTGCGCGATCACATCACTCTACTTTCTAGTCTGCAGCGACTCATCTCAGACTGAATTGGGTCTTCGACGTACACTGCGCAGCTTAATTAAAAGGCTGCTCTCCTTAAGACGACGTCGTTGAACCACTCTGTTGTCACTGATCGTGGCATTCTTAGAGAGTAGCCACGGCCATCCGCTCCTGGCCGTGGTTAGTCCCTGAGGCGAATGCTTTTTTAACATTAGTACGCGGTGGAGACCGCCCAATGTTTTTTGACCCCCCCCCCACAACCCTACCCCCCCCACCCCCCCACCGTCCCCACCGACATGGAGCAAGTTCTCCTGATCCCGCGACCGACGTGCCCCCCGCGCGTTGTTCCCCCCCAGATCACTAGGCCGGGTACTCATACCACCTTTTCGACCCCGCGTTGATCCCGGCAAGCACGGGCTTTCCATGGACCGCTTCGCCTCGCCCCGGCCGATCGTTCCAGTTCGCGGCAACTCTGACGGTGACACCGTGTAGCCCGGTCCCCGCCCGCCGTCCACCTTTAGTAAGAAGGTGAAGCTACCAGTCCACGTGCCCCATCAAGTTGACCGAAGCGTCACCAGATCGCGTTGAAGCACCCCCCTTGGCTGTTTCTCTTATAGTCGCCTTTGGCACTCCCCCGCTTAAGGGCCCCCTTCCCACAGCCTCGCTCCGGGAAGTGCATCCTCCCCTCCCCTTACACCCCTCTTCCTCTCCCCCCGGCCCTTGAGGTCTGCTGCTTTCCTTCCTACAAGTTTAGTACCCCTACAAAATTCTAGGACCTGCCTGGCAGCTTTTTCGCAAGCACCTCCCAAGTGTTTTCCCAAGGTCGGATTCCCATAGGAAAAGGGGTCGGCGAGCCTAGGCAATCGCGTTCACGACCCACCCCGTCGCAAGTTCTGGAACCGTTAGTGAAGACCGCCCTTAACCCAACCGTTGCTTCCCCCCGGGTCCAACCCTCTACCCTTTTCTTCACTTACCCTTATCTTTTGTCTCTTTTTACCTGCGACCGAGATAGTCACATACTCCTCCCCTGAGTACTTCCGTTTTTTTAGACGAACTTTCTACTCTCGACGATCCGCTTCAGGCCCCTCCGACGCCTGCCGGCTTCATTCCCGAATGATCGAAGGACGTCAGCCGACCTGGCCTAGGGCCGTATTAGAGTGAAGTTTTAAGTGCTGTTTAGACTGGTACCTTCCCGTGCCAGTTTCATCCCCCTTGGTCCCCCACTACGCTTTCCTACCTTTCGGCGCACGTAGAGGTATCCCGTGGTTTTGTTTTCTTGAAGTTTACGCTTTTTGCCTTACTTCCCCTAAGCAATTTTTTCTAGAGTGCCTGCCCAGTATAGATATTTAATCATCCCTTATGTTGTGTTTGGAGTATCTCTCACCAAGAACATATGAGAGGTAATTCTTTTGGTTGATGACTTTTGCGTTCGGTCACCTCTTCTCCACGCTTTCCCCCCTGCCTTATTTTTTCCTGACGTCTTTTAGCTGGCCGGCAGCATTTCTTAGTACGGGATACCACCCCCCACCAGTTTCCTTTCCCCTAAGTCAGTTCGCTTTACATACTTTCTTGAGTAGTCTTGGACAGGTCCAGGCATTTCTTCTTCTCCGGACGCCCTGTCGACAGCTTTCGGGTAATTACTGCGGCGTTGATTGCTCTGACGAGTGCTCTTTTCCTCTACGCGACTCGGAGCGGGACGCGGCGGGCTGGCGATTTGAATACGCACCTGAGGCGTATTTCTTCCTTTTTCTTGTCGCTTTCTCTTATTCCACCGATTAATGGTCAGAGCACTTTCCGACTTCTCTGGTGGCCTGACCCCTGTTGGAGTATTGCTTAAGCCGTTCATATTGTTTAGAAGCCTTCCCCATAATGAAGCCCGACTTTCAATTCAGGTTCCAGCGGCCGTGAAATTCCTTTGGATGGCTCTAGCCCAGGTTGGATTGTCTTGTTCCCATACGGGCCTCCTAGTTTTTTCTACGAGGAAGTCGGGATGACGTGAGGAGATCAGTGTCCCAGCACCCGGAGACTTCCCGTGTGTAAGCTTTTCCCACCCCAAGACAGAAGGCTACAAAAGTTCTGCCAAGCTGCATCTTAGACAGTTAAAATTTGCCGAGAGTAGGTACCCTGGCGTGATTTCTGTCTTTCACCCCTTCCCCATTTTCCACCTGCTTTTAGAACCAATTGACAACTTGTACAGTCGTACTCCCGCCATGTCATAAGGCTCCATTCTTCCTGTATCACTAGTCCTATCTTTTTTCTCTCAGCGAGCCGACCAGCGAGGGGGCGACGGAGGGGGGAATGTTTTTCCTCAACTCTTATTTCGGTTCGGACTCCACCTCCTTGCTCTGAATCGAATTTCTTGGTCAGGATCCAATAGATTCCCCCCGCTCCCGTCATTCCTCCCCCTGTAGGTTCCGTATCTCTTTCTACAGAGCCCTGGGGATTTTTATACTCAGCCCTATGCCCCCCCCTTTCTCAAGTGTAGGAGCCACCCAAGCTAGCGTGGTAAGATGCTCGATCTTCGTCCCCCTTCCTGTACAAGGCTTTCTTGCGCTGTTTAGACTTCTTCCTTCCGAGTATCGCCTGACCACTCTAGCTTTTGGAAAATCATTGGGATCTTACACATTTCGACATTCCAGCTCAGACCCTTGATCTGCCTCTTGCAACCCCTCCCCTCTCCACTACTAAGTCGGAGGAGGTCGGCCCCTCGGAGGCCGTTTTTTTTCTGGGACGATAATGTGCCCTTCCCCACCTGCCCCCCCTCGTTCGGTGGATCCGGACGCCTCTACGGTCTCAACTGTCAGAAACGCAGTTTCTTCCACGATGATTGTCTGTCTACCTCTGTATAAATGCGACCCCGATCCCATGCTATCTTTTGCGGATATCCCTGCAAAATTATCCCCCCTTGCGGGCAAGCGGCGCGAGCCGGCCCCAAGGGTTCAGTCATTGACACATTCCCCCCTTAGATTTTCCACCCCCTAGACTCGTTCCGCTCATTTCCACGACTACCATCGAAGACTGCGTATTATGGGATTCAGGTGCCCTCGTATATGCGGAGCTAACTCATCGTGATAGATATGTTCTCCGGACAGTGGTATCATCCTTTGCTCTCTTTAGCCCGGTCTTCTGGCTATAAGAGATTGTATCTCCCTACTGGTATTCTTTCTTATAATTTCCCTTTCCTGACCTTCTTTGGTAAAAATCAATTGTCGCTATTTCCCTTTCCACTTCGGGAGAGTCTCCCCCCGCGGACTCGCTCTGCTTCCGAGGGAGGGACGACTTTTTCTATCACTCCAGGAAGTGATATTTCTCGTCTCTCACGCGCTCCATATCGCCCAAGGACTCAGCTTTTGCTGCCCCACGGGAGCGTGCATGGACGTTCTAGTAGTGTAAGCGCTGTCCTGGAAAAATCCGGATTTCCTCTACGGCCCTCCGATTTTTGCCGGCGAGCGACCCCCCCTTTCCACCCTGGGTCCGGGCTCTTGTTTAAGAACGTTTTTTTTTTTTCCCTTTCCCTTTCCCCATAACGATGAATCTTCGTACCTCTCCCCTCCCGTCCTCCGTTATAGCCTCGAGCCGTCCTCCGCCCCCTAGTATCACTGTAAGGTGCTCGTTAACCTCCCATCCGGATTTTTCGCCCCACTAGCTCCGCATTTCTTAGGAAGAATGTCACGGTGTTTTCACAGGGAGAGATATGGGAAATCAGTTCCTTGTGTTGGCCAGCTCGTGAGTGATGTCCATATAAAGCCCCCTGCCCGTGAGATCGTTCCCGTTTTTGGCATGAGTGCCCATCAGTAGATACAAATAAAAGATGCTATGTCTCGGTAGGCA
>Ga0179593_1409223_pt1 | contig 10514 bp, 15 predicted proteins | sample CZODoug2_1_08_16_FD_185931 | JGI IMG/M metagenome (GOLD analysis project Ga0179593, IMG submission 185931) | Vadose zone soil fungal communities from Angelo Coast Range Reserve, California, USA - CZODoug2_1_08_16fungal (PacBio error correction) | ecosystem: Environmental > Terrestrial > Soil >... | reverse complement strand
TTCCCCCCGGTTTAATTTTCCCCGTTCTCTTTCTCCCCCCCCTCTTTCCCCCCGGACTGTTCTTTGGTCTCTTCCCTTCTATTCGGTCCTTTCCCCAACTGTCCCTTTTTTTTCTATCTTTTTCCGTGGCGCTTTCCTTCCAGCAGGAGTTTTTCCCCTTGATTCCGGTCCCCTGTTTCTCTTCCCTATCCCCTTTTGCCGGTTCCCTCGTTTTTGTTATTTTTTCTTTGGTCGACAGGCTTTCCTTTTTTTCTTGGCAACCTGTGCCTTTGTTTTTTTTTTTTTCGCGTCCCCCGTTTTCTGGAATTTCCCCGTCCATCACTTACGCGTCGTGGGGTGTGTGACACTCTTACCCCTGCCGGCCTTTTTTTCCCCCCCATGGTTCTTGAGGGAACCCCAACACGTGTTATTTGTCGCTTTATCTTCATTCCATTTTCTGTCCCCCCCCTGCCCGTACTCCTGGATCTTGTTAGGTTAGGTTTTTCCTTTCTTAAGCCTTTTGATTCATTCTTTATTCTTCCATCCAAGCCGATTTTCTGATCCCCCACCCCCCCACTTCCTTTTTTCTCGTTTCGACTCCGCGTTTCAGAAAATTACCTCGGACAAGATCTATCTTCCTCCATCCTCTGTTTGTTTGGTTTTTCTTCTGAGCTCATCCCTATCCCTCCTCTCCCCGTGGTTTTTCTCTCCTCATTTTCATGTCCTGTTTTGGTAGCTCTTTTCTTTGTTGGATTGGGTCGCTTCTTCCTCAACCTTCTTTGGTCCCTTCCGGGAAAGGACCCCTCCCTTAAGTCTGTTGACGACACTCATCCTCGTCCCTCGCCCCCGTTTGTTTTCCCCTTTTACGAACCCTTGCACTCTCACTCGGTCCGCTTGCAGCTCTACACCAAGTCTCCGTTCCACCCACCACCGAACTTCCAAAGCCGTCCTTCTTTTTTCCAATGTGAACTTCCGACCCCTTTTTCTCCCTCCCCCCTTTTTAGGCCCGGAAGGGCGACTCCCCTCGCCCCCGCCTCCGTTTGCTGCCCTCTTTTTCGCTGTTACCAAAGGACCACGTAATCTTTTCAACCCCGGGACTGGCCGCAACTAGGTGCGGGACGGACTGAAATCCGCTGTCCCCCCCGTTGCACTCCTGCTTTGTGTCCACTTTCCCATCCCTCTCTGCTCCCCCCCCCACCATTTTACGGTGCCTTTTTTACCCTACTATTTTTTTTTTCATGTCTGCTCCCCTTGCCCCGTTTTTTTTGGTGCTTCTGCTCTTGGTGAAAAAATGTTCTCGTTTGAACTTTCTTTCACCTTTTTGAACTTTGCGTTTTTTTTATTGGCCTTCCCCTCGTTTGAAACAAGGCAGCTTTTTTTCCCCCGTCCTCCCCTTCCTTTGAACTCTTTTCTTCTTTTTTAAGTTCGGAAGTCCATGACTGGTCTCTCCTTTCGTCCATTCCAACCCCTCAGTCAGCCCCCACAGAGCAACTCCGTTTTTCTAACCCACAAGCCATGTCTCTACCACCCCCCCCAAATACCCTTCTTCGCTTAGCTTCTTTTCCCCCTGTCAGTTAGACACAGTTGCCCGCACCTTCCGGCCTCTTTTTTTCGCCACCCCAGGCGGCTCCACTCCGCCGTTTCCCGAGGATTAACTCCCCCCCAGGTCTAAAGGGGGCCCAATAATAAGTACCCTCCCCCCCCCCAACCCCAATCACACCTCTCGGGCCCCCCCATTTTTTTTTATGCGCCTGCTGCCCCTCCAGTAGGACCGCCCCCCATCCCCCCGAAAGAAGGTTTCTTAGTTGTTTTCCCCCCCCGCCCCCTTCTTCCTCGGAGTCTGATTCGCCTCCTTGCCAGGGTTTCCTGGACGCTGCGTCATTCCCCTGATTCTCTTTTGTTCTTTTTTTTATTTTTTCTCGCTCCATCCCCCGATTGCTTCTCCCTATTTCCAATGCCCGACCTTGTGTCCCTCGATTTCGTTTTTTTTTTTTTTTTTTTTTTTGCCCCCCCATTCCTTCTCCGGGTCACCACATTTTTCCAGGTTCCATGTGCAGAGTCTTTTCTCTTTCGCAGACACCGTTACAGTCAATTCGAGCGGTCGGGCCTTAGAGATTTCACCCAACCAACTTTCTCTTTTCCACACATTTTTCATCTTGTCTGAATTCACCCCCCATGATGCTTATTTCCCGTCCCTTTTTCCAGTATTTTGAAACACGTTTTTTTTACACCCTTAGGTATTCTCGAGTCTCCCGGGTTTCCTACCTCCCAGATGTAGTTCAGTTTTTTTAACGCCTTATTGGCCTTCTTGGCACCCATCCCTCCTGTTCTTCAAGGAACGTCTTTCTTTTTTTTTTTCTTCGTTTTCCCCCCTGCGTTCTTCGAAACCCGCCCCCCACGGGATCGGCGGGCAGACCTGAAACCCTCTTCCTCTGTTTGGTTTTTGGACGGTCTCTTCTGTTAAAGTTGTGTTTGGTTCCCGAGACTCCTCTCGCCCAAGGTTTTTTTTTTTTTTTAGTGATCCCTTTTTGTGCCTTTTGTTTTCCGCCACTTCGTTTTGAGAAAAAATGGTGGAGTATAGCTCGTTGCTCGGTCGTAAGGGCCCCCCCTCTTTACCCCCGCCCCGCCCCCGACCTTTTTTCACAAATACCCTAGCGACCCCCAACGACCCCAATTTCTCTGGACGTCCAAATTCCTTTATAGAGTCTCGGGCTTTCCCTTAGCCCGTTCCCCGCCCTCCTTGCTTTCAGCATCGGCGGCCCCCTTCTCGTTCCTCCCGCTGACGGAGTCCTTGTCCGACCCAACAATGCCCCCTTACGTCTTTTTTTTTTCCCCAAGGTTTCCTTCGTTCCATTTTCCCTTTTTTGATCCCCGGCTGCCCAAGAGCTCTCCCTCCTCAACCCACCCATCCGGGGTTCTTCTGGTTTTAAGTGGTTCCTTAACTTTGCAGCAGGTCAGCCCCTGCCGCTAAGTGTAGTCCCCAAAATGGGAAATATTCTTATCTGCAGATGCTCGAGCTAGTTCCTGAACTCTATATGTTTTCAGCTCTGTTTTCAGACGACTGTTGCGTCTACCTAACTATAGTTGCTGTCATCCCCACTTTATCTCCCCATTTTACACCTGTTCTTCATCTTTTGGGCCAAAAAACTTCCTCTCAAGTGTCTTCCCTACTTGCCCGTTGGATTTTTTCATTTTTTGCACCATATGTTTTCTTGTACGTTCCGGTTAGTCCCAACCCTGACCTTTTACCGCGCTCCCCCTCCCCAGCCAGGACTACCTTTCTCCCCCCTCTGGCATAGATTGTCTCCCCCCTTCGGTAATATTCCCCTCTTTTGAGTTGATGGTCCTTCCCCTCTCCTTTTTCGCAAAGAAGTTCGCCTAATTTCCAGTGCGAAGAAGTGCTTCTTTAACCTGCACTGGCCTCTTTTTTTCTGGTTTGGATCTCCCGTGTGCTTTTTACGTCCCCCATCCTCCCTCCGGTTAGAAAATTCTACGCCAATTCCCCTTATGCTATTCTCATTATGGTTTCTTAGCGGTAGTCTTGCTCCAGGAGTGCTGTTTTCCCCCCCCCGTGGCCTTCTTCTGCGATTTTCCTTCCGCCCCCGAGTTGTTCACGAACAAAATTTTTCCGGAGTGGCTTTTTTGGTCCTCTTTTCCCCTTGTTAAGCCGGCTCAAAGATCCCTTCTTTTGAACGGTTTTCTTTTCCATTCCCGGTCTCCCGGGAGATTTGACATCTTTTCATTGCTCCTGAACGGGACTGTCCCGCTTTTCTTGCAGAACTCACTTCCAAATCGTTGAAATTCCTTTCACGTTTGCCTAAACACCAGAGGGATCTCTCTTCTTTTTTTTCTTTAAACTTTCACCCCCCACTCGCAGGTCAAGATTTTTATGACCAACACTTTCTTGCGAACCCCGCGGTCAGCGCCCCTCCCTTCTGACCCGTTCTTCTTGGGTTTGTCGCGCCTACCCTTTTATTTCCCATGCCCCCAGATAGAGGTTGAAGTAATACTCTTTCCTTGAGTCGAGATGTTTGTTTTTCTTTTTTCCCATTTCCGTTGGAAACCCGATCCTTCTTGTTTTTGGAGGCCTGAGGCTTCGTTTTCCCCTTTGGCCTGACCCTCGTGGAACTTGCTCGATTTCTCTTGTGGTGCGGCTGGCCCGTTCCTTTTTAGTTTTTGCTTTTGTTAACACGGCTTTCGTTGATGGCATTCTGTTTTTTTCCTCTAGGAAAAGTTTTTCCCCCCCCTTTCGGCCGCTGACATTACTCCTGCTGTCACGTTGCTGCCACTTGTCCTCCACTTTTCGACTTTTCCTGGCCTCCCTTTTTTGAAGGGGCGCATCCGCCCCTCTCGCCCGTGTTTTTTTACGTGTTTTTCATGAAGCGCGGTTTTACGGCGCCGTTCCTGCCTGAAGATTCTTTCTGGCGGTTGGCCTTCTGCACTCTGATGTAGCGCCCCTACCCCCCCCCGGTTGCCCCGGAGTTAGACGCTTCTTTCTCTTGCTTTTCCAAAAGCCGGAGCATTTTTAACCAAGCCTGCTTTCGGTCTTTCTTTTGCTGCACCTTTAGGCCAACCCGTATCTCGGTTCAGGCAATCTGGTAAACTTTCCGTAGCCACTCCAGACCTGATTCCGTGTTGTTTTGTTGTACGTTTGGTGAGGGAGGAATATGCTTCCTGCTTTTTTTTCGGAACTTCTATTGGCGGCTGATCATTCTCATGCTTTTTCTTTTCGCCAAAGGGACTGTTTTTCTCTTGGCGCGCCTTTTTCCCTCCCCCCCACCCCCGCCCCCCAATGTCACGGCTACACTTAGACTTTTTTTTGGGGTTATTGGGCATATGGGGGCCCCCAATTGTCTTTTGATCCCAAGATCATTCAGGCTGTGTTTTAAATTTACTTCCGCAACGCGCTTTTTCTCCCACGTTTTGCGCTTTCTGCCTCTTAAAAGTTTTGTCTTTTCTGCTGATCCTTTTTACGCAGGAGTTTCTTGTTTCGTAACTTCCACCACAACTGGCCGCCTGCCTCTCATCTGCACAAGGCCCTTGACTTTTCCCTTCATCGGTCTCTTTGCATTGAGTCTTTGCTTTCAAGATATTGGTCTCCTTTTTTCTAGTTTTTTGTTCAATGTCCAACTTTATGACCAAAAACCCTTTCCCCCTTCGTTGTGGAATCTTCCAGAATGGACTATCCACGAAGAAATTTTGAGCAGCTACTTTTTTGGTTCCCTAAAATTGGTCTTGCTCCGCTGGGTCCGATTGTTCTCTTTCCAGAGCCTACTCTTGATGTGATGGACAATTTTTTTCTTTTACGTAGAGGAGGGTTGGCTTATAGGGCAAAGACTGTCTTTTTCCCCCCCCTAGAGGGTGCCGCCCGTCCTGTGGCTGTCCCCCCCCCTTCCCCCGGGCGACACCCCCGGCTGGCGGGCACCCCTCTCTCTCACGCCGGTGAGTCGTTCTTGCGTTTGGATCTGGGCGCCCCCTTGCTCGAGAATACTTTCCTACCAGGGCTTCTTGTGTCCCCCCAGTTGCCCCCGCCCTGTGATCTACCAAATGATTCGTCCATCCTGCTTCCTGGAACATCTGCTCTCGTCCTCCCGCAACTTTCCCCTCGAACTGCGTCGCGGGCTGTTGTGCGACCCTTTTTGCACCTTCTGCCCCCCCCAACCCCGTGCTCCCTCAATAATTGCGTTTTTTTGCTGGGCCCCAAGATTTCCCTCACCTATCTACGGGTTGCCGGTCCCCGGACTCTTTGGTCCTGGTCGAAGTTTATTAAACCCCGGTCCCCAACTGCGTCGGGAATTCCCCCTCGGAGCACCGAATGTACGTTCCTGCAGATAAGGCGGCCCCCCTCAAGCCCCCATGTTTCTCTTTTTGTTTTATATCCTCTGCGCTCCCTTTTGTTAGGAGGGATTGATACCCTTACCCCCAGGTGCCCTTTTGCTCGTACTGGCCCTAGTGGCAATTTCTTTCCCCACCCCGTTGCTCCGGCTTCCCCTTGTTCTTCTCTTTCACCCCCCCCCCCCCCCCTGCATTTTGTGCTGGATACCCCCACGTTCCCGCCCTCCCGTACCCCGCGTCGCGATCGGGAAAACGGTTCCTCTTTACACCTGAAGATTTTCTCTTTTCCCCCTTTGTTTTCAGCGGCTCTTTCTCCCCCCTTGTTTCCGGAGGTGCGGTCCTGTCGCCTTAAACCGCCTTGTTGGCTACTTGACTTGTTCCCGTTTTTTTCTTGTTCTCTCTTTCCTATGCGCTCTGTGTTGCGGCTGTTCTTCTCTTCGTGGGTTCCTTTTGGTTGTTCATACTTTAGAATTGCTTTTTCCGGCCAAAAATTGTTCCCTGCTAATGTTTTCTTCTTTCTAACCAATCCCCTTTTATCCTGGTTCGCTTTCTGTTTTTTTTTGGTCCAGGCTTCATAGTCTTCTGTCTTTCCGTTCGTATATGATGTTCTTCTTTATCTTTCCTTGCCGTAATTCCAGATGTGTTGAGTTTTTTCTTTGCTAGTTCTTCCAAAGCTTTTGCGTATGAGCGACTTGTATCTTTCCTCTACCCCATTTTTTCTCCAATCGTTCTTCTGTTCTGTGTATCCGTTGTCGTTTGTTTTTCGGGAATTCTCTACTCCCCCCGCACTCCCCCTTGAATACAACCTCCCTTTGACGCCCCTCTATCGTATGTTTAATTTCCCCCTACTGGTGGTTCCCTTTCTCCGTTAGAGCGTACATCCATCTCCCCTTTCAGTTGCTGATTACCCTTTTTCTCGTTCCCTTTTCCGCGCCCCCCCCCTGTCTTGCCGGCCCTTTTTTTCTTTTTTTTTTTTTTCTTAGGCCGCAGGTTGCCCCCTTCCCGCCAGGAAGGAGAGATTTTTTTCTCCCCTCCCCGGTTTCTGGAAGTTTTCTCTGCCTTTCATACTGCGTTTTTTTGCAACTTCTTCACTCCGTTTTTCCACCCATCCATGTGTTCGTGTTTGTTTGTTTCAAACCCCCTGTCTCGCTCCTGCGTTTCAGTGGTTTCAACACTTTTTCCCCAGTTGCGTTTCCGGGTTCTGTTTCATCCGTTTGTCCCTTGTCCCCTTACGGCCTTTACTTTTCCGTTGAGTTCTTGGCTCCCACATTCCTGAACTGAGATTTTCTGCTTGCTCATCTCTTTTGATGCCTAGATATATCTAGTTTTCCTCTCCTCCGTGCTGTCCTTCCAGGATCTACCTTCCCTCGCTCAACGACTATTGCGCGCGTCTTCACCACCTTCGGAAAACGGCCCTTTTTCCTCCCCTTTGTTGTCTCCCTTTCCGCTTTGCTTTAGTGCCCAAAGGTTCCCAACCCGTCTTCTGGTCAGGTCCACCGTCCCCCCCGGTGTTGCTTTCCCCCCCCCCGTCCTCCTTGTGGACGTTAAAACTTTTCTCGGTCCCTATTCGCGCTCTGGCTACGCTGTGTCCCAACTGTTTAGTGTTTTCCTCATCCCCCTTTTCCCATGTTTGGCCCCGGGTCAGTTCCCAAGAAGTGCTCCCCCCCTCGCCGTAAGTGAACTCTGACCCTTCCAAAACTACTGGTAGTTTGGTGGGCGGCGTCCGCGACAACTCGGCCGCCTTCCCGTTCTTCCGGTGGCCTGGCAATTTTCTTCCCCCGGACCCTCTTGGTCCCCGGGCCTCCCCTTTTGGGGCGGAGCGAACTCTTCGGGTAATCAGCCACTCCTTTGCCCCTTGGGGTCGCTTTCCTTCCGGCCGCCCACAACAAGGGGTGGCTTTGTTCGCTTGCCCCCCCTCTCGACTTCCCACCCTGGAAAGTCCGTTCAGGCCTCACGTCTCTATTTTTTCTGATTTTTTTTCCTGTTTGGGATCTCCTTTCCCTGGCCTTTGGGCTGATTACCGAAAGAGTCTCAGTTTGTTAGGCCTCCGTTGGAAAACCTTCTTTTTCTTCTCTTCCTGTCGCTTCTCCGGTTCCAGGTCTCGCGCCCACCCCACCTCGCCTTCCCCCCGCAGTATCCTCGCCAGGAACATCCTGCGCCCCCCACCCCCCCAGTTGCTACGCCCCGATCCCGTCGAGACAAGTTAAACACACCCACACCAATGAAACAAAACCCCTTCCCCCACGGATGCCCTTCGTGTAGAACCTATGTCCCCCGATCAGGGGCTCATTTTTCCGACCCCTTGACCAGCCCATGATTCCTCAAATCCCCAGCGGGGCCCTACTCCCCGCCAGAGTTCAATCGCCCCAACCTGGGCCCTTCCCCCCCCCCCCCCCCAGTAAAGACCGAACAAGTTTTTTAAAAAAACAAATTCCTTTTCAGTATTGACGTTATCTGCATTGGTTCCCCTGCTTGTTCCAAAAAATCATGCTGATTCTCGTGAAGCTTCCGAGCCTCAATTCGGAGGTTTTTGGATTCTTCTGAAGGAAAGAACCCTGGCCTTGGTTGAGCACCTCCAGGCTTCGGAATCAGTCAGGTTGTTTGTGGTTGAAGTTCTTTTTTTCCGCCCCTCCCGATGCCCCCTCTTTTCGTGTGGCCCCACACCATGGTCTAAATTTGAGCGGCCCTTCTCCGTCCACCAAAAACCCCCCCCACCCAACTTTCCCCAACGACTTAACTTTTGCGCAAACTCATGCCAAGGTTTGAAGAGGCTTTCCCTCAGAAGTCTTTGCACCCCCCCGGGACCAAAGGACTTGGCTCTTTCACGATCTGAAACACCACAAGTTTTCCACTCAACAGTCCGCCGCCCTCGCCGTTCCTACTTGATTGGTATCCCTCGGCCCCTGGTCCTGTATTCTTTTCCACCTGTTCGACTTTTAGCGCCCCGAGCCAAGGGGCTCCATCCCACCCCCACAACCGTAAACGTCCGCTAGGCTGGAATTTCCAGCCTTTAGGAAGGCGTCTCATTTGAAAAGTCCGATCTTTTCCCTCTTGTTTCTTCAAAAACACTTCCGAGTAACGTCCCCCCCATTCGCCCCCGGGCTGTTGATCGTCCAGCTTTCAGTGAGGAGAATATGATTGACCATTCTGAGCCGCCTTCTGTCTTGAAACGTTTCTTTTCATATTTTTTTTTCAATGTTTTGCCGCCCCAAAAGTCGTGTTCTGTTTTTTTCTACGCCTTCCTCTTCGAGTAAGCCCCTTCTCCTGCGCCCCGCCAGCAGAGGAACCTTTACCTTGATTCTATTTGCCCATATTCGCCCCTGGGAGGTTTTTAAATTTTAGCTCCCCGCCCGGAAATTAGCTGTTACGTGCCCCCCAGCTTGGGTGTGTCTTCGGCAGTGGGCCACCCGCGTTCGCCAGTTAGGCAGGGATCCTTTTTTTACAGGAAACCCACCCTGCCCACCTGATTTGAGACACATGGTTTTTTTGGCTTTTTCCCCCCCTTTTTGTTTACTCATATGGGTGGGACCAGGTGCCCATTTTCCGCCAGGTTTCTCCTTTCATACCCCCTTTGCTCGTAACGAATTCCCGGTTCAGCCGTCCCTTTTTCTCCGTTGTGTGGATTCAGTAACCATCACCCAGCTTGGCGTTTCCGTTAACAGCAACTTCCCTGTCTTCGTGCTGTCCTTTCCATCGTCCTCTGCGTCCTGCCAGGACTCAGTTTAACTTTTTACTCCGTCGTCCTTCCTTTGGGGGCTTGTCACCCTCAATTGGCCCTGCTTTATTTCCCGAATCCCCCCTCAGGAAAATGGTTCCTTCCCTTTTTAGTCCCCTGCCTGTGCTGTTCACGTTTTTCCGCTGATTTTTTTTTTGCCAAAAGGGGATCTAAACGTCCGGTTCTTCCACCCCCCCCCCCGCAACTTGCATCGATTTCCTCCCAGGCCGTCTAATCCATTTCAAAAATATGGGCCTCGGCCGTGACGGGACCCTCCCCCCCACCAGTCTTAATCATCTTAGTTGATTGCCTTGCCTACGGCTTTCCCCTGCCCCCTCTGTCCTTTGGTAGCAATACCCCCTTCCCGTTTTCGATGTCGACCGTTGTTCCCCAAAGCACTACTGCCCCATTGGGCCCTGGGGGTCACCTCGGCTTCGCCCCCATCGGATGAGACTGGATAATTCTGGTATCTAATGTTTAGCAAGCCATTTTTTTTCCTGGTCTTCCTCTGCTTAGTAGCAGGATTCACGAGGTTGCAAACACAGCTGCGCCTGAGACAAGTCTAGTCCCCCCTTTTTCCCCGAAAACAATCCCTCCCCTTGGAAATTTTCTTGGGCGGCAGTGTTTTGGGCGCTCTTCTTTGTCTTTTAGCACCTCCAGGAAGATAGCGGCATTCCCCCGTCCTCGTTTTTTACCTTTTTTCCTCCGGTGTCCCCCCTTGCCTGCCATCGATCCGCTTTCCCCCTCGGGGCAATATTTTTTTTCCCCTTGTGCCCTCTTCCCTTGTTAAACCCGGAGTTTCCCCCAAAGGCGTTTTCTAACGACACCCCAGCTTCAGTGGCAGTCCTCGCACCCCCCTCGTCGTCCCCGCGTCCACGAGTTTTGTCGGGCCCTTCCCAAGATGACGTTTTTGCCCCCTCCTGCTCGGGAAGCTTGTGGGTTTTTCTCCTTCGAGATGATTCCGTTTCAAAATTCCAAAGTCGCC
>Ga0179593_1403730_pt1 | contig 10514 bp, 11 predicted proteins | sample CZODoug2_1_08_16_FD_185931 | JGI IMG/M metagenome (GOLD analysis project Ga0179593, IMG submission 185931) | Vadose zone soil fungal communities from Angelo Coast Range Reserve, California, USA - CZODoug2_1_08_16fungal (PacBio error correction) | ecosystem: Environmental > Terrestrial > Soil >... | reverse complement strand
CCCCCCCCAACACCTTTTTCGTGAGCATTGTCCACTTTCCTTCCAATCCGTAGTGTGACCTCGGTGATCGATTGAACGTAGAGTACAGTTTTATTTAGTCGGTTCGAAGTTTTGTGCCATTCTGTGCGTTCCCCATCGGCTGGATCCTTTGGTCAACCGGGATTTGGCGAGAACCCACATGTGAATCCCCTATATATCGTCTCAATTACTCGTTACTCCCTTCTTTTTTCATGCGCTCGGAGCCTTTGGTCCATTTCAGCCCTTTCCTCCGCGGAGTTTTGCGGTCTTCAGTTCCCCGCTCCAGTATATTGTTTCGATGTGGGTCTTATTTTGGCCATCTCGCCCTGCCAAAATGTTAGCCTCTTCTTTTTCTCTTTGCACGAGGTTTCCCCCCCCTCTTGCCACTCTGTTTGCTGAAATCGGCTTGTCCCACCAATCCCTTTTTTAAGTTCTTGCCATCGCCGACGTTCTTTGAATAGTTGCCGCCTGTCAATCGCCTGGCGGCCCCTAAACCCCCCTCTTTGCACCCCCCCTTTCACCCCAGACTTAAGTCCCCCCTCCCCATTCCTCCACGGGGCTGCCATTTGCTGTTTCCTGTGAGATCGCTTGAGTTTTCCCCTCCATATCCTCGTACGCTCCTCCTGTCTTTAAATTTCCATTTCGACCATATCGTTATGGTTGTATTCAAGAGCATGGTTTTTGGAAATTTGTCCGCCCCTCCGCATTCAGTCTTTTGGAAAGGCGCTATTGTCTCACCGGGATAGATTTCGTTGTTTACTTTTTACCTCCCCCCCTGGGCGTCTGTTGGTGGTTTTGGTAAGTCGCCCCAGTCTGGAGTGTGATTTTATTATTCTATTTTTGAGCTGATTTGCGACTGTACTTCTCTCCCTTTTTTTCAGGGCTCTTGTTGTTTCCCTGGTCTATTACCTGGCGGCGTTATTCTTTTAAGGTCACTTACCCCTCACCATGCATATGCCAACACCATTATTGGTCCCATTCACTCCCGGATCCTCTCCTGTTATCAAGTAGAGTTTGCACAGTATGTACCAAGGACTCTTTTTTTCTTTAGTTCCTTGTCACGTAGCATGGAGAGAACTCGGTTGTTTCCCCAACGAAAGCGATTTTTCCCTGGCTTCTTCTTCGGTTTCTTCCCTGAAGTAGTCTGGCTTGCCCGCACACCCCCCCCCTGGACCTGATTCCGCCTTGTACACTGATCTCCCCGCGCGGCCCTGCCCCTTGCCTTTCTAGCTCTACGGCAGCAAGTGGGACTTACCTCTTCTTCGGCTCACCTTGATTCCTCTTCATCTTATTACGCTTTCTTGCCGACATTTACTTTGAGAACAATGCTTAACCGTCGGCTAGACTCTCAGGCTGCGTCTCTAATTTCTCTCCCTTCCGGATCCCCTCTTTTGGTGGACGAAGGGCGCCTTCCTTTCTCCGGCGCCGTCGTCTATGTCTCGGACAATTGTGACCCTTGATTTCGATCGGGCTGCCGGCTCGCCCCCTTTATTGCTTCTAGTCTGAGGTTCTCGACCGCCTGGCGGGCTTCACGTCTCCACCTTCCTGTTGAAACGGACGGTTCATTGAAAATTGTTTTGTGTGAGATTATGCTCCGCCAGATTCCCCTTTCCCCTTCAACTTCGGTCTCTCTTATTTCGCATTTCGAGAGACCCCCCTGTCTAGGTTGGATCCAGCTACATTCCCGCTACTTTTCCAATGCGACTGTTTCCACCATGCTCTCCTATGTTAGACCCACGTTCTTCCCCAGTTGCTGGTCCCGGTCCTCATCCAACTACTTGTCGATCACCGCCCTATCCTCTGTTTTCCTATTCCTCCCCCCGCTCGCGAAGGCGGCCCTGAAGGAAACTGAGATTCCCGTTTCGGGCTTCCTCCCCCTACCGTGTTTAAAACCGGGACTTACTTCCCCCGACCCCCTTTAGACCCAGTAGTTCACGTTCCGTCCCTCTTACTCTGCTTTGCCCAGGATGAAGCACCTGTACATTTTTAGGCCGCGCCGTTTGTCGCTCCCCTTCTGCAGAACCAGCTGACCAGGACGTGAGTCTCCCTGTCGATCACTTTGCAGACTGTCCACCCCTTTTTTTTTCCCAGTCGCTTGCCCGACATTTTGACATTTCAGTTCATTCCCATCGCTGCATTTTTAGATAGGCTTCTGTCTTTGGCCCTCCCCTCTGCCTTTCGTTAACGTTCTAGCCGCGCTGGCCTGGCTATAGCCGGCTGAGCTTGCTTTCCAATAACTTCTTTTCCTTCCTCATTTTTTTTTTGTTTCTAGAGGGGTCTTTCCCCTTTCATCTCCGCTAATTCTATTTCCCATCTTCCCTTTCAGCTCTGAGGAAGTGCCCCGTGCTGTCCGTGAATTTGGCCTTATAGTCCCCCGCTCGATGGGCATGAGTTTAATGGTCAAGCGGCGATACTCCTTTCTCCCACCTTCTTATTTCTCGCGGAGGCACCGTTGCTAGAGCTTTTTTAGACCCTTGCCTGATAGATTCCTTGGGTTCTTGACTTGGCGCGCCCCGGCTTTTTTCTCCCTCACCCTGTCGTTTAATAATGTAGAAGCAGGCATCTAGAGAAGGAGTCGCGACCAAGCATTGTCCTTATTCGGCCTCGTTTTTTTTTAAAACCTTCCTTTTTTTCTCACCGCCCATCAGCCTCTGGAAGACATTTTCTTGGTCCCCCCCCTCCCCGTGCCGTCCCGAGAGCGCGGTCTTTCCCCAGTTTTTGATTGTTGACTTTCCCCTGATTTGGCGACTGGCCCCCGCCCCTTTGCCCCTAAATCTTTCCTTTTCCTCGGCAGCGCGGTCCAGTTTCCCCCATTTTTCTTCCTGTGATTTCGCGGAGCCCCCCTTCGATTCATCTTCGCGTTTGGAAGGTCGACTTTTTCCCAATTCTCCTCGTGTTTTTACCTTTTCTTTAAATGAATGCTTCAGGTGTCCTCAGTCAACGCCGTTTTTTCTTGAGTTTTTGAACAATCCTTCCTTTTTTTTCCGGTCCCCGATCCAAGTCGGCCTTTCCCCATGAGAGTCGATATGCTGGTACTACCTCGATGATTTTGGAGGAGCGGTGATCAATATACTCCATCATTGCCCTGAAACCCGGCATGTGTCCTATTGCCTAATTCCCCCGCTTCCTTTTCCCTCCTTAAAACCTCATGTTCTTCCTCGCAATTTTAGGTCCTCCTCCAGCTGCTCTCCCTTTTTTTTTGAAGCACCAGTCTCATCCCTTTTTTCTATTCGCAGTCGAGATTTTTCGTCGCCCCTTGTTTTTTCCCCAGACTTTATTCCGTCATTGCTTGCCTTTTCCCCCTGAGTGACCTATTTTCAGTTTTCATCGCTGCGCGCAGGTCATTAAAAGGATCTTTCGTTGGCTTTCCTTCCGTACAAGGCAGTCTTTCCTCATCCTCCGAGACTGAAGTACTGAGGTCTTGGCCACGCCTCTTCTGATAACTTTTCTTCCTTTCCAGCCTAAAGTCCCCCCTCCGCCGATTGACAGACTTTCCCCCTTGATCGGCTCCTCGGATCCCTGATACCACGGCCTTTTACCTGTGTGCGACCACCTCATTGTTTTTTTTTTTTTCTCTCTGCTTGCTCCCTGCCATCTCCCGACTTCTATCCTTAGTCTCCGAGCCCCCTTTTTCACCCCAAGGCTTCTGTTCCTACCCCCTTCAGCGACTAGGAAGCATCATCCACCCCTACCCCTTTGAGCCCTTCACAACCCTCCCGACCTATCCCTTCTGACCCCCAGGACCTCCATTCCCTCTTCCCGTTCTAGGATTGCGCCCGTTCTACGCTAGCTCGAGCCTGGCTTTTAACACTTTCTATTGCTTCCAATCTCGGCGGGTCAATCCCCTATGTTTGCCTATTTCTGCCAGGCAAAGGAGCGGGATTCCATAGCCTCGTCTGGAAAATAGGCCTCCTTCCAGTTTTCACTGCGCATCCACCTACTTCCCGTGAGAGTTTTGCTGTTTGACTCTTTTCTGTCCTTGTATTTGAAAGAGATTCTGGACGCCACGTTTTTTCTGTAAACATATTTTTAGGAAAATGGTTCACTTCTGCCAGATGAAGTACACCCCCCTTCACACTATTGTTATTTCATACCCCCTCCTATTTTTCTTTAAAGTAAACTGATTGGGCATTTCTTTCTGTAATTTCATTATCCGAAGCCAATTAAGTCCCCTGGATTTTTTGACCCGAGATGTCAACGATAAGTCCCTAGCACCGTCCTTGTCCCTTACGCACGAGGCAAACGCAGCGTCTTAAGCGTGGAACTACGAACGGTTCTCCTATGCCAGAGCGACCACACAGAATGCTTCGTTCCTTCATTCCTTGCGCCCTCCTTGGATGAATCAGCACCCCTGTATCGTAATCACTTTTACTCCCCGTGCATCCCTCCCACTTGTGGCGCGCATAGGCCTTGACCAAACATCGAACCTCAGGCAAGACCTAATTTTCTCCGTTCAGCGCTCAGGTAGTTCAAGCCCGCTTTCATACTTTGCCATACGTAAGACGCGTTCAGGATCTTTGCGCAGTCTCCTATCTCCGAGCAAGATTCCTTCTTTGTCACCGCCGGAACTGGAGAAATAACCGACCTGGCTTAACAGAGCCGAGCCAGCGGGAAGCTCTTCTCTCATGGCAGTGAGATCAGCGACCGCCCAGTCGATCGGCGAGGAACATTGGCTTGCGCACCGCGAGGTCTACCTGAATGGGACATGCCTCCCCGCGTTTTCGGCATTTTCCCGCAGGCGCTAACCGTCCTGCCAATTGCCGTCCCCCCCCCCCCATCTAGCCACAAGTCTGCATTTTTCCAAGTGTTTGTCGTGATTCTGAGAGCTTAGAGGGACTGAAGGACAAATTCCTGTCTACTGCCGCATCGTCCCCGCCCGTTTTTCCCCCCACAGGTATTGTACGCTATGTTGTAGTAATCTTACAACTCTGATCTCCTCTCTCGCCCCCCCTATTTTCCCCCCCTCGCGTCTTCATCGAGAGTATATTCGGAGGGCGTCCGGACCGAGATCTTTAAATAACTCAGAATGGTGAGGACTTCCCCACCCCATTTCTTTTTTGAAATTCTAATCCCCTCCCCAAAAACTTTTTTTGTTTCTAGATACTAATTCACAAGATCCTTGTCTGGTCTTTTCTAGGCCTTTTTCTCTTTCAGATCATCGGGTTCTTACGCACGGCCTTACCCTCCTCAGGCCGATAAGTACGCTGAATGATTTCTGAGAATATCGTCTATTTCTTTTTCCATTTTCGGACCCTCCTGCGCTTTTTCTTCCCCCCTTTATTGAAATTGCATGTGTATCTTTTTATACACTTTTCTGCTTGTCCTTTTTCCCCTGCCGCCCGGGATCGATTTCTTCTTTTCACCGTTTTCCCTCCTTTTTTCCCCTCGGGTGTTCTTGCTAGATTTGCGCATTTGTTTCCTTTTTCTAATGCAAAAATTGCCTCGTCCTTCCCTGGACCCCATCCGGAATTTGCTCACCTCGGTTTCCCCCGACGGTCGACGGCGGGCCACGCCCGAGGCTCCCCTTTAACTTATACTTTTCTAGCGGTGTTTTTTTTCCGCGTTTTTCTTGGAAAGATGACTTTGATACGCTTTCAGAGCATTTATTCCGATACGAACTTACCCTTCCTTTCTTACGGTAAGGTCCCTTCCTCTTCCGTGCCCCTTACGGAGCTGACTTCTCTCCCACTTTGCATCTTTCTGTCTTTTATATTTGTGGAAATGAATTGCAGCTGAAGAGCCGTTTATGGTTTTGCCCGGTGCTTCACTTCTTTGGCTCAGACAGTCTTATTCTTGCCAGCGTCTCTCTCCATAAGGGACTACTCTCTTTTGGAGGTCCCTTTTTGTCCTATGCTTTCCCGGTATGTCTTAAGAGGCCTCAGCGATTTTTTCAGTACGTGTTTTTCGCCAGATCGGTTCCTCTTTCTTTATAGTTCCATCTCTGTTCTCCACATTCTCTTTCGCTCGGACTCTCTTCCTGATGACCCTATTACTCCCATTGCCCATTAGTGCTGCGAAAGCCCCGATCGACGATTGAAATAACATTTCCCTTCTTTTTTCCTGTTTGCATCTCCTCCTTTTTTTTTCATTTTCTTTTTCCGCAGAATTGCGGAGGCACTTAATTTCAGATTCCCCCCACACTTTCCCTCCCGCATACCGACCACACCTCCCTAGAACCGTTGAGCATAGTTTTTCACGTCCATTTGAACCGATCTCGTTTTAGGCCTGATTTTTACTCTTCCTATCCTACCTGACTTCGTCACACCGAACACCCCGTGATTCCCGCCCGCGAATTGCGGCTTTTTTCATTCCAGACTCATCGAACGGTCGCGAGAGAAAGTAGCACTTCCTCCATGCTATTTGAGTCTTGGCCTGTTGTTGTAACGAAATAAGCGCGGGCGTTAGTGTTTTTCAAGTCCGCACTTGATGGCGTTTTGTGCTTTGATTTTTCCGATTGTGTCCTTGCGGTTAGTTCCCTTGTCTCCCCCCTGTTGGTATCAGAGGTTTTCTCTATCTTAGGTTTGGTAGGATTTCATGACAGAACTGACAAAAATCCCCCTCCAATTCTTTCACCACATCCCGACCCCCTCTCCTCTTCGAAGTTTTTTTTTCCCCAAATCCGCTTTCTTTCCAGGCTAGGGATGGGCTTTTTTCCTTTCCTGTAAATACGCCATTGAGCTCAAGGCCGTGTCCGCCCCTCTTGATCTGTCTTTCTTGATCGTACCCTGTTTCAATTTTATTCTCCCTCGCAACCAGGGTAACGTGCCCTTTGAGCCCCCCCTGCGCGCCACTTGTCCTCCCCTTGTCGCTTTCTCCCGTCCTAACTTTGGAACGGCACTTTCCCTTCTTGCCCTTTTCTACGTCTCGGTCAGACGACATGTTCACTTCCACAAGTGGCTTAGACTCAAGGCTTGAGGCCTCCGCGCGCCTCGCCTTCTCACCTATTCTGTTTGCATTCTCTCAAGGTTCCCGCCTTATTCGCTTCCCGGACAAGAAGGTTTGCAGGGCGATGTCTTTTGCTGAATCGGTTTCTCCATAATCAGGCGTGCTTAGTCTCTCTTCCGCCCTCCTTTTGAAGTTGTCTTTTCACTTTTTCGTTTGTTTTTTTCACGAGCTTCCTTACCTGTGCTGGCCTGGAGATGAGAGAATTCCCATAAATACCTTCAAACTAGGCGGAGGTCATGTTTCTTCGCATAGTCCCCTGCCCTGGATGCGATCTGTTTTTCTCCCCCCCTCCCCCCCTAGAGTCCTTCACAATTTCAGTTCCACGGCGGCTGATAGTACCCTTTCTTCTTTCCACGTTGCGCGGTTCCCTCAGTCCCTCCCCCCCCAATCCCCTGTTTACCTCCCGATCGAGGGTTTCCTCTGACTTTGCTTTCTTCTTCCATCCCGTGGTCAAATCTTCTTTGAATTTTTCCCCCTTTATGCTCACCTCACGTTTGGAAACCTCCTTTGCCCCCTTCTCTGCTTTCTCACCATGCTGAGTTCGCACGTCCGTTAGAGAATGAATGCTTTGGCCCAGGATGACGCCCCCCCACAGGTTTCTGGCGCTGCCTTTTTTTCTTCCCATCTATCGTCCCGTGACTGAAGGGCCCTGCGTGTAGACTTGATCTATCCGTTCCCTCTCCTAAATGCGGAAATTAGTTATAGCTCACGGTTTACTCGCCATCCCACTGGCTAGGCCGCCGGTCTCGGACTTTCTTCCGTTTTCCCGTCTTACTAGATGTGACCTTCTCCTCCTCTGTATCGAGGCAAAGCCCATTTTCCTCTCCCCCCTTCTTTTTAATCTTTTCCGTTGTGTTGGTGAGATATTGATTTCTCTCCGCTTCGAATTTTCCCCTGTTTTTTTTTTTCCGACGTGCTGCTTCTGTCCGAGACCGGCGTGACTATTCGCCTCCCCCCCCTTCCTATGTTGATGGATCTTCATTGTCCACCCCCTTTCTCCCCTCTCATACTTTGACTGATCCCCCCTTTTCCCTTCCGTGATCTTCTCTTCCCCTCACTCTTTTTTTTTCGATTTTTGCAGGAATTGGAGCCGAACCGGCGAGTAGCAGAAATACTTTTTTTTTCTTTCATCCTGGCCGAGCATTTCCCCTCTTCCCCCCCCCGGTTCGACCCCTCATGTTTTCTCTCTCTCTCTTCGGCAGGACCTTTGACCAACGTGCCTTGTGGAGGAAGTAAAGAATATTCAGAACATTTCCCGGTATGGCCCCTCCTTCCGTCGATCTCCTGTTGCCATCCCCGCTCTTTCTTTTTTCTCGCCCCTTCTTTTTTTCTGCGGAGTTTTGGTCCCCTTCTTTGTTCCCCTCAATCGTGGTCTCTAAGCGTGTTTAAGTTTTGTCCTTGTCGCAATTTTCTTTCTTCCTTGAGTGCTGTACCCACATTCATCTTATCCCCTTTGCTCTTTGCCTTCTTTTCCAGCGCCCCGCCTCCTTTTTTTAATGCTTGGAGTGAACTTTCTCAAGGCGGTTTTTTTTTTGTACCTCCAGTTCAGACGCGCGTTTCTCCCCCTCTCGGTCCCTCTGACCATTCTTTCGATCCTTTTTGCTCTCTCCGGCCGCCTGATTTGCTAAGATGGCACAGTGACACCCTCCCCCCCTCGAACGGCCCAAAAGGCTTTGTTTTTTTTGCGCATTCTCCCTCTGCGGCTCCTTCCCTGCCTTTGCTCCTGGCGACATTTCGCGCGGAAGCCGCTGATGATTTCCTCTCTTGTCTTCCCCTTCGAATCTTCATTTTCCCTCTTTCTCGCTCTCTTTTCGCCGACGCAGTCCTCAGCTCCTTTTCCCACTTGCTGCTTCTGAGTCTTTCATCCCCTGCGATTGGGTTTCCCCCCTCTGCGTCGAAGTCCCCGACTTCTCGGGTGCGGGTGGTTTTCACATGCCGGACTCCTCCGCTTACGACTTCAAAGAAGAATTTTTCTCTCTGGGGGGACACGCCGATTTCGCTCCCTTTGCGTTCGCAATGCTCCCCGCCCCCCGCCTCGCTTCCCCTCACTGCTTTTTTCTCACGGCTAATCTCGCCCTGCGTGTACTGTGTGCAATTTAATTCTTGGGCGAGATGCATGGTATTTTTTAATCTACATATTCTATTATATCAGAAGCATCTCTCCTGCCCCCGGCTTCCTTCGGCAATCTGCAAAATTCATTTTTTTTTCTATCACACGCACTTGGCTGCCCCCCCCACCTTCCCGTCCCCGAGATTTCGGTCCACAAAGCGCCCTAATAATCCCTGGAATCGTCTTGCTCGGTCTCTTCCCGCGCTGCTGTCTGTACCCAAATTTTATGCAGAACAACTTAGTTCATCACGAATATGTTCCTCCCTTTTTCTTCTCCCCGGCTTCTACTTTCTTGTAATCTCTCTTCGTAACATCCCATCCACAGAGCTCTGGTTTCCCGCGCAGCCAAGTCCGTGCGCTTTTTTTTTTTTTTGCTTGGGTCTCGCTTTTTTTGGTTATTGTTAGAACAGCGATTTCGTTCCTCCCCCCTCGTTTTTTTTTTCTTTGGCACTCTTGCCCCCCTGTCCACCTTCTGCCCGATGCCCAATCCTCCTTTGATTTTTTTTATTTTTCCGTCGATTTCGTCGCAGTCCCTCTTTTGGGACGATGTTTGGGCTCGGCTCTTTCCTTTCTCAATTCTCGGGACGATTTGGTACGACCCCCCCGGATTGGCACCGTCAGCCACCTCTACCTCGGATCTTCCCCGGCACGGCCCCCTAAGCCTCGGCCCGGTGATCCTGGACCTGGTTACCTAGCTTTTTCCTATATTTCGTCCCTCATAATTGCGCTCTATTTTCTCCAATATACTGTTCTCACACCCTTCCCATGACGCACCGTGCTACTCCCCCTTAGTGCATTTTCTGCAGGGCACCCAAAACCTTTGAAAAGAATGACCCCTCGTTTTGGTTTAACTCTCCTTTCTTTCACGTACGATTTTCTTTCCAGACCAAAACCCCCCCCCTTTCCCCATTCCTCGCCGTCCGGTCGGAGGGTTCCCTCCCCCAGGATCCTACTATTCTTCCATGAGTTCATCTTGTCCCAAGCCCCCGGACCGTATTAGTCCACTATCGGCCCGCTTGCAAGCTCGCCCTTTTGTTTCCCCCTTCCCTCCGTGTCCGTTCACCTCGTTTCTTTCTTACCCCTGCGTTCCGGAATTTTCACTGCTGACTGGTTGAGCTGATTGATAATCCCTGCTCAAATGCCATGCTCGTTCCTACCCCCAACGGAGGTTCACGTCTGGGTGTTTTTATTTTCTGTCCCATTTCTGCAGTGGAACATTCCAGTCTTTACGCCCCTTCCGAATCCCCATCCCTTTCCCCTTCCCCCCCTTGCCTGAGGATGCGCGTCGGTTAGTCAGAAGGTAAGTCCCCTTTATCGAGATCGCGCCTGAACGTGCTTTCTGCTCCTTTTTTTTTCTTCCTCGCTATGCGAAGCGGCCTTTTCGTCCGGGACCCCGAGTATCTCCACTCCACTTCCCTTTTCTAAGTACCCCCGGAGAGTT
>Ga0179593_1391227_pt1 | contig 10514 bp, 13 predicted proteins | sample CZODoug2_1_08_16_FD_185931 | JGI IMG/M metagenome (GOLD analysis project Ga0179593, IMG submission 185931) | Vadose zone soil fungal communities from Angelo Coast Range Reserve, California, USA - CZODoug2_1_08_16fungal (PacBio error correction) | ecosystem: Environmental > Terrestrial > Soil >... | reverse complement strand
TCGTCCACCAAACTTAGAGCGGACCACCTTTGCCCTCAATCTGTTCATCGTCAAAATGCCTTTTGCCTCTTCTCCCCCCGCATTCCTCGAGCGACTTTCACGATGATGACGAAAGAGGAATTATTCGTTTTCCTTTGTTTTCCCCCTCTTCCCTGTCGGCACTCACCTCTCCGCCTGTTTTCTCCCCTGTTCCTCAAATGCGGCTTCTGCAAATCAATTTCTGTCCCCCGCGACGCGCATGATAGCACGTACTTTTCATTTCCCCTCCGCCCCCTCCTCCCTCCCGCAGACTTTCATAACTGCTTGGCCTTGTCGTTCTCAGATACTCCCCCGACCTGCTTGCGTGCAGTCCTCCCCCCTTCCCCGTGACGCGGCCTCTTTCGGCTCCTACCCTTTCCCTTGAACGGGTTTGCACGAGAAACCCCCCTCGCTCGTGCCCCCCCTTTGCCCCTGATAAAATCCGTGATCGAGCAGATGTTCCCGCTTTTTTTCCGATCAAGACCCTGTATGCGTGTCGTCCCTTCTTCCCTCGACGCTGTCTTCGCCCCACCTTCCGCACGAGTCCCCCCCCAGTGGACTTAAGTGCAAATTAACTTCCCGTCGTTCCCCCACCTTCGTGTTCCCGTCAATACCTTTCTGCGTTTCGTGTTTGACGCCACCTCCTAAACTCTCGTCTGGAGTAACTTGCATTTTCTTTCTTTTCTCCCCGAAGCAAACGGAACTGCTCGACCGCTCCCGCCTCCTCTACATTGCGATTGCAAACTTTACCCCGTGTGGCGCCGATTTCATTGCCGCAAGAGGTCGTTCCCGCGTGGCCTTCAAGTCGTTATTTTTGCATGAAAGTCTCAGTCCCCCCAATTTGATGCCGATTGCGTTTTTCCCCCAATTGTCTTTTTCGCCAAGATTCCTTTTTTCGGACCCAAACCAAGTGGTTGCCTTCGGCTGAAACGGCTATCCTTTGAGAGACTGCTCCCCCATCGAGTAAACTCCAACATCGCGGGGTCGGTCCTCCTGGGACGTCCACTCCAACGTTTTCGGCGACCCCCCCTTCTGGTCCAGCCCTCTGAATAAACTTGCCCATCTCATGCCCCCGCTACTCCCGACCTCCTTGTCCACTTGCCCATGGTGCTGCCAAACCTCCTCCCCCCACTTTCTTCTTTCGACCGCCTTCCGAGAATGAAACATCAAAACATCGTCTTTAAGCCCCATGGAAACTCAGTTGTCTCTCCACGCCCCCCCCCATCCCCCTTCCGCTTTCCCTGATCCATTACCAGAAGGGCTACCTGCTCCTTTCGCTTACCACTACCATGACATTACTGCCGGTTAGGTAGCGATCGGAGGCGCTGTCCACCTCGCCCGATTTGCGGCCATTTCCTTCCGAACCTTAAACGCCCCAGACCCGCCCCGCCCCCCTCGACCAGGTCAAGCGCCCATTTTTGACCCTTCAGAGCACCATACCCCCCGCCTTTTTGCGATCATTACTTAGCACCCATGGTTGAACCCGCGCCTGCCGGACTTCCGCTCTTTTTGACTGACAAAAATCTCCAATCAAAACAAGACACTTGTACCGCCGAGTACGACCTGATTGGCATCAATGGTACTTTCGAAATACTGTGAGGAGATCCCCTAACTGAGTTCTCCTCCATCGCTACTTTGCACCTGCCTGCGCGCTTTTGTCTTTCCCTGCGATTTTTTTTCCCGATAGGGTATCCATTTCTTTCGTGATATCCCGCATCACGGTTGGGTCCCATTTCGATTAAGCCACTTTATACGTTAGTGATCAGGCTTTGCATCCACCCACTTAGCCCAAGGTTTTTTGCTTCGTTAATGATATTTGGGTCTGGTCGGCAGATTTTGGTTTCATAGAGTCTTTGAGTTCTAAGGAGTCGATATTTTCCCCAGCGCGCTCTAATCATTTCCCTCCTTCCAGCGAAGACCCTCCCTGCCTCAAGGATGAGTTTCAAGGCCACGCGATTCCTCCGTTTCCGGGGATTTCGCGCCCACCGCTTAATAAGCCTTCTCTTTTAACCGTCTTGATGGTCAGTGTGCGCTTTGTTCGACAGCAGCGACGGAGTTTTGATTTGCTTCATGATTTTGCACGTCTCTTTGCTCTTTTCTTAAGTCTCTTGGAAATGACCTTCCTATTCTCTTTTCCGCCGCCACATTGGTGCGCGCAGATAGATTCGCCGAGATCGTTGACTAATGACCCATAGAACATACTAACCGCCCAAACCCCTGTACTTCAGAATTCTGATTCGTTGATTGTCTCTCAATTTAAATTCTTTTTTTCCGTTCCAGTTTTGAAAGTTCCCTCGCGAAGATCTCCACTGCCTCCCCCCACCAAGCACTCCCCAGACTGATGCCGTTACTGCTATTCATCACGAAAAGCGAGTTCCTTCCCTTCCCCTGATTTTCGTCCATTACCCCCCCCTATCTCCCCATTATTGATGTGGCCTAGTCGGCCCCCTGACGAATGAAATACCTAGTCCTCGTCCGACCATTGCCGTCCACCCATCCGCATCCCGGTCACCCAGTTTATTGCCCCATCGTCCCCGGCCCCCTTTCTATTAGCTGCTTAGACATGCCTCCCTCCTCCCCCCGATTCAGTCCCCGCCCCAAACTCAATTACTGTCTCCGGAGTCATTTTCTGAGGCTCTTTCTTCGCCCAACCTTGATCTCTCCTTTTTCTTCCTGGTTGAGGATCTATCGGATTGGCTTATTCGTCACTATGTAAATCCGTCGCACCTTTCTTTTTTTTCTTGGAGTAGGACCGAGCGGTCAAGGATGGGCCCTAGTCCCATTCGGTTAATCGGGCGTTGCCCACTATGCTCTTTTCCCTTTTTGTTTAGTCTTCTGTTGATTCTTATCCAGGGTTAAGTGTCCTGCTTTGCACCCCATAACCCTTTTCTCGTTGCCGACCGGCGAGGCCCATCAGCCGATTTTTTTTCTAGAAAGTGCTTTAATTGAGCCCGCCCCCATAAGGGGCTGAGCCCGCTTTCGTCACTTTCAACCACACCCTTCATCCCGTGGCGTGCGCTTTATTGGTGGCTTTTGTGGGGTCTTTCTTCTCAATACTGGACAAACTTGGCCGCTTAAGGTCAATAGGCATCACTTCCTTTCCCTCCCGTGCCCTGTTACTCGTGGGTTGAGCTCCGGGGAGCGCAATTCCCCCGTAGAATTAGTCGAAGATCGGGCCTTATCTATCTGCTCGCCACTTTTTGTCAAAGACGAATTTTGATTCATTTCTCTTCCTACCTCTCCTATCCTTATCATACCATGAAGAAGCCACCCCCAGACCTCGTCCGCTGTTCTTCCTACATTTTTTCTATCTTAACTCCCGAAACGCTACGGCCGCCATCATCAGCGTCTTTTTCTCTGAACCACCACCCCCTTGCGATTGTGGACCTATGCCCCGTTATGCCTTGACCTTTTAGCCAAGGCTTTTTGATTCGTGCGCGCTGGGGTATCCTCCTCGTCCCGACAAAAACGCCAACCCTACGCGATTCTCCCCAACGGCCAATCGTCTCTGACGCCCAAAATCCCCCCCTTTCGCGTTTAAAACCTGGCGCCCCCATTTGGGGTTCCAAACGGCCTGACACAACGAAGTTTTTCTTTCGGTTTGCTATCGAATGGCCCACGGACTGCTTCTTCAGCTAATACAGAGAGTCCATCGATCTTACCCCGACTCGCGATATATTAAGCTCTCTGACTTCTGAGCGTGCGTTTTTTAGCGATGGATCGCACTTTAGCCGGCGGCGCTAGCCCCTAATTCGCACTCTGACCTTCCAATTTGGCTGGCCCCGGTTTACTCAGGAGGGAAAGTCTTGGTTTGGTGTTATTGTCTTGTTGTTTTTTTTCCACGCGCTAGGGTCCGGTTCGGCTCGGTTTCAATGGCAGTCTCTCTCCCTTATACCTTTCGTGGGCCTTTTGCTCTTTGTGGCCCTTGCAGGTTGTCCGTGCGGGCCGGGTCTTGCGTGTAAATTTCGCAATCAATTTTCAGTTTTGGTGAGGCCCTCTCGTGACGCTGACCTAACCGTCCTTAATATGTGGCGGCCTCTGTTCCCGACTCCCGCTGGAGCTTTGTTCCCTGTTACACTGTTAACCTTTGTTTTAATTGCGTGGACGCAGGCCTCCCCTCCTTTTTTTCATCGTGTTTTTTCCTCTCCCTTTTCGGGCTTTTATACTTCTTTCGGAGAGTCGTACGTTGAGCTTGCCTGTTTGGAGCTTTGTGGTGCGTGATTACTGTAGGTCCCTTGCCTCTTTCCTTCTTCTGGCTGGCGCCGAGCTTTTCTTTATTCCCACTCGTGGCTTGCACTGCCTTAGGAACATACCGCGAGTTCAATCGATGGTCTTTCGAACTCACTACGGTCATGAGCCCCCCCTTTGCAGCCGACGTCAGTTGCTCCCACCTTTTTTTGTCCGCCTACGTCCTCCTTTTTCATCCGCCCAATTGGAATTCCCTCTTCTCACAAATTGGTTCTGGCGACTTCCCCTTCTTTCTTTCTTTAAAAATCCCCTTCTTGCCGCCACGTTTGAGGACTGAAATATTGCCCCATTCCCCTGTTTTCCCCAAAGGAATTACTTGAACCTCTCCTTTTCTCGCTTTTTCGATGCTTCGCGCAGCCTTTGCTCGTTTCCTCGAGAACATCCCGAAATCATCACCGGAAGCCGAAGCGTTTCTGCTTAGTCTTGCCTTGCTCCCCTCGCGCTTTGAACCAATGTAATTTGTGGGCACGATGGAGTGTTCCAGCTCAGTGTTGTACCTTCACCTCTTTTGTCGGAACTCTACTTTTGATCCATATGGTCCGACAAGAATACTCGCTGTTGTCTGTTATATAGAAAATCTGAATCTCTCTTATGTTTACAACCTTTGCATTGACTGATCCGAGCTCGGTTAGTGAACAAAACTGAAGGATTGAAGCCGTCAAAGCCGCCGAGTAAAGGTCGTCTTGCTTACGCTGCAGGCCCCCAAGTTCCCCTTTTATCGGCTACCACAAAAAGAGGTGGAAGGGGGAGTGGGAATGGTTCTTCGAGTTCGAGTTGACATGATCATACTCCCTTTTCCTCTCCTCGAGCAGAGCGACAGCCATTCTTTTTCCTTCATCTTAGGATCGCGGCGTAACCATTGGAGCTTTCTTTTAAGGAAAGATTGACTACGCTTCCCTCCTACGACCGTTTTCTGCCATCCTGTTTGGTCGCTCGAGGCCCTTCTCTCTTTCCATTAGTCTTTGCCCTTTCTTGTCAAAAGTTGAATGTATTGTATTTTTTGCTCTTTTGTTTTGGTCCGACGCGAAGTGTTGCCCTTGATCTCTCCTCTTCATCCATCCGTTGTGTTGTTCTCTCTTCGTTGCCAACCCCACTTCGCGTCGTCCCACAACGCACTCCCACTTCAACGATTCCGTCCCCCATGGCCCATGCTAAGTACCCGTATTCCTTCCCCGTTAACTTAGCGGGTTGCGCCATTCTGGGCGATTTTCCTCCCTGCTTTTCGGCCTTCCCCCATCACCCTCTCGGCGTTATTGCTCACCACTTGCAAATAAATCTTGTCTGTGCCCCGCGACTTGCAATAGACCACGGATAGTCACTTTCTCCCCTCGACTCCTCATCCCCTGCCCGCGACCCCCCCTACCCAACGTCCTTGGCCTTTATGGCTTCGATCCTTCCCCCTTGCTTTTTCCCTCCCCAACATTTCCTCCGGTCTTTCGGCTAATACCAGTTCGATTGAACGATGTTTTGCACGCGAAGCCCCCCTCGCTCTGCCATGCCCCATGGTTTTTCGATTCACACTACCCGTATCCCGAGACCATTGCCGCGTTTTAACAAACGTTGATTCAGAGTATCTTTTTAGGCAAACTTCGTTTTCCGCTTTCGCTCGTTTCCGCCTGACACCCTCTGTTTCACACGACGAGGCACACCACAGTTCGGGCCACACTCTCACGCCTGTCCCAACTTCAGTCTTTTAATACCCCCTTTCGCTCCCGGCTAGCGACGCGCCATAACTGGACCTCCAACATCCGCTTCGGCTTCTGTTGTGAGTTTTCTCCTAAAGGGAACTCTCCCTGGCGCGACGCCACCCCCCTGCGCTTGTCCATGTCTTCGTTTTTGCCCGGAATACTTTTCCGCGGTTTGTCCGTTAGGGGATTGGTTGGATCTGCGGCAGCGCCAACCCCCCCCCGATTGAGTTTCCTCTTGTTTTAATTTGGTCTATTTCTTCCCAAAACAGGTGGCGAGCCCTTCGCCTTCTCCATCTTTTTTGAGTTACTAAGAATCCCCCTAGAGTGAACCACTCCAACTCGTGGTTCTTGGCAGCAATGGCGAGTCAAACCGTAGTTCGGCGAAGCCACCCGCTCCCCCCTTCGCCCCCCTCTGAGTCACACGGCTCGTTTTGACTTAATTCGTTCTTTTTCTCCCCCTGAAAATTTTTTGCAAAACCCGTACTACGAGCTGGAATTTCCGAACACGGACACTAAACGTCGCGCGTTTTTTTTCCCATCCCAAACTTGAAAAAAGCAGGGGGTTGTTTGGGCCACGACCCATCAAACCGTGTTTCACGTTGACCCAGGAACTATCACCGCTCTTTCCTACTCCCAACCTCCCTAGAACTCGTTGTGTTACGCTACTGCGGTCAGGCCCCCTTCCAAATGTCCGCCCCCACAAGATTGTCTTGCTTAACGCCCCCCGAACTTCTTCAATTGCCCAGTTCCCACCCCGCCGCATTCCCCATCTCAATTGCCATGGCCCGCAGCCTAGCCCCTTCAAATCAGAAGTGAAACGTTTTATATTGATCAAGGCCACCTAGACGCCTGGCCGGACGTCTGCGCTCTTTGACCCAACCCCATTTAGCACTCCAAACGAAATCGTAAAGATCGTAACCCACCTGATTTGCCCGTTTGTATGTGACGAATCTGTTCAGCCGCCGCCTCTATACAATTGAGCCTCCATCGATAGTATCCCGCACGATCCGGGAAACGATTGAATACTTCTTCATTTTAGACGCGATGTCTTTTCTCCTTTCTGTTTTTCCTGCATCCTCCCTGCGGTTTTATGTCCCCGTATAAGGACCCGAACTTTAAGTTAGTTTATTCAGGAATTGCATCCCCCCCCCCTTTTTTTGGCCCCTTTTCACGATTTTTCCATTGATATGTTCGTTCCCAGCGCCCTATTGCCGTTTGTTTTATTCTCGTATTATTTTCTTTTCTTCCGTATTAGAACATCTGAGTCCTCAATGACTTTCTCTTCCAGAGATAGTCCGGAGCGCCTTTCTTCTTTTTTCCCCTCGATCGCCGTCCGGTGAGTTCGCCCCCCTGCTGAATGATGGCGTCTCCTTAGATTTCGCAAGTCTTGAAGGTGAATCCTTTTCTGTTATCCTCGACGGTTTCCTTTTTTCTTGAGCTTCATTGATAGGTATAGAGGTGGCTAGTTTATTCAAGAATTCCTGAACTGTCCCCGATTCGTTGACGCCTTCAATTTTCGTCTGCAGATCTATTGAGGTCCGAGACTTTTCTAAGGATGAAGAATTGTCCCCCGCTCCCTGAATCGAACCGCCCCAACCCACGCGTCCGCTTACGTTCATTTTAAGCTGAACCGACTGGTCTACGCTGCTGAGTTTTTTCCTTTCAATCGCGATAGGCCGCCCCATCTCCTAAATCGACCCGGCCCGATGCGGGTTTATCTCCAGATAGATTTCATCCCCCTTTCATGATTTTCGAATGTAACCACCTTTCTCCAATCCAACCTCTTGCTGGCCTTTTTCGTGGTGGTTCCCCCGATCATTTTTGCACCCTTAAGAGACAGAACCCTTGCCCCTTTTTATCCCCCCCCGAAAGCCCACGTTTTCCAAAACAGTATGGCCCAGGAGAATCTATCAACTCCTGATTCTCTCATTTATTCCTGAATGCCTCCCGTCCCCATCCTTTTTACCTGCTAGTACAAAAACTCCCATAACATCCTTGTCTCCGGTGTCCATCGGACGAAATACTGCCTCTCTCCTCCTTGTTGAGAGAGTCATGGATTTGGCCTTTCTCGCTATTGTCACGTCCGTGAAGACTTGATGTGGCTACGACTTCCCCCCCCCCCCCCCGGGAGTTTTGCGATTCTTCCCTTTTTGTCCTTCGCTCATCGGTCCTTTCCCTTCGATGGTTCCATATGTTTGAACTTGTCCATAAAACAAACAACCAAAAAAACAACCAAAAACAACCAAAATCTGCTGATACCAAGGGCAAGTGTTCTCTTCTTCCAACTTTCTTCCTACGGGAAAGTTGCCATCAGAATCTTGCGTTGCCTGATTTCATTCTCCGACCTCCCCCTCTTGGATGAGGCCTTTCCCTTGTGTCCCCTCCCCTTTTTAAGAAACGGCATCGTGTGCGGCGATTTAGCGGTTGTCTTCGGTCTCCTATTTCTGGCAACATTCCTCCCTTTTTACCTATGGGACATTACTTCCTGACCCCGACGACTGCTGCTTCTTGTTGTGGCTTTTTTCCGATCAGGTAGAGCCAATTCGGGTAAGTCTCACGCTATCTGTCGACACTTGTTCTGCGTAAACACTTTCTCCCCTCATTATTGAAACATCGCCCCTTACTCATAATCCTATATGCGCTCTTAAAGACCCCGCTTACCCCGAGCCCTTATATTATCTTCTCTCAAGACGGCCTACCCTCTTCCCGTTCCTCGGTTCTGCCTCCCCTTCAGTTGCGAGTCTTCTGGACGATGGAAATTTTTTTGCTATCGTTTTTTCCAGCGCAAGGGCGCGAGGGCGACCGACGCCGGCCTCCCAACTCCCCCATATTCATTTCAACTCCCACCGGACAAAGCCCGGCGGTTGGTCCCCCCCAAGTAGACTTGCCCTTTTCCCAACCCCCGTGTTGGGATCCACCTCCTCCCATAATCCGTATCGTAGGTGGCGTATTCGGCCCCTATCGGCCCTATATGCCCTATCCTGTGAGCGCCACCCCCGCTTGTTCTAACGTCCCCTTCCAAGCGCGTCCCGCCCGCGTGCTTGCTTCTCTTGGCCTTGACTGCTCTCGACGCCCACTTTCTCGAGAAGTCCCTGTCTTGCCCCATATGTTTATGGCCGATTTTTTTATTTATGGTGTTCAACTTGCGCCTTCGACGGGTCTCCTGTTTGAGTGACTCACTAGTGATAGCATTCTGCTTTTTGTACTGGACTGCTTCTATTTTGAGGCACGCCATCGTGCATGGGTCTATTTGCCGTTCGGTCCCCCCCCCTAATTATCCTTTTTTGGAACTGGATGCCCTCGTTGCGCCTTACCCCAAAGGCTCCCTCTGGGCCTCTGTTCTTCTTTGGCTCATTATGGTCATGAGGCAACGTGAAATCCTTTTCGTTGTATTGGATTTCTCACAGACTTTGGTTTAAATTGTCAACCCTAGCTTGGTTGATTGTTTCCCTTGCATCTATCCGATCTTACACGGGGAGTATGCGGTTTTTTTTCGCACAACGCGTTGAGCTTTTTTTCTCTTCTTCAGATGACGTTTATTATTCAGTGGAAGATCGTTTGCTTCGCCCCGCAACTCTTTGTTCCTCACTCACACCTTGCCCTACCTCTTATGCGTTACTCTATGTAGCCCCGAACTACTCCGACGGAAGCCCGCGAAGTTGGCTCCACCTTTTTTTTCCCGCCCCTAAGAATCATTTTACCCGGACAATTGGAGAATACTCTCGCCCAAATTACGGAGATTTTACTCCAACCCTTTCCCTTGCCGGACTGCCCCGAAATATTTCGTCCATTCCTGCGCACACACGCTACCACATCGCCCCCCCCCCCCCCCCCCCCCCCTGGCTTGTTACTAGCGTCGCGCTGATCCCCTTCTCCTTAGAACCTCAAGGTCCCAAAGTCTTTTCCAGGAAGACGAGCTTTGATCTCATGTTATTTTGCGCGCGCCAGCGCGCGGTATGGGACCCCTTCCTTGGGGTCCCCCATGCGTTACCGTGCTTTGCCCGCCTTCCACTTTCCTCTTTGTTCCCCGAAATTTTCACTTTACTTTCCCTCGGACCGCCGACTGGGCCGACACCTTCTCGCGCTTTTGTTCTGGACGTCCTCCCCTATCCTTCTCCCCCTCTTCCTGTGGTATACGTGCACCTTGGCAGGAGTCTGGCGAAGTCGCGTGTCCCAATGAACTTGGTTTTCGCCGAAAGACCCGCGTTCTTGTCTTGCCTCCTCTTTTCAAGCTACGTCCGTTCCCCACCCAAGGCCCCAGCGGTATTTTTTCCTTAACTGGCATGATTTGAGTCTTCCGGCTGCAATATTCAGGTGCTAGCGCCCGGTTGCGCACCTTTGCAGCTCTTTGCACCTCATTTTTCTTCCTCGGTACGTTTGAAATCGGTTTTTCCTCAGAAAGATTTCTCGCAGTGATGCACCCCCATTCGGCGTGTCCGCCACTCATGTCGTGCCCATCCTCTCTCTACCTAATAATGGGTGAATCGCAGGCCATCTTTTTCCGCCTTACCGTTAAAGTATTTCTTGCCCTGTTGTTTTCACGCGAAGTTGTTGCCTTAG
>Ga0179593_1390473_pt1 | contig 10514 bp, 14 predicted proteins | sample CZODoug2_1_08_16_FD_185931 | JGI IMG/M metagenome (GOLD analysis project Ga0179593, IMG submission 185931) | Vadose zone soil fungal communities from Angelo Coast Range Reserve, California, USA - CZODoug2_1_08_16fungal (PacBio error correction) | ecosystem: Environmental > Terrestrial > Soil >... | reverse complement strand
CTTTCTTGATCCAACCCAGCCCATCCCTTGAAGCTGGCTCAATGTAGAGCTGATTCCCTTCTCTCTTTTTTCCCGGGGCTTGTGTAAAGGCTTGCACTTACCGGTCTCGGCTATCCGCATTGCCATTTTATCCCGTCTTGGCGTCTTTCTTTTTTTGCTACTGGTTAACATCGGGCTGGAGGGGCTTTCTTTCCATGGTTTTTTTTCGAGGCTTTCCCTGCCGACCCTTTTGACGAAATTCAAAGCACAACACCAGACCGTACCTCGGCCGCCGACTGTGGCTTTTTTCCTTTCCCCCCTCTCTCGTATGCCGTGACCGTGATTTTTAGACCCTTCGTTACTAAGGAGTCTTGCCTCCCCGACGGTCTTTTCCACGTGTTTTATAGCGGCTTATTCCTTTTAGTTTGGCACAACCCCCTGTCCCCCCTGCAGAACTCCCGCCATGGGACACTTGCCACGCCCAGATTCCAGCAGTGTAAATAACCATCCTGCTTTTTTCCCCCTGATGACGACCTTCCAGTAGAGCGCCCTGTCGGCGCATCTGAACAGCAGCAGCAGTTCTTTTTTCCCTAGGTTGCTCTTTTCCTTCTTTCCCGCCCCCCTTTCATCTTCGGTGCCTTTGGAAATAGGTTGAACAAGCGGCATAAGTTTTTCAGTTTGATTTTTTCCAGCACCGTGAGCCTGCATGCGTTCAAGATTTTTTTTCTTGTTTCGGGCCACCTTTTCCCCATTGCGAATCCAGACGAAGTCTTCCTGACCCATGTTTCTTTTTCTCATCCCTTTTCTTCTTCTCCAGGTTTTTTTGCTTCCTTCCTTGGCTCGTGGTGGCACTGAATGACCTCCCCCTCTTTTTTTGAAAGGCTTCTTTTTCCTCATTCGGTCCGATCATTGAAGATGAGGCCGTTCTTTTGACGTCCCGCTGTTTTATCTTTGATCGACATGACCACTCGTGGCTTGGTACCGGTTTTTTCCAGACCCCCTTTTTTGGCCCCCCTGTCCTTCCAGTATCGCCCATGCTTCTGTTCTGGCGCCACTGTGTCTTTTTCTTGCCGGACCACAATTGGTGACCTAAGTAGGTCACGACCTCCCCCAACATCTCCTCAGTAGCTTGTTGTGACGTTTTAATTGTTTTCCCTCTGGGCCTCGTTGAATCCACCCTCATCCCCCATAGTTCCAGTGTTTTTCAGCGAGGGCCCAGGATAGAGATTCTTTGCCGGCCTTAGCGGAAAGAACAGGACTCCTCCCCCATCTTGGCGTGTTTAAGAATTTTTCTACCAGACCCCAAGGCCCTTTTTTTTTCATCGGCCTGTCTTCTTTGCCCAAGCTTTCCTAACGAAACGCCATCCACAGCATTGACTGCCACGACTGGTCCTGTCCCCCGTACTTTCCTGGCGCTTGTTTCCTTTCTTGAGCGCAGCACCTTCGTCATCAGACACACCATAGCGTCTGCGAATTTTGTTTACTTCCCCGGAGGTGCCGGCGCTTCCCAGTGTTGTAGGCTTTCCCCCGTTTCTCCTCCGTTGTGCCTCCCACAGAGGGCTAAAAGGCTAGACCTTAAGGCTCCCCTAGCCTTTGAAAATTCGTTGTGTCTCGCTGGCACCCTTTTTTCTCCCCTCAGCCAGGTCAGGTTTTTTGCGTGCTTTTGTGTTTCTGGCGCGGATGTAGGCTTTCTCCCGCGGTTCCTGACTCCTTAACTTGTTTCTATTTCTTATGCAACCCTTGTTGCGGGACGGAGAAGCAGTTATCCCTGCCTGAGCTTTCTTGAGTTCGTTCCCTTTGGTAATTGAGGGTATTTCGTGTCGAATCACGCCTTTTGACGGGATCATTTTGCGTTTAAAGCCAAAGCTGAGTTTTGCCGCACCTCCCCCCTCTAGCGCCTTTTTTTTAAGAGAGAAGTTTTGTTAACTGGAATGTGAAGCCGTTCCCTACTTAGTTGTTGGATGTTTTTGTAGAGATACTTGTCCTAATGCACCCCTGTAGCGTGCTTCAAAACCCTTCTTTCGCGCGCCTAGCGCATTGTCGTTGTGCCAATTCTTTCCCCATCCTCCTCCGTGTTTTGTTGAGTCTCTATTTTCCATTCCTTGTTTTGGCGCGAGACGGTGCTTTTTCCGGTGGCACAGCCTGCAATTTGAATTCTTCCCCTCTTCCCCCTTTTTCCCCCCAAACTATTTTGCCCCCCCACCCCTGGCTACTCGTTACCTTTCTTGTAAGAAAGTTTTTCCTTCTCGGACTGCCTGCGTACAATATTTTTTTCCCCCCCTGCCCCTCTTTGCAGAGGGGGCTCAATTCCCCCCCCAAAGGCATGCTCTTCGCTGCTCCTCTCCAGTCGTACCCCCATTGATCTCTCCCTCCATAAAGAAGCCCGGCCTTGATACTTCTCGACTCCTCCACAACTGATTTGTGCTTCCTTCCAGGCTCCGTCGGGGTCCCTCTTCCTTTTTCATGACCAGATGGGCATCATCGCATACATTCCGTCGCCCTGCAACTCATTCAGCCCCCTCTCTCTTTTAAGCCGCAGGCCTTCGGGTCGACCTTGTGCCCAGCGCGCCAAAGAAGTCAAACTTTCCGAGCTCTAGGAGCGAGCCGTTTGACCCGTCCCCGTTTTGAAGTTCCCAAAAGAAGCATTCGACTTCTCCCCTCATGAATTTATTTTTCTCCCAAGGAGCTCCCTTTCGCCGTCCCCTCGCCCCGTCGACAAGCTCCTGCCTATGTCCTCTTGGTTTTCGTCTTTTTATTGCTGTGAGATGGCCTTTTCCCCAGCGCCGGGCCCCCTTTCTTTTCTCGAGTGATGTTTGTTTTTATCGTTTTCGTTAGGATAGCTTTCCTGCGATCCCTCATTTATGTACCAACAGTTCTTTTGATGGTCTGGTTTCATCCCTCCGTATTATTGCATCCTCCCCGCCATAATTTTTACCTGAGATCATTTTCGATGCGCCCTTTGATTCCTCCGTAATCTCTAGTGTTTCCTTTGCATCCGTCTCCTGCCCTAACTGGTCTGTTTTTTTTCACCTTGTAGACCCGTCTTACAAAGCCTTCCATTTTTAGTCAGGGCCTAATACTCGCTATCTGGTTCTGTATTCACCCCCCCCTTCTTCCCCCCCCATTTTTTAGGAAGCCGACACCATTCCCCCGTGGGCCCCCTCCTCAGACACGCCGCCTTTTCGTTTTACGGACCGGTTTCCCCCTTGCGTTTGGCTCCCACGGCCAGCGCCGTCCTTTTGGTCCTTTTCAGAGGATTTAACCCTCTGGCTCCTCGTCGGAGCCCAAAGACGCCCCTCTTGACAAGATCGTGCGGTCCTTTCCTTTTGCCTTACTCGCCCTCAGCGATCCTCCCCCCGTACCGCCCGATATTTTTTGATTCTGTCCCATTCTTTTATTCTGTGGAACTTCTCCTTCTCTTTTTCTCCCCCCCCCTTTTCCCTGAGGCATTTCCTTTTTTCAGATTGTTATGTCGCAGCGTCTTTTTTGGTGGACAAACTTTTTCCCTGTTTTTTTTTTTTCCTCGTTCCCTTCATTTCCTCCTTTTAAGTTGAAGATGACACGCTGCCCCATTCTTCCCCTACTGCCTTTTCTTTTTTTACTCCTGGCTACCCTGACATATAATGCCTTAATGGACGAATTGAACCCAAAGCCGGCTTTTTTTCCATGGCTTATTGGTCGTGCCCTGTTTTGTCCCTTTTCGGCTCTGTGGCTGGCGCTGTTTTCATGCAACATTCCCTTTTTTTCCTTTCCGCCCTTTTTTTCCACATCCGTCTTTTGAGCCTGCTCTGGTAACCCCTACTTGAATAACACTTACTCAAGGTCCACTTTAGCCTTACGTCGCGCGAAGGTATAGCCAACCGCACGTCGCGGCTCCGTCTCCTTTTCTTTTTTGGATCGTTCTTTCTTTTCTGGATGTCCCCTCCCCCTAACAAACGCAAATGACACCGTACGCCCTCCAGCCTCTTTTCCCCTAATTGCCTTTACACCCGTTTGCAAGAGAGAGAGTTTGATTGCCCCCCCATTCGATCTGTCGGCGATCCATTGAATTGCACTCCCTTTTTCCCCCCGAAAGAGTCCAGTCGACGATGATTTTCCAATCACGCTTAGCTCTAAGTGGAAGACAAATCCCCCCAGTGAAAGTTATGCTGGTTGTGATCCTCTATCCTTTTTTCCCCCCCTCCTCCTTGTTGTTGTTTTTCTCGTCTTCTTCATAAATATACTTGCAGCTGTTCTTACTGTATCTGAGTAGAGTGCTTTCCCCCTCGACATCTTCGATTCACATCGTGGCTTTTGGGAAAAGGCTTTGCATTCCTTGATCCGGACCTCCTCTTTGGCCTCTTCCCCTTCGGTGCGTCCTGTTTTTTTTTTTTTGAATTCTGGTGCCAAAATCCGGGTTTTAGGCCCTTCGTGTTCCATTTTGGCGTTTTTTCACTTTTTCCTTTCCTTCCCGAAACTCGAAGTGTCCCCCGAACCCCTTTTTTGACAAACCAGACCCGATCCCCGGCCGACTCTTTTCCCCGGTTCTGATTTTTCGCGCTGTATTCCTTGCCTTTCCTTTTTCACGTGTCCTGAGTTTTTTTCTCCCAGGGATTTCTGTAAGTCGCGTAGGGTTTCTATCCTTTCCTGGTCCGTGCGTAAACCCATAGCCAGCCCCCGACTCCGCCATTTCCCGGGCATCCCTTGATTCATCCCTGGATAAAAGCTGCTTTGTTTTAAAAATCCGGCATGCCCTTTCGCTTAGCTTTCGAAGTAGCGTTTGTCTTTCCCTCCGAAGGGGAGAGGGTGTTCCTCCAACTGCGCTGTTACGCAGGTTTCTCAGGGGGGCCAAACGAAGGGTTCCCCTGGCCACTTATTTTCTTCTCATTTCCTCTACCTTGCATCTCCTTGTTAAAATTCTGGACTTTCTTAAGCTTTTGTGGTGCCTTCCCCATATGCCCAGTGCGAGCACGTCGAATTCGGCCCCCTTCCCCCTTGTGAGGACAGCCAATTTTCTTTTTTTGGTCTCTGTTGAGGATCGACCCTTTTTGCTCTTAGCGGGCCAGTCTGACCTCAATTTTGCAAGTTAGGCGAGAATCTTTTAAGCCTGTTCTTTTAGGAATGTTCCGTCATCTTTCTGCTGAGGCGCCTTACCCCCCTTCTCCCTTCTTGTCACGTGTTTCCTCCAAAACCTGCAGGGCCACACGGTCCCTGGCCCGAGCTCCCTTGCCGTTTTTTTTCCCTATTGTCATGATGTTTTGTTCTTCAGAACTTGTTTTTCCTCAGTAGGTTCAGTTCCCTCCAAAGAGTTTCCCTCCTTGATGGCCGGTACTCTGTAATTTTTTGATCGATTTATAATTTTCATCCCCTCCAGTCCCCCCCTCGTTCCCCGTTCTGCCGAGTTGCAGGTGATCGAGAGGGGCATGCCCGGACCATAGCTTACTCCCTCTGATCCATGTTTCCTCAAATTTCTTGGCGGCCGGCCTTCCCAAGAATACCTTTGGATGAAGACCCCCCCTTTTTTTTGTGGGCTCTTTGACCTTTGATAAGATTTGGCCCAGCTTCCTCCTGACACGCCCCGACCCCCTCCCTTTCAGTCCCACGCAGGAAGGCCCCTAGACCGAAACTGGTCAGGTCGGTGACCCTAAGTTTATGAGCGCCCCCTACTGTCCCCTCCCTACTGACGACCAAAAGAGTTTTCCTGGCGGCGAACTTGTCGACGCCTTCTTTCTTCCTTTGCTTTATTGGCTCTTTTTTTCGGTGCCCCCCGGTGCTCTTTCGCGCCCTCATCTTTCTTTCTTTCCCTCCCCCCCCCACCGCGTTTCTCCCCTCTCTCCAGGATTCGACTTCTCTGTGGCGCCTGCCTGGGCACATTCTCACTCAGGCATTCGGTCCCTTCTCCGTTATGGTGATTGCAGTTATCTTTTCTGCTTTGTCTTTGAAGCGTCTTGTGCGGTCCGCTGCTGTTCGGCATTGTCTGTATGCAAAAAAACAAATTTCCCTTTTTTGAGACGTCGAAAGACTTCTCCTCCCGAGCTCTAGGTAAAAGTTGGTAGCGGAGGCCTTCCGTCTGAATTCTCCGCGAACTTTTTCTCATTGCCTTTTCCCATCTTTTTCGAGCGTTTTGAGAAAAGACGATGTCTCCTTGCCGGCGCGATACAGCCAGTTTTCTTCCTTCCCTTTCCTGTTTCGACCGGGTTGTTGCCGATTTTTTTTCCGGTGTAGAGATCCGTGTCATCATTGAAAGGCCGCGGGCCCCTTCTCCCCGGCTTTCTTGAGAGAAGGTCGGTTCCCCAGATGGGAACCTCTCCTTTTTTGTTTTTTGAGAGCGTTTCCCGCCCCTTTTCCCCCGTTTTATGCGTGAGCGTTTTTTTGGTCACCAGGTGTCCCCGCGGCCACAGTTGCTTCTGACCCACTATCTCACACGGTCCCCCTTCGGCCCCCCTGGCGACTTACTCGTTTCCGCAAACAGGTGTTTCTTCGGCCGGTCTCCTGCGCTACAATCCTCTTTTGTCGCTCTCTGTGGAGAAGGCATTGCCCGTTCGTCGGACTTCCCTCCTAATTGGAGCGTACCCACTTGATGCCCCCTTCCCGGAAAGTGGGACGGGATCCTTATTCGATCCATCACTTGTTGCACTGATTAATTCCCGACTCCGATTCGGGCGCCAAGCCTTTCATCATCTCGTTCCCCCCAGCTCCCTGACAACTTTCATTCCCAGAACGCTAGTCTCTCCGACTGCCTGGTCCTCACCTTGCCTTTGCGCACTAATTTAAAAAGTGATGCGTTGGAGGAGCCGGTGACCCACCCCCCTTTTTTTTGTTGTCGGAAGAAAAAGACCCTGTCATCTGGAATGAGCCCCTTTGCCCCCCGCCTCAACGGATTCTTCTCCCTTCCTGCCCCCGCCCGTTTTTCAGGGTTATGGTGGTGGGGTCGGCTGCGCCTCTCTTCTGATAGATTATACCTTCACATCGCGCCAGGTCTTTTTTTTTTTTTCCGCTACATTCTGGCCTTTCATTTTTTCTGTTTCCGTTATTATATGTTGGCAGGTAAATTTTTCATCTGACCCCTGGTACTTTTTCTTTCCGCCCCTTCTTCTTGACTGGCCGTGCTACGAATTTTCTTGGTTTTCTGGCTAGACTTTTCGTTAGCCTTGGCCGAATTCAGGATCCCGTGGGCCCAGCGCTTCATGCGCACTCTCCCGAGGGTCTCGTTTGCTTTCTTTACCCTCCCGATCCCCCTCAGTAAATAGTCGCTTCCTTTTTTCTACTACTTCGTTTTGATCTTTTTTTTTCGTTTATGAAACGTTAACCCAGTGGTTGCAGTTCCCCCTCACCACCCGTCCCCTTACTTCTCCCCCCAGCCGCAGTTCGCCTTTCTTTCCTATATGTTTGCCCTTTGTTTGCTTAACGTCCCTGGCGCAGTCGTCTTTTTTTTATGTCGTCTTTTAAGTTCCAGCTGAAGTCAAACATCCCTTAATCATAAGGCCCACTGCTGTCCGCAATAAGCAGTCCCAGATTATGTTCGGTCATTCTTTGGCCTGAGACCTCTCCCATTTTCAAGTCGAGCCCCCCCCTTCTATGAAGACTACTGTGCAAATGGATTGATTGCATTTCAATTTTTTCTGGGTACTTATCGTCTAATGGGTCATCATGGGTGCCCCTTCACCCCTGCCGGACTCCCCTTTTTTACTCCTGCGTTTTTGTTGGCAATCCTGCAAGCAGAGGGTGGTTGTTCCCCCCCCCTTCGTTTTCCCCTTCTCCGCCTTTTTCCCTCTAAGTGTGACGCCTTTAGACTCTCACCCTCGTCACTATGCCCTGCTGGCGGTCCGCCTACTTCGACCCCCCCCCCTCTCCTTCAGGTCCCCTTTTTTTTTTTGTCAAAAAAGCAGGCTCTTTTTTTCTTTCACTGGCTGAATTTTGTTTTTGTGACATTCTTTCTTTTTTTTCTTTTTTTCCTCAAAATGAAATTGGGTGCACGGCCTATCCTGCGCTTTGACCACCCTCCCTTTTTCTTTGGCTGCCATTCGTAAAGAACGTGCATCACACGGTCACCTCCTGTGACGTTACTATTCCCCCTGCTCGGCAACTCTTCAGCACCCGCCACCCCTTCGTCGGCTCGTCCTCGTATGGTTGTCTTGCGTGTGTCAAGTTTGTCATCTTGTCACCGTCCCATCGTAAAACGCACATGACCACGCCGCCTCCAAGCCCGATTTTTCCCTCCTTAATCACACTCACTCCGCCCGCTTGATATAAGCCTTTTGCCAGGCGGCCTATTTGTGGCCCTTTTCTTTTGGATTTGTTCCCCCTCCCTGCTTGCCCTCGTCGAGGAACTGACCCTTTGCTCTCGTGTCCTTTCTTCCCAGCCTGCAAAAGTTCTGTTTTTTTTCCTTTTTCCGAAGATTCCCCTGTTGTCGGAGTTATTGACCACCCATCCCACTTTCAGCGGCTTCCCTGTATGCTGTCATCAGTGGCCTTTCCTTCCTTGTCTCTCGGATCGGGTTTTTCCAGATCATCCCTTTTTACGGACCGCCCTATCGCCCTGGCCCTTCTTATTCTTTTTCTTAATTGGGATGGGTGGCCTTCTTCACCATCGGGTCTGTCCTCCGGCGTGTTCATTTTGCGTTTATGTACTCATGCCTCCCGGCTCGATGAAACTTTGAATTACCAGACCTCTCCCCACCCCCAACCAACAATAGAGCCGCGAATTTTTCTTTTTTTTTTTTTTTTTTTTTTTCTTTTTTTTTTTTTTTTTTTTTTTTGTTTTTTTTTTTTTTTTTTTTTTTTTTTTTTTTTTTTTTTTTTTTTTTTTTTTCTTTTTTTTTTTTTTTTTTTTTTATTGACGATTCAGTCTTACCCGTTCCCATTTTTCCGCCAATTTGAGGTCCTTTGTCTTTGCCAAGTTACTCCTGCGAGCAGGACGGATTTTTTTCCAAGTCCTCGTATATGCAGAGCCTGACGGTTTGCCTTTGAAAACCCCCCCCCCCCCCGAGTCCCCCTAATTCAGACCATGGACCTTGCACGCGATTCAGCCAGTGGACCAAAGCTTCCTGTTTTTCCAAAATCCCGCATGACCTTTGTCCAGTTGTTCCATGACAGCCAGCCGGCAGTAGTTTAGCTATTGATCTTTTCCCTGCGCTGACGCAGGCGGATGAATGGGCCACTTACGGTGAACAGTTCCACTGAATAGGCTGAATCTTGCAGCCCCCCCTTTCATGGCCTGGAAAGACCGATTTCTTAGGTGGTGCCCTTCCCACATGATGGACCTTTCGTTAACGAGACGGTAGTCCCAGGAACCCTTTAAGGTACCAGCATATTTCCCGTCTAGGGCTTTTGTTCCCCCGATGTTTTGAGGCTCCCCCTACTTTTTTGATTTTTTGAAAGAGACCTGCCACGATCGTGGCAAGGCTCTTTTTCTTCCAGAGTTTCCTTCCCTTCGGCTTCTCTGTTGGTTGGACGTCCAGCTGTCGCTATCTGACCATGACCCCCCGATGACGGGCTCTCATTTCCCCGGGATTCCACCCTGGAAAAAAGGCCTTCCTACTTCCCCTGAGGCTGTGGTTCGATTTCCCACTGTTTTTTTCTTCTCCCCTGGGTGAAGAAGTATTTACTCCTTCCTACGTAGATTAGGCCTTTGACGCAGCCTGCGTTGGACTCTCGTTTCCTTTGAACCACCGAAAATTTTACGATGAGCGTGACTCTTGCCCACGGATAGCTATGCGGAATTTACGGCCCCCTCCCTCACGCCCTTTCTCTCCCTGAACCATGGCCCTTCTTGGATTTTGTTCCCAGCATACGGCGGATTCCCCCATCACGGACTCTGTAAGAGGGAACATCAGCAGGCCCCCGCCCTTCCTCCTCACTCTCCCAGTCCCTTAAGGCCAGAATTCCCGCGAAATCCCTGGTCATTTCGGGTTGAATAGTCTGTGGCCCTCAATTTTTTTTTTGTTGTTGTCTCCGACTCCGACCCCACCCAAACCATAGACTTATGCGAATCTGTCGCGGCGGCTTTAGTTCGCAGTCCCCTTCTCTTTGTGCGTTGCTCCATCCTTTGTATTTTCTTTTCTTCGTCACCACCGCGGGTTCACCGGGCTTTCACGAAGGCGCCATCTTTGCCAATTACTTTTTTCTGGGCCCTGTGACCAGGCAGGTCGGCGGAGTTCCTCGTCTTCTGAGTGCAGGTTGCCTTTCTGTACGTAGATTGATGGCCCCCCCCTCTTTTTCTTTTGCGCCGGCCTTTGCATTCATGTGCATGTTGATTCTTCCTCAGAAGTATCCTTCCTTCTTATGGAGGACCCCACTGTCGTGTCCTAAGGTATGTCATGCGGATTCATACGCGTCGACCGGGCTAAGCCTTTGCCCTCTCCCCACTGCGAGTTCCTTGGTTTCAATTTTACCTATAGCTTTTGCCGGCCGCGCTCATTTACTTTCCCGTTCCCTTGTCACCTCGTCGCCGGGTTTTTGCCTATTTGCTGGATGTTTAGATCAGTGTCCTCATTTGCAATGGCGTGGAAACCGTTCCCCATCCACCGGCTCGTGCGCTCCGAGTCCTGGGGGGA
>Ga0179593_1387405_pt1 | contig 10514 bp, 19 predicted proteins | sample CZODoug2_1_08_16_FD_185931 | JGI IMG/M metagenome (GOLD analysis project Ga0179593, IMG submission 185931) | Vadose zone soil fungal communities from Angelo Coast Range Reserve, California, USA - CZODoug2_1_08_16fungal (PacBio error correction) | ecosystem: Environmental > Terrestrial > Soil >... | reverse complement strand
GTACAGGAGTTGCGGGATTCTTTTCCGCGTGCCCGAAAGGAATGGTTCCCCCTGCGTGATTGGAATTGTTAAGCCTTGCTACTCCTACTTACCGGTGCCCCACCCTTATATAGCCCTTTTTCTCCTTTTTTCTGATTAGGAAGGGAACTGTTTTTAAGATGTCCACAACAACATTTTGTATTGCCAAGTCGCCTCCACCGAAAGTTTCATAATTCTTTTTGAATTCGGTCCCGGTCATCTTCTTTCTGTCGATCAGATTATTCATCCTTCCCCCTCTTTTCCACCCGATTTATTGAGACTTCTTCCCGTCCTTTCCACACTCCCCCCCCTTTTACTTCTTTTTTTCCCCCCCCTCTGAACATTTTCATCGCCCTGATTTTCCCGCGATGGTGCTTCTTCCTCTCCATCTTCTTGCTTGAACATTCCAAGGTACGCTTTTTTTCAAGGCGTTTTTTAGGCTTTGGATTTTTTCTCCCCCCGCTTTTCTATTTTTGTTGACACTCCCCCCCCTCCCCCCGTCCTTTCAGTTTCCTCTTAACACTCCAAACGCGCAGGACTGTTTTTAATCCAAATATTACTCCGCGTATTTCTCCTCCTGTTTTGCGCTCCCGTTTGCTCGTTCCCCCCCCCTCAACCTCCCCCCCGTTTTTTTCTTCACCAGGCTTTCAAGATGGCCAATCCACCCAAACGATTGGCCTTTTTATTTTTTAAACTGATCTCGAAGCCCTGTCCGCTCCTGTGAACAACTCTACCCCAATTATTCGGCAGACACGTCCTCCACCCACCCCTCAAAATTTTCCCCCAAATATTCTTTCGCCCCAACACTCCGCCGTTCACCCCCCCTGATCCGACACTTTTCTGACCCCCCCTTCCTCCAAGTCCCGTTTTTTTGTTAAACCTCACCATGAAGCCCCCCCTCCCTCTTTTTTCTCTCAACCATCTCTAGCCTTCCGTTTCCTCCATCCTTTTTTCTCTTTTCTCCCTTTTTGTTCCTCCTTTCACGTTCTAGTTTTCGATTTCCATCTTGAAATGAATTTGCGGACCAAGCGACCCCCGGGAAAGAACCGTCCACGATTACGGCAACCCCCCCCATTCCATTTTTTTTCCTTTTGTGTTCCTTTGCAGGTCACTGCTGTTCTCCCCCCATGCTAGCTTCATTCAACTTGTGATTAGACCTTATGTTTTGTTTTTTCCCCCCACCCCCCCCCCCCCCCCCCCCCCCCCTCACAACCTCAGTTCCTCCTCCCACTGTCTCCCCCCCCCAATTCCCGTTCAACCGCTTCTCCCCCGTGACTCCCTACGAGGCCCTGCTTCCCTTTTCGATGAGCAAAATTATCCTCGTCCATTTGGAGCCTCTTTTCTTTAACTGGGTCCTTCTTGTTTTGCAATTTTTTTTCCGTTCTTTCCAAGGCTGGTTTTCTTTTCCGTTATATGCTCGTTTATTTCCTTTCCTTGCCCGGCAAGCGCCTTGATCCCAACATACCCCCTTCCACCATTTTTGCCCCCGACAATACTTTCACATTCCTCAGGATTAAACCTTTTCGTTGCGCTCTCTTTTTTTCAACCCTTCGCTGTCAGTCCTGAGAGCTTGCTTTTAAATACGATGTTTTTTTTTTTTCAAGGGACTCCCCCCCGACTTTGGTTTCTCTCAGTTCGTCTTTTGTATAGACCACCGTCTTAGCTTGCCCAGAACTCACCTGCTTCCCCTCCCTTTTCCTCCCAACCTCGTGACCCTAGTGGCCTTCTAAGTTAACTTTTTCCCCAACACAGATTCGATCGCCCCTTCATGCCCCGGCAGGGGTTCCTCACACACCTCCTTTTCCGACCTCTCCAGCCGACCCTTTTTTTGTCACGGTTATCTGTATCGTCCACCCCCCCCCCACGCCGTGTGGGTTCAATTTTTTGACCCTCCCTGAATTCTTCCACCCCCTCTCTTTCTTTTTTGGCGTCCCGAGGGCCCAATTTGATGTTTCAGCAGGGTGAGCGAGCCTTTTGCTCCATCGTTTAGTCAGCCAACCCTTTCTTTTCCTCCCCATTCTTTGAAACTTTTGCGTTTCCTCCCGCATCCACCCGAAGAAGCTTGCGCCCTCCCCCCGCCCGCGGTTCTCAAACCCACATGTCACACGTATCGTTTTTTCCCGCTTTTTTTTTTTTTTTTGTTTTTTTGTCCAAATCTCCTCCTTCCTTTGTTTTTTTTTATATATATTCGCTCTTTCCCCCCCTCCTTCGTTTTTAGCTGACTTCTCCCCCGATTTCTGGATTCTGGCAGCTTCTTCTTAGTTTTAGATACTCCCACAGTTCACGTTCTTTCTTCTTAATTTTTTTTGCTCGGAGAATTGATGCTCTTGAGCTCACACCTCTTCCTGACCCTCCCCTTTTGCTCTCCGAGAAGAGGTCCCCCAACCTCCTCTGCATGGCGAATAGTAGTCGATACCGCTTGAATAGCCCACCCTTCGTGGTTGTAGATACTTCCCCTACCCCCACTGACTAACTCTTATGTCTTCCTTTTCTTTATACCGGTCCAACCACCATAATTTGTCTTTGTCCGCTGTTTTTTTTCTTTTTCACGGAGAGTCTCCTTTTTTTATTACAGTTACAGGATCGAAGCCACCTTTGTTGATCCTCTTTGAGCCGTCTTTTTTTTGTCCCCGCTATACGTGTCCTTCCCCGACTTTCGACACCACCCTTTTTTTTCGTTCCAACCTGCCTCTTCACGAAATGTCAATCTCCTTGACATCGCGTTCCGTCCTAGAGTAATGTTTTCCTCTTTCCACTTTCCCTTTTTTTCATTTTTTCTCACCTCTCTCCCCTTTTCAGTGGGACTCGTTCTCTTTATCCACTACCCATTCCCTTTCTACCCACGGCCGACGAATTGTTCCCATAACAATAGGAGCAGCCAGCGTCAACGGCACTGTCCTGCTTTAATTGCGCGTCTCTTTCCCCTTACTTTGTCCCTCGTCTTCTTTCCGGGTCGGAAGTTGGAACTCCTTGATAAACATTTTGATTATCCCTTTGAGTCGTTTTCCTCCCCTGTTGGGTTCGCTCCATTTGTTTAACCTGTGACTATCCTGTGGTTTCCTCCCTCCCCTTAACCTTCCCCAGTCACACTTCCCTGCCCCACTTCCTGTTTTTTTTTCCTTGTGATGCCTGTGTACCCTCTGGGACTTACGTAAGGCTTTCGCTTTCCGCAGAACTTTCTTTCCTGCTGACCATCTCCCCTCCTTCCCCCTTTTTATACCAAGGTCACACAGATAACACGTCTGGAGTTTTGCCCCGAAGTTCTGTGAGGTTTTTCTTGCTCAGATTTCTGCGTATTGTTTTTTCTTTCCCCTTCTTTTCCCCCCTTTTCCCCTTTTGAGAAGTTTCCCCTGATTATTTCCTCGCATGTTTTCTTTTTTGACTTTTTCCGTTTTCGAAATTGTCGTTCCGCCTTTCCTGGCGGGTTTTTTTGACTTTTTTCCTCCTCTCCACTTTTCCCCTCCTCATCTCTTTTTTTTATTCCTGCAAAAGGAACTCGTGTGTTGGTTTTTTTTTCGCAACGGTTTAACTTTTTTTGTTTGCGGTGGTTCACTTAGCACTTTTGAAGAAGTAGTACCAGCTTACGTCCCCCCCTTTGGATTACACGTCTTCCTTTCTTTCGTTGAGTTGTTTACTCTGCTTTTTTGACATATTGATTGATTTCCGATCCGATTCGTGTTCTTCCCTCAACAAGCAAAACAGCTGCCTGGACCCCCAAATTGACTTTTTTTTCCTTTGTCCTCTCCTCTTTCCTCTTCTACCCCCCTCCCTTTTCCCGGGACCAGGATCTTGCGCGTCTTTTTGGACATTTCTTTTTTTTTAGAACTCCTTTAATTGTTTACTTTTCGGACGTCCTTGTCCCTCCCCCCCCCATGCTTCAATCTTTTAAAGTTTTTTTGACTGCGCCTCGATTCTTTCCCTTCCCCCTCCCGCTTCCGGACTGAATTTCCCCCCAACCGCTTCGTAACTGGGCGCAGACTGGGTACAAACGACAAGGGTTTTCCATCAAAACAAACAGGTTCCCTCTCTCCTCGTCGAAATTCTTTCCTTTTTTTTTCCCCCCCCTGTAATGAACCTTAGGAGCAAGCTGACCAATGTTCACATTTTCGGCCTCTATTCGTTAGCCCTCTATCCAGGGCCCCAACTACGTTCCTCTTTCTCTCTTTTCTCATCCCCTCCTGTGTTTTTTATATCTATGCCCCCCGGATTTGAATTTTTCTACGCTGGTACGATCCTATCCTCGGCCCTTATCACTTTGACTTGTTCACGGCCCTTCTCCGTGCTTCCCGATTTCCTTTTCACGGATACTCGTTTCCTTTTGAGTTTCATACATTTTGTTTTTATTTTCAAAAACCCCCCCTTGCAGTAGTTGCCTTGAAGAATCCCGCTTTCCCCATACTCTTTTTTCCCCTTTGTTCCTCCGCTTCTGTTTATGTCCCTGTAATTCTAGGTCCCCGACAGATTTTGACATTGACCCCTTTTTCTGACGAAGTCCGGCACCCCCCCCAATTTCCCCCCCGTCCTTTTTCTTTTCCCCCCTTTTCTTTCTTCCGCACCTGCCTCCCATCCAAGACTTTCCCCCTTTTGAGCTGATTATTAATCTTCAACTCCTTTGCTGCAAATGACCACCCTGTAATATTTGTCCAGGCGCGGTTTTCGCTTGTTTTGCTTTTTCGTTTTCCTCCCCCTAATCTTCTTAGTGCCAATCCAGCTTTGCAGGCTTAGATTTCCCCACGTCCCCTTTGAGGAATCGTCACCCCCCCTTGAGTCTTTTTTTTCTCAGATGTCTTTTGGCCTTGCATTTTCTCTTTCCCACCTCCAAACGAACACTTCCTCCTTTCTTTTTCCCGCTTTGCCCCAATCCACCCACTAGTTGCCCCTTATCCACCCCCCGCCGCTTCCTTTCGTCCTCCCTTTGAGCTTCCGCAAATCCCTCCGCAAGGAAATTCTGATTCCTGACAATCTGCACCCGGCAACAGTTTGAAGCAACCCTTTCCTTTCTTAAACCCCCCAGCGTCCCTTTTTCCCCAACCTTTTTTAGCCGGATGACCCGGATTCCCCCTCCTTTGTCCCACCGCCCTTTCCAACCAGCCCACTTATGATTCTATAACATACAAGATCGTTTTGCATTCTTTGTCCTCAGTTTTATCTGTGTCATTTTTGGTTCCGGCTTTTGACCTTTTCTTTCTTGCTCCAATTACCCTCAGAGTTCATCTGCGGTTTTTGACCAGAGACCCGTACCCACCCCCCTTTTCAACTCCCAGTCCCTAGTACGGGTTTCACCCCCCCCTCGCCTTTCCTTTTTTTCTTTTTATTCTTTTCCCTGGTTTCCCTGCTGTTATTCCAACAAATGACGATTCCCAAATTCCACTTTTGCCGAGACCCCAACATGATGCACCCTCCCTCCCAGTTCCTTTTTAACCCCCTGTTATCACAATTGGAAAGTTCCCCTTTTTCCTCACCTTTACCTGCTCGTCTTTCAAATATTAATCTGAGTTTTTCGTCAAACTCTCTTTTGCGTTTTGATCCGATAGTCCTTTTTTTCTTTCTCTTTTTTTCCAATTTTCGTGATTGCTGCCTTCCTTTTTTCCTTTTCCTTTCGCTTCTTTATCTTTTTCTTGGCCGGCAAAGCGCTTGATCCCAACTACCTTCCCCATGAGTTTGCAAGCACAATAACTCACCCTCTTGGTTACGGAATTATTTCTTTTCGGTCACCTCGAAGGTCCTTTCGTTATTCAGCCCTTCCCTATGCTGTTTGGTCCCTTGTAACTAGTGCTTTTGTAGCTCGTTGTGTTTTGTAATAGACACACAGGTTATTGCTGCCCAGAAACGGTTTTTGGGGGTTTTTTTTTTTTTTTCCAAGACGGCCCCCCCATCTCCCTTCCCCTTTTTCTTGACCTAGTTTACTATCTTCACGATTCTCCTCATTTTCGCTCGCCATGAAAACTCCCATCTCGTCATACAAAATTGAACCTTTTTCGAATAGATCATGGAAACCTTAGTAACGGTTTCTTTCTGTCTCCTTCCCCACCCCGCCGTTTTTGTATTCAATTCATCGAATAAGAACGAATTTGTTTCCTCCTGAGGTGCCCCTGCTGTAGCTTTTGCAATGCTGGTGGGCTGTGAGCGTTTGAGTCAGCCATTTTTTTTTGCATCCCCCCTCCTTTGTCCCCCCATTCCGTGACCTTTTTGCCGCTTTCGCAGGAAACGCCGAAGCTTGTTCCCATTTCCCTTTTTTTGTTTGGGTTTTTTTTGTTTTTTTTTTGGTTTTTTTGTTTTTACTTTTTTTTTTTTGCTTGGGTGTTTTTCCCCAACACCCTGGCTCTCCCTTTCCCCCCCCTCTATTTGTTTGCAGATCGCCAAGTCTTTTACCTTAATAATATAATTTGTTTTTTGCTATGTCCCCCGAGACCCCGTTTTGCAGGGAGCGCTTGTTTTCTCCCCCCATCCCCGTCGCTGCCGGCGGTTGGACAGTCGGCGTTTATTCCGATCCTTCCACGCCCCGTCCTCTTTCATATTTTTTGCTTCTAACAGTTGATTTTTCAGTGATTCGCCCGCATAAACCTTTTTTTCCCCTCCTTTCCCAATCGCACCATTTCGCGTTTCCGTTAACATACCGCGGGTTCCGCCTCTTTTCTTCTTTCCCCCCCCTCTCCCTCTTTCCTTCGCCCCCACGGCGGTTTGCGAACCTACCACGGACTAACTTTATTCTTGCGTGATAGATTCTTTGGACCCCCCCTTTTTTGTATTTCCCGCCGTTTAATTTAATGGCGAGTAATGATAGGTTGCCAGCCCTTTTCCCTTCTCTTTTCCCCTTCTTTCAACGAATGGGAGCCTTGAGCTCCTTTTTTTCCGCGATAACTTTTATCCCCACGACTCCAATCGCGCGACCCCCCCCCCTTCCTTTTTACTTTCCAACCCCTCTTGCCGTTCTCCACGACTGACATTTCAGTTTCCCTCTTTATTTTCATCGCTAATTTGATTGTTTTTTTTTCAGCTTATTTGCGTTTTCCCATAATGTTTTTTGTTTTTTCTTTTTTTTTCTTTTCGTGCGCTTTTTTCGGTGCCGCCCTAACGTTACCCTGCACATCTCCACCATGTTCCTTTAATCCCACGGCCGCGTGACATTGGCCCCACCTCTAACACTCTTCTTCCCTGTTTTTTGGCCCCCCTCCAGCGAGATTTGCTCGGCTGCTCTTTCCTTCTTTGCTCGTCTTCGTCCGGCGTCCTCGTTGTTCCACTTCCATTACTAACATGTTCTTACGAATTAGTCGGTTTACCCTTTTTTTTTGTGCTCCCCACTTTCAATTTGCCTCTCTCCCTGGTTGTCCCCCTCCCCGCCCTTTCCCCGAAAATCCCCTCACCTTTTAACCACCTTTATTGTTGGGATGTGTGGACCTCTGGGACTTTTTTTTGTGTCGTCTTTTTGCTGGTCCTTCATTAAATCCGATTGCCCCCCCCGCTCTTATCCTTTAAATCTTCACACTTCTTTGAAAACAGCCCCACGGATGGAGTTTTCCTGATATGGGATTTTTCTGAGAATCAGCGTTATGCGGTTTTTCCCTTCCTTGTTCTGGTTACAACTGCTCTCGTGACCCGGGTTGTAGCCTTTTTTTCCTTCCCTTCTTGTTGCTCGCTCTTGTTTCTATTTTTTCCTGGTGCGGATGGTCTTCGCCATTTTTTCCTTTTTGTGGTGGCTTTTTTTTTTTTTCATATCAACTGTCTTTTTCCCGCTGGGTGTGGTTTATAAGGACGGCCTAGTTGGGTGGTTTCTTTTTCCTCTTGAATAGACCCTTTTTACCCCTTTTTTTCGTTTTAGGTTGTTCCTCTCATGCTGTCAAGAAACTGTCTTTTTTCCGTTTCCGTACTAATTTTTTGATTACCCGCACTCTCGCGTGTTTGATGTTAAGCCTTTTCCCTTATGGATTTTCTACCCTGTTTTTTTTTTTCCGCAAAATCCCCAAACCCTCCTTCCTCTTCCCCCCGGACCTTTTTTCATTTGCCAAGAATACTTCCCCTGATTATAACGTTTCATATCAAGGTGCTGGCCGATGCAGTTTCCTGTTTCAGTTGGAAACGTAACCTTATGTTGGAATTGGCTTTTTTTTTTTTTTTCCGTCAGTTGTCCATTTTCCCCCCCTTCCTTTTTTTTTCCCCTCTGGTCCCGTTGATTACGGCGCGAAGTTCCCTCAAATTCGTCCTTAATTCAAAGAGGTCCACATCTCTTCGGTTTCCTTGACTGGGCCCCAACCTTTCATGGTTTTTTGACAATTCAAAACCCACAGGTTCCCCTACTTTCATCTTCTCCCGCTCTCTCCCCCTTTTTGCCCGTTAATTTTCCCTCCTGTTTCAATTTGCTTGAACCAAGGCCCCAGCATCCCATGCATTTTCCGAGGACATGTCACTGCCAAATCCTTTTCTCTACTTTTCCTCTCCCTTTTGTGATTTTACGGCTTGGGTCCCCAGTTCTCCCTTGTCCTCCTCCCGATCACCGCTTTATTCCACTTTTTTTCTGCATTGTTTTTAACGCCTTGAAGGGCGGTCAGTTACCGGCCCAAGGATAAGACGTCCGATGTTAGGTCGATTTTCCCTGTTTTGAAGATTTCCCCCACAACCTTGCGCTTGCACAGTCTTAGCCCCCGATTCCTATTTGGACCATATGGAATCGTATGTCAAGATTTTTCCCCCCTCGGAATTAATCCCTTGTCCAAGATGTTTCTTCCTCTGAGTGCCCTTTTTTCGTGGCTTTTTATCCCCTCCCACCCACCTCCCCCCCTTCATTTCGTTCACCTGAACAAGTTTCCCCCCTCCTAGCGCCAGCCTTCCATGACCCCGCGATGCTTTGATAATGTAAATTTCTGCTTTGCAAATTCCCCCCCCGGTCAGCTGGAGTTTTTCTTTTTTTTGCTTTTTTCTTGCTCCTCCCAGTAAATCGTTATAGATGTTGCCATCCAGCCCAGAATTGCAGTTTCGGCAGCTTAAACGGCACCGAGATTTAATCGTTCCATCCAAATTCTTGTCCTCTGGGATCCTCCGTCTGTCGAGCCTTGCCGTTTAACACTTTTCAAACGAACCCGTTAATACTTCTTTCCCTTCTTCCCTCCCCCCAACGATTCCGTTTTCCGTCAACCCACACCGCGTCCTAGCCCTTCGCTTTCCTCCCCCTCGCCCCCCCCGCCCCTGTAGAATCGGATTCCTCCCCCATTTTTTTTTGAAAAGGACCCAGGCACAAAAGAAGAAACACCTCTTTTCCTTCACAAAGATTTTCCCCCAACCCCGGCTAAACGGTCCCGTCTCCGGAAACAGCCCCATTGCATCCCTCCCACTCTCTTCCCTTTTTTCTCCCCATCTTTCCACATACGCCTCGTCATCCTAAGTTTGTTTATCTTTCGTTTTAAGCCTGACCAGTATAGGGATTGAGACTTGTCAGGCCTTTCTGCGGGACCTCTCTTGAACCCCCCCCCTTTTCCCTCCCAGTCCCACGTTTAGTTTTTCACATTCCCCTTGTTCAGGTTAGTTTTGTCTTCATGTACCTTTTTTTCCCAACCCATGATAGATCCCGTTTCCCCTGTTGTCAGGGTCGACAAAACCCCTTGCTTTTCCCACCGAATCAGTACTTTTCAATTACCATCAACCTTTCAAGTTCCCCCCACCTGCTCCTGGAGACGATTCTAGGCAATTTCCGTTCCACTCTCCTCTCCCCTTACTCCGCTTCCCTTTTTCTCTCTCGTCTCCCTGGGTTCTCCTTTGTTATTTCCCCCCCTTCGCTGCTCGTTTGGATTAAGGCATGGTGTTCTTTTCCCTTTTTCGTTTCTTCCCTGATGTCGGACCGTTTTAAGCGTTTTTTCCCCCTCAAACCCTACCCCCACTTCCCCCTTTCTTTCCCCTCCCAAATATCTTTCCCTTCCCCTGAGGCATGACGGTCGCGATGTATTCTTGGTCAGGTCGGTAGCCGGCATCTGTGGGAAAGTTTCCACCCTTTCCCCCGTTTTGCGTTCGATGTTGTAGTGTTAACGACCCCCCCCTTATATCCCTTTGCCCCTCCCTTCCCGCCTGTCTCACTCCCCCGTTGAAATAGTTTTACGGTTGTTGCCCCTGTCAAAAAATCAGTTTCCCTTCTTTGAACCCCTGTAAGCCCTTTCCAAAAAGGTCACTGGTTTTTTCCCCAGGCACATATCCCGCCGACCTTTTTAGAGTCCCGGTGATTTAATTCCAACCGCCTGTTTGTGTATTCAATTGTCTCGAACCTTCTTTCCAAGAATTAGTAACCCATGCTGATTCTTTTTTTCCCTCTGTCGGATTCGGAGAACCAATTTGAGAGGGGCCTTTGATTTTTTTGTCGCGTGGAGATCGACCCGTTAGCCCCTACATTCAGTGTCCCATAATGAACTTTTCGTTCCGATAGCAGACCACTCCCGCCGCTTTGCCACTCGCAGAGCGACGCGGGGAGCCTTCGCTCCCTCAACAAAGCCCTTCGAGTTTTGACCTCTCTTTGA
>Ga0179593_1364561_pt1 | contig 10514 bp, 14 predicted proteins | sample CZODoug2_1_08_16_FD_185931 | JGI IMG/M metagenome (GOLD analysis project Ga0179593, IMG submission 185931) | Vadose zone soil fungal communities from Angelo Coast Range Reserve, California, USA - CZODoug2_1_08_16fungal (PacBio error correction) | ecosystem: Environmental > Terrestrial > Soil >... | reverse complement strand
CCCTTAGAAGACAATTAGATCAGCCGCGTATCGACTCTTCCTTTCTTTCGACGCGATCATACCCCCTTTCCCTGAGGGATTTAGAAGCTTCGCTTTCTGACGTGACGGTCAGGTTCTTAACTTCCTTTTAGGGTTTCGATGTTACTCAGCTCGCGTGTCGAAGAGTCTTCTTGTAGAACCTTGTCTTCCGCATTTCTCCCCTTGCAAGTTTCTTTTTTTTTAGCTCTCCCGGTGGGTCGGACTCCCCCCTTTCGTTTTGTAACCTCCCCCCCCCCCACCCCCCCCTTCCTTCTCTTCTCTCCGCCGCAAAGGCTGCGTGAAAGTGTCTTTGCCCAATCTTTCCCAGCCGGTCCGCAGTCAGTGGCGCATGTGCTGAGGACCGACAGATCCCTTGTAGGTGATCTGTCTCTTTGAGCCGATTACGAACTGACTCGACCACACCCCTTGTCGATTTTTCTTCTCTCTCTCTTTCGTGGGCTCGTTTTGCATTTTTTAAGTTCCGCCCTCGACGTGAAGAGTTTCGAGGTCCTCTGTCATTCGCCGTAATTCTCGTCCCATGAGGATGGCGTCTCCATCAGCTTCCGCTTTTAGCTTCGTCGACAGTTTTCCCCCCCGCCCCGCGCCAGATGCGTTTCGATCCACCCTCAACTCCCGCATGAGCTCGAAAGTTTGGTCAGAGAGTTTTCTTTTTCTGAGTATACGAGATTGCGACGCCTGAGACTTGGTAGCATAAGAAGCGTCTCGGTTGCAGCTTTTTGTAGTGATTCCCGCTCTGCGTTTTGATAGTTTATTCACAGGCGATCAGACCCACCACGGTCGACCTTTTTAGTTGGAGTTCCGTTCGGATCGATTTAGATGTGCGCTACTCTAAGTATCGTTCACCTCGGAACCTCTTGCGCGCCGTACATATTTTTCTCGATCAAAGCTGGAGAGGCGTCACTTTGTACGAAGCGGCGGAGGTGTGAACACCCTAATTTCTTTGAGGTTTATCGGAGGCCCGATTTCTTTCTCGCACGCACGTCTCGCCTTTTCCCGTCTCTGTCGATCTGCGCTTACGGATCTTCTCTGCCGGAGCGACAGCGGCTCGTGTTTTAGAGGAGGCACGTTGTCCCCGAGAAGCCTGGTGGCCCCGATGCGTCTTGTGGTTTCCGGACCCTTTGATTCATCGGTGGAAATTCCCCCCTTAGGTGTCACGTCGGGCTTGGTCTCCGCCCCTCTCCCGCGGTCCCTTCCTTTTTGCGTCTTTTTTCAAAGTGACTCGGTAGTTGCTCCTCTTCGCAATTCCCGCGACCCTCCTTTTTTCGCGAACGGCAGCCTGTAGGTCTTTTTGTTTTTTCTTCCCTGTCCTCGACCGCTCTCCGGCGTTTAGCTCGCGCCGCCTTCCCCAAGTTTCCCCCTGAAGGGCCCGAGACACCTGAATTGTTCTTTTTGCGCGAGACTTGTTTGTAGATGCGGGTGATCTTTTTTTGGTGCGTTCGGAGTCGGTAGACCTGCTTCCGGCCGATCTCCGGTGGCACTCCCGGCGCTGCGCGATTTTCAGGACCTCTGCTTTGGTCCGTTTCCGCATTCGTCGGGCTCGTCCATCCGAGCGTCAACCCCTCACAGGAGGCTCCTTTTTCCCATTATAGATTGTTTTTTTTCTGCCTCGCCTCCCTGAGCCTCCCATTTTCCACAGGTAGAGCACCCCCGCCTCCCAAGTCTTGATGCGATCTGCCCGAGCGAGGAGCCCGTGAAGAAGTAGTCGCATACTCGGCTAGGCCTCCTTTTTCTCCTCTTTTCGTTGTTCTGTGAGAGAGCCACCGCCGGCTCCCTGCTTAATTCGCCCTCGTCTGGAGAACTTCTGTTTTGAATTCACTAGATACCTCCAAGGAGAGTTTGTCGCCTTTTCCATTTGCCTCAATAACGTGCGAGCTCGAACACCCTTGTCTAATGGCGGAGCACCAACGTGTTTGACCTTATGGTAACGTAGCCCTAAGATCTTAGGAAAAGTCCAATCCCAGTCCGTGAGCGACCCTGCCCCGCGCATTTTTGGTTTAGTTTCCCTCCTTTGAGTCCGCCGTTTTCAGTCGCCCAGTTCCTCGTAGAAGAACCATCCAGCCCACCAGACTTCACCTCCTCGCAATCCCATTAATATCAATCTAAGCTCTTACGGAATTCTTGTTTAGAGTTATAGGGGTTCTGTTTGACGGCGTGCCAGCATCCCCCGCCTATCCCCCCCTCTAGGTCCGAGGAGCCCGTCCACTTCAACCCCTGACGATTCTTGCTGGTTATCACCCGGGTGTGCATCGTAGTAGCAGGGTTTCCCCTAAAGAAACTCTCGCGTTTGTACCCCCAGAGTACGTGCGAGCGCTCCTTTCCCACAGCAGAAGGGTTACATCGCTTCGGGCAATCCCCCCACCCTGGGATTTTTTCCAATTTCCTCTCTTACCGAAGCCTAGTGTGGCCCCTTTTTTGTTTTCTTCTCTAAACCTAGAAGCGGGTCAATGCGACTTGACGATCTCGTCGGTAGCTAACTCCAGGCTCGCGGCACCGGTCGAGGGCGGAACGTCTTGGATCCTAAGCCTTCTCCGAGTCTCCCAAGTCCCGATGAGTGTGGCCTTTCCCCCTTCCAACCCGCCCCGTCCTTATGTAGTCAGAACGCGAGTTGATCCGCAATTTCTCTTGATCAGAACGCTTTCTCGGTCCCCTTTCAGCGGCGCCATTTGAAATGCGGCGCCCTGGAGAACAGAGTATACTCCGTTTAGAAGTGCGTTTAATCGCTTCTCCCTTAATATTCAGACCGCAGCCGGCTTGAATCCATGCATTCCTCCCCCCCGCTTCGCACCTTCCCCGGGCTCGACCACTCTGCGCGCCGCTATCCTCTCCCAGTCCAGAGATCGACCACTTCTTGAGATCAAGGGAGTTGGCGCTTTTTCTCGACACCGAATCTAGTATTGCTGCGACCCGTACATATTCCAAAAGGCTTTCCTCTCTGACCGAGGAAGTGCTCCCCAGTTCTCGATACGTGCGTCTGCAAATCTAGTGCCACTTACCGTCGTCCTTTCTAGAATTCTTTTCCCACGAGGCCCACCTCCGTTCTCTGTCTCGACACGGCGTTCGGTGACTAGTTGAGCCCCCTTTTTCTTTTTTTCCCTCGTCAACGATACGTCGCGGGACGGTTCCGTTCACCCAATTTCTCCCTTCTTAGGCCTCTCAGTTGCTGAAGATTTACCCCTCCCCCCGACCTGCCACGTGCTCGGCGGCGTTTCCGTCGGCATGCGAGCTTATGCAAGGTCCTCCATCCGAGACTTTTGTAGACCACGCCAAGCTCCCCCCCTCTGTTCTCTCCGTTTCTCCTCTCCCCCCATTTCGTCCTGCGAGAGACTTGCGGTCCCCGCCTCCCTCATCTCTGCCACTCCTTACCCCACCGTACTCGTTCATCCCCCGTAAACTCCCCCTTTTTTTCGATCGGATCAGACATCGGAACTTTTTTGATTCTGTAGTGGAATACCTGCCCGAGATCTGGACCTGCTGCGGTATTTAGACTTATCTTTCCTTTTTTTTCATACTCCCCTCCTTGTTGTTTTTTTCTCTCTACGGACGCGTCGTCTATTCTTTCTTCGCTGCGGCTGGGGGTTTTCCTACCCGATCATCGTTCCCGAAGGGTCGCTCGTCTCTCCTTTTACCTTTCCGGGATTCCCCCCCCCCTTTGCTTTTTCTCTTCTTAGGGTAATGAGACTTTTTCGCGTGCTCCTCCGTAGCCCTTTCCAGTAGACCTTTCTGCCAAACTTGCCGCAGCCACGATTCTTTTATGAGATTCTTGTGTGGTCCTCCCTCCCCGGCCTGCTGACTCCATTCTCCTACTCCATCTGCCTCTTTGAAAGCGCTGGGCACGAAAACGGTGCACCTACACTTTCCTATCGATCCTTGCCTGGGTCTTGCAGAGTATCCTTTAGGGATCGTCGTTTCGCATTGACGAACCGGCCGCCTCAATCACCACCCGTTTAGATCGATCGAGCTGCATTGCAGGGTTCCCCCTGGCTTCCTTCTTTTTCGTAATGCCCCGAGAAGCGGCAGCCCTATGTTTCCCTCTTGTATTCGCCTTCACGCTCGACCGTCAGGCCGCGTCGACTCCCCCCATGCCGTTTTAATCTTGAACTTTTTCGCTTTCACCCTCCCTCCCTTGCCTCTCGCTTGGTGCCGGACCACCGCCTTGGCGCTCTGGTCCTCTCTGCGTCGGTCGATCCGATCTGTGTCTTTCGCTTTCTCCTTGTTGAGCCCGCCGGGGGTGAAAGCCCCCGGCCTGCCTAGTATGACCTACAGTAATCGTCGTGTACCCTTTTCGACTTCGATCCCTCCACCCAAAGTCGCCCCCCTTCGTTTGGCTCCCGTCTTCTCTCTCGTTGAGTGGAGAGCCTCGTCTACCCCCTCCAGCCTCTACCTCGTGCGAGCGAGAGCAGATTTGCTTAATCACACGTTAGGGTTCCCCGACTCTCTTTTTGTTTACTCTCTTCCACCTGGGCTAGCAGGTCGTAGTGCGGGCTTTAGTATCCTTCACGCCGTTCCCTCCCGGACCTTCCCCTCCGATGGACTAGTCGAGCTAGACGAGATAGTTTGCCGAGTTCCTTCCCTTTCGGCTCTTTCTATTGCGAGATGAAGAGAAGCCGTTGTCGTTTCGACTCTTGAGTCTTTGGGAGGAGTTGCAGGCGTTGATCCCCCACCTCCGACCGCTGGTCCACCTGGCTTGCGCGCCTCGACTGCCTCGCAACGGGGGTGTTCAAAGGGAACGTTCTTGCCTCTTTCCTTCTCTTTCTCCTCTATTTCCCGCACCGGTCTCTCAAAAGGCGAAGTCTTTAGGCTACGGGTTTCGGCTATCGTTCCGCTTTAAATTTCAGGCGGAGGTCTCTTGCTTGCTTCCTCCGAACGGCAGGACTCTCCCCATTTCTATCTATTGAGAGAGATTCATGTAGTTACGTCTTGGATGGGTCGCGTTCGGCCTACTATTAGTCGTGGGAGTGAACTGCAGGCCTCTGCTCGGGAGTGGGAACTCAGGATTGGTCTCTTTTTTCCTCGCCGGCACTTTCTTGCGTGACGATTTCTGTTTTGCGTTATCGTAGTGAAAACTTCACCAGTACTTCTTCCGGACACGAATGTCCTCACCGTTACTTTATACGCCTTTACTTAGTCTAACCAAAAGAATTAGCATGTCTCTCTGATTTTAACCCTCTCGTTCGAAGTGACAACGTCGTCATCGGTCGCCGTGGTTATACTATTCAATCATAATCCTTTGTTGGTTAGACGATATTTTTCAACCTCTTTGCCCCTATAATTGAGATTCAGGCTCTCGGGATCCCATCTCGCCTCCTTTACAGGGGGATTTTTTGTAGATGGTACAGTGACTTAGCCTTCAACATCCTTCAGAGGACTCCCGAGCATTTACGGAGTAACTCGTCGTTATGATATAGGATTTCCCCCCACGAGCCTACTATTCTCCACGTACAGCAAGAAAAATTCGTTCCTCCCGACCCCGCGTCAGAACTTCGGGTAAAATCCTGATGAGGTTAAGTGAGCTGTCTCCCCTTCGCATAGTCTGCCTCCTCCAACTTCCCACATTTAAAAATAGCACCAGCTTCATCGCGCACGAGCTCCTGCATGAAGTGTGAGTCCTGAGGGGTCTTTTTTCCAGGCCTAGCCCTCGCACGCCTCCCGCGATGTACCTCCTCATGCACTCCCACCCTTCGCGATCCCGACCGATTTCGTCCTTTTGTGTTGATTTGAACCTGAGTTGCTCTGGATATAGAATCTTCCCTTCCAAGCAGATCGCCTTGTGTCCCACCCCCGCCCGGTTTTCCAGAAGGCGCGTAAGCCAATCAAGAATATGCCAACTCTCTCGTTCCCCCCTCCAAACTGGCACCGGTCGTCCCCAAACCCAACCCTATTTTCACAGAAGAAATCTTCGCTTCAGTGGTCTAGAGTCGCAGACCGTTTGTCGTGCAGGACCGAGAAGATATAGTATCTGTTCCTCCGGGCAACGTCGGAGGGAAAGTAGTGCTAAGACGTCGCTCTTCCCCTTTCTGAGCTCGTTTGTTTTCTCCGTCCCCCTCCCCCAACTTGTGATTTTGCCCGCACGGCTGTTCAAAGATGATATTCTATAACGAGTCGAGGTTGTTCTCCTCCGCGTTCCGGTCCCCCTTTACTCCGATCGCGCAAGACGCCTTTCGTCACTTGGTGTTTTCTTTCCGGCTCCTGGTTTCCAAGAAGCGCGAAGGATACCTGTCCATGAAAGGACACCCGCGCCGCCCTCTCCCCGTCGGGCTTATCCCCCCTTTTTCTATCCCTCTGATCCTCGCCCGACGCATCTTTGAAGCGAAAGGAGAGCTGTAGGCGTTTTGCTCTTTGCCTGCCCCCTCTCAGGAGGGGGGCTTGTGAAATTCGACCGTTTCCTCTCCCAGAGGATTCTTCTTTTTGACCCTAGTGGCAGAAGGGAGTATCTTTCGTTCCTCTTTCAAGGTCCCCATCTCATTAATTGCGGACTTTTCCGAATTCCTTCTTCGTCCCATAACCCCCCACCGTAAGCTGCTAGCTCCGTCGCTCGCAACTGGAGTTGTTCGAGGGCGCCCTTTCATTCTCGTCTCAAATACCAGAACATAACGTTATCTTCGTTTACTGTGTCACCTCTTAAAAGTAGGCGACTAGATAGTCCCTTCAAGCTTTTCTGCTCTACTCTTCCCGGACTTCTCTTATTAGGGATGTCTTTGACACGTTCCTCCCGCCTCGACTTGGTCGTAGAACCGCCCCCCTTTCCAAAATCATAGTCTTTTGCATCATGCCCGTACCTTTCGCCCTCACCCCTTCCCATTTCTCAGGCTCTTCCTTAGGCAAGAAAGCTGATCTCCAATCTAACCATTCCCCCCAGACTCGTAACGTTGTAATCCAATGACGCAAGTCGAGAGAAGCTTCTCACTCCACCTCTAAGTGTCTTCGCGTCTCAGCGTCGGCCTAGTGAGGGTCTGACCTGTTCTTTTCCTCATCAGTTTGTTGTTTTTTATATGATCTACGGTCTCGACCCTCCTCCATATTGCTAGAGGTAGGAGGGACGAAATTCACAATTTACCGAAGTTTCTTGCCTCTTAGCTAGACGTGAGTTATGAGACCCCCGTGATGTTTATGATTTAGGATGATGATGCTTTTTCCGACTTCTTCTTTCTACAATTGTTTAAATCTATAAGTTAGCAATATTTGCACGATATTTGCAGAAATGTTTCTGGAAAATGATCTGTGGCTTAACTTGCCACCCCTTCTTCTCATACTCCCCATCGGGAGTAGTTTTCCTCGTCAGAGGGAACTCAATCACCAAAAGGGGCATAGAGTGCCTCCGGGGCCCCCCCTCTTCGCGGGTCAACACCCGATAGTTACGTCTTCTTGGACGAAGATGACGACCTTGAGAACGAACCCCTCAAAAGTGTCGCTGCTAGATAACACAGTAGTGCTGTGCATTCGTTCTGGACCTAATGGGTCTTCGTATAGCAGCTTAAGGAGAGCCTGGTGCTTTCCGTGTAAAAGATAGAAACCCGGCTATAAAGGACTGATTCCCTTCAACTTCCTCGTTTGAAGTCTTCGACCGGTTCCCCGCCCGACTCCCCCTTCTTGTTTTAGCACCTTAAACAACGAAGTGTATCCGTCGAGTACGTCTTAGTATCACGATATTTTCTCGCGTTCTCTTCTCTCCACAGGGCCCCATTGGTTTGTCGGTCTGACAGAGGTTCCTTCCAGCACTTGAGAGTAAAGTGAGGTCCGAACACCACGTCGAAACCTTCTTTGGCGGTTCCTCTTTTCCGAGAACTTCTTTTTAGAGTTTTGAAGCTGACCTCTCGCTAACTAGGACCTTCTTTCTTAAGAGATCAGATTGCGGATTCTTCAACCCCCCGCTGCGGCAGTCCAGAAGACGCGTGGCGTGTTTTCTTCTCACCCCATCGCCGGAGTTTGCGGCCTCGTTTTGCGAAAGCTGAACCCCCAGCGCCTGCCCTCGCTAAGTCATAGTTCGTGTCTTTCTTTTCCGCGATTCTCTCGTTCCTTAATTGCCTCGTAGAGTTCCCTACAAGTTGGAAACCGACGCGGGCGTCGTTTTCTAAGATTAGATTGTTTTTTTTTTTTCCCCGGTTCCCGTTTCCGGTGACCCGCTGCGATCGGTTTAATCGGTTGACGAGCCTGCTTTCCCCGGTCCTGCGTTTCCAAACTATAGTCTTCATTTCCTCGCCTCGATTTTTCGCGTTGTGCAACCAGTTACGACTCAGTCAGCGACCTGGTTTGCGCTTCCTCGATTTTCCACTCCGGGGTTTTCTGATCTTTTCCCACCATCCGAAACCTGCAGTCGCGACCTGCCTGCCGTCTCTTCTCGAGAGTAAGGTTGCAGTCGCTCTTTGCTCCTGTTTTTGTGCGTTCCTTTCCTCCTCATTTTGACCCTTTTCACGGACGTCCTCCGTGGGTCTTCCCTTACGCTGCGCCGCAGTTTCTCTGCCCCTGGACCCGAGGGCGTGCTTTTCCTGCAGATTGCGTCCGTAAAAGAGTAGCATACACTTCCCCCCTCGGCCGAGTCCTTAGACGCTTTTTTCCTTCGCTCTCCGTTAATTGAGCTAGTCATGCAGCCCGATCAGTGAAGACGTTCGCTGAGGGGTTGGGACGATGATTTCGCGGAGCGTCACCTTCTTCATGTCCACGGTAGAAGATTTGCCTTCCCTCGTCTTCTGTTTTCGGAGATCCCCACCAGGGAGCACTCTTACTTCGTACTTCTTTCTCCTTTTTCCGATCATATACGGTTTTCGTCTTGCCCCCTGTCCCAGTGATTGCGCCAATAGAAGGGCCTAGCTCGAACCACCTCTCGATCATGGCCGTCGTCAGCCGTCTGTAATTTTTTCTTCTTTTACTTTGGTGAACTCGGCACCGGCCCTCTCCACCCTCTTTCCTTTTTCGAACCTCGGAGCCGCTCCGGTCCTTCATCCCTTTCTCTCCCCCTTGAGAAGGCCCCCGTTCTGAATTAGTAGAACATCCTCCCCCTCACCACTTCTCACCGACTGAAACATTATGATTCCTTGCCCTACCCGTTTTCAGACTGGTTCAGAGTGGGGTGGTTTTTGGCACGAGCGCACCGCCCGCCGCGATTTTCCTTTCTGATCGCCCAAACCCTTTTCGACGCCCCCTGACCACTCTTTTCAATATTGTTCTCTCCCAAGGTTGCGCTCTTTTGCCATCTCTGAGCCAGATTTCAAGGACATAGCCTCCTAGACCTTTCACACCTCCCCCTGTCCAAAGCTGGAGACGGCCGGCTACAGCCTCCGACCAAACAGCGAGCTATTGTATACCGAACACTTAAGGATTACCCCTAAGACGGGGATCCCTCAACTCAGAAAGTTTTTAGGACACAGTCTCACGACCCCTGATCCACGAAGTCTCCCTCGAATAGCTTTCGTTCCCGATAGGTATCCCCGCCCCGGGGAGGGGATGGGCCCCCTTCCTTTGACCCGAAGCTCAGAAGATCGGATATGAGGTGTCATTATCTTTCCCCCCTCCCACCCGAGTCTTTCGTGCTCCCCGACTTCTAGTTATTTCTCCTCCCTGAGATCTAGGCTCAGACCTAGTTAAGGTTCTCGAGAACCTTCTGCGTAGCGGCCCCCTCTTTGACGATAATGTCCCCGCGGCCGCAAAGACGTTTTAACAGTGTTGTAGTTTCTCTCCCTGCTTACTGGCGAAAACTCCTCCTTTGAAGTTCATAATGAAGCATTTTCAAAGTCCTTCTACCTTTTTACCGGCGGTACCAGTATCAAGGAGACCTAGTTTATACTCCGACCTAGTCGATACTCCATCGTAGAGGATATGAGGAGTTTCCAGTTTTCGACCAAGCTACACTCGGCGTATGGGTTAGGCCTTCCCCGTTCCCTTCCCCATCTGCACTTTGATTTTCTATCCGGACTTTAACTGAAGTGTCTGTTTCAGACCTCTCCCAACCTCTTCCACATTCGCACCGATGAAACTAGAGTTCTTAATTCGACCTCTTTCCAGATTCCCCCCGTCCTCTCGCTCTCTCTTCGCCAGGGTGAGTGATCCTTCTTGCCCTGACCCGTTCTCCTTCATTTACCAAGACATCACTAAAAGTTGATCCCCGTTTTACCGCTTCACCTCAATTCGGCCCTGTCTAGTATAGGCCTGAGGCCTATGTTTTCTTGACCCCCCCCCTGCCTTTTAATCATGTGATCGGCTTTTTTTGGCCGTCCTCCGCTTTCTTCCCCATTTCCCCCTTGATCCGGGTGCGTCTAACAGAAATAATGCTTCCCATCTTTCTCAGCTTCCGGATAACGGAAAGTTCGACGGCGACGACGTGTCTACCCTCCTTGCAGTCGACCCCGCTTCTAACCCTGACTCGCTCCTGTTGTAATCAATTGAACTGATCGCGCCCTTTTCCCCTCCCCGTCAGGGAAAGTTGGTGATCTAGAGTCTGACCCCCGACGCCTGCTAGGCTATATAGAGAGTTCGTTCCCCGT
>Ga0179593_1335267_pt1 | contig 10514 bp, 18 predicted proteins | sample CZODoug2_1_08_16_FD_185931 | JGI IMG/M metagenome (GOLD analysis project Ga0179593, IMG submission 185931) | Vadose zone soil fungal communities from Angelo Coast Range Reserve, California, USA - CZODoug2_1_08_16fungal (PacBio error correction) | ecosystem: Environmental > Terrestrial > Soil >... | reverse complement strand
CAATCGGGCTTCATTTTCCTCCTCATCCAGTCAGAGCAAGTTTACCCCCACCTTCCACCTGTTTTTGCTATACTCTGATTCCCCCGGTAGTACCTGCTTTGCATCCTTAGGAGGATACTTTTTCAGTTTTTTTTTAGGGACCTTGAGACAGGCCACCTTGGGATTTCCCCTTCTTTTCATTTAGGTGGTTCCGACACCCTTTTTATTCCCCGTGACTGAAAGGATAGTACCTTCCTGACGTTCCTACCGTCCCCCGCTTTGTCCGCTTACCTTACGGGGACCGCCTCAGTGGGTTTTTTTTTTTTCCCGTCATTTGTCAATACGATTGTTTACTTTTCATGCGGTTCTTCTGATCCCCCCAAGGCTGACCCCTCCCTCTTTTTTTTTTCTTGAGTTTCCCCCTGTGCCGGAAGTGATTTCTGATCCCATCTTTCCCATGAATTCCGCGGAACTTTATTCCCTCTATGTATTCACCCCGATTTTCTTGTTTAACAGTCATGTTCCCTTTTTCATCACAGAATTCCGCTGGTGGAATATTTTCTTCAAATAGCCCCATTTTCCTCACAGGTACTTCTTTAGCATGAAGTTCCTCTCCAAACCCCCCACCAATGTTTCCCAGACCCGTCTCCCTCCCCTAAGACGTCTCTCCCCCCCTCCATTTGAGGAGATGGTTTGGCTGCAGTTTTTTTCTCCATTTTCTTTATGAGAACTTGGCGTGCCCCTAAGAATTTTCTTAATCCCTGCTTTTTCTTAACCGAACCCAATGGGTTGGCTTTTCTTGCGCGTTATTCCTCGATTTTTTTCTTACTTCATTTTCGCGTCGGGCTGCCCTCCTTACACTCACGTCTTTTCTCGATTATTCAAAAAAGTCTTTTCCCCCCCCTCCAAGAACCAATCGCTTTTATGGTCCCTTCTTTGCTTACATCGTGCCAACCCCCCCCCTGCGGTGTCTTTCGACGTCCCAGGGAGAATTTTTTTTTTTTCCCCTCTGAGCGGCGCCGTGGCACTCTTCCCCATTCTTTCGGCTCTAGCCCTCCCTCTTGCGGAATTCTATTCACGAAAGATTCGTTTTTTGGACCCCTTCTCGACGGAAGTTCAACAGTCTGAGTCTTCTCCTTTCCTTTCGCAGATGGCACATCAATCTTTTTCCCCAGGACAGTTTTGGCTAGTTCCATCTGAATTTGTTTTTTTTTCTCAATCACCCTAGACATTGCTTCTTCTTTGAGGTTCTCCAGGTAGTTTTTTGATCGTCATTTCCCTCTATCTCTTTCTTTCCGACCCCCTTTACGGGACCTCTTGAAGTCTCTTTTTTTTGCGATTCAGTGTACAGCCAAAAGTTACTAACCCTCATCCGATGTTTACGTGGTAGGATACCCTTTGCACCCTCCTTTTCGCGGTTCCTGCGCGTTCTGATTTTTTGTAGCGGGAATATCCCTCTAAGTCACCCCCCTCCATATGCATTTTCTCTCCTCGAGGTCCTCCCCTTCGGAGTTTTTGAGCACGTGATGTTTGCCACTACCCCCCCCGTTGGGGACATTCCGTGAGATACCTGACTTCTGTTTTTTTTTTTTCCGAAGACCTGAAGCACGCGATGCGGTTTGCGTCTTCTACGGATGAACATTGTATCAGCCATCCATTGATTTCATCTCCTTTTTTTTGGATATTCGTGTATTTTCTTCCTCTTCCATACCAGTATCTTAGATCACTTCTTTCCCTTCTTCGGCAAAAACAAGAAGACTAGTCCCCCCTTTCTTTTCTCAACTTCATTGTTCCCCCTCCGTTGGTTGTATTTTCGGAATGTCCCATCACGTTTCAGGTCTTCTTTTCGCCCTTTTTCTCTTCTCTGCCATTTTCAAGGCCGTTAGATTTTTCTCCTATCTTTCCGATCCCCCATCAGTCCTCTGGCAGGCGTTTCCCCTTCTTTTCCCAGGGGTGAATCTGGCCTTGTCGCACTTTTTTGCTGGACTCTTTCTTTTCAGAAAACTCGAATGTTTCGCAATCTTTTTCCTTCTTGTGTTTTTCATAATTGGTGGCTTTATGACAACGATAGTTTTCCTGTCTCCCCCAGCTTCATTTGAATCCACGTGTTTTTTTTGAAGGTTTTCTTCCCCCACCAGAATTCATATGGTCTGTTGAGTCTCTGCTACTTCGTTCTTTTACTCTGTGAAGATCTGTTCTTTATTTTACTTCCCCCCTTCGGTTTTGAATGTACTTTCTGGGTTTCAAGTTTCCTTTTTCCCAAGACGAATCTGTTTTCCCCGATCTCACTGCGATCGTGATTGATTTCGACATAGGTTGTCTTCCGGTATCTTGTTTGAGCTTTCCCTTACCTTACTGCCTCTTTCTGTATTTCTCAATCCTTTTTAACCTTCCTCGAGTTTTTTGTCTTGTGGCAGTCCCCTAGTTTTTCGTTTTTCTTTTTCCCCCTCCTCGTTTTCTTGAGTGTTTTCTTTCGCTGGTCTTTTGATTCCTTTAACTCCGCCAAGTTTCCAGGCATAACTCTAGTCGCCCCAGTCCTTTTTCAGTTATGCACCCTCCCCCTCTGTTAACTAATGTTTGCTTCGTACCTCGGCATTTCGCCACCTTCTGCCACCGAACTTCCAACAATTTCCTCATTGTTGCGCTTAGTACTCTCCTCTCTCTATTTCTGGATTTTTCCTTTTTGTTGTTTTTTGTTGTCGATGGGACGGTCCTATAGAATTTCTCCTCTTTGGCTACTTGGCCCTTCAAGTACCTTCCAGCTTCTTTTTTTCTAGGCCGTCTGAGACTCACCCGTCCTGGGGGTACCTTCTCGAAGATTGCTTCTCTTCTCCGTTACGGCTTTTTTTGAGGCCAAGGTGCATCCGTCCCTTGTTGTCCCTGTGGGACTTTTTCCCCGATTGATTTGCATTCGGTTTTCACAAGCCTTCTTTCCCCTTTTTTTCTCTTCTACTTCTTCTTCTAGGTTCTTTGTTCCCCCACACCCCCCATTGTTCTTCCCCTTAAGGTTGAGCCCAAAGTAAGGGTCTTTCTCCCTTCCTGTAGATCCTTTTGGGATCTTCATGCATCCTTGTTGTCGTCCCCTCCTGCCACAAGGCATGTTTTTTTACATGGAATGGGTTTTCTTTTTTCAGTCCTCTTGCGAATCTCAGAAGCCTTTTATGAAAACCTCTCTCTTCATCGTGGTATGATATGAAGGCCCTTTTTATAAATTGTCTTGACTGGAGTATTCTAGATTGGCTCTTCCCGATTTTCACTCTTTCTTCTTTCCGATATCAAACCCCTCCCCATTTGAATTTTTTGCGTTTATTTGAGCACTCCTCTCTTAATTCTCCTTTACCATTCTTTTGTGCTGTTTAGGAACCCTTCTACTTGATGTTTTAAGGAGTTACTTTTTATTTCAGATCTTCCCCCACCCACTGCTTGATATGCAATTGGGTGCATCCCTTTCTCATTTCTTCCAGTTTATCGGATCTACTACCTTTTACCTTTTTCCCCCCCCTTCTTCCATCCTAAGCTTATTCCTGCTGTGACTTTTTTTTCATTCTCCACCCTGCACTCTTTAAGGACATAAGTTTTCCCTTCCCGCAATTGGGACGTGGCCACGGTTGCATCATCTTCGCTAGTTTTGATGCTCCCATTCCTTTACCCCACTTTTCTTCCTTCGTGCTATAGATCCACCGTTTTTCTCCAAGTTTTCTTTTTTTTTTCTTTCTCCCGTTGGGTCCTTTCTTAAACCACTTCCTCCCTTTTTTTCGTTTCCTTTCCTTCACCCCACCCACTGCTTTGTGTTGGGCTTTTTCAAACTCTTGATGTTCTTTCTCCCCTTTTTCTTCTTCTCGTTTTTTCCACGTGTTTTGCACTTTATCTCGACATTTTTTTCTTCTCTATATCAGTAAGTGTAACACGGGCCCAAAGAAACGAAATCCCCTTACGCCTTCCCTGGTCCCCCTATGCTGTTGTTTTTTCCAACTCGAATCAGATCCCCCCTTTTTTTCCTTCTTTCCCCTCGTCCCGAAACTCCCCAGGCTCTTATTGTCGACTTTTTTCTTTCTCTCTCCAGGATATTTTTACATTTTAACTTTTGGGTTCCATCCCGAATTCGATTTCCTGATGAGGATTACTTGCCTTTCTTGGCCCCTTCCATGTTCCTCCCTTTGGAGTCTCTTTTCCTAATAGGTTTTCTTCCTCCCATGATATTATCAGACCGGACGTGACGATTCGCATGTGTTTCCGTTTTTATCCTTCTTTTCGATACGCTTTTCCATGTCCGTCTTCTTTCCATTTCCCTTCTTTTTCCTTTCTTTTGTGGTACTTTTTCCCGACACTTAAATCTCTCCCCAAAGATGATTAGTTACTATCCCCCTTCCCTCCCCCCCCCTCCCCGCATCCCCCTGGGTGAAGGCGTGAGGTGTCTTCGAACGAGCGTTTCCCCTTCTTCTTTTTTGTTTTCCGATGACGACGTCCATCGGGAAGATCCCTTCCCCTCCCGTACAGGTATCTCCTCCCCCCCCCAAAAATTCTGCGTTCATATAATCCTCTGCTTCCTAGTACGACGGGTTCTTCCCCGTTCTTTCTAAGTTCGACGAAGTTTCCTTCTGGCCACTCCTTCAACAACTTTTTTGCATTTACGGCTGGCGCGGCGTTTACCTCCCCCCGATATGAGTGAAGGATCCCAACAGTTTTCCTTCAATCCTTCTTAATAACGCTGCGCGGCCCTGACATCACCTCCTTTTTTTTTTTCTTTTTTCCGCACGGCGACTGCACGATGTTCTTTATTTTTTTAATTACGAACTTTTCCCCTCTCATTATGTTACCCCGCCTCCAATATTCTTTTTCTTTTGACACCCCGGCCCTTTCCGTGATTGCCTTTTTCGCAAAATGCATTTTCCGTTCCCTCTCATTCCCCATTTTTGCTTTACCCAGTATGGTAGGCGTTGCGTTAATCATTTCCTTCCCCACTAGACCCATTCCGGGAAGGCTTCCCTTTTTCCCGCTCAACAGAGTGAGGATAGACCACGGCCTTCCGCCCCCTTCCCAAAATCCCCGTCTGACCCTTATCCCCCCTCCGTCCCTCCTTGCGGTCCCTTCTTTGTTTATTTTTCTTTCGCTCTTTCTCCGGTGAAATCACCGTCCCGACTGCTCGCACCGTCATTTATAAGACCCCTATTGGTATTTCCACTTAACTTACCTTGTGGATCTTCTTCTATTTAATTTCGTATTCTTGCCCGTGTTTTTTTCAGGAAATTCGTCAGGCCTCTTTCCCTTCCGAAAAGTGTGGCTCTTCTTCTTTCCCCCACAGTCTAAATCCACCGCTCTCAATTGACCACACCTTCCTCTTTCGTGGTTCCTTCGTTTTCGTCAATCGAGTTAAGACGTTTTCTTCCTGACCAGTTTCTGCGAGTGCCCCTCTTTCCTCCCTCTTTTCTCGATCCCCTAAAACGACTTTTTGGGCAACCCTTTTCTCCGTCCTTCGACCCTTGACCCTGCCTCTCTACCCTTTCTTTCCAAAGCAGGATGGCCTTCTCCCTCCTATACATTCTGTCTAATCGCTTGGGAATTCTGCAATTTCCTACGTTTTTTTCTCCCTCTTCACCGCCTGAAGAGGTCTCCTTTTTCTTTTTACCCAGGAGACCGTTTTAGTCTTCCCTCTCCTCGCCTGAATGGTCGGCACTCCCGAGGAACAGGGACCCTCTTTCTCCACTCTGTTTTTTTCCTATTACTATGTCGTCCCTCAAGACCTTCTCCCCCCCCCTCTATGCCAAGTTGTCCTCTGGACGGTTGCTGAATCTTTTGCTTTTTTTTCCTGTCGATTCTGGAAGATTCCTGATCTTCGAGCTCCATCTAGCTTCTTTTTGCGCTCTCAAGCTTTTTGCTCCGCCCCTAAGATTTTTCCTGATTGAGGCATACGTGATGTTTTGCCCCCCCCCCCCCAGTTTGATAGAAATGATAGTTATGGGTTTGTTTCTTTCATCTCTAAGTCCTCGAGATGCGTCTTCTACGATTGAGATACTTCCTTTTCAATTAACAATGACGAGAAGCATTTTCCCTCCCCTTGGTTCTTCCTCGAGTCACTTGGCTTTTCAAGAATTCAAACCCCCCTTCCTCTCTCCAATTCCTTCTCGTCCCTGTTTTTTCGCGTCCCCACCAGACAGACTAGTCTTGTTCTCTCATTCCCTTTTCCAGGTTTCCTGCATTATTTTTGATCTTATTTCCGTTACCCTTTCCTGCTAGTTTCTATCCCCCTTCAGGCGGTAGATGCGGTCCCCTCTTCTCGTTCATCTCTCTTCAAACTGTCCCATGTCCATTCGTGTTCAACCCTTTTTCCTTTTCCCCCGGTTGCATTCCTTGTTATTTGTTCAATTTGCTGTTTAATTAGTCCCCCTCGTCAACATGAATCGTTTCGCATTCGGCTCTTTTTTCTTTTTTCTAACCACTATGGTTTTTTTTGTTCGATGACCCTCCCTACTCCTTTCATGCTCCTCCTTCCCTTTAATGCCAATCATCGTGTCTGTGTTTTTCCTCTTTGTGACCCCCCCCTCTTAATTTTCTGTCTTTCCGCCTCCCTCAATTTCTGCATTGGCCTCCTCGCTTTTTCTTTTTGAGGATTCTTTCCTTCTTCCTTGTCAATACTCTCCTTTTCATTTCAGTTGTGTGCTTCCCTCTCCCCTTGCCCCCGCTGACTAGTTCGATTCAGCATCCTCGTCAAGTCTTCTTTTTCACTCGCCGACATTTTTCTTTGCCGTGAAACCTTCCTTCTCCCTCTCTTGTTTTCTCGGAGGTCATTTTCACCTCACTTTCCTTTTCGCTAAGCTTCCTTTCTTTCGTTGATTGTGGCAGACCTCCTCCTTTTTTTTGACTAATTTCCCCGCCCCAATTGGGTTTTTCCATTTCTCTACTCTCGGTTCAAGCACCTCCCAAGCCCGCGTGATCTCGAGTCGCCCCCCCCTGACTTGTTCAGCCCTTTTCCTTCCCTCAACCTTCATGGTTTACTACTGTTTTTTCTTGCTCGTTTTCGCAGCTCCCACACACTATGCCCCTTCTTCCTATAACTCCCCTTTCTTTGCTGGGTCCAGTTTCTTTTTTTTCTCTTCGACGGGCGATCTTTTTTGTTTTGTAGTTGTCGAAGATCCGGTTTTTATATCTTTTTTTCAGGGAACTTTGGCTCTTCCAAGAGACTTTTTTCTCTCCCCCTTTCAGTCTTCTTGGCACGTTTTTTCTGATCTCAGCCTTTCCCTTTGCTGTTGTTAAATCGGCCCCTCCGTTCATTCTTCTTGAAATTCTTTTTCTCTTTTCCTTCGGCCCCCTCAAGTCCCTGGCACGGTGTGTCAAGTTGAGCTTATTCTTCCTTTGGTGGGCTCAAGACTAGCTTTCAACATTTCGTATTTACTTCGGTGTCTTTTCCCAAACCTATTTGAGTGCCTTCCTTTCTCGGCAAAAGAGTATGTAGTTACCGTTCAACACATGTTTCCTCTCCGTTTTGGCATGCTTGGCTTTTCCCCGTCCCTCCGAAGCCTTTTTTTCCACTGGCCACCTTTTTGCCCTTTCTTGGACTTCTTACTTCTTCCCCAACCTTTCTCGGGATGTCTCCCCCCCCCGTCTTTAAGACCCGTCTCTCTGTTTAGATATTCCCCCCTCGTTGTGGCCAGTTTGTTCAGGAATTGTCCTTTTTCTTTTCCGTGGAGGTATCTCCGTGTTTCAATATGACGACTCCCCCCCCCGTCGATTGACACGCGGCGTTAGCCTTTTTCTCCCTAGACCTGCACCCCGTCTTCGGTGCCTTTTCTTAATGTATTTAGTAAAGCTAATTTAGTGATTGTTAGCGGGAGGTTGCCGTTTTCTTTCCCTTTTCACACCCAACTTTTTTCGAGGGCCATCTAGAACACCTGTAGCTCATTACGTCAGTCCCTGATCCCGTCCTCCTCACAACACAGATCCTCTTCCCCCCCCGATTTTTTTCTACACCGCTAGTGGTGAAGTACTCCCCCTTTAGTCTCTCTTTCCCGGAGGCATCTCCGGGTGGACTTATCGTATGGAATGGTTGCTTCCCGGCTTCGTAACAGTGACTCTGCGCCTCTTCTTATGTTCTTTCCTTTCTTTACCCCCCTTGAGTAATTCTTTCTTTTTTTTTTCCCCGCTTCTCCCACTGATGGGAGTTTGCTTTTCCGAATTTCGGGTCTCCTTAAAACCCTCACTTTTGTTTCCCCCCAGTTTACTTCCATCTTCTGGTCTGCATCATTAGCTTTTTTTTTTCCCTTTTTACTTTTGGCTCGTCCCTTTTGACAATCACGCACTTCTTCTCCCCTTTTCCCCTATTTTGTCTTCTTTAGCACCTCTTGAACGTGTTCCCACCTCCTTTCCCCAGTCCACCCAGTCACTTTTTCAATTGCTCAAGAGATTTTTCTTTCACATAGCACGCCTTAATGACGGTGTTCGATGTGTCCCCGTCCGAATAGTCTAGTGTCCCTCCCCGTGGTAGCCTTCTCCCTTCCTTCTTCATTCCTTAACTGTGTGGTTTGAACACCGAATGACCTACTCCCCTATTGTTCCTGTGACCGCTATAAGGAATGTGCGCCTACATTTTCCATTTCTTTCTCAAGTGGGAGATGCCTCCGTTGTCACGCTTTACTCCTTTTTCTCTTCCCCATGCCCCTTTTCCAGACGCGGAGCTTGTTCCCTGAGTCATTTTTCTCCTTTTGGATCCGGATTGATCCGAATTCCTTGCTTGCTTTTTCTGGATATTTCTCGACAGTCCTTATTTTTTTTTCCCTCTTGCCTCCCATTTGCCTCCGGAATACTCTCTTCCTTTTTCCACATAAGACCCTTTTTTTCAATAATACCCCCCAATTTGCTGAGGCTGAGGTTGAGCTGCCTCTCGGCTTCATCCTGTCCTTCTTTCTTTTTTCTCGGAAGAGGATTACCCATCGCGTGCTACTCCAACCCCTTAACACTTTCCTTCTTTACTACAACCAATGGCACCTCATATTCCTGCACGCGATGACTCTCGGCCGGGTTCACCGTGCGAGTCCCTCTTCCGCTTTTTTCCAAGAGTCAGGAGGTCCCCGGTACCTTTTTCTTGCTTGAGGTCATCCCACAGTGGACTCTCCCCACATCTTTTAAGTGCCCTTACATGTACCTTTTGTCTCTTCCCCTAGTCCCCTTCCAAGTTGGTTGTTTTTCCCCAAAACCCTGGTCCTTTCCCGATTAGAAGAGTACGTAATGTTTCATAGTCTCTTGATTCCCCCATGACAATCTATTCGAGGTGCACCGTTCCCCCTGTCCTTTGCGGTTTTTCCGGTTCCCCCCTGCATTTCCGCCAGCTCTCCCTTTCGGCGATTTCAGTTTTTTTGCTCCTACATGTGCCTAAGACAGAATCATGGTAGTTTTTTCCTTCTTCTTTGGGGGTTTGTTTTTGGGTTGGGTGGTTTTTGTTTTTTGTGTTGTGTGTCTGGTTTTGTGGGTTTTTGTGTTTTCTTGGCTTACCCTTTACTTTCCCCGCCAACTTCCTGGCCCCCCACGTGCAGATTTTCTCCCTCGAAATGATCTCCGACCCCAAAACCCCCCGAATCATCACCGTCCAGCGTACGCTACCTTTTCTCCCCCCATCTCTTCAATTTTTTTGCAGTTAGACTATGGTTCTCGGGACTGCCTCCTTGTCCCCTTTCGAGCACGCCGTCCCCTCTTTTTTGGGTGGCAGGTTGAATGAAGGATCCCTTTCCCCCTTTGCCTCGTCTTGGGTTGGTTTTCTTCGGAATTTAGTTGCTCCAGAATTGACCCCGTTGTTGCTGCCTTTTTCCCCCCTTGAAGTCTGCTTTCCAAAAGACACGATTTTCTTCAATATCCTTCCGTCCTTTTTTTGCGACGTTCTTTAGAAAGTCGTAAAGAGAGTTTCTTTTTGCCTCTAAACGTCTTTTTTGCATGTAGCCAACCGATTCATCGTTGGTCGATCTTCTCCTCAAATATCCTTCCGTGGGCCACGGTTTGTGTTCCTGAACGGCTCGCCCACCCCCCTTCCAGCCCTTACTTCTATTTCATAGATGGTACCGTATCTTCCTCATTTTTTTCCATTCCGGCTTTCCTTGTTGCTGGCATCTTCTCTTCTAAATTTTTTTTGCTACTTACCCTCATTCAAGTTTTTGGATGTTGATCCCCGGAGACCTTCCAACTCTTCTCATTTCGTAGTTTTTTCCCTCACCTGATTCAAGGACAAGTATGCTCCCCTGATTTCTTTTCTGAGTACTCACGGCCCTTTGAGACATTCAGCCCCGATTGCACGTGGTTTCTCCTTACCTGCCCCTTGAGTTCGGTTTCCGGGTCGTATCTTTTTTCCCTTGCGTCTATAGGACCAATCTACCGCTTTCCATTTGGCGCCTGAATCGCCGTTGTAATCCTCCTTCTTTCTGGATTTTCTTTCGTGTTTGTCACTACAACACCCTTTGAACTTCTCTCCCGGATATTGTGGTGTTTTCCCCCTCTCTCCCGTGTCCTCCCGAGCGAGTTTTTACCGTAAGAACCCTGTTATTTCAGATTCCCCC
>Ga0179593_1333262_pt1 | contig 10514 bp, 9 predicted proteins | sample CZODoug2_1_08_16_FD_185931 | JGI IMG/M metagenome (GOLD analysis project Ga0179593, IMG submission 185931) | Vadose zone soil fungal communities from Angelo Coast Range Reserve, California, USA - CZODoug2_1_08_16fungal (PacBio error correction) | ecosystem: Environmental > Terrestrial > Soil >... | reverse complement strand
TTCTCCCTCTAATGCCCTTGAAGGAGGAAATTGCCTTGTATACACACCGCCCTCCCGTGTTGGTTACTTATTTGCATTTTGTGTTTACAGTTCCCGTGAAAAAGATTTCACTCATTTAAGAAACAATTTACCTAACCTTCAGTTGTTTCGCTGTGAGCTAATACAATGTTTCCCTTAGAGATATTCTGTACAATTACTTCCTCGATTATCATCCGAAGCAGCTGTACGATAATGTGTGTTTAGTTTTCCTGTCAACACACTAGCGAGGCCCCCCGCCAAACCGCCTACCCTGTCCCACGTGTGCCTATTAGAGTACCCCTGTGGACACACCTGTACTTTGTTTGCTTGTTTTTCTTTTTTTTTTTTCTTTTTTTTTGTGTCCTGGTTCCCTTTTGGCGGGGAATGTATTTCAAGTTTTAATCTTCAGAAGGACACTCTTCTCTTCCTCCAGGACGAAGGGCCTTAATAATCCTTGACCCTTACTCCAGGCAGAAAATTACACCTTTTCCGGAGGAAGCAATCCCTTTGTGTTCAGCATTTGAACAATTTTTTCTGGGCGTAAGAATCGACCCCTCCGCACATCGACAACGTGCCCTTTCTTCCCCCGTGAGAGTTGCGTTTTTATTGGACTAGGACGTCAAACGGATAGCTTCCCCTGACCCCCCTTTTTTAAAAGCCGCGGTCTCATGGGGGAAGTTTGACGTGGCGAGCTGAAAGGTTCGCTCTTCCCCGATGGAGAATATTCCTCCTTTTTCTATATCCGTTAGGGTATCTTCCTGGACATTCCCTTCAGCAAGACTTTTTCATCCACCCCTCAAATCGATTGAAAGTCCCTCCAGGCCCTCGATTTGCCCCGATTTCCGGACGTGATTTATTGCGCCTGGGCCCCTCCAGCCAGGTCGTTTTGGTGAAGTGCTTGAGGTCCCCTGAAATAGGTACTAGAGCTACGGGTGACACTGATCTGACAAATGGTTTCTGTCTGTCCCCCCTTTCTGCAAATGCCTGCTTGGTGCGGAAGATGATGACAGGGGATATATTCTTTTTTCCCCATCCGTGTTGTTGATCTCTATTCCTCCCTTCAACGGCTTTTTCCGCTTCCCAGCAAAACGAGGTCACCACTTTCCGTTAAACCCCCCGTTTTCACCAAGGCCACAAGTAGGCTGACTCCTCGTGGCAAAACGATAGGCATTTATCACCACCTTGAGAAACTCTTAGCCCCCGCACAAGGACACCGCCCCCTGCTGGCTGGGCCTCTACTTCGACCAACCCCCACTCTGCACGTGGAGACGTCCCTGCGTGTAAACGATCTCTTCACCTCGCGGTATTCCTTCTTCGTCACCGCTTGATGGGGGGTGTGTTCCCCCCCACCAACGTGCGCCAGTAATTTCTCCCCCCCCACCGTGTGTTGTTTCTTTTATGTGGATATCGCTCCACCCGGTGTATGCGTATTTCGGACGAAGCTCCCCTGGTCCTAACGTCTCTCCACTTCAAATAAAGATTTTGCCTCACCTGCGCGGACCCCGTTCACCCCCAAAGTTTCTGTTCTTTCCCCCTCCTTAGCGGAATAGGGGAAGTCAAGCACTTCTGAAAGGAAGAAACTTTTCCTCCGGTAGATCTTGACCCCCTCCCCCTTCCGATATTGGTCAAGAGGGAACAGACAGCTCTAGCTTGCCGGCATTGCCTTGGCCCAGTTAGGAAGTTCCCTCCCCTTCCCAATTGGCCCACGCCTTATTTTCTCCACACGCGCGGTTCCCTTTTCTTCCTTAGGGAGGTCATGCAGGGAAAACGCTTTTTTTTTGAAGAACCACTCCTTTGGTCAAGCCAAGAAAGTAACTTTTTACAAATTTTCCTCTAGCCAATGTTATTGTATGAACTTTTTTAAGAGTACGCCCACCCCCCCTATTCCCCGAGCTTTCAGAAAAGCGTTTCATGTTCTTTTCGCTTCGCGACTTTTTCCCGGGACCAGTAGCTAGATCGCCCGGACAAATGTATTCTCTTCCGTCTTCCCCAAAACGGTTTCACGGACCTTTACAGACTTCCTGTAGGTAAAGGCGTGCTTCATTGGCAGAAACCTATGACACAAGACCAGTTCCCTTTTTTCCTCCAAGCGACGGGCGGTGTTTACCACTCTTTTTGATATCCTCCTTCTACGACTTTTGAAGGTATAACGTCCTCTTTTTCCCCCCCAAGATTTTTCCATGTTTCCCCCCCCCCCCCTTCACAGAAAGGGTTCCATGACTACTCATGAGTCTCTTCTAATGTTTTGATCTAGACTTGGTTCTTCTCCTCTTAGGCAAGGGTGTTATGGTGAGCGACGTATCCCGCTCTAGTCCCGTCGAAAGTCAATTCCTAATGTCGCGCCCCTAAAACCCGGTCGAGTTTTAGACGCCCCCCCCCCACCTCATTTTTCCCAGGCGTGCCGCTCCGTGGACGGAAACACGGGATGATCTTCGCTCCATGAACTTTATACCTCTACACTAAATGTGTTTCTTAACCTAGCCTACATAGCGTTTAGCCCCACAGGCACTCGCTGTTTCTCTGAGTTTCAGCTTTTCCTCTTTGCCGCAGACAGAGGTCTAAGTTCTTGTTTCGTTGTTCAACTTTCATAGAAACATTCTATAGGGCCGAATGAACGCGCCGATCCCAACCCGACGTCGAAGATCCTAGGCACCGGCTGACTCCCTCCCACCCCCATTTATGGTTCCACTCTCTACCCTGAGGGTGGACGTTTTTGAATGCAGTTTTCTACTCATACGACTTGGTTCGTAAAGAACTCACTTTACCTTTTTTTTTGTCAGGGGCTTTTCCCTTCTTCATTGCCAGAGGGAATTCGATGTCCTTCCAAAAGACCACTTCCCCCGGACGCTCCCCGTGCCTTTTTGAGCGGTGGCCACCGAATTTTTTTCTGTCCACGATTTCGTCCTCCTCCTTTCGCGACATTCCCGCTTGGCACGTTCCCTTTTTGCGGCAGTCGAAGAAAGAAGCATCAGCAGGCTTTACTTCGCCTGTCCTGATCACGAAATCTTAAACAATGGCCAAACTCGTGCCATCCAAACTTGCCCCCCAAAAACCCGACAACCGTGAATCCCTCCTCCTCTGCTACGTTTACGGCCCTTTCCCCCCCCCCTTTTACCAGTATTGAGGGACTCATCGTCCTTTCTTTAAACCCCGGTTAGGGAGTTTTTTTTTGGAGTTCCGGCCCGTGTCGTAGAGACAGGTTGTACGTATTTACTTCCTTTTACACCTTTGTCATCACCATCCTTTTTCTCCCTTTTTTTCGTGGAACAGAAGTCACAACGCTCGTCTCCCGGTCTACTCAGGCCTGAGCAGACGAACTCCGTGTTTTTCTGAAGCCACCAACTTCTTTCTCTTTCTCCTCCCCGGACGTTGTTTCCCAGGTGAAGGTCGCCCTGGACATTGACTCTCTAGTTTTCACTTATCTCGTGAATAAATGTCTGAAGCCCTTTCCCTTTCTGTGGACGGGCAATCGGCTGACCTTTCTTTTTGATTTCCGCTGCCCCAGAGATAATTTCTGACCTGTATCCTGAGTGGGAGACTCATACTACTAGTTTTCCTGTTTTTCATTGAGTGTCATTTTTTTTCTACGTTGTGAGTTTGGAAAATTTTCTGCAATGTCTCTAACTTCGGGTTAATAAGGTGTCCCGACTTTCCCCCTCCCCAGGTAGTGCCCTCTTTCCCGGGCGTAAGTTAAGCAAAGTAATAGAGCCTGGTCAGGAAGGTCCTCCTTTCTAAGGTGTGATTGTTTTTGTGAAAGTGGAAGGTGGGCCCCTTTTGCAGAGGGTGACTTTGCAAATTTGACACACGTGTAAGACCAATCGGACTGAGAGTATGCCTTTTCCGCAAAGTCTGAGCTTCCCCTTTTTTTCCGAAACTCTTGACGACTTCCTGGAGACTCCCTAGGCTTTGTTTTTTAACTGAAACTCTTTCTCTTTCCGAAGTAGCTGGCGCCCTTCCTCTTCTTTCAGAAGGACGAGGCCCTTTCATTCTTTCATTGTGCTTGGCCTTTCTTTCCCGTAAACTAAATACGGATTCAGTTTTTGACAACGCTTCCCCCCGTAGTATTCATTGTCTTAAGCCAACGTCTCTCTAGGTCGCCGGACGGCCGATGGGTAAAAATTTTCACACGCTCGCACATTGATTTCTCCACCTAAACGGGTTCCAACTTTTTTCTCAGGTACCTACCGCGTTGTTTTTATCAGGTCTTTCCCTTTGGCAATTGATCTTTTAGGACACGGATTACCGTTGAAGGAGTTCGCTGACCTTCTGCTCGGAGAGGATAACTCCTTCCTGGATCCGTGATTACACCTACTTTTTGATGTTTGGGTCATACATCACAGTTAGTAGTAGGCCTTTTTTAGCCCCAATGTCAGAGACCTTTTCAAAGAATACCTTCCTGAGACTAGGACCTTGATCTTTTGGGCATGCATCCGTTTCCACCTGTAGAACTTTAATCTGGTATGTCGCCCCCATTGGCCTTTCCCCGGACTCGAAGGTCCGGACCATTGTATTTTCTGAAGCAGGGAGAGAGCGAAGTTATCCACCTTCTTTACCCCGATGGACAGAAGCTCGGCCTTCACCGGCCTCCCCCAAAGTAAGTAAATCAGCCCTCCCCCATTCGAGCTTTCTTTTTTCTCACCGAGAAAACGTAGGTCCCGATCTTGTGTCTGGTTGGCAGAATCGTTCAGACCTTCTCCCTCATTCGCGCTGAACCTGAGATCGCCCAACAGACATCTTTGACCCCCCTCTTTCTGGTAAAGTTCTAGTTTTTCGTAACATCGTCTTTTCCCCATACTTCACCTGGGAACGATTTTTTTACGGAAGTGTACTCCTCCGTCATTGGGCGCGAACTTACCTTTGCGGCGATCTCATGCGAATGTTTAACGTTGACTGAGAAGACTTTCTTCACCATGTCAGCTACTGTTCGTCTTTCCCCGGGAAAATCCCCCCCCCATTTTTTGGACCCCACCGATGGACACCCTTCGGCGAAGAGCCTGCTGGTGAAAAACTGCAGTTACTCTGGGGTTCTTTTTTCTCGGGTCGGGCAATACACTCTCAACACTTGGAAACAAGACCTTCTTCCCCCCTCCGCTCTCTCTGTTATACCCGCCCTTTATGGACCTGCCTACCATGCGCTCCAATTCAAGTTGTCCGCTCCGCCTGCACAGCTCCCATTCCTCTCCTCTTCAATGGTCATACCTTCTGTCTGAACTTTCCCTTTCCCCCTGGTGGGGTGATCGGGTTTTGTGAGGCTTGGACGCTTCGACTCGATGCCGCCCGGACGTGAAACCCCTTTTGGTATTTGGTTGACTCCCATTGCTCCGAGGACGAAATTTCCCAAATTTTCAGGCCCTTCCTTTCAGATTCTTTGTTTTTTTTTTTGACACCATTACTTGTACGAATAGCTCGACCCCCCCCTTTCAGAGTTCGCACATCACAAAAAAGATTTTCCCTGGACGTGGAGCTTTCCGTGTGTTTTTACGGCCTAGGAACCCTGTCTACGTCGTCCTCGCGGACGCCACCTTTGGTGGACCTTTGGTCCCTAAAGAGTTTTTTCGAGATTTTGAGTGGCAGCAGTACACCCAAGGTTCTTAGCCCAGTAGTTTCCCCCCGCCATCGAGAGCAATTTCGTTCAGTTTTTGAGATAGACCCCCCTTAGTTATGTCCGGCCGCCTTTAGCCCCCATTTTTTAGACCCGTTCACTTGAAGTGAGACCTTTGGGGAGAGCCAGTTGAAATTGAACGAGTGATCACTTTTATTTTTTTACATCTTGAAGTGAAGGTAGCCAATTTGCGTACTTTCTTTTTCTCGTTTAGAGACCGTCGAGTTTTTCTCAGGAACCCCCGATAGGCTTGATGCCTTTGTTCCCTTCGACTAATGGTGTCATTTGACACTGGCCACGATGGGGACAGTTTCTTCCTCTCCAAAATGAACTTCCTGTTTTGGATCACTTACTTCCGGTTTTTGTTCGTCAGCCAGCCTAGAAGGACCTTGTTTCCCTCTTCGCACCCTTCTCGTTTCAGATTTGCCTTTTCCGTCCCGAAAAAGTCTAATAGCCCCCTATAATTTGTTCCGATTGGCAAACATATCGAAGGATTGCCCACCATGAGCCTAGTCTACACGTCAGCACGGAAACCCCTCCCTGAATGTTGGCCCTGCACAAGGCTTAAAAATACAAAGCAGGCCGTATCACTTAAGTTCCCAGAGTCGTCACTCCCTTCGTATGGTTGAAAACGGGCTCCCCGATTTACCTTACTTTTATGCTCGGCATTGCGCGTAATCGGCCAACCCCCTACGATATAGAATAACGGACCTATTAGCCCCCCTCAATATTGAGGCCGACCTTGAGAACCTCCTCTTTTCTGCGCACAACCTTCTTCCCAATGCGAGTGTCGTAATTCCCACCCGGTTCGTGTCCTCGGCTCCTTCTTACCGACGGCCTAGGGAAGCCAAACGGTGAAGGCGAAAATTTTCCCACGTGGTACCCTTTATGTGAGAAGTCTGTCCCGTTGGTACGAGTATTTCCCCTCACGTGTTAATGGTCTTTAAAAGACACTCATTTTGCGTAAGGAAGATGTGATTACATTCCGATTGTAGGGGCCCTTCAATAGGTCAAGTTATTATGGTACCACCAGAGCTTTTTTCTTGTGGCCTTCCGCTGCTCAGCAGTTCGGTAAGTTCCCACGCAGGTTTTCCCCTTTTCTTGCAAGGAACCTCGTGCACGACCCAGTCATTGGTTTCGCCATCCAAGAGAGTTTTATCAGATTTGTACCCGTAGCCTGTTTCAATCCCTTTTAGCCTTGAACTTTCCCTCCTCCATTCAAACTCATTCCCCATTTTAGAGGAAATCGAGATTCTTATCTATCTTTACGTACATGCGCTAACCCAGTTTCCTAAGGAGTCCGGTCCCCCCCGACCCACCCTTTTTGGTCCCCTAACACTTCCCCCGGCTTAATAAATTCTAAGTAGTTCCGCGTAACCCCTTTGGGAATAGGGGGGGCCAAAGTCCCCGCGTGCCAGAAACAAGAAGGCGCCCCAAATCGGACCCCCGGGGTATGAAAGCACGAATGACTTCGCCATACCAAGATTCCTTTTCAGGCTCTCTCTTCCTCGCTGAACTGAATCTGGCTTCCAGAAAGCTTTTAGTTGCAACAAGTGCGACTTCTGCTGCATTCCTCCAAAGCTTCCTGCGGGTCCGACAAGAAGAGCTGTTCTTTAGATGACATGGCGGCGCTTCTGTAAGTCCGTGCCCCCGTTCGGATCCTTAGTCCCTCTTCGGGTTCCACTTTGAGACCCCTTTTTTCCTGCTCCCTTTCTCCCAAATTTGAGCCCTCTAAATGAAGAAGTTCGAGCGACCGAAGCAAGCACCCCCCCCTAAGAAACCCTAGTCTCGGAGAAGTCTCATTTCCACTTAAAACGCTTCAAAGGCGAGCCAAGCTTATGGCTCAAAGGGAATAAGATCGCATTAAAGCGCAAAACCCTCTTCCCCGTCTTTCTTCACCCGACTTTTCATCTAATAGGCTGAAGAACACGGCCTACTTCTTATCGGAGGAAGAACTGCCCATTTCTGCAAGCTCGATTCAGTGGAACGGCTTAACTCCAGAACTCCTCTACTTGGCAAGCCCTGTCTAGTCAGATGCCCAACGACGACGGGAAGTCATCCTGGCTTAAGAGAATCCAATCGTGTGTCCCTAGACTCACCGCCCCCAAACAACATGGACACGCCGCGCCGGCTCCACCAACATTTCCCCAGTAAACCCCCCTCTGTCCGCGGTGCCTAAGTGGCCTAGTCGCCCACATAGGCATTCCCCCTCCCAGTATTGCCCCCCGTCGGCAAGTGATATGGTGTCTCCCTTCTTCTACGGTAGGACCATGGACTTGCAACGCCATCGTTTAGTCAGCCCTGCCTCCTCTCCGGCTTCCCTCACCTCCGCTGTTTCCTCCGTGCCACACGAATTTTTCCCTTTGCATCTCACCGGATTTCTCCGCGTGTACCCCCCTACATACTCTCGTTTTTATCCCGCCTAAACAACCCTGGTTGTAGTTCCCAGGCCCTGTGCCCTATTTTCCTATCGCTGATCGCAATCCGCGCTCCCCTCTCCCCCCTTCTATGAGCCCGCTCGACCTCCCCCCCCTCTCCCGCACACCACAGGGCCACCCCCCCCCCACCAATCGTCCCCCCCCCCCCCCCCCTCCTCCTCTAACCCCCCCCACCCCCCCCCTGCACCCCCCACCCCCCCCCCCACCCCCCCCCCCCCCCCCCCCCCCCCCCCCCCCCCCCCCCACCCCACCCCCCCCCCCCCCCCCCCCCCCCCCCCCCCCCCCCCCTTCGCAACCCCCCCCCCCCCCCCCCCTTCCCCCCCCGCCCTCACCCCCCCCCTCCCCCCATAACCCCCCCCCCCCCCCCCCCCCCCCCCCCCCCCCCCCCTCCCCCCCCCCCCCCCCCCCCCCCCCCCCCCACCCTTCCGCCCCCCCCCCCCCCCCCCCCCCCCCCCCCCCCCCCCACCCCCCCCCCCCCCCCCCCCTTACCCCCTCCCCCCCCCCCTACCCCCACCCCCCCCCCCCCACCCCCCCCCCCCCCCCCCTCCCCCCCCCCCCCCCCCCCCCCGCCCCCCTCCCCCCCCCCCACCGCCCCCCCCCCCCCCCCCCCCCCCCCCCCCCCCCCCCCCCACGACCCCCCCCCCCCCCCCCCCCCCCCCCCCCCCCCCCCCCCGCCGTTTTCTCGTCCTTCTCCCTGCTTTCGCCCCGATTTTTTTTCGACGGAAGCGCAAACGATTATCTGTCCGAGTTCCGCGATAATCGGTCGTTCTCGTTCAGCGTTTAATATTCCCTTCCCCTTCTCTTAGTCACTGTCTTTTCCCAGCGCCGATTCGATTTTATGTTCCCCGAAGGAAAGGGTTGGATCTTGACTTTCTCCAATGGCCAGACCTGTTTGCCTTCACCCGATGCAAGTTTTCCCGCCCCCACCAAGAAGCGCGCTCTTCATTGAAGGAAACCAAGTCTTTTCCTCTCCCACACCATTTCGAGATTAGAATGTCCACTTTTCCGTGGTCTTCCCCTGGATCCGCCGAAAAGCACGAAATTTTGATCATTTTAGAATCCAGTGAGTTGTTTGTTTGGAGACCCCCCGACCCCCCCTTCATCGACAGTCTTTTAATACCCTTTCAGACCCATCCCCTGCGTCAAGCATCCTTTTGTCCCCACCGACCACAGAATCAGAAACGCCGCCAAAACGCATCTCCGAGAAAGCCTTTTCTCCAATGCGTCCCCCTCCAGAAGAACGCCCTCGTTCCCCTTTCCCCCGTTCATTTCTCATATCCCCATAAGCACGAAAAGAAGGTTCTTAACTCTTTGAGAGACCACTGGCAGTCTCTCTTCAATCCCTTCTTTTTTTTTGGTGTGAGATATGCTTCTACTTTCCCCCAACACCTGACGGTGACTCAATCGGGTTTTTTTGGAGTCGGCTTTGCCCTAACTTACTGGCCTGATCTGCGGGAGTCCTTCGACTCGTCACGCCTTGTCTCTTGTCCTTTCTTGACGGTTTTTTTTGAATCTTCAAGGTCTTCGGATTCCACCACAACCCATTAAGGACCGTCCGGGATCTTTCCCTTCTATCCCCATTCCCCTCAATTAATCGGTGTCCGCTCTGCCGCGGCTGCTTCGTTAGGGTGATGACTTTTTTTGTTCCCGTTTTGGGTCATGTTTTGGACATTGTGGTCCCCCCTACCCACCCTGGAGCCTCTAAGACTTCGACTCGGCTTGTGCTTGCTTATTCTCTTCAGGCCATTTCAAGTACCTTTTCTTCAGATCGATGACTCTCCCTGACAGACTTTATTTCAAGCCGAGCAGTGCAATGCTCCATGGTAGTAGTACGGTCATTTCGTTTTTTTTTAAGGTGATCCAAGTTCAATCTCGCCCACTTCTGTGTAAAAGCCGGAGACGCGAGTAGGCCGGTCGCCCCTTCTTATCCCCCCCCGAGGTCCTACCTTCCTGAGATCTACCGGCCCCCCGTCGTCAATGTTACCTTTTTAAGTGTTTTGTCTCCTGCTTTCCGAATTGACTCCCCCCGTCGTGAGTTGGTTGATGTTGCGCTTTTCTCTTAGTGACGCTGATTTAGTAGTGGACCAGGATGTCCCCCCTCCCCTCCTTTTTTATTCGGTCCGGGCGGCTCTGCCCCCTTCTTGTGCCCGGTGCTGCCATTAGTCTCCGTTGTTTCAGTAACCCTTGAGCGCGAAACTTGTTTACCCCGTCGTGCTCTGCTCGATCCCGCAAGGCCTTTTCCCACGGATCGCTTTGTGTTCCTCTATGTCGAAACTAGACGATGGTTTTTCCCTTGCTTTTGATTCAGAACGACGTACTTGATGTCGGAACGAGTGTTCTCGGGCAACACAACCTCTTCCGTGCAGTATTTCCGGTTTCCCCACGTCCTACCTCCGGCAAGGCATCTTCTCGGCGTCGTGTCACCCGAACGTTCGGCGTTCGCTCTCTGCACACGG
>Ga0179593_1724486_pt1 | contig 10515 bp, 15 predicted proteins | sample CZODoug2_1_08_16_FD_185931 | JGI IMG/M metagenome (GOLD analysis project Ga0179593, IMG submission 185931) | Vadose zone soil fungal communities from Angelo Coast Range Reserve, California, USA - CZODoug2_1_08_16fungal (PacBio error correction) | ecosystem: Environmental > Terrestrial > Soil >... | reverse complement strand
AGCGCGATAATTCCTTTCCTTCTTCTTTTCCCTTCCCCGTCCTGGATCTGTTCGAGACCGAACATCCGTTGCAACCGTTCATGCCCCTTCTCTTTCCTCCTCTTTTCCTCCCCCCTTCCTTACATCCTAATGGCCGGGCCCCGTGTTGTCTCCCCCCCCCCCCCCCCCCCCTCTCGCTGAAAGGTGAGCGTGACTCAGGAGACCAGATCTTTTCGAATCCTCTCCCTTCTTTCTTTCCTCCTTTTTTTTTTCCGCCGCGCACAGAAGATGAGAATAAGTAAAAGGGCGATGAGTACCACCGCAGCACCGTAGGGGTTGTCGGTGGTCCTCTCTTCCTTTCCTCCTTTCCCCCTTTTCCACCCTCTACGTCACAACAGAATCTCTTCCAATTGGAGCCAACGCGATTAGGCCTTGTCTTTGGGTCCCAGTTTTTTTTCCCCTTCCTTTTCCCCCGTTATCCGTAATCTCCGATTCGGAAACTTAAGTTTTTGGGAGAAAACATGGTTGGAGCGAGGCTTCCAGGAGCCGCAGGGAAGACGCCTTGTTTCAAGAACGCCGCTCTCCCCCCCTCTTCCTTTTGTTCCCCTTCCTTTCCCCTTGCCCTTCTGTGTGCGCCGGATTTAAGAGAAGGAAGACGGCGTGCGTAGCCCAATGAGAAATCGAAAGCTCAAAGCCCGCTTTTTTATCCTCTTTTTTCCCTTTCCCCTCTCCCCCTGGAGTGAGAGTGCTTTTTTTTTTTTTTTGTGGGGGGGGGTTTTGTTTTTTTTTTTTTTTTTTTTTCTTTCCTCACCAGTGCCGCCCAAGAAACCTACGATCACGCAGACAGCCTCACTTGCACACAATCTGGCCATCGGCGTGTTTTTCTTCCCCCCCTTCTCTTTTTTCCCCCCCCGCATTCAGGAATGAAGAAAGAACATACTTGACATTTTATTGCCAATTTTTCTCTTCTTCCTCTTCTTTCCCCCTCTGCCTCATCCAGTCCAGGAGAATACGAAGGGGTCCGCATCATGAAAGCGTCGAGAAATGGCCTCGCTTTCACCCTTTTCTTTTTTTTTTTTCCTTCCCATTCGAGACGCCTACCGTAACAGGAGGGGAGGGACAATAATGGAGAATAATTTAGAACGCTCCTTCTGCGAGATTCTTTTACCCCTCCCTGCCATAATTGAAGGACGCCAAGCTTCTGGTCCAACCCCGGGTCATGTCCCCTCCCCCTCTTTTCCCTTTTCGAGATATCGCGAGGAGAAAAGGGTTGAAAAGAAGCGGGAGCAAGGATTGGGGCCTCCGCACTTTTCCCCCTTTCCCTCCCTTTATTCCCATTCTTGCCGCCACGCCTGGAGCGTAGGCACGTCTCGATGATCGAGCCGCGGACTCTTCTGGGGTTCCCCTTTTCTTTCTTATTCTCCATTCTCGAGGAATTTCGAGCAGGACCAACGCGCGGAGCTCATTGTCTGCTTCGGCACGTCCTTTTCTTTCTTTTTCCTCCAGCTGGCTTGCAAGCCGCTTGAATAAATGGTCGGATGTTCTTCGGCAGCTCATTCGGGGTCACACTCTTTCCTCCCCTCCCCCTTTCCCTCTTCCTCTCGATTTTTGCAAGTTGAGATGTAGCGTGATCAGATATGGTGCTTGAGGCGTTCCCACTTGTTGGTCTTCCCCCCCTCCTTTTTTTCTCTGTCTCCCGAACATTTCGTCGGTTGGGAGCTCGAACGATATTTAAACGAAAAGGACTGTGCTTTTTTGAGCTTTCTCTCCCCCTTTCTCCTCCCCCTCTTTGCCTCAGCAGAAGCAACGAGTTCACGTCGCACAAGTACCCGCTCGACCAGCTTTCAAACGGATTGTGCTTCTCCTTCCTTTTTTTTTTTTCCTCTCTCCCCACCTTTTGTTTCCCCACAAACTGAAGGTTCGAAGCCGGAGATGCGGATACCGTTTTGCGAATGTTTTTAGGTCACGAGGGAATTGAACTTTTCCCCCCCCCTTTTTCTTTTCGTTCCCCCCCTTTCCGCTCTTCGTGGGACGAGAGGTGGAAAAATGGGGAACCATTCTCTATTTTTTGTCTGTCGGGGCCGCGCTTCCTTCCATCCCCCCCCCTCTCCTCTCCTTCTCCAGAGGGGGAACAAGAGAAAGGGCGAAAGGAGTAGTCCTTTAGAGCGCGGCTCGTGCGCTTCCCCCCCCCACCCCCCCTTACTTCGCACACAAAAGTAGTTAGAATATGCTTTCTATCTTTTTCGCACTCTCTCTGTCCCTTTCCCTCGTTTACTCCCTCCCCCCCGTCCTATTTTATACTAGTCGCCCCTCCTTTTCACACTTCGTCCCCCTCCGCACCCCCAGTTTACATCTTTTTTTTTTCCCCCTCTCTCTCCTTTTCGCGGCCGGTCCAGGTCACCCATGTCGTGGTTGTGGGAGACCCCACGGGTGCCCGTCTCATGCTCCACCCTCCTTTTTTTCCTCATATCTTTTGACACGGTGGAATAGGCGGATGTCGGCTCCCCAGATCCCTCTTTTTTTCTTTTCCCCCCCTTGCCTTAACGGCATTCTAGCGCCGCCTCCGTTGATTCGGGCCAGGTTCCGATTTTCTTCCTCTTTTCCTTCTGGCGGCGTCCTTCTCTTTTTTCTTTTCCTTCCTCCTACCTCGGCCAACACTTCAAGCATAGAAGAGACGAAATTCTAGTGAGTGGAACATATTAACTTCCAGGGCTTCTCCTTTTTCCTCTCTTTTTTTTTCCCCCCCTGGTTGCTGCGCCATCGTAGAGAAGACCTCTCCCCCCCTTCCATGCCGATGAGGACAGGCCACGAGAGTCATGTCACCTCCTTCCTTTTTCTTTTTTTTTCCTCTCCCCTCGTTTTGTGTCAGGGGCAGAAGAGCGTTGAAGGAGGAAAGCACACACAAGCATATAGAGGGAAGAGGACCTTAGCCCGGCTGGAGTAGAAGATTTTCTCTTTTTCCTTCTCCCTTCAAGTAAGGGGATTAGAAGGGGAAGGGTTTTTTCCTCTTTTTTTTCCTCAGAAGCGATGAGCACCGGGAGCTTTTTCTTCTCCCCTTGACAAGCGAAAGGCGAGTGGAGAAAAGCCTTTTCCTCCCCCCCTTTTTCCCCTTTTTCTTTTTCGTAGAAAGAGGAAACGGTTGTGAAGATTAGCGCGGTGATCGGCCTCCTTCCCTCCCCTCTTCGCGGCAGTGACCTGTTGAATGCAATGGCAAAACCTCCGCTAAAAACACCTGCTCTCCCCTTTTTTCTTTTTCCCCTTCTTCATCGCTTTCTTACCCTTTGGGAACGAAGACGGAAAACCTTGAAAACAGGGTTTGATGTAAGGGGTCTTCCCCTGCCGGGAAAGCTCTCCTTCTCCCTTTTTTCCTTTCTTTTCTCCATTTCACCGGGGAACCGCAGAGAGCTCTGCGGAACCGGCAGTACATCATTGTTTCTCTTTCCTTTTCCCCCTCTCCTCCTTCGAAACCGAGCCCCGAGTGCGCCAAGCACGTGATCGAAATCTTGCTTCTTCGGGCCTCGGAACATCGTAACAGGGTTTACGGCCCCCCCTTCTTTTGCTTCTCTTGTCGGAAGTAAAGGTTCCTCAGTCTACTTCGTTTTCTTGGATGTTAGGCACTGCTGCCCCTCTTCTCTTATCACTGTGGCTTTTTGAATAAAAGACCAGCATTGAAAAGACCAATGGATAAGGAAGCGCCCTTTACCCCCCCCTCTCCTCTTCCCCCTTCCCTCTTCCTTTCTCAGATCCAATTGTCTTTTCAATGCTGGTCTTGAGAAAAAGCCACAAGTGCTATCGAATCTTTACAAAAGGGACTTTCAACGAATCGGCGCCACACTCCTCTTTTCTTTCCCCCTTTTTCCTCTTTCCTTTTTTTTTCTTTTCCATCCCTTCCTTCAAGACGGTGAAAATAGTCGAGCGCGCTTTGGATATCGTAAACCATCTTTAATCGAGGTTTTCGAGGCACCGCACTCTTTCTCCCTCTCTTCCTTTCCTTCTCCCCCCCTCTTCCGCCGGAGCTATGACCGGGCGAAAACTGATGTGCAGAGGCAGGTTAAGCGAGCTCTCTGCGGTTTCCCATGTTCATTTTCCCTCCCTCCCCCCTTCTTTCTCCCTCCCTATCGACTTTCCAGGCCGGGCATAAGACCCATTACAGCAACCCTGTTTTCAAGGTTTTCCCGGCCTTCCAAAAGGGTATGCCTTCCTCTTCCCCTCCCCCCCCCCTGCTTTTTTGCGAAAAAAAGATTACCGTATGTGTTTCTGCGGATCTGTTTTCCCCCTCCCCCCCCCCCTTTTCCTCCTCTCACCGCGGCTATCTTCACAGGTGCCCGTTCTTCCTATGCATCAGAAGCGCTGTCGGCTCCCCCTTTCCTCCTCCTTGCGCGGCGCGATGAAATCTGACCGGTGTGGCCCAGATCGTGCTGCTTTTCTCGTCCCTTCCCCTTCCGTCAAATTATATCATGAAGGCCGCTGAATGCTTCCCCCCCTCCTTCTTCTTCCCTTCCCTTATTAGCGTGTGTGGATGGAAGAAGGGAACGCTGGGCTTGCACCTTGACCAACACGGCTTCTCCCTTTTTTTCTTTCCTTCCCTGACTCTCGTGATGAGTAATGAATGAAAGTAGTATAGACGATGGAGCAGAAACCCTGACGCTCGAAAGATAAAGCTGGCCTTTCTCCCCTTCCTTGCAGAGAGGAAGGGGGAAGAGGGAGGAGATCGAGCATCCCTCTACGATTCTCCCCTTTTTCCTTTCCTTCCCGCAGAAAAGAGGTCAGGAGGCCCCTTTTGTTGACACGGCCCGAATCACGGAGGCGCGAGAGAATGCCGTCCTTCCCCCTTTTTTTTCCTGTCTCCCCCATCCGCGAGCAAACGTAGTCAACTCTATTGCTACCCGGTACCGCCGGCTGCTCCCCTTTTTTTCTTTTTTTTTCTCCCCCACAACCACACATGGGTGACTGGAGCGGCAGACGCTGAAGGTGAGCGTGCTCAGGAGAACACTCTTTTCCCTTCCTCCTTTCCCTTCTCTTTCCTTCCTTTGTGGTGCAGCGCGCAACCAGAAGCTGAGATCGTCAAGGGCGCTGGTCAAACTTTCGCCCGTCGAGTGTTTTTCTTCTTCTCCCTATCCCGAAAAAAGAAATAGAGAATGGATAAACTTTTTCACCCTCTCCCCTTCCCCCCTCCCTTCCCTCTCCTCCTTTATCCTTTTCCCCCCTCTCCATTAATACTAAAAGGAGTTCCTGTCCTTCTACCTCCTCCCATTTGTTGCCCTCCTCTTTGTCCATCCCAACTTTTGTCTTTGTTTTTTTTTTTTTTTTTTTTTTTTTTTTTTTTTTTTTTTTTTTCCTTTTTTTTTTTTTTTTTTTTTTTTTTGTTTCCTTTTCCTCTCTTTCCCCCTTCCTTTTTGGGAGAACACATGTTGGAGCGAGGCTTACAGGAGAGGAAGGGAAGACGAATGTAAGAACGCACGCGCGATCCCTTCCCCCTTTTCTCCCTTTTCTTTTTCCCTTCTTTTATGCGCGGCTTAAGAGCATCTCCGCGGCGTGATGTAGAATGAGAATTTCGCGAAGCTTCAAGCACAGCTTTTTTTCTTTTTCCCTCTCTTCTTCTCCCTTCATTTATTTCTCGTTTTCATGGATTCTGATTGTAATAACAGTGCCGCCTAAAGCACATAATCTTTTCACGCGACCGCTTTCCCCTCCCCCCTCCCTCTTTTTTTCTCCCGCTATGGATGGTAGAAAAGAGTTAGTGCCCGAATTCAGGACTGCCTCCCTCCCCCCTCCCCTCCCTCTTGCCGGCGGACCCGGAGAGAATGAGGCAGTCGAAGCCGATGCCTAGTCCAGTCCATTCTCTCCCCTCTTTCCCTTTCCTTCTTCCACCCCGTCCGAGGCAGACACCAGGAAGATTCAGCAGAGATAGCTCAATTCGAGCGTCCCCCCCCTTTCCCTCTCCCTTCCTTTTTTCCTCTATCTCTTTTTCCAACGCGCGGAACTCGCCCCATCCTGGCTCCGCCAGCTTCTGATTCCACCCCCCGGGTCTTCATCTTCTCCCTTTTTTTTATCTCGAGATCGCGCGCATGGGGACCCGGTTTGTTGGAACAGAAGCTGTGGAGCACTTCTTTTGCTTTCCCCCTCTCATATCGCGTGCGGAAATGACAATTAAAAATTATTGACAAGAACGCCTGAGCGTAGGACCGTATCCTCCCTTCCCCTTTTTTTTTCGCCTCGGACAGGGGTGAGCGAGGACACATTCTCGCCGGGACTTTGAGGGCTTTTTCCCTCCTGTCTGCCGGCAGCGGCTTGCCGGAATGAGCCTTTTTTCCCCTTTTTTCTTTTCTCCATGGTGGATGTTCGTTAGGAAAGTATGATTAGGGCACTACCCCCTTTCTCTTCTCCCTTATTATCAGAAAACGAGAGGGCCGAAGACTGCAAGTGGAGCTGTCGCCTTTTTTTTCCTTTTTTTTTCTTCCCTGGTGAGGAACAATCAGGAAGCATGTGCCCCACTCAGGCGGGCGTGCTTTCTTCCCCCTCCCCTTCTCCCTACCCTCCTGTGCTTGAGCTTCGCGATTTCTCAGGGCACAGGCACGCCGCTTTTTATGTCCTAACGCCTTTCCCCCCCCTCCTTCCGTCGCACAATTACCGCTCGACCAGCTGTGCGCAAAGGATGGTATGATCTCGCGCTTTTCCCTTTTCTGGAGGCCTCGCGCCAACAGGTGCGTTCTCCAAAACTGAAGGTTCCGAATCTGATGATTATCTTTCCCCTTTTTTTCCCCCCTCCCCCTCCCCTCCTTCCTCCTGATCGCGGTGGCTCCAAATTGAAGGATTAGGGGGGACGGAGAGGGTGGAAACCTGGGGTACCCCCTCCTTCCTTTTTTTTTCTCCCCCTCCCCCTCCCCTCTACGTGTGCGCGGATGGGACAAGCGCACGGTGAAGGGCTCAAGCGGCTGGTGCGGGCTTCGGCACAACAAAGTAGTCTTATGCTCCTGAAGCAGTTCTCTTTCCCCCCCTCCTTTTTTTCCCCCCTTTCCCTCGTCTGAGCGGCGTCCAGTCACACAATGCTGGTTTGGGAGGACCACACGGTTTTCCCTTCTCCTCTTTCCTTTTTTCCGGGTAGCAGATAGAGGGTGACTACGGTGGCCTCGAGATTTTCCCTTTCTTTTCCCCCCCTGTCGGCAAAAAGGAATAGTAAAGGAGATGTAGTAGATTGGATCAGTGATTAGGTCTTTTCTTCCGGACGCGAGGGGAGGAGCAAGAAAGAGGGGCGGCCTTGGTGGTCCTCCCCTTTTCCTTCTCTCTTTTCTCTGATTGGTCGTTTGTAGAAGAAACCTAGGCAACATTCAGCATCTCTCGACGACCCTCTCGTGCTTTCCCCCCCCCTCTTTGCTGCGCATCGAGAGAAGACGGGCAGAAGGACCGCAGAACGATTAAGGGCAAGGAGTCTTATCCCCTTTTCTCTTTTTTTCTCTTTTCGTCCCCTGCGTGCCGGCAGGAACAGCACACACACGACTACTAGAGAGGCATTGCCCGTATAGCCAGGTTTCTCCCTCATAATGTCAGCGGCAGTAAGGGTTAGAAGGGGACGCCCTTTTTCTTTTTTCCTCCCTGACGGGCAGCCCGAAGCGGGGCAACAACAGGGTCGGGTAGCGCGACCCCGCGCCTTTTTCCCTCCACCCTGGGGCGCCGGAAATCGAGTCTGAGGCATAGAAGAACGGGCACCTGGTGCAGATCTTCTTCCGCAGCGCCGCAGATTAGCGGCAGGGAAACTTTTGTTTTGAATTCCATTTCCCCCTTTGTTTCTCCCCCCCGCAGACAAGGCTCGGGAAATTGCCATGTTATACCTTTTCCCCTCTTCCTCCTTTTCTTTCCCTCCTGTCAAGAGGAGCGGCGAAGCGATCACGGCGGATTCGAATCGATCCCTTCCCCCCCTTCCCCCGATGCACAATCAGGTGTTGCGAAGGGCTAGCTCCTCGACGCTTTGGGCCATTCCCCTTCCTCTTCTTGGTGAGTTGCGCAAAGACACGGACGAAAATCTTGCGAGTCTTTTCCCGTTTCCCCCTCCCTCCTCGCTCGGAATATTTTAACCGGATTGGCGATGATGGCTGCACGTAAAAGGTTTCTCCGGTCTTCTTTTGTCTTAGTAGTAGGCTACTGCGGCCCCTCCTTTTTTTTTTTTCTTTTTCCCTCTCGATAGCCGTGTGGGTGTGAATCAAAGACCAGCATTGAACCTGACCAATGGATTTCTACTGTTCCTTTTTCCCCCCCCCCCCCTTTTTCTCTCTTATCCTAAAGATCAATTTTTTTAAGGGAGCTTCCTTAGAAGATACAATTGGTCTGTTCAATGCTGGTTTTGGCAAAAAGCCACACGGGCATCGATCTTTTCCCCCCCCCTTTCTTCCTTTTCTTTTCCCCTTTATCCTTCATACTAAGAAAAGAAGTAAGACAGGAGGAACTTTACGTCCAGACCTGCGCAAGCCGGTTCCCTCTTCCTTTTTTCCTCCCCGGTTCCGAGGCACCGCCCTTTCTCTCCCGATTTCGTCACGTGCTTGGCGCAATCGGGCTCGGTTCTTTTAAGTATTCTCTTTTTTTCCCCCCCTCCTCCCTTCCCCCCTGCTTTGCAGCGGCCGGTTACAGCAGAGCTATCTGAGGTTCCTTGCATTGCGCCCTGTACCCCCTCTTCCCCCTCCCCCTCTTTTCCCCTCTTTTCCCTTCATGCATAAGACCCACTTAATAAACCCGGTTTTCAGGTTTTCCTTTTGGTCCAAGGGTAGAAGCTCTTCCTCCTTCCCCCCCCAACGCCTTACGTCTGTGTTGATGGAGGATTTTGGTGCCATGGAATTCAACAGGTCAACTGCGCACTCGGCGCTGGACGCCCCCTCCCCCCCTTTTTTCTCTCAGACGCGATGGCGGAAGATACACGGGTTTCTTCTTCCTTTTCCCTCTTTTTTTTTTTTTTCCCCTCTTTTCCTTTTTGGTCCCCGCTCGTGATCGGAGTAGGGCAACCGAGCGGCTGCGCGCCAACCTGCTACAATTCCCTGGACGCGCTGACATTCTTCTCTCCTCTCCCCTCTTCCCTCCTTTCCTTTATACGGGATTCGGAAAGATAGTAGAGCTGGTGTGCTGGCCTTTTCCCCCTCTTTCCCCTTCCCTTCCTTCTGCTTCACCGTCTACCATGGAACGGACTCTGGCGGGCGGTTCCTTGCTGCCCGTCGTCTCGTCGATGGCGCAGCAACCTTTCCTCTTCTCCTTCTTTTTCTTCCCTTTTTTTTTCTCTTCTCTGCGAAGGTGAGAAGAGGTAGGAGAGAACGGACATAAGCTACGCTCTTCTCTGGCGACGCGCCTTCCATCTCCCCCCTTCCCCTTCTTCGTGCAAATCGACATGAAAAGGAAAGAATACGGAGGCGCATTGGATACTTTTTTTTCCCTCCATCCTGATCTGTTCGAGACCGACATCCGACTGAGGCCACCGTAGTCCCCCCCTCTTTCTTCTCTTTTTTTCCCCCCCTCTTACGTGATCTGAAGAAGGGCACAGTGTGGTCTCCAACAACCACGAAATGGGGTGTCCGGACGCACGCCAACGACGCTTTCATTTTTTTTTCTTTCTTCCCTTCTTTCCCGGTATCATACGATCTACTAATGGGTGGTGCCGCCAGCGCAACAGCTGAGCTCCGTCACCGTTTCCTCTTTTTTTCTTTGCTTTGGTCAGCTCCGGGCCGCATGAGCAAAGACCAAGAAATAGAGAATGGTTCCCCCCCTTTTTCCACCCTCTCCGCCCCCCCCCCCCCTTCCTCCCCCTTTCCTTTTTCCCCCCCCTCCCCCCCTTTTTTTCTTTTTCCCCCTAACCGAAAAACATGTCGCAAAACGGTAATCCGAATCCCGATTCGGAAACTAATTTGTCTGAGAACCACATGTTGGCTGTCCTTGCTTCTCTTCCCCCCTTTTTTTTTCTATCTCCTCATCTTTCGACAAAGCTGGTCGAGAGGCGTAATTGTGCGACGGGAAATCGGTTTTTCTGTGCGCCCTTTCCTTTCCCTTTCTCCCCGCGAAGCTCAAGGAACCTTTCCTTTCGTGAAAGAGCGTTCTCCCCGCCCCCCCCCCCCCCCTCCCTTTTTCCTTTCTGTGCGAGTTGCATGCTTACTGATTGTTCCTCAAAGTTCGCCTCAAGCACCACTCCCCTCTCCTTCTTCCTTCCTCTTTTTTTCGGATAATCCAAGAAGTCGCAGCGCTGATGGTCGCCAAGCTTTTGCCCGAATTCATTCCTCCCTCCCCCTTCTTCCACTCTGCATTGCAAGACAGATGGCAGGCGGACTTCCGGAGAGAATGCGCAGTCCGGCCAGCCGCTTTCTCTTTTCTTTCTTTCCTTTTTTTTCCGCCTCTGAAAGGCCGGCGAGAATGGTCCTCGCTCCCCCCCCCTTTTTCCCCCCTTTTTTTTCTCCTTCTCTTCTCCTTCCAGGCGTGGCGGCAATAATGGGAATAATTCGCACGCTCCTTCGGCGAGAGATTGGAAAACGCTGCTTCTTTTTCCCCCCCCCCGGTCATGGCAGCGCG
>Ga0179593_1708264_pt1 | contig 10515 bp, 12 predicted proteins | sample CZODoug2_1_08_16_FD_185931 | JGI IMG/M metagenome (GOLD analysis project Ga0179593, IMG submission 185931) | Vadose zone soil fungal communities from Angelo Coast Range Reserve, California, USA - CZODoug2_1_08_16fungal (PacBio error correction) | ecosystem: Environmental > Terrestrial > Soil >... | reverse complement strand
CTTTCTTTTGGGGACAGGCAATTTCGCCGTCCTCCCCTTAGGACACCCGCTCCTTTCTCTCTTTTGGACCCACCCTGCACTTCCGGAAAAAAACAACTGCTTGTCTCCTTCTCTTGGAATCGCGCAGTTGAAATCCAGCCCTTCTGCTCCTCCTTCGTCTCTCAACTTCTGGTAAAAGTATCGGCTGTCTTCCCTTTTTTGCGAGAGAGGCACTCCGTGCTCCACTCCCTTTTGACACGCGCCTTTTTCGTAGGCCCATATCCTTTCCCCCCTCTCCAACACGTGCGCCGTCCGGGTCCTCTTCCTATGGGCTGCCCTTTTGGCTTTTTGTATCGTGCGGAAGTTTGCTGACGACGACAGCTTCCCCCTCACACCAGAAAAAAGAGGCCTGCCGCGACTTCTTGGCCCCCCCCCCTTTTTTTTTTTCTTTTGCTCCCGTTCCTTTGGTGTCTTTCCAGTTGCTTTAATCGCACAAGCGAGACCCCCCCCCCTTTTCCTTTTTCTGATACGTTCGAAAAGGCAGATGTTTCCCCTTCCCCCTCCTCCCGTGCCGGTTCTTCTTTGTCGAATGATATGCAAACACCTGTGGCAAATCTCCCCCTTTTTCACGTTGTCTTTTATTGTCTCCAATCTAGCAAGCCAGCCATGTCGAGTCCTCGTATCGTTTCTTCTTTTTTTTTTCCTCTTCCACCGGACGCGCTTGCCCATTCACGTGGAAAGTGCCTTGCGCCCTCCCCCCCATTCGATACGTCAAAAATACGTGCTTTCGCTGCATCTTTACTTTCAGTCTGTTTGATCTCAACTCACGTTCACATTAAGTTGAATCATTTTTTTCCTTTTTCAAGGAAATGGGAAGTAAGTCCATCCCCCCCATTCACCCCTCTTTTTGGCTTCACCTTCCTTCCTTCCCTTCCGTTGGAACAGAGATGAGCGCGTTTTTCCATCCGGCGGAAATCCCTTCGTCCGATGGCGAGAATTGAATCTCCCCCCCCTTTCTTCGCGCGCCAAACGAAGAGGAGAGATTGGCTGAATTCCACCCCCTCCTTTCTTTTTTTCTTTTGTCGGTCCTGCTTCGTCCCCTGCGGACGGAGCGACAAGAAGGGATGGGACACACGTCCCTCCCTTTTTTTCCCTCTAGCCGAGAGAGACCTCGCCTTTCCTGCTTTCCCCTTAGTCTTTCTTCTCTGCGGACCGCTGGGCCCCATTAAAATACTTTTTGCTTCCTTCGGATCCGCTCTTTCTTGAGCTCCCCCCTTGACCCAGCAATCAGTTTGCGTCTTTTTTTTCCCTATAGGCACGGGCGAGACAACTTTTCCCCACTCCTTCCTCTTTTTCCTGCCCTAACCTTCTCGGGCGATACTGTAAATCAGGTCGATAACCTTTTCTGAAATGGACGAAAAAAACCTCCCCTCTCTCAAGCTTTCGGTGGCCCTCCCGACCTTGCAAATGGAGGAAAGTCCGGTGGCACCTTTCCGCCAAAGAGAATTAGATGCTCCCGTTTTTTTTTCCCCCCTGTTCCGCTGAAGCCGCGATGGAAAGCTCCTCTACATCTTTTTCCCTGAATCAGAAGGTGTTGTTGTTTCTTCTTCCCTCTTACGGATTTTCTTTGAACCCAAGTTTTTTTTTTTTTTTTACGTTCGCGCGAGCGTGTAGGGGGACTTTCATACAGTTCCCCCCCTCTATGAAGCTGTAGCAGACATTTTGTACAGGATCTGGCTTTTTTTTTTTTTTCTTTTTATCTGCCCTGCCTCCTTCGAGGAAAGATCAAGACTGGGTTCCTCCTTTCTCTTCATATATCGGGGGTAACTCACCCCGCGAACACCCTTTCTTTCTTATGATGACTTTTTCCTGCAAAAAGCTATTTTTATATTTTTTTTATGAAGCTCGAGGGGAAAACCCCCCCTCATGGGTGTTTCTTTTTTTTGCCTACTTTCTTTCTCTCTCTGGCCTTGATCGCAATCGCCTTGATGCGACGTGTTTTTTTCCCTTTTTTCGCTCCGGCGAACGTGGGCAACCCTACCCACCTTTTTTCCTCCCGTCCCTTTTCCTCTTGCTATGCCCCTCTCGCAGTGCGGTGGCGCGACGAATGACCGCACCTTTCCTTTTCATCGGACGAAGGAGAGGAGCCAAGATTTTTTCCCCTTTTTCTGGACCCCTAATATTTTTTCGTGATCCGGCGTCGAGTAGCGGTGCTATTTGATTAGTTCCCCTTGCAACGTTTTGGGAAGGGAAACGAAAAATTGTCTCCCCTTTTTCTCGTCTTCCCGGGTAATGAAGATGACTATTTTCCCCTCCGTCTTAGGGTGGAAAGGATCGAATTTTTTTTTTTTTTTCTTTTCTCATTCACTTTTGTGTCCCTTACGCGATCCTTGTGTAAAAAGGATGCACTCTCCTTTTTTCCCCTCAAGGACGATAGGAACGTCCCTTCTTTATTTTGGCCTACCCTTGGATTTCAGACCCCCCCCATGTGGCTATGCAAGGGGGGGGCATATTCCTTTGCCTTTTTTTCCCCCTTTCCTTCGACCATTCGATAAGAACTTCTCTCATGGAAGGGAACCCTTCCCCCCCTCTGTATCCGCTTGTCCTGCAGCGGAAGGTGAAATGACATTATCCTCCCGTTTCTCCTTCAGCTCGCGGCAGGCGCGCTTGTGCTGGGGTGGCGTTTTCCCAAGCTGTAGTACGAGGCATCCCCACCCTTCTGGACCCCCCCTTTGGCCTTCCTTGATCGACCCGGACGGAACGTTTTGTTCCTTTCTTAATTGGGCACGAAGAGACGCACCACACTGTCCGCGTTTTTTTTTTTCTTTTTTCCTTATGCTGCGACACCGATACGGTGAAAAGAATCAGGCTTTCCTTTTCGTTTACGGACGAAATGCGCGAGTCGGTTAACGGCGCGATACTGCTTGATTTCCCTTTCCCTTCGTGGGGTGTCCGTGGTGACTTCCCCCGTCCTTGTCCTTTTGTTTTCGAGAAAACAGAGTTCTTGTTTCTCTGGAGCTGAAATTGGGCACGCCTCCTGCCCTTTTTTTTTTGACCTCCCCCCCCAATTATCTTTGGTGAGAGAGATGTTTTGGGTTTGAGCTTCCTTGGGAAAGGCAATTTTAGGCCGCCCTCTTTCTGCGCTTTGTGGTTCGTAGAAGCGGTGGCAAAAAAGTGCAAGTCGGGTTTAACCGTTTTCCCTTTCCTCTCAAGATTGAATAGCATGCATCGTTTCTCCTTCCCTTTGCGTCTTCCCTAGTCTACGCCTGGTCACCGTATAGGCGTAGCAAGCGCTTTCTCCCCGAGCAAGCTCATCGGACGACCCCCCCCAAAGGTTTTTTTGGTTGGGGTCTGCTCGTCCTATCTGGCAAACATATAAAAACAGGGCCGTCCCGGGTCCCGCTCTTCTGCAGGTGTGTTTCTCTTTCATTCTCTGCCCGACGACAGCTTGGTTTCATAAAGAAAACACAAGCACAAGGTCGTCTCTTTCCCCGCCTGATAGCGGCCCTTTTTCCATGTCAATTGTAGACGGAGGCCCCCGCGAATACGAGGAGACGTGTTCCGGCAACGGCAGCTGTTCCCCCCCTTTCTCACGCTTTCCGTTTTGAAGTGTTCTTTTTAGCGCCGCCGCACGGCAAATGAGATGCTGCCTAGCCACAGGGGGGGAACTATCTGGCCTCCCCTCTTTTTTCCCCCTCATCCCCGAGGTCGTGATTTCTTTTACGGGACGCGTCGAGTCACTTCCCTTTTTTTTCGCTCAATTAACGTGGTACCGTTATGCGCCCTTTTTTCTTCCCATTTCCCCCTCTAAACTACGCGGCATTTCAGGTTCAACGGTGGACCGACCTCAGTTCACCTTTAAGTTGAAAATTTTCGGTGGCCCTCGTGCCCAACCCTTTTCCATTAAGTCCCCCCTCAACCTCCTTCCAATGGTTAGTTGGGAACGAAGCTTCCTCTCCTCCCCCCCGGCCGAAAAAATATTGACGCCGTCCTCGTCCCCCTCTTTCCCCTTCCGCTCCCCCTTGCTTTTTAGTGCTTTTGGAGAATCAACCCGAAATCATTGTTAATTAGCCGAATGGCCCTTTCCTTCGCTCTGTGTAGTTGCAAACGTGCTGCCTCCACCCCGTCCGCAGGCCGATTCGATCAAGGCAGCTTCTCTGCTGCTCTCCCCCTCTCCCCCGCCTGCATTCCGATAAAAGTAGGTTGTTCCCCGCTCTTTTTTCCTGGTCCCCCCAACATCCTTTTTGGCCCTCTCCTCTTTCCCCCCGCAGGCGGCGGAAGCATTCTTGTCTCCCCGCTCTATTTCGGCGGTTGGAGTACTCACGGAGAGAGGCACCGTCGAGACCTCCCCCTTCCTTTCTCTTGAAGTTCGGCCCCTGCGATTTAAACAAGCGATGCCGCGATTGCCCCCTCCCCCTCCAGGCTTGAAAAATTGTCCAGACACCATCTTTTTTTCTCCCAATACTACTTCCTGTTGCTGCGCAGCAAGGAAGCCCATCTTACGGATACTCTTTCCTTTTAAGAAGTACTTGACCCTTATATATATATTGTAATCCTCATTTCCCGTCCCGCTATCTTTTACCGTTTCCTACGACAGGGAACACAGTAAGCCTTCTCCCCTGGAGAGAAGAGAGTTTACTTCCTTTTCATGTCTACAAGCGATGAAAGGATGTTGCTTTTCCCTGCTCTGGCGGGGGTTTAGAAATGGCAATCGGCGGTCTTCTCCTCTTCCCTTTATCCCCGAGACCGTTCCCTTTGTTCAGACCATGGAGTGGAAGTTCTCGAGTGACGATCGCGGGTCCCCTTCCCCCCTCTCCCGGGTGTGGGTCGTAAAGGCACAGTCTTAAGAGCATTGTCTCTTGCCCCCACCAAGTAGTTTTTTATTCTTTTTTTAGCGGAGTCGGAGCCCCTCTTTTGACCCCTATTTCTTAATGCAGGGAGATTTTTTTGCCGTCGCGCTCTTCCTCCCGCTTTCCCTTGATGCTGGCCGTGTTGTCCCAGACTGCATTTTGCACGTGGGAAAAATACCCCTCTTTCCTCCCCTCTTCCGTTCGGCTACTTTCCTTCGGGTTGATTCTCAATTCCTCGTCCCTCCTTCATCTTTTTGCGATCAAGGCGATCATCGGGACTCTTTCCTTTTTTTTTTCCCGTTCTCACAACGTCCTTTCCCCTCAATTGGCGGAAGTGATCCGTGCTTTTTATTAGCCTAGTTCCTTTTTCGGCTTTTTCCCCATTAATGGGCAAACTCGTTTTCTCACGGCCACTTTCCCCCTTTGTTCGTCTTTCACAGGTGAAACTGCCCTCTGCGATGGGTACCTGCGCGCCTTCTTAGGTGCAGTACTTCCTTCCTTTTGCGGAGCATGCACGGTCCACCTCCCCCGACATCCTCCCCTTTCCCAAAAGTCGCGTTGTAAAAGAAATCACGACGAGAGACAGTTCCTGTTCCAGGTCAGAAAGCTGCCCCTTTTTCTCTTCAGTGTTTTTTTCCTGCAGGCGGTTCCCTTGAAAACAGCAAGATCCCCTGATCACCTAGATGAGAAAGGGAAGGGACCCCCGGGGAGTCCATCTGTCCTTCAGAGGAAAGAAGCAGTTCCCTAGAAAAATTGGGACCTCCCCGGCGAAGATTTTGCATAATCGAGGCAGGCGCTCTTTGCCTTTACATTTTTGAAGAAAACCTCCACGCGGAAAACGCCACCTCATTTCTTTCCTTCCCCAGGTATTTCTCGTGGGAAAGTCGCTCGGGCTATTTTTTCCGAGCAGAACCACCCTTTGCTGTGGTCAAGCGAGTGACTAGAAAGCGTCTACTCCGTACTCCTTCGTGGATCACAATCGATAACGATCTTTTCCTTTTCGGGAGAAACGAAGATTCAATGCTGATTCAATCCCCCCTTCTTTTTTTCTCTGTGAACACCGAATTGAAAACGTTGGTGTCCCCCCCCACAGAGAGGTTACGGCGAACTCGCTCCTGCCCCCCCCCTTCAACATACAGCCTTCCAACCCAAAAATATCTCTCTTCCCTTTTTCGCGATTTTGGGTTTGAGCTTCCCCCCCTGTACCTTTAGCTCAGCGGTCGCGAGTGAGCCGTACCCTCTTTTCCCCCCCCACGCCTTTGTACACCCCCATGCTGAGGCCGCTTGAAAAATCCTCTCACTTGCCGTCTCCAGAAGAGCCGAATTTGGATTTTCCCCCCTCTGGGATAAGTGGGTGAGAAAAGTGTATCGGATGGGAGAACACCATTGCTAGAGAGGGCATCGCCAGTTTGCCCCACGAGCGGCAAGGGTGTGTTGCTGTTCGAGAAGCTCACTCTCTTTAGAGAAAAAAACTGTGCTTTTTCCCCCTATTCACGAGGGGAGGCCCTTCCTTCTGGCGCCAATTCTCTCCTAAGTTTGAGGAAAGAAGACCATTTTCCTAAAGAAAAAAAGCACCCTTCTCTTGATGACCCAAGTCATCCTCTTCTCAATGGGGCTCATGTAATTCACACGGCAGGCTCTCCCCTATATGTTTTCTATGTGAAAGGACTCACTCTCAGAGGGACGGTCTTCCTTCCCATGGTAGGGGGCTTCCTCCTTTCAAGGAGAACCGCCGCTACTTTCCCACCCGGCACTAGCCAAAGTCTGGCCTCTGCATCAATTTCACTCCCTCCCTTTTCCATTCTCCTTTTTTTTTCCTTTCTCGCCCATATTGGTACACCTCTTGCCCATTCACGTGGACCGTGCAGGAGCCAAGGCAGATGGACACGCCTGAAAATCTATTGGATCCCTTGACCGGCGAGAAGCCTCTTCCTCTGCTATGCACTTTTTTTCTGGGTGAAAGACCTGTTAAACTAGTTGACACCGCCCGCGACCAACCCTTTTCCAGCTGTCAAGGCAACTACATCCAAATCTCGGTCTGTCGTTTCCCTTGGAACTAAGATGCCATCTGAAAGAATAAAGCTTGTTTTCCCGCCCCTTAGTAACGATGATCTCAAAAGGAAGAGAAGTGAGGGACTCGCTCTTTTCTCCCCCTGAAAGTACTTCCTAGGAAAGGGAGGATTTCTTTTCATCGAGCTGTTTGCCCACGTGAGCGGATTTCCCTCAAGTCGGTCTTTCCAGCAGGGCGATTTCTTCCCCGTTTTTCTAGAGAGAATTCAGCAATAGCTTTCGTTCCAATTAGTGGCGCTCATCGTCCCCCTCTTTCTCTAAACAATACGTTTTGGAGAGAACCTTTCTCAACTTACTAAGCATTCCGACCTCCCTGGCGATCCTTCTGTCAAGAAGAGACCTGCCGGAGAGGAAGTCATCAAAACTCACATACCCCTGCGGGGGGTAGAGACATCCCGAGACGAGGAAAAGGTACCAGATCCACAAAGCATGAAACAAGGGGTACTCCCCAAAGGATGGGCTGACCCCGTCCCCACACCACGCGCTCATCTGAATGAAACGTCAGTTTTCAAAAAGAATGGAACCCCCCTTGAGGAAAATTTTCCCTCTCAGTTTCAACGTCCTCTTGACAAAAGGGAAAGCACTTTCAGAGCTCCACTTCCGGACCTTCCCATGGCCGCTCCACGGCTCTGGCGCGACCGTACCGCCCCTTCTGTATTTGTTTCCCTCCTCTTCCTCCCTGGATATTTCAAGATCTCTCTCTCTTCTCGCTCTTGAAGCGGATTAAGAGGAAGGCGTACGACCCCCCTAGCGCTCCTTCTTCCCGGGGATTGGGAAAGTTCTTTTCCCCCGCCTCCCGGTCGTGAGGCATGTTTTTGCTACAAAGAGAGTGAAAGCTTTTCCCTTTTTTAAGTATCTGGCTGTGGGGGAGCCGGCTCGCGGATGTAGAGGTGTCCCTGTTCCTCTCAGCCCCCGTAGAAGGAATCCCCCTCCCAAATTTTCTCGATTGTCCCCCCCCCCACCGCCTCCTTTTTTCCTGCGGACACGGAGTGCTTAGCCGCTCCTTTTCCTCCCATTATTTTTCTTCTCTACTATGAAGATAGAGGTGAACAACCCCCCTTTTTTTTCTTCCTCCGCTTGCGAAGACGTCGACTCCCTTGGAAGGATCGCCATTCTTTGTTGTCCCAGAATGCCCCCCCCTTCGACTCTTTTTCCCCCCAAAACTACAACTTTTTCTCCAGGGCCGCAATTTCAGAGTAGGCTAATACCTCTTGATTTCTTTTTTTCCCTTTTAGATGATTTTGAGTCAAGCGAGGCACCTTTTTTTCTCCCTATTTTTCGGCCGTATTATGAAGATGGAAAAAGCGCTTCTCCGGCTTCGCCCTCTCTTTTCCTTGAATGAAGGGAATTCCTTTGCCCCTTCCCTCAACTGCTTCAACGTACTTCTTTTCTCAACGCCCTTTTTTTTTCTCCCTGCGAGAAGGATTAGGTTGTCTTTTTTTTTTTCTCCGGCATCGGAATTTGAGGAGAATGCACTTTTCTCCCCGTCTCTCTCCTGTGTGGAAAAAGGTCCTGACCGCGGCCTTATTTCTTTTCTTCCGTTTAGAAAGCTTGGATTGCAGCTCCCCTTTTTCTTGCCCGTGGGGCAGGATCATGCCCTTTATTGACCCCCCCTTTTCCCCCTTTCCGATAAAGAATCGAGTATTCCTTTTTTTTCCCCCTTTCTTAAGTATCAGCGTATTGCGTTTCTTCCCCTCCTGCGAAAATTTGGATCCCCTTGAAGATTCCTTTTCTTCTCTTCAGGAGAGAGGGTGATGGGTTTTCCTCTTGTCTAGGGAAGAAATTCCACCCCAACAGAGTGACCCTTCCCCTTCCCTTCCCTGGTGGATAGTGGAAAGTACGCTTTTTTTTCCTCCGAACCACTTTCCCTTTTTCTTTTTTTCTTTCCTTATTGGAGAGAGTTCCCTTCCCCTCGCTTGGAGAAAGACAGATAGTTTCTGGATCCCTTTTTTCCTTTTCTTCTTTTTCTCACTGGAGAGATTAATGTCCCTTTCCCTTCCCCCCCCTTTTTTTTTCCCCGGGGGAATGTCGACCATCCTCCTTTTTCCTTTCCCTCTCTGGTTACGGAGAACTCGCGCCCCCCTCCCCCCCCCCACTCTCAGACTTGAAGATCAAACCCCCTTCCTCTCTATTTTTTGTTCTCCCCTTTTTCCCCCTTCAAATTTCGAAGAAGATTTTTCTCCCCCTAAAAGATATTGTTTTTCAGTACTTTTGACTTTTCCCCTCCTCCCCCCCCCTTGTGAAGACGAAGATGAATCAGACTTTCCCCTCCCTCCCCCTCTCGCATTGAGTAGTAAAAAAGATTTCCTTTTTTCAACGCTCCTTTCGTTTCCTCCCCTTTCCTCCCTCCCCTTCCCCTAAGAAGAAGATAATCTTCCCCTTTTCAGTGTGGTGAGGATGAGTCTTTTCTTGCTCGACACTATCATTTGCACGGAACGGGCCCTTCCGCTTTCCCCTTCCACAAAGAGGGGACGCGCAGTTTTCAGGGGGTTCTCTTTTTCTGCAGTGGTGGAGGAAAAGAAGACCGTTTGGGTTAATCCGTCACTCCCCTCCCACTACCTAAGAAGTTTCATATCTTCCCCCAATATCTTCCCTGGCCCGGAGAACTTAGAACCTTGGAATTCCGGTCCCCTCCTCTTTTCGTCCCCCCCGCGAATAAGGGCTTGTGAATATTTTTTTTTCCCTTTTTTTCATAGATGTCGTGTAGTCTTTTTTCGTTCAATATTCCCTTTTCTGAACAGCCACTTTTTTTTTTTTCCCCCTCCTTTATGAAAATGGTGCACCCCTTTTGCCCTCTTTTTGATTCTTTTAAGGCCTCTCTTTCTATGAGTTCTTTGCCCTTCTCTCCGCAAAGGCAGATGACGCTCCCCCCCCCCTTTTCCCCCCCCAAAGTCGAGGCATTTTCTTTCTTTCTTCGGTCCCCGTTTTTTCCGCTCAATCGTTAAATTATTCCCCCCCTTTTAACATGAAAGAAAACGTCAGTCAATTCCCCCCCCCCCTTTCCGTCTCCAGCTCCCCTTTCCCCTTCTTTTTTCATCTGAAGAATCACGGCCAGAAAAATCTTTCCCCCCCTCTTCTTCCCTCCTTGATCTCAAAAGCAGCTCCTTTTTTTCCCCAGCTGCCCTTGAGATTTCTCCCTCCCCCCCTCTTCTCTCATCGGAAATTGCGGGCTCTCCCCTTTTTTTGTAGTTTGAAAAAGTGAGATTAGGACTCTTCCCCCCCCCCTCCTAAAATACTCCTTCCTCTTCCTTTCCTCTTTTCGACGAGCGAGTCTTTCCCTTTCCCTTCCGAGTTAAAAGTATTTTTCCCTTCGATACTAACGTTCCCCCCCTACACTCCTCGAAAGATCAGCTACGAAGAGGCTCCTCCCCATTTTTCTCCCCCTCCGTTTAGGAGTTGGAGTACTCCCCGTTTTTCCCCTTCCTTCTCCCCCCAGATTGTCTCGTTCCTGCCCCTAGTTCTTTTTAACGAGAGCCGCGGGCACCTTTCCTTCCCCCCCCTCGCACAGCTTATCGACTTGGTAGAAATGGTACCCCTCCTTGAAACTTGTCTTCTTTTTTTTTTTTTTTCCTTTTTTTTCTTAGCAGGCCTCCGTCTTACTGTGGTCCAGCGTAGT
>Ga0179593_1525221_pt1 | contig 10515 bp, 13 predicted proteins | sample CZODoug2_1_08_16_FD_185931 | JGI IMG/M metagenome (GOLD analysis project Ga0179593, IMG submission 185931) | Vadose zone soil fungal communities from Angelo Coast Range Reserve, California, USA - CZODoug2_1_08_16fungal (PacBio error correction) | ecosystem: Environmental > Terrestrial > Soil >... | reverse complement strand
TTTGTTTTCCATTTGTAATAGTCCACCTCTCTGCAAGCTTTGCCTTTTTGGTAAGAAGATAAAAAAAAAGCGTCCTTCCTTTCCCGAGGAGGATTCCTCCCATTTTTTTTCAAGTTAATTACCTCCCCCCTCGGGTTCTCTGTCTCCTCAACTTATATTTACGATTGGGTGTCGGGCTTTGAAGGGCGGAGGGAGTTTGGTCCCTCCCCATTTTTAGGAGCTTTTTTATAGGCTAGCTGCACTTGAGTGGGTCTTTTCTTGCTGGCGCTTATGGATCGGACAGGGACGCTTTCTAGAGTAAGACCCTTTTTTTTCCGCACATGCCAAGCCCCCCTTCTTTTGGACCTCCGGTCGGCTACGCCAGTCACTACCTTTTTATAAAGGAACGTGGGGCTTCCCGCTTGCGACGAAATGCGATTTTTTTTTTTCGTTTACTGTCCTTCAAAGGGTTCCTATTCCCTTCCTCCATGTTCGGTCAAATTATGTCGACGTCTTCTTAAGAGAGCTCATAAATCTTCTGGTTTTGATAAACGATTTCCCCGGTTCTTGATGTGCTCTCTGAGCTCTCCGGGCCGCCGAGAGGTACTTCTCCCCAAAACTTCCTGCCTCTCGGGCTTTTCGTATAATTTTCCTTTACCCCTAGACGGCAACGGGAAGGAATTTTTCCTCTAATCTTCGCCTAGCTAGCCCTCCTTTTTCACGATCACTGTTTTAGACTTCGACTCAGAGGAGGATTATGGACCTTCAAATCGGATTATGATTTTGGTCCGGTCCATAGTAAAATCCCCCCCATTAACCTCTTTGAAGTTGTTAATATAGGGCAGTCCATCGCGAGCTTTCTTTTTACGGCGTGTGGTAATCCTTTTCTCTCCTCGTGCAACAAGTCCGCATGATCCTTGCCCCCCTTTGTGGGCTGAGGTTACAGTTTTTAACTTCTCCTAATATCCTTTCCGTTCCCTTGTACATAAGCACATCCCTATAGCTCGCCACGGTCAGAATACTTTTCCCACAGTCTCTCCTCGAGGACTTTTTCTCGTCCCCGGAGCTCCTGTAAAATTTCCAGAGTTATGAGTATATCTTTTCATGGTGATGGCCTTTTTCCTTCTTTACTACTCTTCAAAGGTGTTTTTTTTTTTCCTTTCCGTGAACCTCGCCACTATCGCTAAGGCATAGTAGGGACCAAGGAAAGGCTATGACTTTGCAGACCTCCTTCAAGGCCCTCACCCTGTCCCATCTTAGATAAGCTGGTGCAACTCCCCGAGCAGTTGCTGCCTGCGCATCCCCGCAGTGGTTTGTCCAATCCCCCCCCCCCGACGCCTTTTTCTGTCCCAAACCTCTGGACCTTACCAAGATAAGCGCTTCTGGTCGTTTCTTTTTTCGGGGTCTCTCTCCGAGTTCTTTTTCGGTCATTTTCCTCTTCTGCAGTTGCCCCCCCCCCAAGACCACGGGGGTCAAAATGAATGATTTTTTGGAAGAATCCCTTTCCATGGAGGCTTCTCCTCCCCGGCTCTTTTCATGCGAGTGTTTTTTTTTCCAACGAATTGCCTTGCTCGCAGAGCGGCCCTCTAGCGCCTTCAAACTGTCTTTTCTTTCCCTCCTGAAATCCTCCAATTTGTTCTTCTTTTCTCCCCTGCGCACATTTCCTCTAGGTTACAAATACGAAACTGTGCATCCCGGACCTCCGGAAGCGCCCCCCCCCCCTCAGCTATCTTTGTCGCGCGAAACGATAGGATCCATCTTCTTTTAAAACTTTTCCTCTTTGCTTTACGACTCTCTTTTCCTCTTTTTCCGATGACCAACTCACTCCCGCGGTTTTTTGTAGGCTCTACTGGGGTCTGCTTGAAAATATACATTTTCTGTGTCTTTTATTGATCCCTTCTCCTCGGCTCTGTTCCCTCCGGGATTGAAGTCCTAATCCTTGCTGAAGGCCCCCCCTTGTGGTTATTCCTTAAGTTGGGAATTTGCGGTGGCCAGCTCCTTCTGCCGCCGATCGTTACCGGGGACTCCTCACCACTGTCGTCTTTTTCATTTTTTCACTCCCCGGTGGCTTTTCCCTCTGAAGTACTGGATTTGATCTGTTGAGTTTTTTCCACTCTCTCGGAGCTTGGCGATTCCGGTGAACAGAAACGTCCCTTCCTTTTATGGTATTTTTTCTCTCCTTTCTCAAGCAGCGGTTTCAGCTCCCCTCGCGCCAGTTTGGCACAGGCGATCCGGCCCCTTTTCGGGACTGATCTCCCCCCTGATTCCCTCCTTCTTACCCCGGGGTCTTGGAGATAAGCTTTTTCTCGCCAATGGAAGAGACATTTCTCTACTATAGATACTTTCTTCCTCCCTCCGCGTTCCTTCCTCTCGTTTTTTTTCTTCCCAGGTTCTGCGCCCTCTACGACACTCTAATGTTCCCAAATTGACCTCTCTTTTTTTTGTACCTTTTGGATCGCGCTCTTGTTAAGGGACTGGGGATCGGATGTCGGAGTAGCCCAGTTATTTTCGCCTCCTTTTTTTTTTTTGATCCCCCCCCCTAACCTTTTTCGAAGATCTCCCGTCTGCGCTCCGAAAGACGCCGACATTGAACATCCCAAGTAAATGCCACACCCAGTGACACTCCCTCCCGCAAGCTTCTGCCCTTTTTTCGAGGCGCATGCACCGCCGCCCCAACGATCGTAAACAAACGAGACGAGATTTTTCGGCTCCGGAGTCGCTCCCTTCCGGATAGTCCCTTTCTCCCAGATGGATAGCCACCCCCCTGGTTGGAGGAGATTCCTGAGGTTTCTTTTTTTGTTTTCAATTTCAATCATTTCCTTTTCTGTTGACCCCTGCTCTTCTGCCGGAGGCTGACCATGATTATGATGATGACCAATCTCTTCTCTCATTCAGCCCCCCAATCCTTTTTTTTTTTTTTTCAAATTGGAAGCCACGAGATGATGTAGAAATCCCACCGGCGACCTCCCGTGCGAATTTTCCCTACTCCTTTTTTAGTGGTCCAATCCCCCCCCCCACCCACCCAAAAACTTAGGAGTAGCAGCCGTGAAATTTCCCCTTTTTGTAAGCCCCTTCTCTTATGTCCCCCCTCCAGATCTTCCCGATAGGGCCTCACCGCATGTGATGACCCCCTTGTAAGCTTGCCGGACTGTCCCCCCTCCAACCTGCTTCCAAATTTCCAACCAAGGTTCCGCAGCGACGCCGGACTTTTTCTTTTCCCGGCCGCACACCCCCCCTTTCTGGCCAGCCAGCCACACCAGTTCCTATCCCGCGTAGAGATGGCCGTCCCCCCTCCTGGATTGCTTTTTTTCCAGAGATCTTACCTTTGGACCACAAATAGTTCTCGTTGTCCTCGTCGTGTAGCATAGCGTTTCGTTCTCTTCGGCTCCTTTCTCCTTTTCGGGTCATTTTTTTGTTCCGGTCTTAAGCTTGAGGTCCTGGCCCCGCCATTTCTTTTAGATTTTCCTCACAGATTCTCCCTCCACCTCGTCAGTTTTTTTGAAAACGAACAGAAAGAAAAAGTTGAGGTCAATTCTTTCATGCTGTTAAACACACGTTCCAGTTGACCCCTGCTTTTTCTTCTTTTCGTTGTAGCGCCGAATTCCGAAAATTCGGCGTCTGGGAGGGATTATTTTCACCAAGAATCTTCTCTGACTCCCCCATTTCCTCCCGTCTTTTTTCTTGGACGTGGATTCCCTTTGAGTCTCGCAAATGAAGACGTTCGTTTCGGGCCCGCGTCGGTTGCAGGCCTTTGACCATCTCCCCCCTCCCAAAAGATTCCGTCTTGATTATTTATCATCCAGAGCGAACGCGGGACCTCGTGTTCCCTTTGGCCCAGATATTCTCCCCCTATGCCCTGCTGTAGTCCTCCGAAGGCGATTTTAGCATCCTTTGACTGCCAGTACTTGACTTTTCTTAACCGGTTTTTTCTTTTTTCTCTGCCTTTTTCTTCCTGGCTGCTGGTCGCTGCTGGGACATACGAGTTTGACCCCCCGAAGGACTCCCCCTGACCACATTTTTTTTTTTCTGTCATGCACCCCCCCCTTTTCCTCACCTTTAGACGAGAACTACTTCCTCTTCTTTTTCATCCAACTCATCCTTCTTTCTCTCCCTCTTTCCCGAGGGAGGAGATTTAGTACGGCCTCATGAGCTTCCCTCAGATCTTTCTTTGTCCTCTTCCACGGGAGCGAACAGTTCCATTGGAGTATCGTTAACTCGGATACAACGTCATCCCCATCCAGGAGCAAGGGTCTTGTTTCGCGACCTTGAGAGTCCCCTTCTTTTTTTTGCTTATTTAGGTCCCCCCCCAACTTCCTTTTCCGCTGGACCTTTCCCCTCAAGCCTCAAGTGTTTAAGTGAATTGTACCTATCTGTGTTCACGACCCAGGACTTTGCTCTTTCGTCCCTCCCCAGCTACCTTCTTGGTAATTTCTTTGTATAGTTATACGACCCCCTTAACCCCGGTCTTCTTGAGGCGGCCGCAGTTTTCTTCCTGATGAGCGGAGTTTGTGCCCGGGGAGTCCCTACAATCCGTCCCAGAATATTTTCCGGTAAGCTCCTCCTCTCTATTTACGTTGTCATCCGAGAAAAGCGTCCGTGTGGACCATCCGCCTAGATCATCCTTGTCTCTCCCTTTCTACGAGAAAAACGTTTTACGGTCAAGAAACCCTCGGGCTTTTTTCCCCCAAGTGACCTATTGAGGAGCTCTGTTTTCTCCATGAAAGGATCCTTGAAAATCCACCCTTCTTTTTCCCCCCCTCCTACGAGCAAGGCCGGCCCGCAGTTGGAATAGAGGTTCCCTCTTTTCCCCCCCCCAAAACGGGCTCGCATGTATAGTCCTCTTTCCAAACCCCCTTCCAAAGCCTAGGTTTTGGGAGTGACTGCTTTCCGCATCGGTAGCAAGGCTTTTCCAACTGCCCCAGAGACGTCTTCCCTTTTGAGACCCTCCAAGTCTTCTTCCCTGCAACGTTCCCGGTCCGATACATCCGCATGCAGAAACCCTCTCGAAAAGGCTCCCCTGGAAAGTTTCTTCGTCCCAGCTTCTTCAAGGTCGTCCCCCCCTCCCTCCCTTCCCACGCCCCTCACCCAATGGGGAGCCTGATCTCTACTTACACGTCTCCCTCTTTAGACTTTCCTTGCCTGACCCTCTCTGACAGCCATCGGTTATTCCCTATTGGTTGTGGCTTTATGGTCCGGGCCAGCTTTGAAGAGAGTTTAAATACGTAACCTCCGCTCCGTGAGGCTTTCCCTGGAACTTTCCTCCTCTTTTTCTGCTCTTTCCAACGAAGTGAGTTGCTTTTGAGTTTCCGAGGTTTAATCTCTGAAAGACTTGTCACCCCTTTTCAAATAATATCCCCACAAAGCCGTCCCCCTTTCCTTCCCGAGGCGGCGATTGCCTGTTCTCAGACTTCCGAAGCCTACTTCTTTAAGCGGTTCGTTCTGTCCTGTCCCATAGATTGGGAGGGCGTTGGCCCAGGGGCTTTGTGTGTCCGCCTTTGAGGCTTTTTTTTTCCTTTTTTTAGGCCCCCCCCTTCCTTTTGGGCTGAGCATTGCCCCTGTGTATGTATAGGACGGGCCTCTTTGCTCGAGACGATCCCGTGTTTCGCATTTCTGCCCCCTCGTCTCCCTCCTCTCTCTCCCCCGATCGTCGGACTCCCTCGTTTGATCAAGGGACCGGGGGGCGGCACGCTTGCTCATGCGATTGTCCGGTTCCTACTTTTCCATTCGAAATTTTGGCTTCAGGGCAGTTTTTTCACCCTGGAGTCACTGACTCCTTCCATTTTCTACTAATTTCAAGCTTACTTGGTTTGGTCTTAACAGGCTCGTTCTCTTGTAGGCCCCCTTTTCTAGATTTGACTTTCCTTTCCGGGTCTCCCTTTCTGGTCTCCAAGGACCCGGAGAGGCGCCTGGGGGATTTTCTTACTCTCTTCTACGTCGTTGTTCCACTCTGAGATCTCCGTGGCAAGGCAATCATAGTTTTTCATCTCTCCGTCTGATTACCCCTTCCCACAATGCGAGGAGGAGGCCATCAGGAACAGGAATTCCTTCTGGTCCTTTCCTTTTTTTCCTTGGGATTCGTTCCCCCCCCCCTGGGAAACATTATATACCCCCCCAATCACTGACATCAAAGGTCTTACGTTTTCATATAGGGCCCCCTTCGACCAATTCCCAGGAGGCTTTTTTTTTAAGCGTCTGTTCTCCCGTAGCACCCCTGCTCGTTTTTTTTTTCACGCTGTTGGTCCTTCCTTCGGAGACGCATTTCTCCCCTGTCGCTCCCGTCTGAGACCCCCATAAGCAAACCCCCACGTCTTTCTTCCTACTCCCCATGAATTCGCCTCTCGAGTGTGCGGTCATTCCTCTTCTGAGGATGAAAAATTTCCCTTCGTACGTGCCTGCTTATCTCCTTCTGCTGGTCTGCTGTCCCCAGTCTTTCCCTCTTTTCCTCCTATGATATCCAGAAGCACTCTATAGACCAATGCCAAGGGACCGTTCATTTTGGGTAATATTCGTACGTTCCTTCTCGACTCTCTCTAGAGACGCTGTACCCCCACCGTGCAAGAGGCGGAAATTGACTTCGGCCGTGGGCTGGCCAAGATTTCACCACTCCGATCTTTCTCCCATAAGTTCCCCCGGATCTTCTTAGAAGTATTATCTTTTTTCGATTTCCTCATGCTACAGCTTTCCTCGCAAGCACGTCTCGGGCAAACCCCCCCGTATCTCCATCCAAGGGGGGGGCGTTTCCCACCATGGCTGGGGAAGAAGGAGCGTCCTACTTTGAGGAAGGTGGTGACTTACTCCTGCTCTAGAAGATCTGGACACAAATATTCGGCGACCTTGAGGCTTCTCCTCCCCTTATGTCTCCCTTTTTTTCTTTTATCATTTTTCCCCCCAACTTTGTTATTATTCTTGCTTTCTTAGCGACCCCACTCCGAGGTGGAAAATTTTCCCTCTGGTCTATTTCCCAAACCCCCCTCCCGGTCCCGGCCTCTCTTTCCTCCCCCTCGCGGCTCTCCCGCGCGTCCTCTTAGAAACTCCCCCTCTAGGGATCCCTACCTCTATTTACTATTTTTTTCGATCATCCTCCCCCTCTCCCCCCTCTGATGCGATACCCACGAACGAATCCTCGACGCTTTCTTCTTCCTGCAACTGGTGCCATTAAGGGTATTGGGCTCCTGGCTCCTTTATAATGCGCATTCTTCGTCGTTTTAGATGGAGAGGCCCCCATTTGGAAGTAGCCCTTCGCTTAGTGCCCTCTCACTTGTATGGAAGCCCTCTTCCCCTCCACGGGGGAACATGCTTTTCACGTCTCTTTATAATAATGTCCTGGGCTTGACCCTACCCCTCATGTTCTTCCTCTGAGAAATTCTCCGCTTTGCCGTTCGACAGGCTCCTTTCTAGGATTTTCCGCCCCTGGGACCCCCTTCTTTATGGAGTACTCTTTTCTGATGATATTATCGCCGATAACCGTCCGAAGGCGAGGTTCCCGAATACAAACGCTCCGGGGGGGGTTTTTTTCTGGGGTAAACAGTCGCCCCCCCCCCCCGTCAGCTTCCAGTATAATGGCCAGGATGCAATCATATGCCCCCCCGGGTGGCGTCCCCGGTCATCTCGCCAATGGAAGCTCCCGCTTTTCCTCTCGCTACTTTTTTTCCTGGCGAGGTTTCCCTTTACCTTTCTCTGCTCTTTATTTCATTTCTGAAACTGAGTAATTCTGATCTCTCTTACCTCGGAGTTAGGCAATCGAGTTCTTGTCTGGGTGTTAATCTGGGATGTCGTTCTTGGACCCCTATAAGTCGGTTTGACTATATTTACTTTCCCCTTGTTCGTTGAGATATCTTATAACCCTGCTACTTTCCTAAGCGAACATTCCCCAGTCCAATGGAGGTCCACCAGTAGCCGATGCAGCCTCGGGGGGTTTCTTCCTTCTAGTCAGGACCATTTCCCTTCCCGAAAGCCCCGTAGCCACCTCCCCCCCCAAAAGAGACTGCGGCTTTCCCTTTTCGCTGAGCGTATAGGTATGGATTCTTCTCTATTGACACGCTGTTCCCCCCTGGGATTTGATCTTTTTTTTTTATCATGGTTTCTGTACCTCTCCATATTCCAACCTTGTCTTCGCCTTCTCGCGTTTTTCCCACCAAGCGCTTCTGCTCTTATAAATTCTTCTCCTAAGATAAATAGATGCTCCAGGTAAAAGTTTCCATTAGCCCAAACGACTTCCGGTCGGAACTCAAATGCTCCGGCGTGAATGTATAAAATCCAGTCCCTTCAGTTCCTTCCCCACAGGAGTAAGGCCCCCGTGTGTGAATGTAAGCCGTGATTGTGAGGTTCGGGTCTATTGGAGAATCGGGCAAGTGCTCTGCCACCTCATGCTTCCCCCTTCGAACCTCGCCCCTCTACTATCCAAGCTCTACGACGTCAATCCCGGCGTATCAGCGAAAGCCCTCTAGTACCTCAAGTCCCGCCCCCCTCCGGAGATGTTTCCTCAGAACACAAGTGCCGCCTTAAATCTCCGTTGCTGGCGGACTCCTGCTGGTATTTTCCCTCATAACTTGATTTGCTTCCCCCTTTATCGTGTAAATGTGAGAATACGCTTTTTCGTAGTCCTCTGAGGATAAATTCTCCAAGACCTTCTTCAGTCCTTTGGGACTTCCTCCGATTTGGTGAGGAAACAATCGCTGTCGAGGGCCCCTCCCGACTTTCTCCATTGTCCCCCCCCTGGTAGAATTTCCAAGAAGCCTCCCCTCCAGTTAGAGGTATTATATAATCTCTTTATTAAACCATACCATGGAGCTCATCGTCCGATAGAGCGCCCCCCCGGCACTCGTCCCCCCGATTCACCAATCGTCCTTCTCCCCTTTAGTCGGCCCGGTCCCCCCAATGGCAAGTAGGAACACCCCAGATTTTCCCCCTTTGGCAGTGCGGGCTCCCAAGCTCTCTTTCTTGCCTCAAAAGCCCAAATTAACTTCCCTGTCGGCACGAGTCTTTTTAGCAGAGGACCTTTAGGAGAAATACACTCCGAAGCTTACGAAGATTACCCCCCCCCTCTTTTCCGTTCCCTCGCGAGACCTGGGCGCTTTTCCCCTCCCCACGGCGCATTTTAAGCATATATTGCCTTTCTCTCTGGTTAGTCTCCAGTAATAGCCGGCTTCTGTCTCTCCTCCCCATTCTTCTAACCGGAGATCCCCGGTCCGCTTTTCTATAGCATAGACGATTACGGCCTGGTTCTCATTCGAGGTTAGGGACCTCAAGATTTGTTGTATCCGTAGTCATGAACACAGCATACAGGAAGATTCTTCAGAGCTTTGAACTCATGGGACGATATGGAAATTGTTCATCCTCTACCGCGACACTCTCTTCTCTCTTAATTTCGGGTATCCTTCTCTGGACAGTGGCGTCAGAAGCCTCTTTTTATCTGTGTACAAGAAGGCGGCCCCGGGAGAGACTCGCATGCTTCTAAGTTAACTCCTCCCTGTCCAACCCACGAGTGCACGGATCCTTTTGGCTCCTCCATCGTACCCTCTCTCTTTAGGCCCCTAGAAACAATTTCGGCTCGCAGATGTTCCGATTTCGTCAAAACCGTTTTTTTTCTGATTCAATTCATGGAAACTCTCCCGACCCAGGTGATCGGCTCGTAGGTTCCCCTCCTAAACAGATAGCCGCCTTTTTGGTCATGTGTTTCCCTCCTAGGAGTCTCGTCCCCCGTCGAATATTTCCGCGATCTCTTTTTCTTCCCAGCTAGCGATCCCTCGGTGCGATTTTTTTTTTTTTATCCGACGGACATGAGAACTCCGGTCGCAATCCCCAGCCAATCATCAGCGTGTGGCATTACTCTAGAACCGTGAGTGCCCCCTCTCCTGAGCGGTCTTCTCTCAAATTTCTCCAAGTCCGAGAAAGGAGGAAAGGTTCCCCCATCGGGATCTAAAAAACCTTCCTCTATTAGATCGCTTGAGCACTTACGGAGACCTTTGTCCTTCTCTTCCCCTCTTGAATCCCCGAAAGCCAACAAGGTTTCTATCGTTAGCGACCTCTCCCCCCAAACAAATCCTAGCCCCCTATTCTCTTCCAAGGTACTATCAAAGAATAGGGGTAGTCTTTAGCCTTTCGTGAATGCGTATTCCTAGGCCCCTCCTCCGGTAAGGGTCTTCAAAGTGACGCGCGTGATTCTTCAAATAACCCTCCTGCTTTCCCCCTCGTATAGACCCTCGAAATGTTAAGCTAGCCAGGCAGGCAAGGAAGCATCGAACTTACCCCCTTTCGGCCACTGGGAAAGTGCCCCCTCTCAAGTTTCCCCCCTGAAAGTTCTTACCCCTGAAAAAAACTCCCTTCCCCCTCCCCAAAGACCTCCAACATCCCTTCTTATCCTTGAGCGATTCCTAGTATCCTCCATCTCTCGCCATCTCCTTTCCCCTTTCCCTAATTTTATTAATAGCCTCCCTAGGTAATGCAGATCTTCTCTTGGTGTGGAACTGGAAATTTCAGCACTTTCCCTCCTAGCTTTTTTAATCTTCTACTCCGATCCTTTTTTATCCCTTAGTT
>Ga0179593_1488069_pt1 | contig 10515 bp, 8 predicted proteins | sample CZODoug2_1_08_16_FD_185931 | JGI IMG/M metagenome (GOLD analysis project Ga0179593, IMG submission 185931) | Vadose zone soil fungal communities from Angelo Coast Range Reserve, California, USA - CZODoug2_1_08_16fungal (PacBio error correction) | ecosystem: Environmental > Terrestrial > Soil >... | reverse complement strand
TTGTTCTTTTTTTTTCCAAGAGTGATCATTTCATTCTTGTCTTTCGGCTTGATTTCTACAGGGGGGGATCCGTTCCCTCGTCCCGCAAGGTCTTTTTTTTTTCCTCTTTACGGCGTTGTGTTTGCTCTCTGAGCAGATGAAAAGGTGTTTAGGTTCTTTCGGGTTCCGTGCCGATACTTACCCAAATGTGAGGATAATTTAGTGCTCTTCCCGTGTCCCAGTTTCACGTCTTTTTCCCACATTTTCTAGGAGGAGGATTAAGTTCCCTTGATTATGCCAGTGGCGTTGGCACCCACGCCCCATGTCAAACCTTCTCGCTATCCGTCCCCTTTTTTTCCCCCCGACCATAGTGGTCTTCGAGGACAACTTGCTATCAGTCTTCCTTCCTGAGAGAAGCTTTTCCCCTTTTCGCCAGTTTTTTAACTGCCCTTCTCCGTTTTTTGAAAGCCACGCAGCGACCCCCCCTTCAAAGTGTGCCCCTTGCTCGCCTCACACACGGCACCCGTGATCCACTAAAACAAGATTCACTGGCCTCCCCCAACACGTTTGTCCACAGCCACCTCTCCTTTTATTACAATGTACCCCCCCTCCCACAGCTTGGATCCCGCGGACCCTTCCTCCTCTTCGATCCCGTTGCCCGACCAGACGGTACAAATTCCCAACTCTTCTCAGTCAGAGTTGAGTTCGCCTTACTTTCCTCGCTGAAAACATCCTTTTCCCCACCCACCCTTTCTGTTTCCATCTGGCCCGAGAGGTAGTTCGGTTCATTTTCCTTTCGCGCGAAATTCCCACCCGCGAATGACGTTTATCAACCCTCAGCTTCAAGACACCTGCCCCCTTTAATTCGGTTCGGTTTTCCTCCCCCCTAAATCCCCCCCGCCCCCCAACCTTCAATCAGCCGTAAGAAGATGTCTTTGACCTTTTTTTGGAATAAAAAGCAGCCCGGTCTGGCTTCAGAGCGACGTTTACCGGCTTCCTGATTGGCACGCGCCGAAAGTTATTTTCGCCCTGCAGCGCGTCCCCAAAGTCGAACCTTCCCCTTTCCCTGGGACAGCTTCCTCCTCCTCTGGTCAAACAGCATGCTTTTTTCCTTCTTGATGAAGTTGTTCTTCCCTCAAGAGAACCCATGCGACCAAACCTTTTCCAGTCGGTCCCCCCTCCCGCCCACACAAAAACCGATTTTGTTTACGAATGTTTCTATCCAGAAAATACCCACGGTTTGTCCCCTCTACACCTAATCAGGGGAATCCCCTCTTCGTTGTCCTTTTTTCGCAATGTCGAAATTTTCCGTCTCCGTTGGAGGACTCCACCAGCCTTCTGGGCCGGGCCTTCCCCACGTATCAGTCGCTTTCGACTGAAACTTTCGTCGCGTACCCTGCTACCAACCGTGTTTTTCCTGATCCCCTTTCCCCTGTTGTTCGTCACCCAAATTTTACGGGTAGCTTTCCTTGTTTTCAAAACCTTTCCCATACTTTCTTCCCCTCCTTTTCATTTTCACTGTGTTGATCGAAGCTTTCTGCAAGTCTAGCCAACCGACTGCCCTTTCGGACTACTCTCACCCCACTTTCATTCTACTTCAAATTCCGGATTTCCTTTTTTCGTGTATTCGCATCGCCGCCCCCTTAACAATACCCCCCCCTTATTTTGACGTCCCCCTCTTCCCCCCCCCAGTTTCACAATGAGCTCCCTTGCCCCCCGGTGAAAAAGAGTCAAACCTTTCCACTTCAACTTCAATACTTCGGAGTTCGAAGTGGACTTGTCACAAGGAAGCTGTACTCCTCTTTTTTCTTTGTTCCCCTTTTCCCCGCCCTGCTTCTTTCTAACTTCTGATCTCGGACTCTTTCTCCTTTTGTGGGCAGTTCGTTATTTCGGTCGTCTGTGGATTCGAATTTCACTCCCCATCCTTCCGTCATCTTGTATTCCCGACTTCGTTGCGTTGTTTTAAAGACCGCGTTTCCCCTTCCCTGTTCTCCCTCAGCGGTTCATCTTTTCGAGGTGGTGGGGAAGCCTACCCCCCACCGCTGCAGTACGAACGCGACGTTTTTCCCAGGTTCTTCCTCTTCTTTCAATCTCCGTTGTTTTTTGTTTTCTTTGAGATGTTTTGATACACCTCCTCCTCGTCCTCCGTTTGAACTGTGGAGTTTTTAGTAGAGGTCCCAGCCACGCAACCGGTTTTTCCCCCCTTCGCGGATTTCCCCCATAAGCGGCGCCGCCAGAGGCCTTTTAATGTGTTTAATCAACCCTTCATCCTCCAATTTTGAGTGCAATCTCCACCTAACGTCCCCGGGACCCTCCAAGCGACACGCCGCGCAGTATACGGACGCTTCGAATATCGAGTAGCGTTTTCCCCTCCAGGGTAAACTTGTACACCCCCCCCATCCCTAAATAGTGATGTCCTTTTTCCCTTACCCACTGGAGAAAGACCGCCTCCTTTTCTTTTCTATCTCGTTTCCAGTCTCTGAACCGTTCAGGTTGCCGAATCATTTTTTTCCCCTCACTTGTTGGAAACTGAAGGTACTTTTCCCTTGCGCTCAACCTTACAGTTTTGTTTATTGTTCTCTGCTTTTTTGAGAATCCACTCCTTCCCCACCCAGCCTTAAGTGTGATTCTTTTTGGTGCGCCGTGTCGCTCACGATTTTCCATTTTTACTTTTACCCCTAAAACTTATTTTTTCTTCCTCGTTTAGAATCCTGGGCGCAACTATTGCCTACCTGGAGTGGCGAAAGACGGTGTTTTCCTCCCCTCCATGAAAGCAGACCCCTTATCCCCCTTTTTTGGTTTTCCCACTGGGATATCAAACACGTGGGAAAGCTACAAATTCCTCCCCGACGTGGGTAATGAGTCGTTTCCTTTGACCTAGTGGGTTTTTCCCGGCCTTCTTTTACTCCCTCCCCCCTGGATGGAGTTGATAACGGACAGGTCGTGACCCAAGAAAAAAGGGGTAATTCCTGGCGTTCCCGGTTCTCTTCCAAAGACTGGTATTGCCTATCCTCCCCTAGTCAACATTTTGTTTTGGGTTCTCTATTCCTGGTTACCCTTTAGTGTACCCGGCCGGTTTTTCCTTGTCCGCGTCGTTCAGGTTCAACTTCATGCAAGGCATGCTTTTATCCCTCCCTCTTTTGACCCGTTTGTACAGTCGGATCTGTCCCCCCCCTCCCTTGGACACTTTTTTTAGTTCATTGGTTCTCTAGACTGGCATCGGGTATTGTCCCTCTCCTTTTCCAGGCAGTCGTTGATATCAGCCAGCGTAGTCTAGGGTAAACCCTTTTTGCTTCCGGTGGAGTAGTATTTCTTACTCCTCGGCACTTTTGGACTTCTCTTGTTGAATGTTTGTGCGGTATGATTACAGCCCTCTTTTTGTTTCCCCTGGTCTAGCTGGCGGGTTGAAAACAGATTCTTTTCTGAATCCGGCCTTCGCTTGACAGGTTTCCGTTCAGAGACTCCCCCGTCCGTTTTTGAACCAATTAACAGATCCTCCCAGTGTTTACTGATTGTTCCTCTGGTTTTTTCAGAGCTGATGTGTCACTCGGATTTCCTTTTTAATAACCTGTTCCGAAATTGTCTTCCCGGAGTGTGCGTTCCACTGGATCGATTTTTTTCGCGGCGTCGCCCGGTGCGTCCCCCTTTTCTTAGGGTTAGCCTGTCCTACCCTCGGAGTTTTTTTTGAATCCTTGAGCTCGTTTGCGCCTGTTGTAGTTCCTTCTATTTATTGCTCAAAGAATTTTCACCTTTTTCCTTACTGGTTTCTTCTTTTCTGCCATGGTCTTGGCTTACCCCCTTTAAACCTCCCCTCTGAGTGTCTTTGCTCGATGTAATAATCTGTCCCCCCCCTCGATGTTGAGTGATACCGAGCCTAGAGTTGACTTTCCTTTTGCCGCCACTCCCTCCGTTCTCAGCCTTATACAATGTCGCCTCTCCTTTTTTCAAATTGTAAGTTAAGACTTTCCTCCTCTCTATCTCCTTATCAATGGTCACATATTTCGGAGCGAAATTCCTCCCTCCATCCCACTTGGGCAGGCTCCCTCTCCCCTCTTTGAATCCCCCCCCCCTGCCTGTTCAGTGTCTCACCCCGCGATAGAAGATAATAAGTTGGGTCCTCTCTTCCAGGCCACCCCAGAATGAAATTTCCTCTTCACTGGCCCCCCCTCAATATTTTTTTCCCTTCTTGTTGCGAGAGAGAGGTGGTTTCCCGGTGAAAAGCTTCTTTCCTTTTTTTTTTCTTCTTAATATAGAGGAGGATCGATCTACGCTCCATTATTGAGACTCTGACGGCGTTTGTTGGCTCCCTCGGGATCTTTTTTTTTCTCTCTTCAAGGTTGTATTGATTCTGTGTGCCCTCGCGCTCACTGCCCCCTCTTATCCTTTTAAGTTAGCGTACTCGTCTTCTTCCCCTCCACGTTTTCCCACTCGATTGCCCCCTTTCCAGTTGTATAGGCGACCCTTCCTTTTGGCTGGTCCCTCCCCAAGTCCGCCCCAGTCCTGCTCCGGCCTTCGGTTCGACACCCAGCGTTTTTCATTTATGAGGCCCGTTTCTCCACGGACTCATTCGAGAAAGTCCTTGGAAGCCAAGGAACATCTTCGTGTTTTGTCTTTTACCGCCGCGCCCCACAAAAATTGTTCCGTCTTGGCATCCCAAAACTTCCATCGTACCCCCCCCCCAGAGGAAATAAACATTCTGCCAAAGATTTTGCATCCACACTCCCCCGGATTCCAATAGCACTAAACCTTTCTTTTCTCAACGGTTCACCCCCCCGCAAGCTCTTTGTCCATCCCGCGTTTTTTCCCTCACAGGATTACCTTCTTTTTTCCACCCCCCCCTCGTCAGGAGTCAGTTTTGATGTTTCCCCTCCTTTTTTCCCAGTCCTCTCCCCCCCCACTTCCCATTCCTTCCTCCCCTCGGTAATTCTTGAGGGAGTTCCAATGCCTTCCTCTCTTTCTCCCCCCTCCAACCTCTCTTTTTTAACGGGTTCTATGACTGGTATCCTCCAGCGGGGTCACTCCACCCCCCCCCGCCCCCCTCTAACCGGTTTTTTCCACCTAACGTCACTTCAACAAGTCAGCCGCTGTTTTTTCATTCTGTCAACCTACAAGCCCCCCTTCCGCCCCCGGCTTGTTCCGAGCGACGCTTTCTTAAGCCCCTTTCTCTTAAGGCAATTTTTGGCGTTAGTACAAGATGTGCATGGGTCGCTCGGACCCCCTGTCTACTTCTCCCTTTCCCCTTTTTAACTCCTTCCCGCTGTAAATCCTGTTTCCAAAGAAGGTAGGTGCCCCACACCCCTCGGTTGATCCAGTTGTATCGCCCGACCACGCTGTCTTTCCCCCCCCCTGACTTTCGGTTTCCCCCCTGTCCCCCTCCTGTATCTATTAAGCCCCCCCCCACCCCCTTGCTTTGTTGATAGCTACCTCTCAGCGCAATTCCCCCCTTTTTGTCCCCTACACCCCATCGGGAACCTTCGTTCCTTTGGTTCTGGTGGCTATTTCGCAAGGTTCGTCCCCAAACCCGATTCCCTTCGGCCTAAGTCTACTCGTCGTTTTTCCTCCAACGAAGCATCCCCCCGACTATTCCCGAATGAACCACTCGTCGGCGTACCCCTTTTATGGCTTTACCACCGTTGTTTCGTTATCTAAAGTTTCCCCTCCCCAAAGTGGGTTATTCTTTTGTGCCTTTCCAACATCCGCAACCCAAATTAAAGTACTCCAATTGGTTGAATCCCTTTCCCCTATTTTTTCCCTTCCTGAGTTGATTCGAGTTGATTTCCCCACAGGCTTACGCAATACCATGAACAGGTTGCTCCAACTACCCCCCAAAGAATCCCCCTTTTTCCGTTGGCTTCATGGCTTCCTCAACCCTCGAGACGGCTACACCAATCCCCCCCAAACAGGTCTTTTGCTGATTCCTCCTGCAACCTTCAGTTCCACCATGGTCTGCGCACTTTTGACTGCCACATGAGGTTCCCGGTGTTATCAAGGTGTTAAACCGTTCTCCCTTTATTACCCTACATCGCGAGAGTTCTTTCTCCAGGATTGTCCTTTCCCGTTTAAGCTGGCGCTGACTTTCTTTCTTGCTTTTACCAATTCAAGTTTTTCCTTTCACTCATCACGTGCTAATGATTTCTCCGTGGCCGCTATAAGGTCGGTTTCTCCTTGTGCCCTTTTCCCCCTCTTTGTTTGATCCTAATGGCCCTAAACGTTTCACTTTTCCTCATGGATTCCTAATTTTTGTTTTTTTCCCTAGCGTGAGGATCTAAAATGGCCCTTCCCGTTTTTGATCCGTTCTTTCCTGGGACGTTCTCCCCCCCAATACGGGAATTTTTTTACCCGAACGGCTGGACGTTGGTTAGCCGCCTCTCTCTTTCCTTTTCTCCTCCGTGTTTTTTTGATATGCTTTTTTCCGCACCCTTCCTTCTTTCACAAGCCGTTAGAATGCCCCAGTCTTCTTTTTGGTCTTCGCCTGTGTCCCAGCCTCAAAACCCCGTTTCATCGTATCTTCTGCGCGCCCTCCCTGCTTTAAACCCCCCCCCCCCTCTTGCCACCCGGATTCAAATTAACGTGGTGTTGCCTTCTATCCCTAATCGGTCACCTACACTCGCACACCTCCGCCTTATTTTCTCAAGTAGACTCTTTTTTTAGCCCTCATTCTTTTTTCTCCTGGCTAATCAAAATGGTAACCGCCTTTCCCCCTAAACTTCACTGGATCCACGGCAATCCGCCGTAGGTGTTTTTTCCTATCCGGTTAAAGTTTCCTAGTCCCTTACAGTTGCCTCTCTTGGCCTTAACTCAATTGTGGAAATCCTTCATCCTTGTTTCCAACCGTTTGGTTCTTTTTTTGCTTTCTTTTCGTTGCCCTCATCCCCCGCGCCCCCGCCAGCTGACCCCTTTGGGATTCTACTTTACTTTTTGTGAGCGTGTCCTGCTCTTTTTTTCTGCTTGTTTCGTAAATTCGTTCCTTCTCCGTTCTGCCTTCTTGATTGAAAAGTTTTTCAGTCCCCTTCCCTCGCGAGGACGGATTTTTGTCTCCTTTTTTCCCCCTCCTCAAACCTTAGTCCCTTTTTGAGGTCCATCACCCCTTCTTTCTCAAGAAAAAGTGAGCCCCACCCCCAAAGTGTAAGGGACTACTTTTCCTTCGCATTTTCTTCACTTCCTATTGTTTCTGCGTCCACTCTGTTTGAATTTACGCCCATTTTTCATTTCTTGGCCTACTGAACTGGCCCATTTCTCCACCCAAAGAACTGGTCCCTTTCTATAGTTCCCCGCTGATCGTTTGGAACCACATCCCCTTGGTACCCTGATATCGTCAATCTTTATCAAAAAATGCCTTTTTTTGGTCCTATCTAGGCCCTAGTTTACCCCCGGTCGCATTGTATCCGTTCTCCTTTCTCCACCTCATTTTGTGCTCCCTACGTTTTTTTCCCGGGATGGAAAGGAGGGATCTTGTCTCCGGTTCCCTTTCTCGCCTTTTTGAGAGACCTTCCGGGTTTTTACCACCTTCACCCGGCAGTCTCGTTTGAATTCTTTTTCCATGTACCAGCGGCTTTCACTAGATATGAGAAGCTTTTTTAGACTAGTCAATCACGCCAAAAAGACATCTTTGGATAATTTTTCATTTGTGACTTTTCTTCTTTCTTTGACGATTCCGCCCGGTTAATTCAGATTTCGCGGGTTGCTTGAACTTGCTCGAAAGTAATTCGCTTTGGATTTTTTTATCGCTTTCCCCCACCGAAAGCAGATACGTTTTCCCAACTCCCCTCGGATTTTTACAGACGTTGCTTTGGCTTGGCCTCTGTTTGCAGCTTTTTTTTCCCCACACTTTTCTATAGCAAACTATTCTTTTCCTATTGGGAATGTGACACCCTTAGGGCGAGCGTGAATTTCGGAAAGTGTACTGCTCCCAGTCCCGCCCGGGGTCTCCAAGTTTTCTGGGTAGACTTTTACCGTTTTTGGCGGCTTTCTCGACTTGAGAATTTTTTTTTTCACCTAGTGCGCCTTTTTTTCGCTTGTCGTTTCGTTTTTCTACCGAGCGGGACAAACTTTCGTATTAGGCGGCTTGTTCAAGACCCGCATTTACCCTTTCTCCCCCATGGGCGAACCGTTTTTTTCTCGTTATAGCGGTGTCAGCCCTCCCTAGCTCGGTGCACGAAGAGCTACGTTGATCTTTTTTGCCACCAGCCCCAGTTATTTTTTTTCCTCCTATCCAGGTCAGCCTTCCTTCTCACCCTTCCGCGCAAAGTTGTAAGTTCCGCTTTTTTATCCATCGTCCAGTCCTTCCCGCCGGATTTTGAGCGGACACCTCCCTTCACTCCCTTGATCGTCCCTACCCACTGGGACCCCCCCCCCCCCCCGGACAGAGTTGCCCACACCCTTTTCTTTTTGCGGCTCTCCCCTCTTCTAAGGATCAAGGCATACGGCCACCCGCCTACCCCTTTCCCCCTAAGGGAAAAACTCCCTTCTACTCCCTTTTTGTTTTGTTGAGAGTGTGTTTCCCTTTTTTCAGCGGAATTTTGCCTTGCTGCTTGATCTTCTCCTGATCTCCCTCTGCCCCGAGCGGAAGTTTTATTTTTTCCATAGGCGTTGTGTTTTGAACTGGTTTTGCCGATGCCAGTTTTTCTTTATTTCCCCGTGTCGGGCTCTGCTATCTATCTGACCTCTCCTTATTACTTTTCCGTTCGCGTTTCCAAGAGGACGACCTTTTCCAGTTTCTTTGGCGGGCTTAGTTCCTGCTTCTTCGCGCTTTCCCTGTGGCGATTCAACCAACTTTTTTTCCTTAACGTCTAGCTCATCCTCCCGTTTGACCGACACCCGAGAATCGTTAGTTGACACCCGCGATAGGCCCTGAACTCCTTTTTTTTCCTGCGAGAATTTTCCCTGATAAAAGTCAACTTCATGCACTTCGTTTTTTTCATCCACGCCGCATTCTCACAATTGTGCCGCTCTGCCCCCCCCTTGCACATCGACCACCCCCTTTTCCCCCAGGCGCAAAGATTTACCTTCCCTTGTTTCAGGCAATCCGCTCCCTCTCACCTCCCTCCCTTTCTCAACGGACCCTCTTTACATACCGCGTCGGCTTTCTTTCGATCCCGCTGGAAAGGAGACACGCTTACCCCCCCCCGGACGTCCCTTAGTTCGGTCGAATTCACTCCTTGGCAAACCGGTTCCCCCACTCCCTCTCCTTAACGACCTTCTTTCCTGGATACGGCGCGCTGCTGGGTGAAACCATTCCTATGACTCTGCAATACTGCGTTTCCAGCCACACGAGTCCCCTTTCCTTACTAGTCCAGGGCGGCCCCTTTTGCGGTTCCCTCCCATTTCGCCCACTCAACCCTCACTATAATTTTGGGCCCCTGCCCTTGAATTCTCCCTTCAACTCTCGAAAATTTTTTCCCTTCTAACGGGACTTTATTTTTTTGTTTATGGTAACCCTATTCGACCTTTTTCAATTCTTTCCAAGACCCGTCTCGGGCCACCCCCAAAGTCGACTATGCTACTCCAGTCCCCCTCCTCTGTACATGGTCACCCCTGTATTGTCCAAACATTCCTTCATGACTTCTACGGGTGATCTCCCAATGCGGTGACTTGCGGACTCCCCCCTTTCCGATATCTTCAGCCAACACCCCCCCTTCCTTGTTTGATACTCTGGGTCCCCCAGAGACCATACATTGTCCGTTAAACTGCGTTCCAATCCAGATCCCCTTTGTCTTGGGTGGCGTCAACTTGGACGTCCTCCCCCCCCCCTCTCAGGGCGGTCGCTTTCCTACTGTTCAGGAAGACTTCTTCTTCCGACCCCCGCCGAAACCATTCGCGTACCGTTCTTTTAATTTTTTCTTTGATCAAGAAAGTTTTCCTGAAACCCTGTTTTTTTGGATGTCCCCGGCCTCAACCCTCCCCCCCCCTACCTTTCTTTCCCTTCGGCCGAAGGGGACCAGCTCCGTTCTCGTATTCGTACGGCGTCTTTCCTCCCCCATACATGTTAGCTACCCACCCACCAAATAATCAGAAACTTTTTTCTTCTTCCTTTTTTTGTCTTTTTCTTTCCTCTGAAGCCCCCGGAAGAAAACCCACCCCCCGTCTTGGTTAAATAACACACCTTCATTCCCCTGAGTATGTTGACTGCTGACCCCCATGAAATGTTACATTTTCCCTTTCACAGATCCCTTTTTCTCCCCACACCGGCGGAGTTCGTTCTCCCCCTTTATTTTTTTTACAATTTGTTTACGATAGATATGTTATGCGTTCCCAATTTTCTGCCCTGGATTGACCCGGCAAGAACTCGGCTATCCTAGAATAGGACTCCCCCCCCCTTCTCTCAGGTGTGTGCCCTTGCTTTTTTTCACCGACCCGTTGTTTATGCACCACAGTTCAGTTCTTTGTTTTGATTCCCTCTCTTTGTTGTTTTCCCCCCCCCTCCTCCCCCTAGGGCCGCTGCCTTGACCCTTACGGTTTCATGGAAGGACTTTTTGCGGCGGTGGCGCTATACTACCACTCTTTGTGACTCCTTTTGGACCGCTTCCGGGTAGAGAA
>Ga0179593_1303184_pt1 | contig 10515 bp, 12 predicted proteins | sample CZODoug2_1_08_16_FD_185931 | JGI IMG/M metagenome (GOLD analysis project Ga0179593, IMG submission 185931) | Vadose zone soil fungal communities from Angelo Coast Range Reserve, California, USA - CZODoug2_1_08_16fungal (PacBio error correction) | ecosystem: Environmental > Terrestrial > Soil >... | reverse complement strand
ACCTTGATTTCCCCAACCCAGCCCCGTCACCTACTCGAGGAGTTCCTTCTTTTCACCCCTCCGTCCTTTTCGACTTATGTTGTCCTTCTTTTTCTTTGAAGCCGCCTTGACCGTGAATATGGATTCGGTCTCTTTTCTCCCACACTGTTCAGGCGCCGCATCACTTCCATTCACCTTCTCTGCGGTTCATTGCATAGATCGTCGAGAGCCCCTAGAGGGGTCTTTTTTCCGCCATTCGCCTCCACCTTCTATTGTATTTCCCCCTTTGTCTCCTCCCCAGTTTAGATTCTTTTCTTTTTACCCCCCAGACATCCTTTTTTGTGGCCAGTGTTCACGAGCGTTTTTTCTCTTCTTCCTCTGTACTCTCCCCTTGGTTGACGCCTTGTCACTTCAGACTTTCGCCTCCATTCGTCTGCGCCCTTCGATTTTATTCCGGCCCGTTCAGTTGAGATCCGTGTGAATAAAGCCTCTTAACTGCCTAGACTCTAAAAAATGTTCATCTGCTTGGCTTTCCCTCGCGTCGTTTCCTAGTATCCGTCCTTGTGCTCCTTGGTCAAGTTTCCAGCATCCCCTTTTCTGTTCTACCATGTAATAAGCCTGTCTCCGGGCTTTTTTCAAAGTCCTTGCTGACCTCTCGTCCAGATGTTTCTTCCATGTGGCCCCTTCCCGGAGGTGTTCCCTACTTATTGTCCTGTCTGAACAAAAATTTTTTTCCATTTTTGCGACCGCTTGAGGTCTCCTCTTTGTGTTTTTTTACGCCCGCCCTTCCCTCTTTGGCCTGTGCAAGCGCTGCAGTTCATCGACTCTTTTCCCCATGTTTTTCCCTAAGATGACCCGCCATTTTTTTAATCTCCAGCGATGACCCCCCAACTAACTGTCCTTCGGTTTTTTTCCTCCACAGTCCCGCCGTGCGTTTCTGACTTGCTTTCCCTTCCGCCCTTCTTTGAACGTTTCATTTATCAACCCCGGACTCGGCATGCTATCTTACCCCTGGCATCGGGCATCGCCCTCCTTTCCTCTGCGCCCCCCCTCCCTCCGATACCTGCGTCAAAATTGCCCTAGATCGAAGTTTTGTTTCTTTCCACCCGCGAAAGGATACTCTGTTTCCATTTCGCCCATTAGCTTAATTATTCCCTTCCCCCCCTCTTCTTTCTCTTCCTTGCCTTCCCTTTTCGTCCTTCTTTTCCCTCCCTCAATTTTTCAGATGTTGCGGCGGTGATTTCTGCTCGGCAACTTGCATCTGATATGCAGCTCCCCCCCCCTATTGACCATCTCTGTCTCATCTTCAGCTCCCCCTCTCCGGCGAACCCCCGCTTCTTTTGTGCCTCCCTTCTCCATCCTACGTGGGTTGTTTGAGCTCTGCGTCCGCTCTCGACCTTTTTTTCCTTTTTTTATCCTTTTTCGCTTTTCTTAATTACCCTCGTGAGTGTTTCTTTTCTGGTTGATTGCTGAGTCTGCTTGCTCTTCCCCGAGCCGACGCTCGTTCCCCTTTCCACTGCTGGATCCCTCGAATTGCAAGGAATCCGGAGTAAGTTTTTTCCCCCGCAAGAAGAGGTTTCCGAAAGTTTCTCTCACCTGCGCGATGACCTTTGCCTTCCTCTGCTCTTTGGTTTTGGTCCCTGAAACTCATTCTTGACCTTCTTGGAATCCGCATTTTCTTTCTCTCTTTCCGGCATCTCTTCTTCTCCAAGTATACGCCCGCTCGGGGTGTTCTAGTATCGTCATCGCTTTCTTTGTATATTTCCTTAGGGAGGGCGTTGCGAGCCCTTTTTTTTCCCACCTTTCAAAAGAGGTGTTTTATTTCTTTCACAAGATGGAACGGGAATTCGTGATCAAGTGATTTTCACAAGTCCCCTCGCGGCCCTCTTCCACATTCGCGTGTCAGCATTGGTGAAATGAATTTGATTTTCCGCTCCTTCGGTTTATCGCTCAAATTATTTCTTTTGTCGGGTCTACCTTCACAATTTTCTCCCCCCGCCCCCCTCTTCTAATCAAAGGTGACTCACCCCCCTGGTTTCTGCCACTTCCGTCGGCCCCCCCCGCTCCTTTAGCTCCCTGCCACATGCAACCCCTTTTTTTTTTGCTTGCCCGGACCTGTACCCGTTCCTGCTAGAGCCCCTTTCTTTCCCCCCCTCCAACTTTGCGTGCAGTCGGTAGAAATTGACAATCCTGATTTTCAGAAGCTCGTGATGCGCCACCAGATTTCCTCAGTATTGGGCCTTTCTTTTTCCCCCCCGTTTTTTGATGCGGCCTCCCCTTACGTGCCCCCCCTTTCCTTCCCCTTCCCCATGCTGCGATGTCGGCTGACGAGATTCAACCCCCGGTGTATAGTCTTCCTGCCTGTCATAAACTCTAAGGAAACGCGCAAAAACAGACCCCTTACCCCCAAACATGACCAGGCTTTTTCGTTTTTTTTGCTTGCGGCTCAGCAAACGAACGTTAGCCCCCCAAAATTGCCTTTACTCCGTGTGATCTCCCCCCCCGCGTTGACCTGTCTTATATGTCACCGCCGACGTCGCTTTTTTTTTCCTTCCTAAGTCGTTTTTGCTGACAGGTCTTCTCCTGGCCTTTGATTGGAGGCGTGCGCCGTTTCATTCCGCTTTCTTACCGAGAAAGTACTATTACCCATGTTGTCTTCCCAATGATTTTCTTGAACTCTTTTCCTCCATTGATTCCGATTTTTTGAGGGCTTTTTCCCTTCCTTCTCTTTTTCTCGCTCTCTCCACCCCTTTTTTTTTTTGCTCGAGACTTCCATGAATTTTCACTTTCCCCTATCGATGTACTTTCAAACCGGCCGTACCTCCTCCTTCCTTTTTTGTAATAGGTCCTTTTTTCAGTCTCGCTTTTGGGAATAGGTCAAGCTGCGCGGCATTCCCATCCTTTGCATTTCGCCTGTCCCTTCCCATTCCGCACAGACTGATGACGGTTTCATTCTCTCTCGTCTCCGGACCATTCTGAGGGCCTTTGAGTCCTTATACGTCCCGCTTTTTTTTTGATTTCGTTCGTATCCCCGGGTCGCTTTCTGCCCTCCCCCGAAATTTTCTTCCTCCCAGTGTTTTTTTTTGCCAAGTGTTCAAGCTTTTTTTCTCTCTTATTCATTCCTGGCAGTTTCAGCATGAGCTTTCCCCACATTTCCATCCATTTCGGTTGCCCTTTTTGTCTCTATTTTCTTCCGGGACATCTAGTTTCGCGGTGACTCCCCTTCCACTCCCTCTGGCACAGGTTATATACGCCCCGAAACAACATGATCGCCTTTTTTTTCCAACCTCGTTTCCTTTTTTGCTCTTCTTAACGAAGGGTGTCCTTGGCGAACCCTTTCCGTTTCATGGAAAAATGTCACAGCTTGTCCGGTTCGTTTCAGTACTTGACACACTCGCGAGGAATCGCCCAGGTTTCCTGTGTCCTTTTTATTTGTTTTGTCCGTTTTTGTTTTTGAAGGTTGGGAAGCCCATTGTCCCCGGGTGCAGGTGCTCTCCCTTTGCGCGTTGGCTTCAGCCCTTTTTCCCGGTTCCCTTGACCTCCCCCGCAATTCAGACCAATTTTTAGGGTTGAAGCGATTCGCCGCGGTCGCTTTTAATTCTTTTTTCACCCTCACATGCACACTTTGCACAATTTGCCGCCTCTTGTCCCCCCCCCCCTCCCCCTTATTGTTCACGACTTAATCTAGATGTTTTACGATCCCCCTGTCTCTTAGTGGCTTCCCGTTTCCGGTAAATTGTCGAACCTTTGATTCTCACCCAGTTCCCGAATTGCGATAGTTGCCCCCCCCCCAGCACGGGCGCAATTGCCTTCCTGGACGAGCTTGGCCCCCTGCCCTTTTTCCCCCTTTCCAGCCCCTGAGGATTAAGTCAGTTCAAGCCTCCCGCGTTTTTTTCCAAACAATTCAGGATCTCTTGTCGCGGTCCAAACTTCCCTGACGCCGCACTTCTTTTTCTCCCTCGGCCCTTTTCTTTCCTATCCTCGGCCTTCCTCTTTTTGCCAGCCGTCAATTTATTTACAGGCTGTTCGTTCTTTCTCTGCCAGCGTCTCTCGGATCCTCCAGATTGAAATACCGGCCCTTTCATCCCTCCCCGCATCCTCCCTCTTCCTTCTAAACCATTCTCCCGATTAGATGCCGCATCTCTCTATTTACTCCCCCTTTTTGTTGTTTTCTCTGTCTTTTGATTGCGGCGTCTCGTTCCATTCTGTCCTGTTTCGCCTTTGCGGTCCCCGCTGACGAGTTGCTTAACGATGATGTCATTGAGGATTGTTTTCCTGGTGATCCTTCTTAATCTTCTTTTTCTTGCGGCTTGACCGACGCAGATCCCCCTGCCCACTTTTTCCCCTATTTGCAGAATTCTCCTTTTGCTACTGAGGACTTCAATCAGGTTTTTGTTTTTTATCACCCCCTTTTCTATTTCCCGCGCCGGATTACCGACCCCCCCCCCCCCACCAAACAAGATGGCTGCGCCCCCACCCCCTCGATCTGTTTTGACTCCCCCCGCATTGGCGGAAGCTGCAAGTCGGTCTCTCATACGCGTTCAGTAGACTTGTTTTTTGCGCTCCTCTTTTCATGCCCCCCCCCCCTATTACGGGTTTATCGGGTTTTGCGACAACCCTTTTTGGCGGTCCCCTTTCTTCGTTCAGATGGAGTGCTTGACAAGATTTCCGGCCCTTCATTCTTACGTCGTGACCCAAGTCTTTCTTTTTTTGCACCTACCTGGCAGATTTCAAAGTTTTCGAGTCCTTGATGGTGGCACATTTTCTGTTCCCTCCCTTCGTGCTCCTCTGACTGAGCGTTTTCCCTGCCTTCGTTTCTGCCCGTTTGCCCAGAAGATGCCACCCCTAAACAGGATGCGCACTGCAACCGGTTTCCTCCATTCGTTCACACAAAACCGACGGTGCATAACTTATAGACCTTCACACATCTTTTCTCTCGGTCTGTGCGATTTCCCCGTTTTAGTCGTGATTCCACTTTTAGAGATTTCCCCCCCCATGCCCCACCTGTATTTCCCCCAGAAAGGTATCCTACCCCGCTTCGATTCCTTCTCGCTGAGTCTTGTCATTCCCTGCGATTCCATGGTTTTTTCCTCCTCTTCTGCTGTCAGGAGTTGTTTGAGTCCGCGCCGCACTTCTTCTGGACCTACCCATGCGTGTCCACGGGCAAGTCCGGCAATTTGCGTCCCTCTGTTTTTTTTTCAGTGTCCCTCTAAACGCTTCCCTTTTCATGCTTTCATTTCGCCAACCCTTGCAGACACTTTCACAACACTGAACCGTCTTGCATTTTTTTTCTTTTTCTTATTTATCTTGCCCCTGAAAAGAGTTCATCAACGTTCCCCCCTTGCGTCCCCGCACCTTCCCTGGGTACACGCCTCCCTCCTGTCCTCCCTCCTCTTTAGTCCTTTCACCGGAAGCAAGTATGGTTGGGGAAGGGCAAGGCCTTTCCCCTCCCTTTTGCTTTTCCTTTGCCCGCTTGTTACGCGTCTCTGCTGTGCTTCCGCCTCTTTCCAACCAGTTCAGGTCTTGAAATGGCGTCGCCCAGTGTTACTCCATGTGTTTGGTGCGTTACCTGTGCGCTGTTTTTTCCCCTTGAGTTAATTCTTTCTTCCCTTCCTGTTTTTTGAGCAGCCTTAACATTCTTCCCCTTGCACGAACCTCCCACGCATAGCTGGAATTTTGACTGTTCACACGAACCCACACGCCTTCCCCCCCCCTTTCAAGCCTTTCATTTTCTGCTTTACGCTTGACCGGTCCTTTGGGAAGTGCTCTTCTCGTCCCATTCCTCAAACACGTTCAGGCGCCTGACTGCATTCGCAACCATTCAGCCTTTTTCCTTCTTCTCTCGTTCTCATAGAATCTGAGCTTCGCTGTCAGCAGGTTTTTCCAAGGATACTATGCTTTATGTAGTTTCCCTATCTGGTTCGATCCTCACCCCGCCAAATATAAGCGGTTCGGCCGGTCCATTGTTGTTTTTTCCAGTCAACGTTTTATCTCTTTTTTCTTGTTTTAGGCCCCGCTGGTTTCCCCCCCTCTCTTGACATCATTTTACTTTTCACGTTCCTCTTTTATCCGCATTCGAAGAGGTCGCGGTGAATCCCCTCTTTTGCCCTCCCAGCACGGTTACTCGTCGACCCTGGTCTGCTTGGACTTGCATTTCCCCAGCGAGCTGATGAATAGTCTTACTTTTTCTACCCGTGACGTGGTTTTCACTATACGCCTTCATCATTCCCTGGTTTCGTGTGACCGTTCATTGCAATCCAGTAACTCGCGTCCAGATGTTTCATTCCATATATTTATTTGGCGGTGCGGTTTTCGGATTTGATGTCCGGCCACCCATTATTTTCCCCCTGTTGGTGAGGCGTTTCTTTTTGGAGTATTGTGCCTTTAGACCCCGCCGCAAGGTTTAACCTTCAACCGCGGCGATTTTCCCGCCGCAGGAGGACCCTCCCATTAGTCGCTTCCCCTCCGCAAATGATCTGCGCCCCCCCCCTTTTCTTGTTTTATAATACAGACTTTCTTTTTCCGACATTCTTCCCCACCCGTGCGTTTTTTCGTTTTTCTCCCGTCTAAAGGAAAACTTGTCGCACACTTATAAGAACCTCTGCTCTGTCCCTCCCCCGGATCGGGCGAGCTCCTAATTTGACGCCTCTCCCTTCCCCGTCCCTTTGTGCCGCGATTAAGTGCCCCTTTTCCCCTTCCCGGATCTCCTTGTTTGGCCTTTCACCGGATACTTTTCCCGGGGCTCCTCGCCCTGCACTTGCGATAAGCCTTCCCCCCTTGCATCTTTTGCCCCCCCAGTCTTCCCTTCCTTCAATTCAAGGTCCAGCTCCCTTTCTTGGTTTTTTCATCAGGCAGTTCTGGCGCGTTTTATCTCCGCTTGTTCCAACTTTTCTCGGCGTCTTCCATTCCAGTCAGACAAATCTTCCGCATCTCTGCCCTCGCCTTCCCATCTCCGGCACCAAGTGACGATTCGTCTCTGCGGTCCCTGGCATCTACGTTGTTTTTTTTTTTGAGATTCGGTTTCTCGTTTAGCTGGCATCTTTTTTTCGTTAGGAGTGGTCCCGCTTCTTTTTGTATCACGAGGATGCCTAGCTTTTTCACGATTATCCCCTCCTCTTGCAGACCTGCTGACAGCGGTGGCGACCTACGCCCCGTCTTGGATCCCCTCTGAAATTAGGTTACTCCTTTAAGGTCAGTTTAGTTCACTGGTTTCCTAATCCCTCTTTTCCCCCCTCCTCCTTTTAAATACTTGGCCCTGATCTTTAAGACCGACGTCAAGGTTTCCTCCGCTTGTTGGCCACTCTCTTACGATGAATCTCATTGGCGGCCTTTTTCCCTTTTCTTTCCTTTTCGTAGCACCCTGTCACACGATCGCTCGCCGTGTTTTCTTTTTTTTTTTGCCTGGGTATCTCCCTTTTTCCACGTTTCTTCGGGACCCGTGAGGGCTCCGGAACCCCCAACTCCCCCGACCTCGACCTTTTTCTGCTGTTAATTCTTTTAACCGACGTCGTAACAAACCTTTTTTAGTTGGATGGCAAAAGCAGCGCGGTTTTCATTTAGGCTTTCTGTCAAAAGAATTGGAGGGGATCGCTATTCGGCAGTAGATTCACACTTGGATGCATTTGTCTTGCTTGGGTTTGAGGTCCGCTCCCCTCCGTTCGCCTCAACTTGGCAGCCCTGTCTTCCTAGTTTTTGCCCATTGTGAGACCATCCCCTCTCTCCCCCCCAGACAAAATATGCTATACCCCTTTTGGATTGCCCTTTCCTTTTTCACACTTCCCATCAGTATCAGCTACCCTTTATTCTTGCATCCCAAGTTTATTAAGTAATGTGTCAGGACAAGACTTCGATTCAGCCTTTTTCTATTAGTATGCGATTACCCTTGGGTATATCCATGATGTGGTGCATTGTGGACCGGCTCGCCTCTTGCCTTTTCATACAAAATCTAGTGGACCCCGGGCCACCCCAGCCTGTTCCAAAGTCTGATTGTTGCAGTGCGATCGCACCCCCCCTCATGTATCGGCCTGACGCAAATTAATCAGTCCCTCCCCCCCCTGCTTTCGACAAACCCTCCCGGCGTGATCCTTTGATTTTATCTTTACCCCCGAAACACTCTCGACCCTGTTGAAATCAACGGTTTGCCCGCGTTAGCCGGGGACTTGGACCCTCTCCTCTATGTCCGCGTGAGAGTCATTCCGGCCCCCGGTTGTTTGAAGGTCCCTTCCTCACCCAGTTTTTTTCTTGGATATCAGCTTCGTTTTCCATATCCCCCCCCCCCGTATCGTTATTGGGAATATTACCCCCCCCTGTTGCCCCGCGGCTCAAAGGATTATTTATTAGTGCCTCATTCGTTCCTCCTCGGGTTGATTCCAGTGAGATGTTTTCCTACTTTATGAGCATATCTCTCTTTCTCCTTTTTTTTCTGCTCTCTCTACCCTTTCCCTGAGTGTCCCAACCCAGAGGTCCTGTCCTCCCCCCCTCGCTAAAGAATGATGACCACCTTTCAAATTTTGGCCGTTTTTCAAGGGATCAATGTCCTCTTTTTCGCGGCAGACCGCCTATGAAGGGAATCTTCGCCCCCGGATTCATACCAAAACCCCGTTGCCTTCGCCGTCCCCTTGCCCCCCCCCCCGTAAGTGCTGGTGTCAGTTCTTGCCCAGGATAGAGAGTTTCCGCAGGGTAGTTCTCACCCGGTTATTCTCTTGCCCCGTTGATCCCTTTAGACGTTTTTGAAATGGCTAATGCCCCCCCCCCCCAGACCCCCTTTCCTCGATCCAGTGTTTTTTTTTTTTTTCACAAGCTTTTGTGTCCTTCCTGTCGTTTTAAGGCCGCTCGTGGTTTTTGACTCTTCTCCCTACCTCGAATAAATTTGAAGGCTCGTGGCAAGTCCCTAGTTTCTTCAACTTCCTCGATTCGAGAGCACGGTGTCCTTTTCCCCCAGCAATACATCACTTGGGTTACTCCGCGACATCTGCTTCCTTCGAATCCAGAGAGATTTCTCCTCTCAGCTTTCCTTTTTGTTCTCCCTTTTATGGACAGTTGCCCCTTCCTCCTGCTGAGGAGAATTCTTGTATTCCAGTCCTGCAATCAGACCCTCTCCTTTTCCTGAACACTTGATGGGATGACAAACCTTAGGTTGTGTTCCTCCTTCTGTCCCGGCACTTGCTTCAAGTTGTTTTCTGTTTGCGGTTTGAGGTGATACCGCCTACACTGTCCCTCCAGGTTTTCCCCTCGATCGCGCTTAGCTATCCAATTTCCCCAGATCTTCCCCTCTCCACATTTTTCCTCTTTCCGGTCCAAATACGTTCCCGCCTTTCTTTGGTTTCCCCTAACAACCCCCCTTCGCGGCGTTTCTGCCTTTGCTTTTGTTTCACGGACCCCCTCGGAAAAAGTCGAACGTCTGCTCTTAATTTTTTGCTCGCAGGCAGATTCGTCCCACACGGGCATCGGGCGCGGTCCCCCTTTGTTACGCCGCTTTCCGCCCCCGTTTTGTTGCCAGAAATGCGGCCTTCCGTCCAGATCGAGTGGGCCCTATTCTTATTCTTTTCCAAGAGCTTGTCCCTCCTCACCATCTCCCTTTTTGATATCCCTGAGGTACTCTATTGTATTTTCCAGTTTTGCTTCCAACTTTAGTTAGCCCTCTCCTTTTAGCGGTGCTCCTTGGCTCCTCTTTTCCCCCTGGCCACTCTTAGCAGATGAATCTTCTTGAGTATTCCAAAGATTGACCTCCTCTTTCATCCTCGTAAGACAAGCTCTCTCCGCTTTTTCCTTTTTCGGTTCTTCTTCGGAGGAGTTGCCTCCCTTTCTTTTTTCCTTCCCGTTTTTTGAGATTCTGCGGTCTCGCGCGCGGCTTTTCTTTTATCCCTTCTTTTAGCGCGGATTTCGATGATGCAATCTTCTTTCCCTTGGCTTCTCTCTCGTGCTCTTGCTGCAGCGTTTCCCTCCTCCGTCTTTCCTTGTGCCCACTGAAAATTATCGTTGCAGGCCTTTCCCCGTCATTGAAGAAGGGCCTTTTCACAAGATGAGGCTTTTTTCCGACAAACCTACTTTTCCGCTCTTCGAGACGCCTTTTTCTGACCAGAGCCTTTTTCTACTTTGTAGTCTTGTCCAGTCTGATTCCGCATTTTTCACCTTGCATCAGCAGAGGTCTGCCCAGTTTTGTAGGCGATGCTCCTTTTTAGAAGCTTTGCCTGTCTTTTTTTCTCTCTCACGGTTTTCCCCCCGTTTTGAGGGTCGTGAAGGGCTCCCCCCCTTTTCCTAACGCCGAAGGTGATTATGACAGACTTTCTTGGACCCAGCTTTGCGGAATGCCTAGGGTGTTGTTTGCACAGATTGGCCGCTTTTCCCTTTCGTTTGTCTTGATGGTAACGAATTGTTCCTTTGGTCTGCTTCGATTGGTAAAGCCCCTCTTTCCTTGTTTCGTTCCCGGCACGCCCCAGGACCTTAGAACCCTCACCCCCCCGTTTGAATCCAACCATGGGTTTTTATGTGTACACCCCTTCCCCTTCTGTGTATCATTCCCCTTATATCGTTCCA